>WLWD01005928.1_pt1 | contig 95355 bp, 65 predicted proteins | sample 6712731 | NCBI WGS metagenome assembly WLWD01 (sample SAMN12718690, study PRJNA576275) | sponge metagenome | isolation source: marine sponge | host: Mycale hentscheli | place: New Zealand: South Island, Marlborough, Capsize Point | collected 2014-11-01
CATGGGGATCTGTGCAAGACTACCAGAATACCTCATTATCGACACACCTCACATGCTGTAAAGGAAGGTGGGGCATGTGTGACCTTCGTATGATAACAAGCTCGCTTACTTGAAACTCATTTCATGTCCAACCACAAGAGTAGGGTTACTTGCTTGTACTGCCTCGCTAGCTGTGATCCTGTACCATGTACAGCCAACTTTCTCAAAGCACAGTGTTCTTCCTTTAGTTGTCCAGGTAACCTTGCCTCTCTCTGTTAAATATTTCCACAGGGAAACTGGTGCCGCTGTCCCTTTAGAGGTCTACAAAGCTACCGGAGACAGTTTAACAGAAATCCAGACTTGATGAAGATGATCAGCGTTCTCTCTGTTCTATGCAGGTTTGACTTTTAAGCTAACAAGTGTCATTTGTGTTTTTAAGTAACTGTTGCTGATTCTGTTGGCTGTAGTCAGCCAAACACATGTTGTTGTTTTTGCTTTCTTTTTTTTTTCTTTTTTTTTCTGCGCTCAAGAATCTGGTAATATCTGGTTATGGCTTTACCAGCTATTCCCATTTTAGAAGTACTGATGAGCCAAATTAGAGAGGTTTAGATGTGTGTTATCATGCACATCATCATCCATTTCAACTCTTCTTTCCATCAAACTTTATGCCAAACACTCTGTAGAGAGAAGGGATAAGAAGTTCAAGACTTTGATACATATATAATGAAAGATAAACCCAAATTAAGTGACCAGTAGATTTCACGCTTGATAACACGCTTGTTTTCTGAAACTAGTTTCATAGTGAAATATCGGGATTGATGTTATTAAAGAATGCATAGTTGCTGAATTGTTTGAGTTATGGTTTAATGTGCTTATGTTCGTGAATAAGATAAAAAGGTATGATGCATCTATATACTCTACTAAAGCCCTAGTAGGGAAACGTACTTTAGTATTAACCTAATGTTTCCATTTTCTCTTCTAAAACTCACAAGGATCTGGTTCCAATTCCATTATGTATTTGGTTACTCATTGAATAGATATTATTAGCCTCTTTTTTTTTTTTTTAATCCTTTCTAGCCTGAATTAAGGGTGCTGGCACATAGCAACGCTCGCGCGCGGCTTAATTGAGCAATAAACCACGAAACCACTGCGTTGTAGAGGTAGAGGGCGGATCTTAAATTCCCGCGCATAGATAAGAGTAAGTTCGCAAGGTTACTCCAGCGTGACAAATTGGCGGGTAACAGTTGTATTGTGGGGAAGCCATTCAGTATGGGAAGGAGGCTTGCAGCCAAGAAAAAGCAGCAGCTGATGGCTGCAACAGGCAAAAAAAAATTACTCAGCCACTCTAAAAGAGGTACTGCAGTTGCTAATTTGATTTCTGAAAATTTTTATTGCTATTTTTAGTTGTGCTGAGAATAATAAACCAAAATATACCAGAGGTCAGCACCAGTGCTTCTGAGGTACAGAGTTTCATTTTACCTGAGCCAACAGCACATACAGTGGAGCCCACGGTTGGAACAGGTAATGTAATGCAATATGAAATGAACACGAGAAACTATACAATAAAATCCTTTAAAAAAAACAAAAACACACACAATAAATATTTAGGTCCTGTTAGCATGGAGGTCACTGCTATGGATATCTCTCATTCAGTCAGTACGGATGGGAGTGACACCTCTAGCTCAGCCACTCGTCCAGTCTGTGTGGATGAGATTCCAGGTCCAGCAAACCACACCTCTTGTCCAGTCAGCGAAGGAGACAGCAGGTATAGCTGGAGAAATTAACACATATGGTCAAGACCATGCTAAACACAAGAACAGATTATTAAAAAAAAAAAAGAAAGAAAGTTACACTGGGTTTGCATTGAAGTTCGGTGTGGGGGTAGGTTCACACGCTGCCACCAGGAGTTGAGGGGAGAAGTTTCTCAGCGTTGTAGTTGAGCTATGCTCTCAGTAATCGCCCACAGCAATCCCTAGATAGACTGACCCTAGTCTTGCCTTAAGGAGACAACCGAGCTTCTTCTCTGATTGCATAAAACTCTTGCTTGAGGACTTTCACAAAACTCAACATCGAACCCTTGCAGCTGGGCCACTGTTTAAATAACCCAACTACCAGGGAAGGTGAAACACAAGGGATGGCATTAGGAACATAATCTACACTAATTACTAAGATAATTCTATGACATATGTTTATGTTCTCATGGGCTAATGTTTATGTTCTTGACTCCATCAATGCATTCCTTTCATGGTGGGCGGTCCCACATTCGGGAATTGTACTTGTGAATAATACTTGTGAATAATGTTATTTGCTACTTGTATAGTGACATTGCCATACGTAATTTAGATTGTGTACAGCAAGGCCATAGGAAGTTTACCAGCACACAAATTTTCTACTGAGCTCGCTTCCAGCAATCGTGTCTAGAATTAAAGAAAAAAATTAATGGTCAAAATAATCACAGGTTGTATAAAAAAACAAACAAAATATAACGAAATGGTTGATTTATATCAAAACATGTGCACATTTGTAGTTGCATAGGTGGTAGCAAATTAATGACATGTCGACTTTATAGCACCATAGTACATTATAGAAATCATGAAGTTGTGGCTCAAGACTTGTTCCATTATAAATGACTTTCACTATGCCATGCCATTTGAGTATTTTAAAAAACCCACACATTGAATGTAAAAAGTTGATAACGAAGTCTTATTAATTTATTTCAGCGAAATCAGTCAAAATACTAAAATATACAACATTCCTCCAACCCCACAAATGCATTATTAATCAAAGCCGGCACTTTTGTAAAATGTTGATGCGACCTAATGCATATGTGGCTGCAATATTGTTAAAAATCAGGTTATGTATGTGAAGAAACGACTAACTTCATCTGTGAGGATTGGGACGTACATGAGGAATCAGGCAGCACACTGTTAGAAGATGTGGTCGACAGCATTTCCAGCATAGCTGAGGAACTTGAAGTGCCACTTGATTCCGACTCCCTCAAAGCTTGTATTTCTAGTGGTGCAGTACTCTTTCAGCACAGTGAAAACCTTCACATGCACGAGTCACGATGCTCATGGCATCAATGGTACCCCGTGGTATCATTCCTGATCTGCGGCCACCTGCATGCCGATTATAACAGACTCAGTGGCCTATTAGGACTGCCATCATGTTCAAGAACCCAGTGGGGTAGGATTGTAAGGAGGCTAGAGGAGCATGTGACTGACCTTGCTGAGTGGTCCTGTGGTCAGGTAAGACGAGAAATTGCTGAACGTGGGGATGCAGACCAATGGATGGCATCTTTTGATGGTTTTTACCTGACCCGGGGCCACTATTCCAATAACTCCTCTGCCACCTTGCATGACTACCTCACTGGGAAGATAGCATATTTCTGCCACCGGACAAAGAGGGGGCCAGGTCATAACTGGAATGGGACGTCTGGGGGAGCTGAGGCAGATATGCTGGATGAGCTATTAGGAAAGGCAAAGGAAGATGGAATGGTTGTCAAAGAAATCATCACGGACAAGGATACCTCGATAAATTCAATTTTTTGTAGGCGCTATCCAGAAGGAATTGTGACATATTGTTCTAATCACTGTGCGAAGACACTGCACAAAGACCTGGAGAAAATAAAGCGGAACACATGTGAGGTACATAAGTGAGAATTAATATTCTTTACTTCGTACGATACTTACACAGTGTATTCTATAGTGCCATTTGACGTCATTCCGGTGTAAGGACTAACGGACAGTACACTGAAGAGCTGCAAGACCAATCTGAGCAACTTGATTGCTTCAGATAAGATTCGGTCCGCCCAAGATCCCTTGAAGGAATTCTCCAATGCCATCAGGAACTTTGTTTCTCACTACTGCCTGAATGTGCACACATCACAATGGTGTATACACGAGAAGGTTAATTTAAAACTTAAAATTGAAATAAACCATTCATGTCTGTCTTTCAATATTATTATTATTATTCTTTATTATCATTTATCATTTATTATTATTATTATTATTGTTATTATTATTATTTTTCATTTATTATTATTATTATTTTTTTTTCTTCATTTATTATTATTATTATCATTATCATTATTATAGCATAATCCTGATGGCTCGGCCTATATTAGTGACCATGCTTTTACCTGCAAAGCCCAGGTGGATAGCTTCAGAACTTTGATGGAGGAAATGGCTGCACGGCCCCAAGACTATGTGTCTGACCACGGTAGACTAACCACGAATACCTTGGAAGGGTATCACGGTATGGCCCTAGTTTACCGAAGTAAACGGACTGACCTTGGCCATGCACACTACACCTGCAAGACAAACATGGCCATATGTCACAAAGTAATGATACTAAGCTAGTATAGGCAATGAGGATTCTTGCCTGAACATTCACTCACCGTCCTTTCATGATTTTCTGTACAGAATTTGGGTCCAATTTGGAGATTGATTTGCCTCGTTAGAATGGGGATAGACATTCCTGCAGCTGCCGTTGCCTCCATTCTGTCAGAACAGAAAGCCTGGAAAGCAGACAGAATAAAGAGGTCCAGTGCAACAAGTCTCCATAAGCGGTGTGTTTTTGTTGTATTATTTGTTAATGAAATGGAATACACTACATGGTATAAAATGTTAGGGTACAACCACAATATAAACAACATTTGGTACAACCACAATATAAATAACATTTAACTATATGGTTGAACCTCACTATACACTAAATCCTATGCTTGTGGGGGGAAAACCCTAGTCTCTTTTTAATGCACGCCATCACAACGCTGGCCCGCTTGAAACCACATACTCATGCCAATACATGTCTCTTAGAGGAACCTGCTAGTAACTAACTGGGAATGATTTGCCAATGTATTTGCAAGAAAGAAATAGAGCTCATTACATTTAAAAATAGAAACTTACAGAAGAGAGCCAAGAAGGCCAGATATGAGGCTGAGAAGGTATTGATGGGAACACTGAGGGACGTTGGCTGTGCAGTAGGGGAGTACATGGGAGGTGGCAAGGGAGAAGCCGACACTCGTGAGTATCTGTCAGATGATCCTGTTATAGTCGACCATCCAGACTCCCAAATTGACCCCACTGACAACCTTGAATGCAGTAGTGAGAGTGGCGATACCCAACTGCCACTACTTGTACTCTATGACTGTGAAGCGACAGGTCTGAGTACGTACTCAGATCACATTACAGACATTGCGGCCAAGATACTTGACTCCCCAGTTCAACTTCCTTCTCCTACTTTCTCATCACTGGTGAGGACAAGCAGAAATATTTCTGCTCCTGGTAAGTAAAACATTTCACAACTGTCAGTAATGTAATTTGTGATAAATAATTAGTTTCCAGAGTTACTGGCATTACCAGTAACTTACTTCGGGGGGAAAGGCCACTTTCTATGGTACTGCCAACATTTTTAGAGTGGCTGACAAGCACTGTTGATTTTGTATCAACAGAAACTAAGACCCCTTACTATCCAGGTATGTATGTATCACACATTTATCTCCATAGGTAATTACATCTAAATAATTTACATAATAGTTCTAGTGGCACACAATGGCTTTGTGTACGACTACCCTATACTTCTGGCCGAAATAGACAGGCGACCTGAGTTGGCATTCTCGCACTTTATAAGTGGGAAGACGCGCTCCAGTGCCAGAACATCAGGAAGAGCTCTATGGGCTCCTATAAGGTAATTATTGTTAAACAGATTATATTGATTGTATTACATACTTACAATGTAGCTACTTACCTTCAATACGACTCCCAACAATTGTAATGAGTAGCTTCTCCATTGCCAGTGAGGCACCTTGCAGAACTTCTTCCCCATCCTTCTTCATCTGAAATTGACGATGATGATAATAATAATACGTAATAAATGTAATAATTATAATAACAATAATAATAACAATAATAATAGTAATAATGATTATAATAATAATACTAATAATAAGTATAATTATGTGTACTAAATGTATCGTACCTTCCGCAGCAGAGGAAGTGTATCGCTGAAGTGGACGTTCACCCATTCTGCATTAGCTGGATGTTTGGGTAACCTTTCTGTTCGATCTCCCCAAGTTCAACTGTCCCAGTGGATTAGCCAGAGAAACACCTATAGAAGGGCAGCAGCTCTCATCAAGTCACTGGGAAAACCTAGCCTTACCTCCACACAGGCTAAGAAGCTGGACTCCCTCGGTATCTGAGTAGAGTAAAGAATCTTTCTCTGTTGGAGTAGGATTACCAATAGCAGTTGTAAGAAGTGGGATAACAGTCAGTATCAAGGTATTCATTAGGAAGTAGAACTGTAGATCCACTAGCATCAATTCCATCTCCCTGAGGAGTGTCATCATCCTCACTTTCGCCATCATTTAGCAATTCTTCATTCTCAAGTAATTCGAGAACCTCCGCCGTACTATAACTTCTCGCGGCCATAACTCCAAAACTACTCACACTACAGACTTGATTGTTTGTTCAAAATAAAGCCCATTCCCTTGCCATCACGTAGCTATCAATATCAACAATCGAGCGTTTAGTAATTCTCGTGGTATGCGGGGTAAAAGCGACCTAGGTATTAACCGGGTTGAATCGACCGCGTCTCGGCGGGAAAGGGTTAACTCACCACAGATTATATAACGTTCTTGTAACTATATCATAGAGCTTCATTGCTATGAATTTGAATGAGTAGATTAACTTAACCTAGCACAATTCTGTTGTTAGAACCTTTCGGTCCATGGACTTTATTCAGCTTAAAAGCTTAAGAAGGTCCAGGTACCTAGCATTGCAACAACTAAACCATGCTATGTTAAACTGATCTACTCATTCCAACTTTCTTGTTAATTGTAACTGTTTATGGAGAATGTATGATTATCTACTGCAAAGTGAAAATGATCAGTGACACTGTGATAGTCCTGCCTTTATTATTCACTTTTGTGTGTGTATGTCTTAGTACAATATCAGCAGATAGTGAATGTTGGAAACTATCCATATAAGCTGGAGATTTAATAAATTTAAACATGGTGAGTATACGTATTTTATTTTTGTTTCTTGTTATTGTTGAACCTTACATCAGTGATATTTAAGAGGCAGTTTATTTATTTTTGTGAGAACAGAAACTTTGTGAGCTAAATTTTTTAGAACATGAGTTGGTGATGAAAGCATTCATTATGACGGGTCGTGCCCCTGTAGTTCCTTCCTCCCCATGCATTATGTATTGGGTGTAAGAGCACGTTGAGGTGGTCCTTGTTCATGGGGATCTGTGCAAGACTACCAGAATACCTCATTATTGACACACCTCACATGCTGTAAAGGAAGGTGGGGCATGTGTGACCTTCGTATGATAACAAGCTCGCTTACTTGAAACTCATTTCATGTCCAACCACAAGAGTAGGGTTACTTGCTTGTACTGCCTCGCTAGCTGTGATCCTGTACCATGTACAGCCAACTTTCTCAAAGCACAGTGTTCTTCCTTTAGTTGTCCAGGTAACCTTGCCTCTCTCTGTTAAATATTTCCACAGGGAAACTGGTGCCGCTGTCCCTTTTGAAGTCTACAAAGCTACCGGAGACACAGTTTAACAGAAATCCAGACTTGATGAAGACGATCAGCGTTCTCTCTGTTCTATGCAGGTTTGACTTTTAAGCTAACAAGTGTCATTTGTGTTTTTAAGTAACTGTTGCTGATTCTGTTGGCTGTAGTCAGCCAAACACATGTTGTTGTTTTTGCTTTCTTTTTTTTTTCTTTTTTTTTCTGCGCTCAAGAATCTGGTAATATCTGGTTATGGCTTTACCAGCTATTCCCATTTTAGAAGTACTGATGAGCCAAATTAGAGAGGTTTAGATGTGTGTTATCATGCACATCATCATCCATTTCAACTCTTCTTTCCATCAAACTTTATGCCAAACACTCTGTAGAGAGAAGGGATAAGAAGTTCAAGACTTTGATACATATATAATGAAAGATAAACCCAAATTAAGTGACCAGTAGATTTCACGCTTGATAACACGCTTGTTTTCTGAAACTAGTTTCATAGTGAAATATCGGGATTGATGTTATTAAAGAATGCATAGTTGCTGAATTGTTTGAGTTATGGTTTAATGTGCTTATGTTCGTGAATAAGATAAAAAGGTATGATGCATCTATATACTCTACTAAAGCCCTAGTAGGGAAACGTACTTTAGTATTAACCTAATGTTTCCATTTTCTCTTCTAAAACTCACAAGGATCTGGTTCCAATTCCATTATGTATTTGGTTACTCATTGAATAGATATTATTAGCCTCTTTTTTTTTTAATTTTTTTTTATCCTTTCTAGCCTGAACTAAGGGTGCTGGCACATAGCAACGCTCGCGCGCGGCTTAATTGAGCAATAAACCACGAAACCATCGCGTTGTAGAGGTAGAGGGCGGACCTTAAATTCCCGCGCATAGATAAGAGTAAGTTCGCGAGGTTACTCCAGCGTGACAAATTGGCGGGTAACAGTTGTATTGTGGGGAAGCCATTCAGTATGGGAAGGAGGCTTGCAGCCAAGAAAAAGCAGCAGCTGATGGCTGCAACAGGCAAAAAAAAATTACTCAGCCACTCTAAAAGAGGTACTGCAGTTGCTAATTTGATTTCTGAAAATTTTTATTGCTATTTTTAGTTGTGCTGAGAATAATAAACCAAAATATACCAGAGGTCAGCACCAGTGCTTCTGAGGTACAGAGTTTCATTTTACCTGAGCCAACAGCACATACAGTGGAGCCCACGGTTGGAACAGGTAATGTAATGCAATATGAAATGAACACGAGAAACTATACAATAAAATCCTAAAAAAAAAACAGAAACACACACAATAAATATTTAGGTCCTGTTAGCATGGAGGTCACTGCTATGGATATCTCTCATTCAGTCAGTACGGATGGGAGTGACACCTCTAGCTCAGCCACTTGTCCAGTCAGTGTGGATGAGATTCCAGGTCCAGCAAACGACACCTCTTGTCCAGTCAGCAAAGGGAGTCCTGGTACTGTCAGTGAGGAGATTCCTGGTCCAGTCTGCAGGAGTACCCCTGAAATCACCTTGACAGCTCCTGACCCAGAGACAGCAGATATAGCTGGAGAAATTAACACATATGGTCAAAACCACGCTAAACACAAGAACAGATTATTAAAAAAAAAAATTAAAAAAAAGTTACACTGGGTTGCATTTAAGTTCGGTGTGGGGGTAGGTTCACACGCTGCCACCAGGAGTTGAGGGGAGAAGTTTCTCAGCGTTGTAGTTGAGCTATGCTCTCAGTAATCGCCCACAGCAATCCCTAGATAGGCTGACCCTAGTCTTGCCTTAAGGAGACAACCGAGCTTCTTCTCTGATTGCATAAAACTCTTGCTTGAGGACCTTCACAAAACTCAACATCGAACCTTGCAGCTGGGCCACTGTTTAAATAACCCAACTACCAGGGAAGGTGAAACACAAGGGATGGCATTAGGAACATAATCTACACTAATTACTAAGATAATTCTATGACATATGTTTATGTTCTCATGGGCTAATGTTTATGTTCTTGACTCCATCAATGCATTCCTTTCATGGTGGGCGGTCCCACATTCGGGAATTGTACTTGTGAATAATGTTATTTGCTACTTGTATAGTGACATTGCCATACGTAATTTAGATTGTGTACAGCAAGGCCATAGGAAAATTTTAAGCTAAACAAAAAAAAACTTACGAAGCACACAAATTTTCTACTGAGCTCGCTTCCAGCAATCTTGTCTAGAATTAAAGAAAAAAATTAATGGTCAAAATAATCACAGGTTGTATAAAAAACAAAACAAAATATAACGAAATGGTTGATTTATATCAAAACATGTGCACATTTGTAGTTGCATAGGTGGTAGCAAATTAATGACATGTCGACTTTATATAGCACCATAGTACATTATAGAAATCATGAAGTTGTGGCTCAAGACTTGCTCCGTTATAAATGACTTTCACTATGCCATGCCATTTGAGTATTTAAAAAAACCCACACATTGAATGTAAAAAGTTGATAACGAAGTCTTATTAATTTATTTCAGCAAAATCAGTCAAAATACTAAAATATACAACATTCCTCCAACCCCACAAAATGCATTATTAATCAAAGCCGGCACTTTTGTAAAATGTTGATGCAACCTAATGCATATGTGGCTGCAATATTGTTAAAAATCAGGTTATGTATGTGAAGAAGCGACTAACTTCATCTGTGAGGATTGGGACGTACATGAGGAATCAGGCAGCACACTGTTAGAAGATGTGGTCGACAGCATTTCCAGCATAGCTGAGGAACTTGAAGTGCCACTTGATTCCGACTCCCTCAAAGCTTGCATTTCTAGTGGTGCAGTACTCTTTCAGCACAGTGAAAACCTTCACATGCACGAGTCACGATGCTCATGGCATCAATGGTACCCCGTGGTATCATTCCTGATCTGCGGCCACCTGCATGCCGATTATAACAGACTCAGTGGCCTATTAGGACTGCCATCATGTTCAAGAACCCAGTGGGGTAGGATTGAAGACGAGAAATTGCTGAACGTGGGGATGCAGACCAATGGATGGCATCTTTTGATGGTTTTTACCTGACTCGGGGCCACTATTCCAATAACTCCTCTGCCACCCTGCATGACTACCTCACTGGGAAGATAGCATATTTCTGCCACCGGACAAAGAGGGGGCCAGGTCATAACTGGAATGGGACGTCCGGGGGAGCTGAGGCAGATATGCTGGATGAGCTATTAGGAAAGGCGAAGGAAGATGGAATGGTTGTCAAAGAAATCATCATGGACAAGGATACCTCGATAAATTCAATTTTTTGTAGGCACTATCCAGAAGGAATTGTGACATATTGTTCTAATCACTGTGCGAAGACACTGCACAAAGACCTGGAGAAAATAAAGCGGAACACATGTGAGGTACATAAGTGAGAATTAATATTCTTTACTTCGTACGATACTTACACTTTGTATTCTATAGTGCCATTTGACGTCTTTCCAGTGTAAGGACTAACGGACAGTACACAGAAGAGCTGCAAGACTAATCTGAGCAACTTGATTGCTTCAGATAAGATCCCTTGAAGGAATTTTCCAATGCCATCAGGAACTTTGTTTCTCATTACTGCCTGAATGTGCACACATCACAATGGTGTATACACGAGAAGGTTAATTTAAAACTTAAAATTGAAATAACCATTCATGTCTGTCTTTCAATAATCGGCGAGCGAGCGTAGCGAGTGAGACACTTACAGGGGTAAAAATGAAAAAATCGGGGATGTTTGTTTATTTATTTATTTATATATGTGTTTGGACGTATGTATGTCATTTTGTACTTTGACCCTCCGTATTTTTGTGTTCGCTCTGCGTTCGACCCCGTCCCAAACTTCACTAAACAGAATTCTCTGGTTTAGCGACCATTACTCGTGTCACCTTAGAAATTGAATTGTTTACCGCTTTGAATTGTTTTGCGGGTGCTGGGAGCTCCATTTCTATTCGAGTTAGTGGCGGTGGTAAGTTAATACACTATTTGTCACAGTTATAGCACTACTCAACAGCATTTACTTGACAATTCATTGTCCTCTAGACGAACCACGAAGGTAAGTCTTGCGTAGGTATGTTCAGTTGTGTGAAAGTATTGTGCGTTACAACTACTATTAAGAATATCACAAAGAAAATTTTAAATAACGTGACTTGATTTTGTTGCTTCTTTTTTTCAATTCAAATAGTTGAGGGGAGTGGTTACTATGGCATTGAATCCCCTTTACCGTATATGCGTAATTTAGCAACTCAACTTTATTTTAGTAGTAACAACAGTGTAGTTTAAAGCTCGCTCGCCATTTGTGCTCAAGCACACCACTAGTTATTATTATTATTATTTATTATCATTATCATTTATTATTTATTATTATTATTATTATTTTTTTTTCCATTTATTATTTATTATTATCATTATCATTATTATAGCATAATCCTGATGGCTCGGCCTATACTAGTGACCATGCAAAGCCCAGGTGGATAGCTTCAGAACTTTGATGGAGGAAATGGCTGCACGGCCCCAAGACTATGTGTCTGACCATGGTAGACTAACCACGAATACCTTGGAAGGGTTTCACGGTATGGCCCTAGTTTACCGAAGTAAACGGACTGACCTTGGCCATGCACACTACACCTGCAAGACAAACATGGCCATATGTCACAAGTAATGATACTAAGCTAGTATAGGCAATGAGGATTCTTGCCTGAACACTCACTCACCGTCCTTTCATGATTTTCTGTACAGAATTTGGAGATTGATTTGCCTCGTTAGAATGGGGATAGACATTCATGCAGCTGCCGTTGCCTCCATTCTGTCAGAACAGAAAGCCTGGAAAGCAGACAGAATAAAGAGGTCCAGTGCAACAAGTCTCCATAAGCGGTGTGTTTTTGTTGTATTATTTGTTTATGAAATAGAATACACTACATGGTACAAAATATTAGGGTACAACCACAATATAAATAACATTTAACTATATGGTTGAACCTCACTATACACTAAATCCTATGCTTGTGGGGGGAAAACCCTAGTCTCTTTTTAATGCACGCCATCACAGGCCCGCTTGAAACCACATGCTCATGCCAATACATGTCTCTTAGAGGAACCTGCTAGTAACTAACTGGGAATGATTTGCCAATGTATTTGCAAGAAAGAAATAGAGCTCATTACATTTAAAAATAGGAACTTACAGAAGAGAGCCAAGAAGGCCAGATATGAGGCTGAGAAGGTATTGATGGGAACACTGAGGGACGTTGGCTGTGCAGTAGGGGAGTACATGGGAGATGGCAAGGGAGAAGCCGACACTCGTGAGTATCTGTCAGATGATCCTGTTACCATCCAGACTCCCAAGTTGACCCCACTGACAACCTTGAATGCAGTAGTGAGAGTGGCGATACCCAACTGCCACTACTTGTACTCTATGACTGTGAAGCGACAGGTCTGAGTACGTACTCAGATCACATTACAGACATTGCGGCCAAGATACTTGACTCCCCAGTTCAACTTCCTTCTCCTACTTTCTCATCACTGGTGAGGACAAGCAGAAATATTTCTGCTCCTGGTAAGTAAAACATTTCACAACTGTCAGTAATGTAATTTGTGATAAATAATTAGTTTCCAGAGTTACTGGCATTACCAGTAACTTACTTCGGGGGGAAAGGCCACTTTCTATGGTACTGCCAACATTTTTAGAGTGGCTGACAAGCACTGTTGATTTTGTATCAACAGAAACTAAGACCCCTTACTATCCAGGTATGTATGTATCACACATTTATCTCCATAGGTAATTACATCTAAATAATTTACATAATAGTTCTAGTGGCACACAATGGCTTTGTGTACGACTACCCTATACTTCTGGCCGAAATAGACAAGGCGACCTGAGTTGGCATTCTCGCACTTTATAAGTGGGAAGACTCGCTCCAGTGCCAGAACATCAGGAAGAGCTCTATGGGCTCCTATAAGGTAATTATTGTTAAACAGATTATATTGATTGTATTACATACTTACAATGTAGCTACTTACCTTCAATACGACTCCCAACAATTGTAATGAGTAGCTTCTCCATTGCCAGTGAGGCACCTTGCAGAACTTCTTCCCCATCCTTCTTCATCTGAAATTGACGATGATGATAATAATAATACGTAATAAATGTAATAATTATAATAACAATAATAATAACAATAATAATAGTAATAATGATTATAATAATAATAACTAATAATAAGTATAATTATGTGTACTAAATGTATCGTACCTTCCGCAGCAGAGGAAGTGTATCGCTGAAGTGGACGTTCACCCATTCTGCATTAGCTGGATGTTTGGGTAACCTTTCTGTTCGATCTCCCCAAGTTCAACTGTCCCAGTGGATTAGCCAGAGAAACACCTATAGAAGGGCAGCAGCTCTCATCAAGTCACTGGGAAAACCTAGCCTTACCTCCACACAGGCTAAGAAGCTGGACTCCCTCGGTATCTGAGTAGAGTAAAGAATCTTTCTCTGTTGGAGTAGGATTACCAATAGCAGTTGTAAGAAGTGGGATAACAGTCAGTATCAAGGTATTCATTAGGAAGTAGAACTGTAGATCCACTAGCATCAATTCCATCTCCCTGAGGAGTGTCATCATCCTCACTTTCGCCATCATTTAGCAATTCTTCATTCTCAAGTAATTCGAGAACCTCCGCCGTACTATAACTTCTCGCGGCCATAACTCCAAAACTACTCACACTACAGACTTGATTGTTTGTTCAAAATAAAGCCCATTCCCTTGCCATCACGTAGCTATCAATATCAACAATCGAGCGTTTAGTAATTCTCGTGGTATGCGGGGTAAAAGCGACCTAGGTATTAACCGGGTTGAATCGACCGCGTCTCGGCGGGAAAGGGTTAACTCACCACAGATTATATAACGTTCTTGTAACTATATCATAGAGCTTCATTGCTATGAATTTGAATGAGTAGATTAACTTAACCTAGCACAATTCTGTTGTTAGAACCTTTCGGTCCATGGACTTTATTCAGCTTAAAAGCTTAAGAAGGTCCAGGTACCTAGCATTGCAACAACTAAACCATGCTATGTTAAACTGATCTACTCATTCCAACTTTCTTGTTAATTGTAACTGTTTATGGAGAATGTATGATTATCTACTGCAAAGTGAAAATGATCAGTGACACTGTGATAGTCCTGCCTTTATTATTCACTTTTGTGTGTGTATGTCTTAGTACAATATCAGCAGATAGTGAATGTTGGAAACTATCCATATAAGCTGGAGATTTAATAAATTTAAACATGGTGAGTATACGTATTTTATTTTTGTTTCTTGTTATTGTTGAACCTTACATCAGTGATATTTAAGAGGCAGTTTATTTATTTTTGTGAGAACAGAAACTTTGTGAGCTAAATTTTTTAGAACATGAGTTGGTGATGAAAGCATTCATTATGACGGGTCGTGCCCCTGTAGTTCCTTCCTCCCCATGCATTATGTATTGGGTGTAAGAGCACGTTGAGGTGGTCCTTGTTCATGGGGATCTGTGCAAGACTACCAGAATACCTCATTATTGACACACCTCACATGCTGTAAAGGAAGGTGGGGCATGTGTGACCTTCGTATGATAACAAGCTCGCTTACTTGAAACTCATTTCATGTCCAACCACAAGAGTAGGGTTACTTGCTTGTACTGCCTCGCTAGCTGTGATCCTGTACCATGTACAGCCAACTTTCTCAAAGCACAGTGTTCTTCCTTTAGTTGTCCAGGTAACCTTGCCTCTCTCTGTTAAATATTTCCACAGGGAAACTGGTGCCGCTGTCCCTTTAGAGGTCTACAAAGCTACCGGAGACAGTTTAACAGAAATCCAGACTTGATGAAGACGATCAGCGTTCTCTCTGTTCTATGCAGGTTTGACTTTTAAGCTAACAAGTGTCATTTGTGTTTTTAAGTAACTGTTGCTGATTCTGTTGGCTGTAGTCAGCCAAACACATGTTGTTGTTTTTGCTTTCTTTTTTTTTTCTTTTTTTTTCTGCGCTCAAGAATCTGGTAATATCTGGTTATGGCTTTACCAGCTATTCCCATTTTAGAAGTACTGATGAGCCAAATTAGAGAGGTTTAGATGTGTGTTATCATGCACAGCATCATCCATTTCATCAATACATCAGCAACTCTTCACTTTATGCCAAACACTCTGTAGAGAGAGGGATAAGAAGTTCAAGACTTTGATACATATAGAAGGATGAAGGAGAAACTCAAATTAAGTGACCAGTAGATTTCACGCTTGATAGCACGCTTGTTTTCTGAGACTAGTTTCATAGTGAAATATCGGGATTGATGTTATTAAAGAATGCATAGTTGCTGAATTGTTTGATTTGTGGTTTAATGTGGTTATGTTGGTGAATAAGATAAAAGGGTATGATGCATCTATATACTCTACTAAAGCCCTAGTAGGGAAACGTACTTAGTATTAACCTAATGTTTCCATTTTCTCTTCTAAAACTCACGAGGATCTGGTTCCAATTCCATTATGTATTTGGTTACTCATTGCATAGATACTAGTGGTGTGCTTGAGCACAAATGGCGAGCGAGCCTGATAGTTAGGTAACATAAAATACAGGGCTAGGGCTGTGATATAATTGTGTTAGAATGGAAGACAGACCGAAGAGAAGACTGATCCGCCAGTGGCTTAGGAAATAAAGAGTTTTAAACAATAAAGTGAGTAGATATATAGTATTAAAATTCTCATAATTTACTTCATTTTAATACAGAAAAAAAGAAGAAGAAGAAAAAGAAGTAGGTAAGTCATTATGATTTAACCTGTAGCTGTTATGATATGATGCACTTTTTTTTGTAGACAGCAATACAACAAATCCAAATACATTATAGTATTTAAATAACTTCACTTAGCTATAAATATATATTTAAATAACTTATCTATCTTAACCAATATATTTTAACCACTTGTAAACATATATAATAATATATGCTTTAAAATGTGTAATCTTTGTATTATCATGAAGAGTTATGTGATGGCTATCTAGCTAGCTCAAAACTCATAAGTTTGTGGTTATGGGCATAGCACCTTCCATGGTTTTAAAAGTGGCCACACCTTGAACAAGTCTACAATTGTTCTCTTCAATATAGGGCCAAATGTAAAGTTGCCGTTTGAATGCTATCAGTTAGAAAATGGACTCAATAAGTACACAAGACGCAACTGTGTAGGCAAAAAAATCAGATAGGTCAGAGACAAAAACCTAACCTGTCAATAAAGGTAAAGATTTTTCATCAGCTAAGCAGTCCTTGTAACACACAGCACCTTCACATACACTTGTTCACTTGATGTACCAACACAAAAATTACTTCCTTCAGTGATTTGATATTAGTAGTATTGTAAGCACAATACTTTCACACAACTGAACATACCTAGGCAAGACTTACCTTCGTGGTTAGTCTAGTGGACAATGAATTTTAAAATAAATGCTGTTGAGTAGGGCTTATAACTGTGACAAATAGCGTATTAACTTACCAACGCCACTAACTCGAATAGAAATGTAGCTCCAGTAAGTTTTTGCACCCGCAAAACAATTCAAAGCGGTAAACAATTCAATTTCTAAGGTGATACGGGTAATGGTCGCTAAACCAGAGGATTCTGTTTAGTGAAGTTTGGGACGGGGTCGAACGCGAGCAAACACAAAAATACGCGAGGGTCAAAGTACAAAATGACATACGTACGTCCATACATATATACAAATAAACAAACATCCCCGATTTTTTCATTTTTACCCCTGTAGGTGTCTCGCTCGCTCGCCGATTATTAGCCTTTTTTTTTTTTTAAGAATTATTTGTACAAATTCTGTGAGGAGGAAGTTGAAACACTAGTCTCAGTTGAGGTCTCTGGTCTGTCATTCATTTTCAGGTATGGTTGTGTTAACACACACAGTGTGCATGCAGAAGTTTTGCCACTGGTTCAGGATGCAACCTATATCATAGGGTAGCAAGTACTTTATCTTGCCACTGGAAGTGATAGTGGTGTAAGATGAGATGTTCACAACATTGCATGTGCATGTATGTGTGTACATGTGTGGGACAAGGCTGCTTAGTTAAGGGTGCCGGCACACTCTTAGGGCACAATAAACCCGCGGGATAGACCACGGTTTCCAAGGCGAGTTAAGCCTACTTATGGTTTCTTCTGAGTTATTTTATTCTGCAGACCAGCAAGTACTACTAGGAAAAAGCACCTACCAAGAATAAAGACTGGAAGTCTGTCGCACCTCAAGAAATGGCTCTATCACCATTTTAGACTTTATTGCTATACTGCAAGGCTACTGCTAAATATTAGAAGCCATTTTTTTAAACATTTTGTTGCACTTGCGTGTATGCCATAACGATGAGTCTTTGTTCAATTGTTTTTAGTTATCTATTTACTCACCTTACCACGTGGAACTATTGTCTATTATTTCTGTACAATTCCCAATATCTCATTGACAAGGGGGTGACCCCTTGTGGCCTTAAACCATTACCGTTTGTCCATTTCCAAGCGGTACATGAGAATAGAGTCTGGATCCACTACTCTAGTGCGCGAGGATTTTTTAATTATAAGTTGACTCTGCTCCACCCCAACCTTACTCACACAATGGTAAGTGAGGCACAGCTGCATTTCACGGGCAATAATTTGTTGCAGAGCGGGGCGTGATTTTATAGTAGGTACGTGCGACTATTCAGCTAAAGGTGCCCTGGTTTTGCTATGTGACAGCACCCTTAAGTAACTGCCTATGTATATAGTTTATATGATGACTATAAATCTATGTAGCAATAAACCATGTGTAACAAGATACCATGAAGGGAAATTTATGTTTATTAAAATAAGTTTAAATGGTTAATAATAATAATAGCAATTTTTCAGTCGACCTCATTGACCTTTGAGGAGGACTTAAGGAAACATTTTAAGAGTTTGGGGTTTTTTTTTTCTTCTTCTTTTTTTCCAATCAGGAGGAAACTTTTATGAGTTTATGATGATGAATAGCGCTGATTTGACAGGCTCCGATCCCCATGTCTTCTCACATATCTGTGTTGGTGTATTAGTTTATTCAATAGGTTTTACTGCATTAACCTGTGAGTCACCATAGAGTAAGTAATGAGGTGGTCTACTTGTGGATCTGTCAAGACTGAGTTTCACGGTAGACATTCCTCATACAGAAGAGTGGGGTAGTAGTGGCCTTCAATATGATAGCATAAAGGGCTTTCTGAGATTCATTTTATGAACTTCCTGTTGGGCGTGTTCCACTAGATTACTTTGGCCACAGTTAGTTAACAGGCATTTCTATCTTTATCTCGTGTAACCAGAAAATTTGCTAACAATGGAGGAGTTCAGACAACGTATGATTTATCTGCAATTGAAGCGTGTCTATAATTTCTGATATCTCATCATTGGGCTGCTGAAAGATGTGCAGATAAAAGGATTGTGAGTTATATACATAGCTCTATTTAAAACATTTTGGTTCCCTGGAGCTTTTTTTTTTTGTTTTCATGTTCCAGGAAATTATGCTATTACAATAATTTAAATATTTGAGGTCAATAATTTAAATTCAATACATCTTTTGTTTTTCTGTGTTCGTACATAGTTAGGATGAGTTATGAATTTTAAAGTTTAGTAATTTGTCCCATTACACTAGTATTAACACTCGAATTATCAAACACATAGGCAAGATCATGTGAGGGGTGGTGTGTTTTTATTATTATTTTTTTAAGTTATTGTTATCTTTCTATTGAATTATGGGTTTTTATTATGATTGCTCGATGAGTTGATGATGAGAAGCGCTGAGTTTGACAGGTCACAGTCCCTACCTTCCCTTATGTGCTAATGGTGGAGTTGCGCAGTTCAATACTTAGTCTTATATCATTGAACTTATGGCTCACCATAGAGTGAGGGATGAGGTGGTCTACATGTGGATCTGTCAAGATTTATCAGAATACTTCACTAAAGCATGCCTCGTACAGAAGGTTTGGGGTAGTAGTGACCTTCAGTGTGATAGCAGAATGGGTTTTCTGAGACTCATCCTGGTCGGTGTATTTCAGTTAATTTGTATATAGATCCAGAGACTGCATCAGTTGTATAAAATACAAACACAAGCACCCGTTTATGACGTGTGTGGGCGGGGCACATCTAATCTGATGACTTATTTAAATGTTACTTAAATGTGGTGGGATGAACTTTAATGTGCACAATCAACGGTAATAGTAAATACTACGATGTCCTTTAATCTTACAATTTGTAAGCGAGCATTTTGCACTATTATTAATTAGTGATTTCCTTAATCATTTTCCCATTTATCTTTCTTTTTTTTTAATTCCTACTATTCCTAAGATATTTAGTAAATAAAACCCACCATTGCTTTGATGCTCTATCTATAAAACAGTCTCATCACAATCTCTTAGGTACAACCAGTACTAGCTGAACCATGAGTCAATGATGAATCTTTGGTTGTCTTGATTGATCCCTTATGCCCCGCCCCCTCCGCTCCCTGGTGTGATGTAAACATTATTCAATATTATTAATAGTATTGTAGTATTGAACTTACGATCCGCCATAGAGCAAGTAATGAGGTGCTGGACAAGTTGATCTGTCTAAGATTATCAGAATACTTTACTAAAGACACACCTCACATGATTTATTGGGAGTGGGAGGGGCATGTGTGACCTTTGCATGATAATAAGCTTGCTTTCTGAGACTCATTTCTGTGTTTTCAGTATTGGCACCCAAATATAGAGAAGTTCATGCATCTCTAACTGATGTTGGGGGGGGGGGGGGGACAGCATATTGTTAAAGGTAGTTAGTTAAACATTAGTTAATATTTTGATGAAAAATTCAAACTGTAGTGTTGGAACTAAGCCAACTCATTCCTGTCACAAAAACAGTGGCTAATTTTGGGACTTTTAATAGCATAGAAATCCTGTAATTACTGTTATTGTATTTTCTTGAATAGACCATGCACATTTTATTCTTTTAAGCCTTTATACTGTGGGTGGTTTAATTGAGAGTAAAATTGTTTTGAGGTTGAGTTGCATTAGAGGGTGTGCTCCATTTGTTGACTGGTGTTGGAGCTACAGGATAATGTTGAGTAAGGCGGCTACTTTAGTGGCTGCAACTCTGGTGGAAATGAAGTAATCTATTATAGTTAGCTTAGCTAAAGTATTTAATTGTTAGATGGTCATCGTCTATCACACATCCTTCCTCTTCATCCAGTTTGCAATACATTTCAGCTAAGTGGATCCTCACATGTACATCTATATATGTGTAGGTCATCTAATTAACTTGTGGAGTATAAAATTATGTTGTCAAGATAACACAGTGGAGGTAAAGTCGTTGTTGTTTTTCCTTTTTTTTTCTTGGTTTTTTCCCCCCCACATGTTGTATTCAAGGGTGTGTACTATTTGGACTGGTAAATTATATGCTATGTAGTCAAGGGCACTTAGTAATTGAAAAACATCCTGTATTCAAGGGTGTTCTTTAGGACAGACTAATTGTGTGTGGTCTAGTCAATGGAACTAAATACTAGAACTACCTTATGGTTGGAATTTTTTTTTTTTTTTTTTTTAATCTACCATCATGGTCTGTGATGAACTATATAAGTTATCTCTGATTTGTCAGATAACCCAAAGCTCTTCTTTCCTCCATGACTTGAGGTTATTTTATTCCTTCTACTAACCTATAACAAACATTGGATAAAGCAAGCTTGATTTATTCTGGTGGAGTACTCTCTGGAATAATTGTAATATCCATACATTGGGAGGATGGAGTGTCTTCAGGCTATTCTGACTTACTGATTTAATATTCGCTCTCTGAGACCATTTAGCAATTTATTAATTTATTTATTTTAGTTGTTGCTGTTTGAGTAAACGTACATGTTTGTGAGCAATGACGTGATTGCTGGCCAGAAAGTCAAAATAAAATATTTATGCTTTTTTACAACAATTTCATGCCTTGCTGTATTAACTATATTTCATGCCTTGTTGTACTAACTATATTTCATGCCTTGTTGTACTAACTATATTTCATGCCTTGCTGTAATAACTATATTTCATGCCTTGTTGTACTAACTATATTTCATGCCTTGTATTAACTATATTTCATGATTTGTTGTACTAACTATATTTTTCTCATCTTTTGTCTCAGCCTTCAAACTGCAAGTACATATTTATTTCACAATTCTTTCTCAGTCTTCTTTTACTCATTAGATGTATTCTCTCTCTTTCACCGGCTTTTTTTAAGCAATACAGAATTAACAATATTTGGTCGCCACCGGGAATTGAACCCAGGACCACTTGTGTATAGCGCACAAGCGCTCTGCCATTTAGCTACAACAACCACCCGGCGAACAAACACTCAATTCTGTATTAATTCAACGAATAATAAGAATCTTTGAAAAACGAGAAATTTCGTTGGTCTGTTGAGAGTGAGACTGTAGCATAGCCGTACCCCTTAACAGTATAAATACAGAATTGGAGTGTTTGTTCGCCAGGTGGTTGTCGTAGCTCAGTGGCAGAGCGCTTATGCGCTATACAAGCGGTCCTGGATTCGATTCCCGGTGGTGACCAAATATTGTTAATTCTGTATTGTTTAAAAAAGCCTGTGAATGAGAGAGAATACATCTAATACATATTTATTACATCAAGAAAGCTCCAGTACGTCATTACTGTACACGTAATTAATTTTTCAGAATGTATTTATTAATTATGTATTAATTATTTAGGTATACAGTACTACTAGGAAGTGCTCAGATGTAGTCTTAAAGAATTTCACCAACGTTTAACCACTCTTATTTTTTCTTTATTCTCCAAATCATTCATATTGAATTCTGACACTTGAATGTTACTCTTTCGAAATACCCCGTTATGTATAATTTTTTGTATATCTTTTAATGACTTGATGAATATTACATTTATTTCACATTAAAAAGGCAATACTAAATGGTGGGTGAGCAGTAGGAATATATTATGTGAAGGCTATTCAAACTTCTACTGTGAAGTGACATTCACTGTTTAGTAAAGGGGTGTCATTTTTGTGCAATGTGATTTTTTTATTATTATTATTTTTAACCAAATGATAGGAGGGTGAACTAGGTCATTATCTTTTACCCTCCCCCGTCCTTCAACGAGTTACAGGCTATCTTGCAACAACCCACCCTTGCACTTCTTGAGTCTTAGCTAATCCATTTTAAAGCATCAAACTTGACCTGGGATAGAATTTGCAACAAACAAACTAATGTTATGGTTAGCAGATGCTGCCCATGAAACGATAGCCTGGGAAGCTGCATCTGCCCGTATTAATAGCGGTGCTGAACTGATAATTTATATCTATTTAGTTCGAGGTACGAATGAAAATAATGAAGTTGACTGGAGTTCAATAGTGTAGTAGCTTGGTGGATAATCACTTATTGAATATGTCTTCATAGATGTCCACAAAACATAGCAGGCAACACAGTAGCATTGGACCCACCAGAGCTCCCTCTAGACCGGCAAAATAGATGCCACCAGCAATAGCCAGGCCTGTCAGGTAAGGATGAGCTCTGTAACAGAAGGAGGAAACAAGCTTGAATGTGCAAGTTAGGAAAAGGTGAAGAATGAAAAAAAAACTTCAATAATTTTTTCCTCAAACAATTAGATTATAATCAATATATAACCTCAAAAAGAAGCAATTATGATAACTTAAAAAAAAGAGCTTCAATTGTTAATCTCTATCACCTACCCCTCAATTTCTTCATTAATGAGAGAGTAGATGTAGAACTCTGGGAGGAGCATGAGCAGTACCATGGTAACGGCCAAGAAGATCTCATCCTTGATGAACCACAACTCCAGCACAGCCAACACAAACACCCAGTAGGGTTGTACCAGAGGCACTGCGGCTGCCATTGCACCCAGAGCTGAGCAAGAAAATTTTTTTTGCCAATTAAGTGGAAGCGGATAATAAAATGAAAATAAGCAGAATTTTTATTTATAGAGTGGGTATTTTCTTTCATCTTTTAATTGCACACCATAAAATGCTTAAGTGAAGTTGGACTTGCACAAAATACTATTTACTACTAATCCTGAATTTGGTAATAAAGTGAGAACATAACTATCTTGTTTTAGTAACCACTATAATATACCTGAAGGTAGTATGGAGGCGGAGGCTCCCATTACCGTATGTGTTAGCCAGATATAGACTCCATAGAAACCAGCACGACGAAATGAAGTGTAGAACACACTCCTGTCAATAAATAAATAAGGTAAAGGAAGAATGAGTAAAATAATTATTTGCAGCTAATGTCATTGCTGCGTGCCACTCGGTGATGGAGAGAAACCGTTAGAAAGTTATTACCAATGAATGAACTTAATGAAACAGTTACAGATGACACTAACTTGATGGCTCGTTGGAAAGGGTCGTCTTTCTTACTGGCACTTTGTTTACGCCGACTGAGCTGTGGGATTAGCGCTGTTACCCACTGGACTGGCAGGTATACCTCGTCAGACAGGCTCAACAGGTAGAACAACGCTGTCACGAACACCAGCTGTGTTGTGAATACATAATATTATTGTAACTTGTACAGGTACACAAATTACTAAAACTTAATTAAGTTTTTTTTTTAACTACTGAACAGCACAAACATGGAGTTGTGTGTGTGTGTGTGGGTTGCAGGAAGGATGGGGAGGGAGCTATAGATGCTACAACTGGAATGTGGAAACATCCCCCAAAAATATTGCTTTCCTTTTTCACTTTTAAGTAACAGCTAATGTATAGAAATTTAGAAGACGCTTATGGGAACTTTAACCTCTGAATAATGATTTTTATCCTTTTGAATAATTGTGTGCTCTACATTACAAAAGGGTGTGGCTAATAAGTGGAATCTGTCCCACAATTGCACATTAGATTCCCAACACTTACAATTAATAATTTTTCCTCAACCCTTTATCAATCTCTTTCTTGACATTAAAATTAAATGTCAAATTGCGCATATTATTTTTACAAATAAAAGTGCCCTGTTATCTAAATTTGCTAATTACATGAAGCACCAAAGGTGCGAACCCTCAGCACTACTATACACTATCTAGCTCTTACAAAATTATCTCAGACCAAAAGAACAGTTTATTCTAATCAGGTACCAATATAGCTCGAGCAGTAAACACGGTACATGTAAATTCTGTGCTCATATGAGAAGAAGCTAAACAGGTTAGAGACACTCACTGGTAATTTTCAACATGAAACTCCACTTTCAGCACTCGGTTAACTTCCCAGCATAAAGCAAAACTACAGCAGGCAGCAGGAAATTATGTGCTCACATATGACAGGGGGCGTTACCCAAAAGCTAGACTTATGCAGAGCTGACAGCTTTGCGTAAATCAGTCCAAATTAAAAAAGCACAATAAAAGGTTTAAAATCGTCATTCTGAGTAATTCATACCTAAATCAAAGATTAATCAGTAATCTTCAAAATCAGGGCATGACAGACAGACTGACAGGATGACTACAATAACCCTCTCGCATGGACACTGAGGGTTAGCAATCTATCAGATATGAGTTTTTTCAATTGTCAATCTACTTGCACATTCTCATACTGACCTGCCCTGAAATTAATACTGTCCCTCTCTGAAGGACTTGTGCGATTTAAAGTCCCTCTGTCACAATACAAACAAACTACAGTTCATCAGCAATGCTCTAACCACTCACCATGTTGAGCAGAACAGTGCCACCACTGAAGACCACATGGAGTAGAGCATAGAATATAGACAGAGCCACAGACACATTGGCCGACACAATGGCACTCACTGACCGTAATAGCTGCAGTATAATTATATACAAACAAAGAAATTGACAATAAGACTGAATTATTAATCAAATATAGATTGAACAGCTTGAAAAAGTATCCCAAACAGGTTAAGCTAATTGGTAACTGCTTATAAGTATTTGGCACTAATAAGTGCAGGGATCTACATGTGTTAGTATAAAATATAACTCACCGAGAAGATGGTTCCTAAATTGTCTGATAATAATTGACTGAGGGAGAAAAAGGAACTTTCACTGACTGTACTGAATAATGGAGCATGCTCAGAAGAAGAATCCTGGACACATACAGTACACACAAACTAATATAACCATACGTAGTGTCGTATGCAGTGTTCGATACAGAATAGAAGGGGGTAACACGATATTTCTCCTCTTATGTTGAGTCCCCCCCCCCGATCCAATTAATTAAGCTTCCTAATGTTCCTTCTCATAGATATGACTCGTGAAACAATTTTGATCTTTCACATGCATTTGTAAATTGCAGCATGTGAATACTGAGCCCCACCCTCTAGCATTAACGTTCCCTCAATTTTCCCTTAGCCTAATTTCTTGTATAAAAACCTGTTATACGTCTGGAAACTAAACATGTATAGCTTCGATTGGCCAATTCTCACCTCACACCCGCAAGTTACTAAGACATCGTGCTCTATTAATTAGCATAAATGACTGTATATTGATTAGTCACTTTGAGCATGTGCGATTTTTGTTTACATGGAGGAAGTAAGTGTTGTAGAGGCTGTCAAAGACTCCCATGACTTGCTGCACCACCATGCTACTGTTGTCTGCTCCATCCAACACAGAGTGGAGCTACAATAAGAGATGGAGACATGAGTGTGTGTGTGGGGTGTGGATATTCCAAATTCAAGTTCAATAGTTTCTATTTTGATTCGGTCATTCTCAGCTGAAATAATTATAATAATAGCAAGAAACGGCAAGAAGTCGAAACGTTGGGTTAAGTTTTAATTAACAATATTGGCTATTAGAACGAGAAAATTTGCTATCAGTTTCCTTTTTTTTTTTTTTGAAATAATACAAAATGTATACAATCCAACATTTATTTTGGTCAACTTCAAAGAGACATAAATATCGAACCAGTGCAAAGATTTGTTTCTTATCTTACCCTATTCTCCATAAAGACTCTGACATATTGAACAGCCGTGTCTACAGAGTTCCTCTGTATCCCAAGACCATCTATCCACCTGTACCAAACGTAACATGCAAATACTGCCAGGTAATTGTGTGTGTGTGTGTGTGTGTGTGTGTGTGTGTGTGTGTGTGTGTGTGTGTGTGTGCACTTATGTACAATGCCTGCTGCAAATTAATCCACTTCATGGTGAACAGCTTCACTGTTGTGTGATGTGTTTGGTTTCACAGGGAGGTCATACGGGTGTGTGGAAGGGGGCTTGGTAATGCCACTAGTTGATGCAAGCAAACTTAAAGCAACTGATACACAAACTGACTGACTGACTGGACACATGTCATCCTTACAGCTTCCAAATCTTATGACCAAATAAAAATGATCAAACAATCTTTATAAGTTTTTCCTCTAAATATGCATAGATTAAATCACGAGATGGAAGTTGGTGGATTTACATGACCGAGTGCCGAAGGCCCCAAGGGAGTGTAAGTCCATACGGACCAAACGAAGTGGTGCAACCGACTTGTACCATGGCTCTAGGTTATAGGAAATGCATAAAAACTAATATTGGATTGGATGGATTTACTTATCACTTTCTAGGAGGTGGGCATGAAATATATTTATCGTGAATTGAGCAATCTGATTGACAGTTTGAACAAACCATAGTACAAGTTTAATATATAACTTCTGCTCTGTATTACGGCAATAAAAAACGAAACATTTCTACGACACACTCACTGGTTTATGTCAGGATTGGCCTCCATTGTCCTGTTCCACAAGACGACACTTTCTGCCAGATAATGGCTCAGTTCTACTTGGACCTGTAGTAGCAACATAATGGACGCCACAAACAATGTTGCCAGGAGGCCGACAACGATGCACATCGTCACGATATCCCCTACCCACTGGATGGCCAGTGACAGGACCAACCTGTCCAACTTGTACACAGCTTGTCCTATAACTGCCACAGGAGGTGGAAAGATCACACTACCAGTTGGAGTTCTAATGGACGACAGTTTGGTCCAAGCAAGGCTAACGTATGGTCGAAAATATGGACAGATGAATCGCCACAGTAGAAGGAACATTGTGAAAGCAAAGATTATCCGGAATACGGTATACTTCCACACGCACACAAAGATAGTAGACACGATGAGAACTACAAACACGTGATTGGTGCTCTGCCAGGCTACGATTGCTTTGTGATGAGTTTTCCTAGCAATAGTTCCTCCATCATCTTTAGACTTAGAGCTGCTCCACGATGAAGAGCTGTGAATTGATGCATTACTTCTCAGTGTAGTTCCGCTCACTGCGCTTCCCATTTGAATATCTTCAAGTTCTATTATGGGACTTGCTGGGATCAATTTGGTCTTAACATTGTCCCCATTCCGTTCTGAAGTCAGACCAGACTTAGGTTTCCGTTTTGAATTCCTGCTAGATACTGATTTTCTTTTCGTCTGAACGCAATAATATATCCCAGCAAAAGTGTACACTAGTATAACTACAGATCCTGCCACAGGCCCGAACATCTTGTGGGTGACAAGCCCCAATATGAGGAGCCAGAGGACACTGGACATCAAGATTGCAACTTTGGAGACACACAGGAAAGATATGCTGACCATGCCTACCAGTAATGTCAGCACCTTGAAGGAGAGAAACAAAAGAAATTGTTAATAGCTGGAAGCCAGACACAGAACACCAGCGAGCAAGCGAGTGAGTGTACGTGTTTGTTTACATTTCATCCTATGAATCTTCAAACTTATTCTGTTAATGATATTCATGACATTTTCCTTAAATTAGTTAAATTAACCGTAAAAACACTCATGTGAAAATGCTATGAATAAGGTTATTGTATTTCATGAATGCTATTAGTCCACGTACACCCACATTTCTTCCCACAAACCCAACAAAAATAAAACACATTTAGCTAAGTAAAATAATCTATACTCTCTAGGAATGTTTACCATTATTACAAAAGGGGATCCCAGATGCTGATAATAGGACACTATGAGATGCCATTGATGAAATTCCATCTGAAATATAGTATTGGGAACATCTACCAAATACACAGACAGAATTAAGGCTTCGCTGATGGCTGTGTATAGTGTCGTTTTCCAGTAGTTCCTGAAAAACATCTCTAAATACCTGGCTAGCCAAGACATCATGGTAAATGGTGCCAGCAAGACTACAAGGAAGAGAGGTACGCTGTTTTCTTTTGCATCCTTGAGGCTCTTTGTAATCTTAGAGGTGCAGGCATGCTTGAAAGGGTGGATCACCATTCCTATGAGTATGGCCCAGACAAGAGGGTGAAAGAAAGGCTCCAAGACAAAGTACACTGCCACTAGGATGCTACCGATTATGACGGCACACACTAGGGCCAGTACGTTGTGCACAGCCTGCATCCACGATGCTTCATCGGGTCTCAGTCTAGACTTCAAAGACTGACTCAAGTCTATAGAATCTCCACGCTGAAATAAAGGCACGCTGGTACCCATGTTAGTTTCCTCTCCTTCAGCACCGGCGACATTAGTACCCGTTATATAAGTCTCAATCCAGTTCCAAAATGTAGCACCCATAGTAGGTCTCTTCAGCTCCTCCGCCGAGATTGTCTCGTCCATTTCTGTACCTCTAGTGCGTTTCTAGCTTGCGCAGAATGACCATGAGAGCGCGCATCGCGCAGCTAAAAAAGAGCAGACGCAATAATCGCACGCGCTAAGCCCGGTTTGATTATCTTGTTATTATAGTATCAAAATGTAGTTTAAGTAATAGTTAGAGCATACAAGCTTAGGTACTGGTGGATTTAGTGCACTGAAGCCCAAGGGCCATAGGCCCGAGGGCTTTGTGCACTAAATCCACCAGTACCTGAGAGCATGCTCTAACTATTTTAGAACCCATTTACCCGCCAGTTTCCACTAGCAACTTGGTTTATCAGCATTTTCGCACAAATATGGTGGTGTCAAGCGAATTTCCGGCCCAAAATTAAAATTCAATTAAAATTCAATTGAAGCACACCTAGCAGGTTTACTTTAGCATTGTAGCTGCCAGCTGTTATCTCCAGATCTAACTCTACCCTGGGCTGCTCTGCTCTGCGGTAAACAGTTAAGCAGCTAGCTATGGTAAATTCCTGGGTATGAGTGTCAGCAGGAGAGAGTTGTCCGAACTAAGGCTGCTGGAGAGTTGTCGAACTAGTCCCGTATAGGTCGGATATGAGAGGGTAGTAGACCCTCACATATCATATCCAGGCCTCACACAGCTTTATCCGGCCTATTCTATTAAACTAAAACTCAAAAATAGCAATACCCCAAGGGTGGTTAGTATGCACAGTTTATATACCTAAAGGCAAAAAATAGTGCACACTTACCAAGTTAGTACACCTAGTAACAATATAGCAACGGGTTCTAAATACCTGTTAGTATCATGATTATAAAGTGGCCAGAAGAAATGAGTATTACAAAATGAGTAAAAAGTGATATAGAGTTCAGTGATGCGATACGTAGACATTTAATTATTGAATACATCTTCATAGATGTCCACAAAACATAGCAGGCAACACAGTAGCATTGGACCCACCAGAGCTCCCTCTAGACCAGCAAAATAGATGCCACCAGCAATAGCCAGGCCTGTCAGGTAAGGATGAGCTCTGTAACAGAAGGAGGAAACAGACTTAAATGGGAAAAAGTGTGAGGAACAATTTAAAAAAAAATTCTTCCTTAGACAAAAAAAAAAAAAAAAAAAAAAAAAAAAAAAAAATAATAACAAATAAATAAATAAAAAAAGAAGGAGGTAGCATGGGAAAAATATGAGCTTTATTTCTTATCACCTACCCCTCAATTTCTTCATTAATGAGAGAGTAGATGTAGAACTCTGGGAGGAGCATGAGAAGTACCATGGTAACGGCCAAGAAGATCTCATCCTTGATAAAGCACAGCTCCAGCACAGCCAACACAAACACCCAGTAGGGTTTTACCAGAGGCACTGCGGCTGCCATTGCACCCAGAGCTGAGTAGTAAAAAACAAAACAAAACAAAAACAACAACAAAAAAACAAACAAAAAACAAACAACAACAACAAAAAGTAATAATATTCCCATCTTTCTATATCCTATTGTATCATTATAATATACCTGAAGGTAGTATAGAGGCAGAGGCTCCCATTACGGTATGTGTCAGCCAGATATAGACACCGTAGAAACCAGCACGACGAAATGAAGTGTAGAACACACTCCTGTCAGCAGAGAACAAGTTAGTCAACAACTAAATGTAATATTCACGCAAAAGAGAACCATCAGACAGTGCATAGCACATTCTTCCAGTGTATATACATCAGACAGTGTATTACAAATCACTCAATCATGAGTATTAAAAATTAAACAAACAAACAAAACTATAATTACTATAAAAAATCAAAAAATCAAACCCATTAAAAAGGAGTAAAGAAGTGCTCAAGGTGACTTTTCATAATTTTTTATAGCTAACATAATACTTCCGTACGATGACAAAAGCAACAGGACAATGTAGTAGATACACAGAAACTTTAATTATAAAATGAGAAACAAAGTTTTGCAATCATTTTACATGTAACTGACTATTAAATGGAAGTGGAAGCATACATTAATAAAGCAAACACACACTGTCAGTCCAGCATGTGTTGTGGTGCACAGAAATAGCTAGCCAAATCCAAAAGGCTTTGCTAACTAACCAATTATATTCCTTTGAGATCTCAATATTACACTACACAAAGCCGAAATATTGAAACTTCCTATTTTAATTTCATTCCAGTTCTACTCTATACGTGGCTAGAGCTGATAATGCTAGTGTCACATGTATTGAAACTTTATTATAATTTCATTCTAGTTCTACTCTATACGTGGCTAGAGCTGATAATGCTAGTGTCACATGTATTGAAACTTTATTTTAATTTCATTCCAGTTCTACTCTATACGTGGCTAGAGCTGATAATGCTAGTGTCACATGTGGTAACACCTGAGTTGATATCTTTGACCTTGGATAAGCAGCCACATCCGATAAAACCTACCCATCACATATGTAGCCATTCAATTCAATGATGTGGTGTATACTCTGGGGACTACAGTTCAACACTGACTACATGTGTGCTCCAGAACCAACTAACTTGATGGCACGTTGGAAAGGCTCTTCCTTCTTGCTGCCGGCTCGTCCCTCCTGACTGAGCTGTGGAATCAGTTCAGTCACCCACTGGACTGGCAGGTATACCTCGTCAGACAGGCTCAACAGGTAGAACAACGCCGTCACGAACACTACCTGTGTTGCAAACACGTAATATATTATTATAATAATAATGATATGCATGTTCAATATACTCCGTAAATATATACAATAACTAGTGGTGTGCTTCAGCACAAATGGTGAGCGAGCCAGCCTAGTTTTAAAGTGATATCTAACTATTGGGCCATGGCTTTTGGCATAATTTATATAGTTGTTGAAATTGAAATGTTTTAACTTGACCTACCCATTCAATGACCACGAAGAAAAAATAGTGCTGTTGAGTCTGCTATGCTTAAAAACAACAACAACAACTACAGGTGCTTAGGTCTGCTCCAAGACTACATGTAGCTTGCTTTTCAAGGCCAGCAAATCATATGGTCCACAGGTTTATATTACTTTGTGTTATTGTATCACGACTCTTTACCAACTCATGTAATTAGAGGCGCGGGCGAATAAAAGGGGTCACACATACTGTAAAATAAGCAAAAAATAAATAAACACCACAGAATCTCAATTATGTAACTTCTATAAGTGACTCGCTCGCTTGCCAAAAACAGGGAAACAGATGAGAAATTAGTATTATATTATGAGCCTGAGATAAACCGTGAGGATTGACTTAGGAGATATGAGATCGTGGATTCACTTTTCCTCCACCCACTATCAAACTTCCACGCCCCCTGCCAACCGTTTCCTAGCTCACTCATTGACTCACTCACCATGTTGAGCAGAACAGTGCCACCACTGAAGACCACATGGAGTAGAGCATAGAATATAGACAGAGCCACGGACACATTGGCCGACACAATGGCACCCACTGACTGCAGCAGCTATGCGACATTATACAAGCATGTTGTTGAACATAGTATTGTCTAAATCAACCCCCTCCATTTTTAATATTAAACTTGATATGTGTTCCTTCCAACGTTCAAAATATATTTTAAAAAAGTACTTGCTGCAATAGATTCTATTACAGTGAAATTTTTGAAGAAAAGTTTAAAATTTTTTTCTTTTTTGTTCTAACTGTGAATAGGAAATTTTCTTGTTGTAACAGCCAATATTGTTAATTAAAACTTAACCCGACGTTTCAACTTCTTGCCGAAGTCCTCTTCAGGTGGTCAAGGGCTTCGGCAACAAGTCGAAACATTGGGGTTAAGTTTTAAATAACAATATTGGCTGTTAGAACGAGAAAATTTGCTATTATTATAATTATTTCAGCTGAGAATGACTGAATAACTGTGAAAAATTTGTTTAAACAGTTGCAAGCAGTGCAGGCCACTATATTCATTTTATACATCATGCAAAATCATCCACATACATCCTTGAGATAGCTGCTAATTGATAACAATCTGCTATAAAAGGTTGGAATATCAAAGTTTCGACTAGAACTTACTGAAAAGATGATTCCCAGATTATCTGATAGCAACTGCCTGAGGGAGAAAAAAGAACTTTCATTAACTGTATTGAACAATGGAGCATGCTCAGAAGATGGATCCTGAAAACACACACACACCGCAAAAGTGATAGCATGGCAATCATAATTTCTAGTAATACCAAGTGAGTTTCAATTGTTGTAGTAGTATATTAAGTAAAGCACAGCTCCTGTTACTAAAAAGGACCACATTGGTATAGCACTTGCTAACTATATGAAACATACATTAATAATACCAACGTTTTTAATTAAACATTCCTAATAGTGCTCACTTGCCTGGTTTGTTTACTAATAATAAATAATAAACAGCATATGTTTTGTTTACATGGAGGAAGTAAGTGTTGTAGAGGTCGTCAAAGACTCCCATGACTTGCTGCACCACCATGCTACTGTTGTCTGCTCCATCCAACACAGAGTGGAGCTACAATAAGAGATGGAGACATGAGTGTGTGTGTGTGAGTTTGTGTTGTGTGTAGAAGGACACGTGTGGAAGAGAGTATTGAGAACAGTGGTAGCCAGTACAGCTACAGATAAGCCATACCAGTGTAGTGTGCGTGTGTGTGTGTGAGCATTCAGACGAAAGCTAGACATTGATAGACACAGATGTGTCACCACTCGTCAGAAACATTAATAACTGTGATTTAGGCTGTCACTTGTGGCAGAGAAGCATCATCCGATGGGTGGCTTCCTTTCAAGGTCAAGGTGTGTGTGTGTGTGTGTGTGTGTGTGTGTGTGTGTGTGTGTGTGCTACCAGTTCTATATTTAACAGTGGCCAAGTATTAATCAATAGTAGCACCAAAATGGTTGATCACAATGAATAAAATGTCACCCCTTACCCTATTCTCTACAAAGACTCTGACATACTGCACAGCGGAGTCTACAGAGTTCCCCTGTATCCCCATACTTTCTATCCATCTGTACCAAACAGAACATAATACACACACACAAAAATTGCTGGTGCTGCCAACCCAAAGAACAAGTACAATAACCTCATGCATGCACACTGACAAGAAAAGCTGGATGTCTGCAGCCATTTTAGTGTAACGGAGAAATATTCAAGTTTCCACAACACACTCACTGGTTTATGTCAGGATTGGCCTCCATTGTCCTGTTCCACAAGACGACACTTTCTGCCAGATAATGACTCAGTTCTACTTGGACCTGTAGTAGCAACATAATGGACGCCACAAACAATGTTACCAGGAGGCCAACAACGATGCACATCGTCACGATATCCCCTACCCACTGGATGGCCAGTGACAGGACCAACCTGTCCAACTTGTACACAGCTTGCCCTATAACTGCCACAGGAGGAGGGAAGATCACACTACCAGTTGGAGTTCTAATGGACGACAGTTTGGTCCAAGCAAGGTTGATATAAGGTCGGAATTTTGGATAGATGAATTGCCAAATTAGAAGGAACACTATAAAAGCAAAGAGGATCTGGAAAAGGGTATACTTCCATACACACACGAAGAAGGTCGATACGATGAGAACCACAAATACAAAATTATTGTTCTGCCGAGCTCGAAAAGCTCTATGACGAGCCTTCCTAGCTATAGTTCTTCCGCTGTTAGGCTCATCAACGCCTTTACCACTACCATCCACGTAGCTGCGACCGAAAGATGCAGAGCTGTATATAGAAGCTTTGCTATCCATGGCAGCGCTGCTAGCAGTGCTGAACAAGCTGGATTCAGATGGTAACTCTACTCCTCCCTGAAAAGAAACGGATCTTTTCGCTTTGCCGTAGCCAACCTCACTAATCAAACTGGCATCCTTGGTACAGGGACTGTTCTCACCAACACTTGAAATTCCAGCACTGCTACCAACACTAGCTTCAGCCTTATCATCATTTGTGGGATTTGCCAGGGTTAGATTTGTCTTGGAAATGACCGACTCGCTCTGTGTAGAGGCGAGGCCAGATGTCTCCGAGGACAGCTCCAACTTTGAACTGCTGCGAGAAACCGATTCGCTTGCCGTACGTGTGCAATAGAGTATCACCGCTAAGGCGTAAATGAGCAGAACCACGCCCATTGCCACAGGTCCAAACACCTTGTATGAGACAAGCATCAACATAAAGAGCCACAGGACACTGGAGAGTAACACTGCCAACTTGGGAACATATAGGAAAGATATGCTGATTACTGCCACTAGCAATGTTATCACCTGAAGGGAAAAATACCAGTAAATAAAAAAAGTACTAGTTAAGATTTTTGAAAAAAAATAAAAAAATCTTACTCCAACAAATCTAAAGTTCCTAGGGAAAAAACCCCCAAAAAAACAACAACCCAACAAAAACAACAACAAACACTACAACAATGGTCTGAGTAATATAAGCGTTCAATGATTCTATATCCCAAGATGTACACAAGGGAACTAGTCAATCTCCAATTAGCACACCTTCCCTGACTGGCCTTATTTGGACTGCAAGGAAAAATAAATTACGAAAGCTGTTTAAATTGATTCACAAAGCCCCAAAGGAAGAATTTAGGGATGTTTTCAATAGGAATCAATAATTCCTCACAAAAATTCTCTGAATCTGAGATAAAACTGCAGTACAGTGGAATTAGGCAGGATGCCTCAGGGGGGATTAATTAATTAATCTATTGTTTACTTCCGTTAAATTCTAAATCACAGCTATTAATGGAGCACACCACATATCATATCCAATAACACATAAACGAGTGTGCATGTTAATCTGAGCATCAAAAAAAAGCAGCCACTTGCATTTCCACTGGTTGGTAAAGGGTCTTTTAAGTTGGAAATTAGGAATGTCAGTTTCCTACCACAATGGTTACTGCATGAACTAATTAAATACTAGCGGCTGCATCGATGATATTCACTTGATACTTCCGACCACATTTCACCCTTCAGATTCTGAGGGTTAAAAATCTGATGAGGTGCTTCAGTGTCACCAGACCCTTTCCCAGCGTAGCAGTTCGGTAAAGGGTCTGGCTACGCGAGACTAATATTCACCACCATAAGATAAGCTACTGGGTTCAAGTTATAGTATAGGCCCATGCTATAGGAAACTTACCATGGCAACAAAGGAATATCCAAGTGAATGGTAATAGGATACCAACCAATGCCAGTGACGAATATCCATCCCATAAATAATGTACGGCACCTCCAGCAGGTACACAAGCAAAACTAGAACTTCACTAACAACTATATATATTATTGTCTTCCAATAATTCCTGAAAAAATTCTCCAAATTCTTGGCCAGCCATGAAACCATAGAAAATGGTGCCAGAAAAATGACGAGAGAAATGGGAAGATTGCTAGCTCGAGCGTACATGAGGCTTTCAGTGATCTTAGAGGTGCAGGCATGCTTGAACGGATGGATCACCATTCCTATGAGTATGGCCCAGACAAGAGGGTGAAAGAAAGGCTCCAATACGAAGTATACTGCCACTAGAATGCTACCAATGAGAAGGGCACACACAAGGGCCAGGGCGTTGTGAACTGCTTGCATCCACGCTTCTTCAGGTCTCAACCAAGACTTCGAACCAAAGCTGAGGTTGTGAGACTCCCTCCTCTCAGAAGTAGGAATACTATTAATGTTACTTTCCTCTTCGTCAGAACCGCCAGTGCTAGATCCAGTAACATGCTTCTTGAACAAGTTTCTAATAGCAACCGCCATAGATTTTCTTCTTTTTCCCGTTTGCAATTTCCCAACCGGCCGCCCGTCCACTTCATCCATGACTACAACAAGAAGTAGAAGGAATTCCTCTCACCCCAAATGGTTTATAGCAGCAACAAGCAGCAGCAATCCCTGCTCTATTAATACTATAATTGATCAGTGATCGCGCGCGCGAACATAATATTATCACATGATGTGCACGTGAGTTTCACTGGATTTACGGTTTTGCGCCTATTCGTGTGACACGGACAAGAAACTGAGGAGTAGATTTCGAATATGTCCGCGTCCCGAGAGCCAGATATCTCGGATATCCACACCACAACTGTCGAAACATTCTCCGTCAGCAACTCAGATTCATCGGCGGTAGTACATCCCATTGATGGGGTCCGTCTTTCCAACGTGGACGTGAGCGTTCCTCAGTCTCTGACTGGAAACGTGACAGTCCACAACGACCCAGTCCAGTCTCCCATCTCTAACGTGGGAGCAAGTATCTCGGTCGGAGGCGATGGCTCGTCCTCTGTTGGCGCCATGACTGACCGCGCGTCGAGTGCTTTCCTAAGCATCGCCTCAAATTCTCTCAATCTGACTGAGATTCTGAACGCTCAGCAGCAAGCATTAGAGCAATTCCAGTGTCAGCTCCAGCTAGCTCAACAGACAGAAGCGATCAATCAGCGCTTGGACGCAATCGAGAGGACCTTGAGCAGTTTAATCCAGCAGAAAGCCCAAGAAGAAGTAGCAGCTAAGAGTAGCAACCACCATCACTCCATTCACCATCATCACCACCACCACCAGCCCCAACCCTCACCTCCTTCCCCTCCGCCACCCCAGCAGCAAGAAGTGGATGACCTTCAAGTGCAGGCTCAAGTGCAGCTTTCTTCTCTTAGTGCCAGTCCGTTGCAGACATCCCAGCAGCTTCAGATAAGCACCACTGCGGATTCGGTGGAGTCAGCTGGGGAAAAGAAGACCAAGTTGCCAAGGGAGCTGTGTGTAAGTTGCTCTGTTATCATTTCGTTTCACCTGTTTTACATAAATCCAAGTGTTGTGTTGTTTTTTTTTCTTCCACGAGCGACTAGGGCATTCCTGAATGTTTTAGCAGTTGACTTAATATTATGTTTATGAAAACAGTCTATTAGGTTAGTGTCTCAACTGAGGGATTTATGAGAACTATTTTGTTTCCGACAAAAGTTTTATTGCTTACTGGAATTTGTAGACACGGCGTGATGTTGGATTGCCAAGTTCGTTTCACTTATGTTCTTTTTGTGTTTTTGTTGTTGTTGTTGTTGTTGTTGCTGTACAGAGTAAAGTTCGTACATCTTACCATGCCCTGAATCTAGAGTTCAAGATTGATGAAAGGTAATTGGTTATGGATTGTGGGGGTGGGTGGGTAGGGAGTACATACAGTTTCCTAACTAGTAAAGAACATATATAGTTGTTCCACCTTCCTTATGGTAGTTAATTACTAAGACACCAAGTTAGTGTTATTAGTTGATTATAGTTTAGAAGCACGAAGGGTATTGGTTTATAGCAAGATAGCTGAAGAACAGCAACATAATTGGTGATTAATGTTGGATAGATGTGCGTCTATGTGCTAATGTGACTACTGCAAGCTAATGTGTTGTGTCTCTTCATGTTGGGGGTGGTGTGGTGGTAAGTGCAGCATCTCCGCAGAGCATGTCTAATAATTTACCGGATTGTCAGTTGTGCAGATTCACGTAGAGTACATTTGAAGTGTGTTAGCAGGGTTGTATTTAAGAGGGGCGGGACGAGGGCATTTGTCACGCCCCCCTTGAGTAATTCTCGCTCCCCCTTCACCCCCCTTTGCATTTCTGAAGTTCGATATATTTTTAAGACCTGAGAATAGTTCATGCTTAATATTGATTAAATGTAAAACTGATGAGAATTAATGTAGGTCGTGATTAAATGTCAAACTGAGATGAAAAAGGTTATGATTAGGTAATTAATGATTAAATGTCGGCCTGAGAGTCTTCACTATCACTGCTACTATCTGCTTGGGAAGTACTTGCACCAAAGTAAGAACGAATGTCCATTTTAAGAAAAGGATGAATCTTCATCTTTCACAAGGACTTGAAGAGCATGTAGTTTGACATGTGATCTAGTGGTATTTTGGCTAGCACTAGTTTATTTAGCCACAATCAAAAATAGAAAGTTGCACATTCTATCAATAAAAGGGTATATTCTAATGGTGGCTAACACTAAATTAGTGCTAGCCAAAATTAGTATTTTTAAAATGGATAGTGCCACTACATTATGTTAAATTGAGTCAAAAAGACACAGAAAAGCCATAAGTGCATTGCCACTACAAATTAGTCTGACTATTACAGCTCCCCCTTTTTTTTTTCATACCCTAAATTTACCTCCCTCTCCCCACCCACCCCACCCCCCTTTTGGGAAAATTTCTGTGTACAGCCCTGGTTGGCTTGGGTTATTTCAGTAGATAAGTTATGCATCGAGTTTTGGTGGAAGTGTTTGACTTGTGCATTAGTTTAAACATGTAGTGGATATGCGTAAAGGTTCCAATCAAGCTGTGATCAGAGATATACACCACCATTGGGTTGATGATGGTGTGTGTTTTTGTAGCTTTTCTTACAGATTTAGTAGATCCAATAATTGTCTATTCCTCCTTAGATTTTTGAGTCCAGCCAACCAGAGAGTGACAGACACCCTCATTGACCACGTCTTCTCCGAGACAAACGCCATGTTTTCCATCAAGGACATCAAGAGGTCGGCTCACCGTTACTATGAGTCTCGCAGACGTCTCGGCATCGAGGACCTTCCAGACAGACAGATGAAAGCAGCAGAGCAGAGGAAGAGGAGGAAATATCGCGCCAGGCAGCAGAGGACGTATGACAGGTAACGCCACTATTAGAGCTATTCCAAGGGACATCAGGATAGTGTGATTGTATACTTCTCTTTCTTCCCTTCGCACGCCCCCACCCCCCTCCCTTTCAGAAATTCTTATAAGAGTGGGGGTGCATTTGCCCCCTAGAAAGTCTTTGCCCCTAGAAGTCCTTTAGTACTATATGTTATTTTGACTATGCAACATGAGATCAGTGAATTTTAGCATGTTTTTAAGTATTGTACGAGTCTCTGTACAGTAGAGTGTGTCTGTATTTCACTCTCATTAGCCCTCCTGAAAGACAACAACAACAACAACAACAATAGTGGCAGAGCACTTCTGTGTCATGCAAGCTGTTCTGGGTTCGATTCCCGTGACCAAATATTTTTAATTCTGTATTATACATCTAACCATACAGTGGTTTGTACCCCTCTTTGATTCATTTTTTGTACATGGACTAGCCCCTCCCTTTCCTCACTACCACCACAAAACAACAACAACAAACGAAGCAACTTGAGTTTCATGTACGGACTTCACTCCCATTCCAAAGTGATTCTGGCCATTGTTTTTATATTCAGACGTAAGAAGTTTGTGCGTGAGTCAGAGCGGAAGTACTGGGAGCAAGTGACCCCAGGCTGCATGACGGAGGAGTCAGACTCTGAGGCTGGAGACAAGATCGTCACTCACCAGCTGCTCTGGAGATCTGAATGTGAGTATTGAGGATGTTCTGATGGAGAAGGATGGTAGAATGAATGCACTGTGGGCAGAGGTTGTGTTGGTGTGGGAATTTAGTCTCTTTTCAATACATAATTCAAGGAAGGTCAGATTTTTTTTTCTTTCTTTTTTTAATTCAGGTAGTTATTTATGATGTTCATTAGTAGCCCATTGTATTCTTGTGTAAGGAGCCATAGATAGAACTTAGTTCAATAATATGCATTTATGTAGAACACATTCAAGTACTATGATTAGTCTGTTGTGAATCTGTTCAAGTAGATCCATGATGTGCGGCATTTAGAAATTTGGTTAATCAGACGCTTGTTGCTACGGTCTAGGCTTTACCGTCACAATTTTTTTTGTACATTTGTTTGTTTAGGTTTTAGTTGTTGCTACGTTCTAAGCTGTTATATTTGGATATTGTAAGTTGGCATTGTTTAGGAGTCCTGACCCTGTGTAGTGTCTTAGTGTAGCTAGGATGCGATAGCACGTGGCCTCAGATTCCTAAATGCAGCAGATTCAGATGTCTTAATGTAACTAATATATTATATACTTACTATAATGCTGTAATTTATTTCAACACAAGACTAAATAATTTTTTTCCCCATTCTATCTCTGTTTTGGTAGACGTTGCTCTAACTATCCGTGGCTAACTCTAAAGATAATTATAAGCAATCATTAGCTAATAAACAAGTTTTAGTATGACTGGTGCAATAATTTTATATTCAGTCTCTTTTTCTCCCATCCAGTCATGAACCAGTTTGTAGCCAAGTTGGACAGTCGCTATGAAAAGACAAAGAAGCCCAGTACTGGGTCTACAGTGAAACGTGAGCGTGTGCAAGGCGTGTCTTCATCCAGTTGTCCTCCCCCTACTCTTCCTAGCTGGATGGTGGACTCCTCTTACAAGTCGTCGCCTTCCATTGCGTCTGTGTGCATGAGAGAGTCTTCCCTGGAACCTATGCAGGAACATCCAGTTGAGGCTGGTAAGAAATTCAGCGTGCTGTTGGTAAAGACAGAGTGAATAGTTGACTGGTATGGGTAAGGAGCAGGCAGTCAGTAGGTAGGGAGTGGGCAGTCGGTGGGTAAGGAGTGGGCAGTCTGTGAGTGGGTAAGGAGTGGGCAGTTGGTGGGTAAGGGGTGGATAAGGAATGGGCAGTCAGTGGGTAAGATAAGGTTATGAGTGAATTGTTAGTGGGCAATGTGCTAATGGATTTAATATGTTGTATGTATGTATGTAGATGATGTGGCTACGTACACGACTCTGATTGGTGATGTTCAAGACGACTCTAGTGACTTTGAGTTGCCGGAAACAGTTGTCTCATGAAGATATTTTTCTTTCCCTCTTCTTTAGACAGCAATTTTCAATAGAGAGAACTTGGCATCATTTCTTTATTTACGCATTAATTCACAAATCATCATTCAATGTACATAATGTCTGCTGTTATTCATTATTATGCAATGGCATACATTCACTGTACAAAATACAAAATTCTGCTTATTTATGTGAAGTAAATTGCATAGGTAAAGCAAGCCTAAGTTAAGTTTGGTCATAGATATACAACATCTATGGTTTGGTTGGATTGTACGTTAGAGAATTTGCCAATTATAAGACCCTTTACCAAGTTTGCTAGAGCTTATTAAAAACGTAATAACTGTAAGTCGGCAACAACTATGTCCGTGTCTTCTCGCCTAGCTTTAGTCACGGGCTCTACGGGTGGAATAGGATTGGCTGTCGCACAGGTAAGGTACAGGAAACTGGAGGGGGTTGCCAGTAAATAATTAATGTTCGTAGCTGCGTAGTCACCTTGCAAACTTGCACTTCAGCTACAGAAATAGTTCCTGCATGGTGTTTTTTTTTGTTTTGTTTTTTGTGGTGTTTAATATAATATGTTTATGGCATGGCTAAATCGGTGACCACCATGTTGAATAGTCAGGATAGGAGGCTTGTTATTGTGAAATCCACTTTAACTAATATATTTTGTTTAGTATTCTTTTTCTTGGTTTTGCCTAGTTATGGTAACTGCTAACAACACGGCCTAGTATAGTCTTTTTCTACCAGTTGATGTATTCTCCTCATCCAGGCTTTATCTTCACGAGGATGTAGCATAGTCTTAAACAGTATAGATGCTCCTGATGTGGTGTCTGCAGCCGTGGATCAGTGCAGTGGGGCGGGGTCTCCCGAGGTCCATCACCATGGAGCCAACATGGCGAAACGTGATGAGATTGAAGACATGTTTGCTTTCATCACCAAAAAGTGCGGGAGAAGCCCGGACATCTTGGTGAACAACGCTGGTGAGCAGAAGTTTGAGTAATTTAAAATTTGCGGGTATTGTCTTTCCTCAAGCCTCCATGTTATTCTGTCCTCAGGCGTCCAGTATGTGGACTGCATAGAAAACTTTCCGCCAGAGAAGTGGGACTTTATTTTGTCAGTTAATCTTACTGCCCCTTTCTTCACCACCAAACATTGCCTCCCAGGAATGAGAAAGAATGGTGAGGGTTAACAAAAACAAAAAAACAAAAAAAAGATTAGTTATTCAAAAATTGTTCTCCCCCCCCCCCAACCCCCCGTTCATTCATCACAATCATAATCATTATCACTATCAATAGGTTGGGGGCGTATTGTTAACATCTCATCTGTCCACGGTCTGGTGGGTTCCGTGAACAAAAGTGCATATGTGGCAGCGAAGCACGGTGTAGTGGGGCTCACTAAGGTAAGGTAAAGTACTTCCTAAAAAATATGGGGAGAATAAGGAATTAGGAAGATTGGATATTGTAGAAAGATGAAATTAGCTAATACGGCAGAACCTATGGAAAAAATTTCTTTCTTTCTTTTTTTTTTTTAAAATATAACAACCTTCACCTTACAGTCTGTACAGAGTGGTTTAGGTAAATGGTACAATATATAATATTTTCTAACTTTTTTGCTTGACATGTGCAGGTTTATATTACGATCACTTCTTGTCCCTTGTCCGGGGTGTTGTAATTTGTAGCATGTGCGTTGCTATAGGTGACAGCTCTGGAGACTGCTGGGAGTGGCATCACCTGCAATGCAGTGTGCCCAGGCTGGGTGCTCACTCCACGTGAGTTTGTTTGTTTGTTTGTTTGTGTGTTGTGTAGAAGAACAAGTAATGTACGTGAGGATTTTGTTATATTGGGTAAAGTGTCTCCTTATCAACTTCTGCAGTTATCAAAGCACAGATTGATGCTATTGCCAAAAATAAAGGCATTAGCTTTGAAGAAGCTAAGGTAATGAGTGAGTGTGTGTGTGTGTGTGTGTGTGTGTGTGTGTGAGTGAGTGTGTGGAGTGATGGTATATACTAGCAGTTGTCTTGTATGCTAGGTCATTCTGATCGGAGAGAAGCATCCCAGCAAAGAGTCAGTGCTGCCTGAAGATGTAAGACTGTAACAGTGCAGTTGAAAGTGATTTTGTGAAAGGCCACACTATCATATATCTCGTGTGTGTGTGTTACAGGTGGCATCTTTGGTTCAGTTCCTGTGCAGTGAAGAAGCTAAGCAAGTCACAGGATCCTCCTATCCCATAGATGGAGGATGGACTGTTCACTGATAATTGGAATACACAATTTTTACTTCCTTTCTAATAAATGTGATGATGACGATGATAATAATAGCTTATAATAAGTTAAAACTACTGCATTTAAACATTTATTGTGTTGATGATGCTTTACCATAATTTATCTATAGCAAGCTCACTTCGCCCACTCGCTCATTACATCTTGCGAAGGGGGTGGGGCTCTTGGTTAAGTCCTGGTAGATGTTTGACGGTGGAAGATATTGGAGTGGTGTAGATGGCGGAAGGAGGGGAGCTGTTTGGATTGATTGCAGACGAAGTAAGTGGCGTGAGTCTGGGCGCCTGTAGGAGTTTGGTACTGCAGTTTTAACAGAGCAAGAGCGGCTAAAATTTCAATAAGCTAATACATATTTTGTGAGTCTAGAAGAGATCTACTTTAGTTAAATAAGCGTATGTTCCAGGCTTTAAAAAATCGGATAGGATGACTGATATGACAAAAAAAACAAACAAACAAAGTTATAAGTAGTGAGTAGATAAAACAGGAACCAAACAACACATAAATGTAAACAACAAAGAACAACAATACAAGTGAGCAAAATTACTGAAATTTGCTACTGTACTATAGCAACCGTGTGAGAGATTTTAAATCATGTCAACTGGTTATTGAGAAACTATGTAATTTAATAAGTCTAAGAATGCACTACCATTTAGCAGTAGCTCCAGCTATGTCCCACATTTATGCACTGTCTTCTGTGACAGGACACATGTACAGGGTTTCTTCTTGGTGGAGTTGGAGAGATTAATGACCGGAAGCAACCAAATTTCTTCATAGTGGAAGAAGGTAAGACTGAATCGTTTGTTGTGGATTCATACAGCCAAGTATATTGAAGTCAAGATTTACTATATAAAATTGAGATATCCGGTTACATTTAATCAACTCATGACCGGTCTTGTTGTAATAGGAACATTTGCGAGTGAAATAGAAGAAAAGTTCAGAAGTTTTGTTAGCAGAAAAGACATTTCTATCATTCTCATCAACCAACATGTGAGTGAAGCAGGCAATTAGCTATTTTTAAGCCTTAGTTAAACATCGAGTGCATCATGAACATGTATTTATAACTAGTTACTTATAACTAGTTACTAGTGGTAAGTTTCATGGACTAATAGAGATTGAGCTAGCCTAGCAATAAGAAGGTTGTGTATAGATCATGAATTTAGCATTATTTTCTGTCAGTAATGAGTTAATAGAAGGATAAGTTACTCGTAGCTATAAGCTATAAATAATTTGAAAACAAGGAATTCTTAGTTCTTACTTGTGTACCATCAGAACACCTTTGTGGTGTCGACTGGAAAAACCTCCCCCTCCGGAGAAGAGCCATAATTTGTAGATTGAAAATCATCACAATTATTAAGTTCTGACCCTTCATAAAAACTAGATTGAATCTTTCTCACCTAATTGTGATGATAAAGCCTTTTAAATCCACAAATTATCGCTCCTCTCTGGAGGGGGAGGTGTTTCCGGTTGACACCGAAAAGGTGTTCTGACGACACATATTGGTGGTCTGTTGAGTATGAGAATGCAGCAAGCGGTACTACTCAACAGTATAAAGGAAAAATGTGAAGGTCTTGGAAGTCGAGGGTTGTCGTAGTTCAGTAGTTAGAGCACTGGTGGCTAAAGCCAGTGGCCCTAGGTTCGAATCCCCAACAACAACTAAGATTTTTTCACATTTTTCCTTTGCTTTTTTCCAGACCCCTTTAGGTGAGAAAGTTTCAATCTAGTTTATGAAGGGTCAGAACTTGATAATTGTGAAAATATTAATGGAATGATTGTGTATATATTATGCAGGTAGCTGACAGGATTCGAGATGTTTTAGATCAATACAAAGAAACCATTCCTACTGTGCTAGAGATTCCATCAAAAAACAACATCTGTGATTCCGACAAGGATATTGTTATAAAAAAAGTTAAGGTACGACAACCAGTTACCAGAGAGCAAAAATAGTTCACTACAAGGCTAACAATTTCTAAAATATACAAAAGTATCACAACAAAAACGTGGTGAATATTTATATTCAATAACTATCACTTATTTTTATTGCCATATTGTTTTAAAACTGTTTTATTGATTCACAGTGAGCTAGCTAGCTAGCATACTTTACATTAAATCATGTCCACAACTATAAATTGCTCCGACCCTCAAATGACAAAGTAGAGGGCCTCTTATGTATTTAATATATGACATACGCCACCTTTTGAAAAATGTCAAACTTTGAGTATCAATACATATTAGGACTCATTTTACATATCAAAGCCTCTCAGATTGCTATTATACAACTAGCTATATTGTTATCTGGTCATTTTAATGTGCCCATATTTTTTTGCTTTCAACAGAAACATATTGATAGAGAAATGAGCAAAAATGAAGAGGATGAGGGTGATGGCAAAAGTGATGCTACAATACCTTTACAAACTTTGAAAGCTCCACCCACAGGAGTCATTCCTCGCCAAGACAACCAGGGCAATTTTGGTAATAGCCCTCTACAAGCTCATGGAAGCGAAGATAAAAATGTTCGTCCAGCCTTTTCTTCTGACTACAAGCTATCTGACTACAAGCTACCACAACTTCCCATTGTCATGAAGAAATTCATCCCTACACTTCGACATGTGCCCAAAAGGGCAAGAAATCGTTGGGCCGGAATCCTCAGCAGCTGTCTCTCATCTGTTTGCTCTGATCCAGTGAATATTGATAACTGGACTAAACTCTTTATGGCTGCAAAATGTATACTGGCCAGTCCAGCTGAGGGCCATCGTCTGCAGTGGAGCGACATTTCAAAACAGGTGGCTGATCGTATGGATAAGTGGGAAATGGGCAATATGGCTGCTCTGTGGGATGAAGCTGTGTCAGCTGGTGCTTATCTTTCGAAGCGTTCTCCTTCTGATACTTCACAGACTAAACAAAGAGTGTGGAAAGCCAAACGTGCAATACAGGATGGTCGGTATACAAAAGCCTGTGAAGTCTTAACTTCAGACATATTAGCCACTCCATCCACGGAGATACTAAAAGAACTGCAGTCTGAACACCCCAGCAGTCTCTCGTTGCTCTGTGAGGATCCAGCACCTCGAGATATTCTGCACATGTCAGTTGTCCGCAAGTGTGTAATGTCTCTCCCAAATGGTTCTGCCCCAGGGCCTTCTGGACTACGTCCGAGTCATCTCAAAGAAGCTATCAAGTGTGCTTCACAAAATCGTGCAAGCCGACTTCTGACTTCCCTCATGAGATTTGTCAATCTTCTTGCTGCAGGCTTAGCACCACGTAGCATCAACCAACACCTGTGCAGTGCCATACTCCTTGTACTTCCAAAAACTGGTGGTGGCTTTCACCCGATCATGGTAGGAGAAGTCTTGAGGCGTCTGGTATCCAAGTGTCTTTCAATGCACATTCGTCACAAAGCTGTCTCAATTCTATCTCCGCTTCAGTTGGGTTTTGGTGTTCGAGGAGGACGTGAAGCTATTGTGCATGCCGCTTCTCAGGTAATGTCAGCAAATAACTATCAAAAGTGTGTTTTTGTACTGAACTTTGACAATGCCTTCAATTGCATCAATCGTAAAGCAATGATTTTAGAATTTCGAAGTCACTTACCAGAAGTCTCTTCGTGGCTTGAGTATTGCTATTCTAGTCAACCATTGCTCCACTTTGGTAAGAATACCATTCAGAGTTGCTCTGGCATTCAGCAAGGAGACCCATTGGGGCCACTCTGTCTTGCATTAACTCTTCATCTTGTAGTTAAAAAAATCAAGGAAAAGCTCCCTTCTTTAAGCATGAATGCATGGTGCCTAAATGAGGGTATTTTAATAGGCTCTTATATTGATCTTTTAAAAGCACATCGGATTGTGCAGGAACACAGCGTCAAGCTTGGGCTCCATCTGAACCGCACCAAGTCCTTGCTATCTATCCCCAAGCAATACCCATTATCACAATCTTCCCCCTTAAATGGTATTCGTAATGAACATAATGGCTTTTGTCTCTTTGGTTGTCCTATTGGTTCTTTGTCAACTTGTGAAAAAAAAACTAAGTCTAGTATTCAACAGATAAAAAAGTGTTTGAAATCATTGCGTGACATTGGCAATGCACATTTAGAGACCACTTTCTTACAGTCCTGTCTTTCACTTCCTATGATCTCCAATACTCTACGTACCTGTCCACCCAACCACGTCTCTAAAGCCATTGGTGATTTTGACAAAGCCATGAAAAAATCCCTTGAAACCATTTTGCAGTGTCGTATTTCTGACTGGTCTTGGATGAAGGCCACCCTTTCCACCTCCAAGGGAGGGATTAACCTCCGTAGTGCTGCTAAGCATGCTCCTGCCACGTTCATTGCCTCCTATGTCAGAGCTCAAGATTTAATGGAAAAGATACTCGGTCGATCTCCAGATCCTCCTTCTTGCCTGGATCAAGCAGTGATTAATCTAGCCAAGGAAACCTCCCACCAAAACTGGAAACACTTGCTAGATATTGATGTACCATTAAAAAAGAATCATTTGTCGCAGGCCATCGATGAGTTTAACTTCCAGGAACTGCTTTTATCAGTATCTTCAAAGCGTGATTGTAGCTTAGCTCGTTCTACAGCTTGGCCACATGCTGGAGACTGGCTAAATGTGCCCTCAGCAGGCACAAGCCTATATATGAAAGATGATGAATTCCGCTGCTGCCTGAAATACTGGCTCGGCGTCCCCCTTCACAGTGACAACTATTCCTGCCCTAAATGTCATCACATAGCAGACAAACATGGCGACCACCAGATAGTCTGTCAAGACAGTGATAATAGAATGGCTGAATATGTCCAATATTTGGCTGGCAAATTAGTTCCCCATGCTGGTTCACAAAAAACAGATATTATCATGCCTGACTCTCTCACTAGTTCTGCTGACATATTTCACGAACTGTTGAACGAAAATCACCCTGTAGCCCTGAATGTTTGTGTTATTTCACCCCTCCAGGGCAATATTCTTCACTTACCTCCTGGTTATTTACTCAACCATGGTAACCACTGCCTGTCAGCCTCACAGCTTGTTGAACGTACATCTTCAGGGGTTCAATTTGGGCCTATATTAGTAGAAGCCACAGGAGGCCTTGCTGAAAATACCATCATGGTTATTAAAGCCATTAGGAAAAAAAGGAAACACAGTGGCAAAGCGTATTCATTGTCAGACTCTGGTAATATCTCTCAGCTATTTTACTGCTTTGCTATGCTTTTATGGAGAAGAAATGCAAGCTTGTGGCTTAACAATGAGCCATGTTCTCCTAAATTAATTGGACCCCAACTTTATTTTAATTACCAGCTACTTTTTTCATGAGAAAGACTTAGACAGAGCCATGATTTTTAAAATAAAAACTTAATCAACTGTAAACAATTTGACAAGGACAAATTTTCTTGCTGGTTATGTTCATTGTGTGTTTTAGCTATTATTTTTAGTTTAAAAAAATAATTTATTGCTCTTGTTTAGTTTGTTTTATTATAATCTTATATTTGTATTTCTTTCTAATTTTGGTAAACTCTGTAAGCTCTGTTTAATGTGGTCAGTGAAGGTGGCATTCATAAATGAGCATTTTAGTACGAGTCTAATAATTATAATGTGTCTGTTGAAATAAAAGTAGTATACTTATACAATTGTGGTGGAACAGAACTAAGACTCAATTATCCAAATAGAGTTCAGTAGCTTATGTCAGCATTATACAGACACCAAAGTAGCTGCAATAACTGAGCCAAGCTAGCACACCGATGATGATAGCTACAACCTAGAAATAGACGGATGCACTGCCAGGGTTTCGTCTGTCATTCAACTGGACCTATAGTCATACTAAATCACTTGTTGATAAAATCAAGGTAGATAGCTATAAAAAGCTGGTAACTTAAAACTACTGACTACATGTACTGCCTTAAGTTTTCTGGGTAAGTATGAATTCATGCAGTCTAGCAGTAACCACAGAGCAGGAGGAGACTGTTTGTGGGTAATAGTTAATGGTGATTGACATGTACTCTGCTGTTAGGTGCTTGTAATAAAATAAATATGCAATAAATTTCACTATCCAAAAGTTGGGAAGGGAGGGGGGGGGGGGGGGGGGGGGGGGTTCTGCCCTCTACCTGTCCAAGTTGGGAGGGCTGGAACCCCCTGAGCTCCCACCTTCCACTGCCTATGCCATGGTACTTGTGTTATAATTTCTGCTGAAATTATTTAATACATTTTGACCATTTAAACACCTACCATAATGTCCAAGTAAAAATAGCTAAATAATTGGTATGGAGAATATTTTCAAAATTGGAAGTGTGCTGCTATTAAGCTGTTACATTTGTATTGTTGATGAGTCTGAGTTGTTTTTTTTTTGATGGGTCAGTCTTTCCAACATGAATATAAGTGTTCAACAATCTCTTAACAAAAAGTGATTGTTCACGAAGGCAATGGCTAATTGTTGGTAGGAAACATGACTAACCATGCATAGAGTGCTTCCCTCAACTAGACCGAGATTGTAAACACTCAGCAGTAAGCTATAGAGTGATTCCGGTGTCAGTTGCAGTTAGCTGAACAGACAGAAGTGATCAATCAGCGCTTGGATCAATCAAGAGGACCTTGAGCAGTTTAGTCTAGAAGGAAGCCCAAGAAGAAGCAGCAGCTAAGAGTAGCAACCACCATCACTCCATTCACCATCATCACCACCACCACCAACCCCAACCCTCACCTCCTTCCCCTCTGCCACCCCAGCAGCAAGAAGTGGATGACCTTCAAGTGCAGGCTAAAGTGCAGCTCTCTTCTCTTAGTGCAAGTCCGTTGCAGACAGCCCAGCAGCTTCAGATAAGCACCACTGCAGATGCGGTGGAGTCAGCTGGGGAAAAGAAGACCAAGTTGCCAAGGGAGCTGTGTGTAAGTTGCTCTGTTATCATTCCATTTCACTTGTTTTACATAAATCCAAGTGTTGTGTTTTTTTTTTTTCCACGAGCGACTAGGGCATTCCTGAAAGTTTTAGCAGTTTACTTAATATTATTATGTTTATGAAAACGGTTAGGTTCAAGATTGATGAAAGGTAATTGGTTATGGATTGTGGGGGTGGGTGGGTGGGTAGGGAATACATACTGTTTCCTAACTAGTAAAAAACGTATATAGTTGTTCCACCTTCCTTATGGTAGTTAATTACAAAGACACCAAGTTAATGATTTTAGAATTTCGAAGCCACTTACCAGAAATCTCTTCATGGCTTGAGTATTGCTATTCTGGTCAACCATTGCTCCACTTTGGTAAGAATACCATTCAGAGCTGCTCTGGCATTCAGCAAGGAGACCCATTGGGGCCACTCTGCCTTGCAGTAACTCTTCATCGTGTAGCACTTCAGATTGTGGAGGAACACGGCCCCAAGCTTGGGCTCCATCTCCACCACCCCAAGTCCTTCCTATTTATCCCCAAGCAATGCGAATTCTCACAATCTTCCCTCTCTTATAATATTCCTATTGAGCATAATGGCTTTAGTATTTTCGGTTGTCCAATAGGTTCTATGTCAACTAGTAAAAAAGTTATTAAGTCTCATTAGCAAAGTAAAAAAGTGTTTGAAATTAATTATTGCATGGCATTGGCAATGCACATTTAGAGACCACTTTCTTACAGTCCTGTCTTTCACTTCCTATGATATCCAACACTCTACGTACCTGTCCACCCAGCCTCGTCTCTAAAGCCATTGGTGATTTTGACGAAGCCGCCATGAAGAAATCTCTGGAAGACATTTTGCAGTGTCGTATTTCTGACTAATCTTGGATGAAAGCCACCCTATCCACTTCCAAGGGAGGGATTAACCTCCGTAGTGCTGCTAAGCATGCTCCTGCCACGTTCATTGCCTCCTATGCCAGAGCTCGAGATTTAATGGAAAAGATACTCGGTCGATCTCCAGATCCTCCTTCTTGCCTGGATCAAGCAGTGAGTGATCTAGCCAAGGAAGCCTCCTACCAAAACGGGAAACACTTGCTAGATATTGATGTACCATTAAAACAGAATCATTTGTCGCAGGCCATTGATGAGTTTAACTTCCAGGTACTGCTTTTATCAGTATCTTCTTGGCGTGATGGTACTCTAGCTATCTCGACGGCTACGCCACATGCCGGGGACTGGCTGAAGAATGTGTCCTCAGCAGGCACAAGCCTATACATGGAGGATGATGAATTCCGCTGCTGCCTGAAGTACTGGCTGGGCATCTCACTTCACAGTGCCAACTATCCCTGCCCTCACTGTCATCACATAGCAGACAAACATGGCGACCACTAGATAGTCTGTCAAGACAATGTGGAAATAATGACTCAAGAGGTCCAATGCTTGGCTGCCCAGTTAGTTCCCCATGCTGATCCACAAAAAACAGCTTCTCTTATGCCCGATTCTCTCTCCAGTTATGCTGAATTAATTCACAAACTGCAGAACATAAGCCAACCTGTAGCCTCAAAAGTTCTTATTGTTTCACCCCTCCAGGGCAATATTCTTAACTTGTTACGTGATCACTTACTCAACAGTGGTAACCACAGCCTATCAGCCTCGCAGCTTGTTCACTGTTCATCTTCGGGAGTTGAATTTAAGCCTGTTGTGATAGAGACTATGGGAGGCCTTGCTGAAAACACCATCATGGTTATTAAAGCCATAAAGAAAGAAATGAAACGCAGTGACAAAATATCTTCATCGTCTGACTTGAGTAACACCTCCCAGCTATTCTACCGCTTTGCCATCTCTCTCTGGAAGAGGAATGCACACTTGTGGCTAAAGAAGAAAAAGCAACCTCCCAAATTAATTGAATCTTAATTATTCCTGATATTTACCAGCTGATATCTACATGTAGACAATAGCTATTAAATCTCCATCATTTCTCAAGACTTCATAATTTGTAAATGTAACATCTCTCATTTAATTTCAAGGGGGAATTCAACTGTCCTTTTCAACATTTAATAATCACTTTTTCAAGTTTGTGCAGTTGTTACTGTAGTGCTAAAATAATATACTGTCTTATTAGTTTGCTATAAAGAATTAATCATTGCAGGCTGCGAATTCTTGTCTGCATGTGTCAGTTAAAACACAAGTAAGTCTGGCACAACAACTTGTTGGTAGAGACAAACTAAGATTGAATACTCATAGGCCTTTGACTGAACTTGTGTCGTGTTGAAGGCCCGAAAAGTGTCGGCAATGTATAGCTAAATGTAATCCATTTCTATAACAGTATCATTGGTGGTTAGCTAAATGTAATCCATTTCTATAACAGTATCATTGGTGGTTAGCTAAATGTAATCCATTTCTATAACAGTATCATTGGTGGGTTAGCTAAATGTAATCCATTTCTATAACTGTATCATTGGTGGGTAGCTAAATGTAATCCATTTCTATAACAGTATCGTTGGTGGGTTTAGCTAAATGTAATCCATTTCTATAACAGTATCATTGGTGGGTTTAGCTAAATGTAATCCATTTCTATAACAGTATCATTGGTGGGTTTAGCTAAATGTAATCCATTTCTATAACTGTATCATTGGTGGGTTTAGCTAAATGTAATCCATTTCTATAACTGTATCATTGGTGGGTTTAGCTAAATGTAATCCATTTCTATAACAGTATCATTGGTGGGTTTAGCTAAATGTAATCCATTTCTATAACAGTATCATTGGTGGGTTAGCTAAATGTAATCCATTTCTATAACTGTATCATTGGTGGGTTAGCTAAATGTAATCCATTTCTATAACAGTATCGTTGGTGGGTTTAGCTAAATGTAATCCATTTCTATAACCGTATCATTGGTGGGTTTAGCTAAATGTAATCCATTTCTATAACAGTATCATTGGTGGGTAGCTAAATGTAATCCATTTCTATAACTGTATCATTGGTGGGTTAGCTAAATGTAATCCATTTCTATAACAGTATCATTGGTGGGTTAGCTAAATGTAATCCATTTCTATAACTGTATCATTGGTGGGTTTAGCTAAATGTAATCCATTTCTATAACAGTATCATTGGTGGGTTTAGCTAAATGTAATCCATTTCTATAACTGTATCATTGGTGGGTTAGCTAAATGTAATCCATTTCTATAACAGTATCATTGGTGGGTTTAGCTAAATGTAATCCATTTCTATAACAGTATCATTGGTGGGTTTAGCTAAATGTAATCCATTTCTATAACTGTATCATTGGTGGGTTAGCTAAATGTAATCCATTTCTATAACTGTATCATTGGTGGGTTTAGCTAAATGTAATCCATTTCTATAACTGTATCATTGGTGGGTTAGCTAAATGTAATCCATTTCTATAACAGTATCATTGGTGGGTTTAGCTAAATGTAATCCATTTCTATAACAGTATCATTGGTGGGTAGCTAAATGTAATCCATTTCTATAACTGTATCGTTGGTGGGTTTAGCTAAATGTAATCCATTTCTATAACTGTATCATTGGTGGGTTTAGCTAAATGTAATCCATTTCTATAACAGTATCATTGGTGGGTTTAGCTAAATGTAATCCATTTCTATAACTGTATCATTGGTGGGTTAGCTAAATGTAATCCATTTCTATAACTGTATCATTGGTGGGTAGCTAAATGTAATCCATTTCTATAACTGTATCATTGGTGGGTTTAGCTAAATGTAATCCATTTCTATAACAGTATCATTGGTGGGTTTAGCTAAATGTAATCCATAACAGTATCATTGGTGGGTTTTAATAGTGAACTTTAGGTTCAGGTTCATTATTGCTGATATATTACATCACATGCATTCTAGCTACAGAAGTCTACGGTGGTAGCTAATTGATACAATGGATAGGAAGCACAACATCAGCTGTATAGTTGTTACATAGGCTAGTTGCTGTTCTAACTGATTCTCAAGCTTCTCCAACAATTAAACAAACAAACAAAAAATAAACAAAACAACAACAAAAACAAACAAACAAAAAACAGCAAACGACCAATTCATGAATAGCCAAGTAGATCTTGATGTGGGAAACATTGACAGCAACTTTTAATATCATTGCCTCAAATAAGTTAGCTATATTTGTCTTGAACACTTACCTTCCCCTATCATTTTACATTACACACGTCCAACCCTCTGTGTACTGAATCTTGACTACAATAAAGAGTTGTAAACATCGATGAGTAAGGTAAAAGTAACAACAACAACAACAACAACAATGTTCAGTTATTATTCTGAGGAAGTTTCAAGCCAACCAAACCTGCAGTTTCTTCCACTGACCTCTCTCCCCTACCTTGGTACTGAGACAGCAACTCCTATAAATGTATGTAAATGTATATCAAAAGTCAAAGAACGAAAGCAAAAACATAATCAACTCTGAAAAGCAGTTAGTATATGTAAACCTATTGAGTTTAAATCTATTGATATCTTTAGCAATTTGCTTTATTTTCTCTTTGTACAACGTTAATAGGACCATAATTGTAGAAAATTTACTTAAGTAAATGCAGGGTTGATATTTTACTGACCGTGTGAGTAGAGGAGCTGCTCAGGTAATGGATATACTCCTTCAAGATCTGATTTTTACCCACTTCCCCTTTCCTCATTTCTGACTTGACATAGTTCCACACTGCACTGTTTCTGGCCTGTCAAGAGGTCATAGTTAACAAAAATAACAACAGAACAATAACAAAAGCTTATTACCTCTTTGTTTGAAGACCTTTTGATTTGTTTGAGTAGTTGCCTACCCAGCCCAGCAGACATTTACACAACTATAGTTACCTACAGTCAGGCCTCTTAGTGAGTGACCCTTTACCAAATAGTCAAGTAATGTTGGGGGAGTGGTGTGGGGGCGTTGCCCACATTTGAACCTTTGACCTTTCTATTGACTTGCCGAATGTCATCACCTTTCTGAGGTCTGCAGAAAGTTGAGTGAGTCAGTTGGAAGATGGACGCGAAAGGAGGAAAATTATTGGCATTAATTGCAGATGAGGTAAAAGTTGCTGGGTTGAGGTGTAGCGAGTGCAAGCTTTATCTAAGTATTCTAGTTCGTGGAGTTAGTCATGCGTTCTTTATAGCTGCCGCTAAACGTGTGCCGTAATTAGACAGCTATGGGTCGCTAGAAATGTTTTTTCCCCCAATCAATCATTTCGGGTTATTTATTTTAAACTATATCTTGGCTGTGCTAGGACACTTGTACAGGCTTCCTCCTGGGAGGAGTGGGGGAGATCAGCAACAAGAGACAGCCTAACTTCTTAGTGGTGACCAAAGGTAAGCTATGATGGCAGCAATCTACTAGGTAAAAGACTGGATTAGTTGAAGGAGGGAGTTGAATGATTGATAGCATAAGCAATTAGTTCTGCAATGAGTCATGTGACTAGTTATGATTAAGTTATCCAAGTCAGTCATGTGACATGGCAGAGTCAAATGGTCATGTGATATCACTATATGAAATTATGTAGCATACCAGCAGAGTCATGTGACTGTTGTAATTGTGTGTATTTGGAGTGAAATTCATGTGAGTGTACCTGTAAGTTTGTTTGGTGAGGGTACGTGTGAACTAGCTGACCATAGTGGACTTACATCGGCATCTTTTTGTTGAAAAGAGGTTTTAGGAATAATGGTTGCTTGTAGGAAGTATCCACAGGAAGGATGGTGTGACTGTTGCAGCATAGGCTCACTGATTGTAGCAACTAATGTTATATTTAGAAGCATTTTCATTTTCACGACAACCATTGGGTAATGTGAAAAAATATGAATATTTTAATTTTTCATTTCTTTTATGCAAAAAAAAAAAAAGTATACTAGTCTGCAAATAGAAGAGCTAAAAATTTGGATTTACCGTTACTAATGATACTTGCTGATTGCGATGATGTCAGAGTTACTACAGGGTTCAGAGTGCATGACTTATTCACCTTCTAGTTGCTGAATTCTGTGTTTCTGAACCTCGTACTATAAGAAAATTGCAGGCAGACTGACACTCAACAGCAAGCGTTCCAGTAGACTTTTTTTTTTAAATTATAAAAAAACAAAAACTGGTGGACTCGTTTATACAGGAATTACTACGTCAGAGCAACGTATAAACAAGCAATAAGAACGTAATATTGTATAATAGATTTTTTAAAGATGTGAGAATTGAGGGATTGTCAAATGCCAACAAGTCTCGGCTCTGACCGTCATAGGGTTAAAAATGAATTTGTAATTGAAGTGTTGTTGTTGTTGTTGTTGCTATGGTTGTGTTTCTGTAACAGAAACGTCGGTGAGTGAGATAGAGGAGAAGTTCAGATGCTTTGTGAACAGGACAGACATCTCTGTCATCCTCATCAACCAACATGTGAGTCTCTTCTCTAGCTCCTTAGTAAGGAGTGACATCTGTTATCTCACAGGGTTGGTGTTGGGGGGTCTAGTTTCTCAGCTGTCACAGCTCTGAGTTGTTAGCTAGGCTGGAGCCGCAACGAGCATGTCAAATAGAACTAATGCTGTATTTGCCATAGTAGTAGTGCTCCATTTACCAGTATGGAAATAATTACTTCGCAAGGTACTGGAAATATATGTATAATGTATGAACCAAGTGCATACAGTACAGACAACTTTACCTTGTTTTCTTTTGAACACAAGGGTCAGTGTAATACTGCACCCTGCCTTTTTTCTCTCTCCGCGTGTTACATATGTAGTTGTTGTTTAATATTGTATTGTTCCGTGTTCCATCTTCAGATAGCAGAGATGATCAGACATGTTTTGGACAAGCACATTGAAGCTATTCCTGCCGTGCTGGAAATTCCATCTAAAGACCAACCTTACGACCCCACCAAAGACTCCATCCTCAAAAGAGCTAGGGTAAGTCAATGAACAGCGGTAGAGTATAGCACTGACGAAAAGAGGGGCGTGTCTAGGTAATTTACATGTTATTTCAAGGTTATGATCAATGTTATATATATATATATATATTTATATAGTGGAATTGAGGGTTAAATGCAACTATGCTACTAAGTTGTTGTGCTTATAGTGATATGGTTAATAAAATATTGTCCCCCCCCCCCCCTCAAAGGTCAGACATGTTCACAAATGTCCCAGATGGACGTGTGCTTACATTTCTAATTATTACACACTATCAAAGGAACTATTAAAAAAAATTGGAAGAAGTTAGTTGTTATGACACAAGTGGTGTTTAAAATACGAGGCGTAGTACATCTCATTTGACTGGAGTGACCCGAGCTTCAAGCAATCACTCGGGCAAAGGGTTTGGTGATGGACTTAAATATCATTAAGTTAAGCGCTTGGCCATGCAATTGGTAAAAAAATCTCCCTGTCATATATTTTAGAATCACATGTTCTAGCATGGACCGAGCCCTTTACGGTTTTAAATTTGTTTTATGTAAATGACTGTTTTTTTTTTTTAAATTAAGTAGCAGGGGCTAATAATAGGAGTGAAATAGTGCAATGCTTGATGATACTGTTAGTAACATGTGATATGTGCTGTTACATGTGCAGGGTATGTACAACCCAGATGACTTCAGGTAATCTTCGACAGGAAACAGAAACTTGTTGATATATTTTAGTTCATCTCAATAAACATCAATAAGCAGGAAGAGAATGTTTCTAGTATGTTTTTTTTTGTCTTAATAATATCAATTCTGTCATTATTATAATTCATTGATATCGGATAAAATCCACTGGTTTAAACAATCACACAATTGCCAATGTAGTGTCTCCACACTTCTGCTTATATACAGTTAAGGTCATCTTCTATGTTCTTTCCCTAAATTACCTTTCAAAATAAATAAACACAAATTAGGGGGTATAATTTAGTGATATCATAATTGTACTAGACACATCTCTTCAGTTTGCCATATATGTTTTATTAAGTTGCAATATATATATTATTGTTAAAGTTCTAAGAGTTGATATGTGAGTATAAAAATAATGAAAATGACCGGAAGTCTATGCCTGCTAGAAATCTGGATTGAATTCAAAACCACAGCAGCAATGGTGGCAATTATGTGTCGATGATTACACGTCTTAACCAGTGCTTTTCTTCTGAAGCTCTTTTACTGCAGGAATTAGTCCACTCAAGGAGTCCACACCTAAACAATAAATACAAGTTGATTGAGTCTCATACGGTTATTGTTAATAGTGGACACTATAGTGTGCTCCAGCACAAATGGTGATCAAGCCAACATAGACACTTTACTAATAAGGGGGGAGGAAACAAATTTCCCCTCCCTTGAAGCATTTTACTTTTATGACGGATGAGCTAATAAATAGAGAACTTTTCTACAAATGAATTTAAGTCTTAATTTTCACTCCAAACAATCCTGTTTTACAGTCTTATACTAGTAGTTTACACCCCTCGCTTTGCTTGGTTTATATCTACGACCACAGCCTGGTTTTGATTCCTACCTAGAATTCTCTGCAGCTCTGTCACAACTCTGTGGAAAGTGGGAAAGAATTCATCGCAGAGTTTCATCTTTTCCACGAGTCTACAAACATGTGGTAAAATTAATGAGGTTGCCCTATAATAAATCAAATAGATCTAATTTTAACCCTGGCTTAAAAAACAAACTAAAATGATGTAAGCAAGATTATTATGATTGTCACTTCGTGAGATCAATATATTATACTTCACCAGTACATCATACACAACTTTTCCTTGAAGTTGTTAAAAGTGCTTGGTTGGGACTTCCTATTCATCTCTTGCCTAATTACCAAACACAAACCCATTCCTCCATGCCAAGTCAGTCCTCCTGGGTTTGTTCCCCAGTTATTAAATTGAACCCCACAATTTATAGCATTTGATTGTCAACTGCTGTGATCTAGCCATTATCTCAGACTATACTAACTTGGATGTCTCCATGGGTCCAAACTGTCTGTGTATCTGAGCCAGGCAGTCAATGTTGCCTTTCTTCATCATAAACTCTACCATATTCACAATCTGGTGACTAGAACTACCTCTGTCTGCACACACAAATATAGTATAGTAAAAAAAAAAAAAAAAAAAAAAAAAAAAAAAAAAAAAAAAAAAAAAAAAAAAAAAAAAAAAAAAAAAAAAAAAAAATGCGAACGGTACCTCCACCCCCTGCCCCCCCCCCCCCCGGCCCCGCCCCCACCCCCCCAGCCCCCTCGCACCGACCCCTCCCCCCCCGCGCCCCGCCCCCCGTCGCCCGCTCCCACCAAGGCCCTGGGTTCCCCCTCTCCTCCGCTCCCCTCCGTTTCGTCGTCTTTCCTTCTTCTCCCCCCCCGTTGTTGTATTGCCCCTCTTCTGGTCCCGTTCTCGACAGGCAAGATAACACTCCTTCTGCCTCGGTACTTGAATAATTGTTTGGAATGCTTGACCTAGCCAACTAATTGAATGGGAGCTACTCGAAAATAATAATTTAAAGTGCTTCAGAAAATGAACCTATCAGCCAAACCACTCGCAATTAAGAAGATGCAGGGCCAATTCTACTACGACTACTACTTACTACTACACTACTAGACTTACACTTCAAATGATAACAAACCATGACAGAAATTCATTTTTTCCCAGGTCTGTGTAACGTGCCTTCCAGCTTAAAGAGTGGATTTTTTAGCTTTTTGGTTAAGGTTGCTAATTCAGCTATAATTTCTCAAGTATGTGTAATAGAAAGCTAAAAATCTGTATTATTATACATTAATGTCATATTAACATACAGACAAAACAATTTTGTGGGTTTGTGGTTATTTTTGTGGTTATAGGTGATGGAACTGGGAGCTTCAAGACAGTGAATTTGGAAGTGTTTAAGCTGAAAAAAGAGAAATTATTTGTCCTTATCTCTATAACTTGGTATACTGATACTTTAATACCTGAAGTTTCATATGAGCCTAATTTTGTGGGCACACGAAATTTGAATCTCGAAATATTTAAAATTTTAAGAAAAAAAGTGTTTAAGCCAGGATTTTTGAATTTATTGAGTTATATCTCTAAAATTTTGACACATGATGTAAAATTGCCTTAAAATTATTATGTATAACTTTGGTAGCTATACCTTGAAAATTAAGTGAGTTGTGGCTGTTTTTCACCAAAAAAAAATTATGCACGGTAAGGGTCATCAAATGATGACGTTTACATAGGATTGTGGGCCTATAGTACACGTAAACGCGACGTCATTAAACAGCGCATGCGTATTTGTGCAAGGGCGCCAGTTTACCGCTAATTGTTGCACGGTGGCTGATTTAGCTACGGTTGTATCTCAGGCCCTAGCAGGTATCAAGTTTTACGGCGTTACTGCCTATCGCGGCCAGCGTTTTAGCTTCCGTCTGGAGCTGCACAACCCGTAGGACTCCAACTGCATCGCCCTGATGTTGTCAGAATACCGAATGCTGGGAGCCTTGGGAGTATTAAACTCCTTCAGCTTTTCTTCAGCTCTTGAAAAAGATGACCTCTTGGATAGGCTTGGCTCCAAGTTAGTAATATACCAGCCAACAATTCTGTGACTGATTTAGACTTCGTTTACTGCTGCTAGTAGAACGATGAGAATCCATACAGCCGATTGCAGTTAGGGAAAGTCCCGTCTTACCGCTCAGGGAAATAACCGTTCGACCTTAGCTCGTTAACTAGTTACGTTTAATGACGAACTACCGCAAAATCTTGACGTAAAAAAAAATGGCGTAAAATGTATTAGAGTGAATGAGAAAAGTTCTGTTCCCGTTTTCCATTCTCTAAACAGGCAGTTTTACTATTGTAAACATTATTGGGATGATGAAGAAAAGGTATGTGTATGTTAAATGACTGTAGTGAGGGTCTATACAGTAGTTTCAAAAAATCCACTCTTTAAGTTGGAAGCACTGTACTTACATTCAGATTAGACTTCTTGAGAAGCCATCTTCTAAGAAGAACGGCCATTTCTTGACAAGTATAGGTCACTGGACTCTGTACTCTCCCCACACCTGTACACACACACACACACACACACACACACACACACACCAGCAACAACACACAAACATTCAGGGGTAGTTCCAGCACTAATGATTTATGAAGTTTATTAAAACATATAATCATTGATTTGGGCCTCTATTTATGAATAAAGAGAATAGCATGCAATTGTCTTATAAATAAAATGGTACATCATCATTTTTAACAAACTTGATTCGGAGAGGGGGCGCAGTTACCCCCTCCCCTCCCCCTGCACACTATAGCAACTCTAATTTTTTTTTTTACCTAATATTTACCCATTTTTGCGTGGTTGCCATGGTTTCCACTCCGATGCATGGGTTTCAGTTCCGTATGCTCGCACACTTCTTCAATAATTTCCTGTAACTCCTAAAGCAAACCAACATGCACAAATCAAAGATCATTACCACCACTATAGTCCAGATTATGAATAGCAGGATAGACTGTACAGGCCAGCTGCCCTTATGGTTGCCAATCAACAAGAACATACGGACACCATACTTTACTTCCCAAAAGCATGTGTCCACTTGATATGCACCAAGTAAATATTGACCTATAAGAACTAAATTTGTCGAAGCCTCTAATGTGTTCCTTCGATAGCTCAGTTGGTAGAGCGGTTGACTGTAGAGGTAACACATGTCTTATGGATATCAACATGTCGCTGGTTCGAATCCGGCTCGAAGGATTTTTTTTTTTTTTTTTTTTCTTCTCCACACTTGCACACAAACAAATTCATGTAACACAAGTCTTATGGATATCAACATGTCGCTGGTTCGAATCCAGCTCGAAGGATTTTTTTTTTCCCTCCACCACTTGCACACAAACAAATTCATGTGACCATACCCACACATGCACACTCAAACATATGCACACATGCACACTCAAACATATGCACACATGCACACTCAAACATATGCACACACAAACAAACACACAACTCATGTACACACATACAAACTTTATACATACAAACTCATGAGAAACTCACACATGCACAAACTCCAACATAATCTACTGATGTCTTGTTTTTTTTTTTGCTTCTTTTGGTGTTTTGTATTGTCTTGCTGACTTATAAGTAGAGTCATGCGGTATGACACCGTAAAACAAACAAACAAAAAACCCAAACAAACAAACAAACAAACAAACAACAAGCTGAGACACATATGATGTAAACATACAAACACACAAACAAACAAATGGATCAGACATCCCCACCTGTACTCCATTCATATAGAAGATCCATGTTTTGAGCGTTTCCGTGACTTGTTGCCAAGTAACCTCGCACCACAGGCTGTGATGGGGTGCGGCTGGTCTCACCTTTGACTCCTCCCACCTACGTGGGGACAGTTCCGGCACAGAGTGGTGGTACACAAGGTGTAGCACTGATGAGAGGTGCTAACACACACACACACACACACACACCAGATAACAAACAACATGAAGCTAGAAAATGCTCTATCAGCAACTACTGTTTTATCATCCTTATTCAGTGGTCAATAAATCGTGTATATATTTATACATGTGTGGGTTACACCACGACATGGAGGCAGGTATGGGATGTACATAACCTAGGGCTAAAGGCCCGAGGATAGGGTAAATCACGTACCGACAGAACGGAGTGGTGCAGAAATGCAAAAAACCTAATTTTGATTGAATGATTTACTTATTAACCTTCTAGGAGGTGGGTATCAAATATATTCATCGCGAATTGAGCAATCTGATTGGATAGTCTGAATGTACGTACCATGGTATGTACAGATATCGTATCCGCTCAATCTGACACCGTAGCTACTACTCTTTTCAGTTCATAGCAGAGGGAAGCCACTATTTAAGAACGTCGTTAATTGTCAATGTGCAAGTATCAATCTAGACAGGTAAAGATGGAATACTACAAGCCTACACAGAGTGGGTAAGGACAGCATGTGGCTACTGTTTGAGAGCAGCTGGAGTGATGGTCAATGAATATCGTTAAGGTGCTCAGTCTGGAACCAGTGGTTCCAGGCATGTGCAGTGAGTTTCCAGTGAACTAGCTAATGATATAGAGTGGGTATGTGTACAGTTGGAAGATGTGCATGTATACATTGAAACAAACAAACAAACTGTGTGAGTTGCAAGACAATAGAGCCTTGAATATCAGTCTTTAACAAAGACACAAAACAGATAAAGACATCACAGTTCAACATGTTTGAGGGTTTTCTGAACTTTCATTGTTGCTACTTGTCACAACTCAAGGTTTCAAGTCTGTAAACTTGTCTTTTACCCATTGAGTGGGCAGTTACATTCAACAGAGAAGTGTACTGGGTGGAACTTATGTTAGAGCTGGGCGATATACCGGTATTATCGTTGCACCGCGATAAAAACCCGATATCGCGAAGCGATATTTCAATTGCATTTGCACGGTATTATCGGTTTCTCAGAAAACCGTTGGTACGGGTCGTTAAATTAATGCGGGAACTTTACGCGCATGACAGATTAAAGGAACAGCCGTTTCGTTGTTTGTAAACATGGCCGTAACGCGGTACTAGCAAAGTTTTTAAAGTAGCTAGCAATGGCTGCGAGTTCAAATTCTGGCTTAAGGAAGCAACACAGTCTTACCCCGGAGGACTAACTTTGGACTGGAAGCTGATGAACACGGCAAGCTCAGCTTGGATAAAATTTACTTTGTTAAATATTATTTATGAAATATCGTGATATATCGCTTTATCGCGATAATGCAGGTAAGTATCGTATCGCCTGTGATTATCCAATATCGCCCAACTCTAACTTATGTGGTAGTCTATAGTATATAAATATATATATATATATTACATATACACGAAAGGGAAGAAAGAATCACTTTAAATGTCTGTCTCGCATGCTAACACATCACTGCTGCTAAACAAGCACTTCTACCAAATAATTTGGTAAAGGATGTCAAGTTGATATCCTACCTTTTCTAGTCCGTAGTGATTTTCAAGTGTCCTCATGACCTCCTTCAACTTCACTACCACTTGACCCCCGTCCTTTACCGACAGTAGCTCCTGAACCTCCTAGACATACAAACAACAACAACAACAACAAAAAAAGAAAAAAAAAGAAAAAAAAAAGAGAGACATTAATTTTTTTTAAGTAAAAGAATGGATTCTATAGTATACTTTCCCAACTCTCTGACAAGCAGCTTACCTTGATCCAGTCATTCTCTGGTGAGTCTGAGGGATATCTGGACACCTTGTAGCTGGACAAGAGAACTCTGCGTGTAAGTATGTATGTGTGTGTGTGAAATGTTAACTAGATATTCTTTTCAATCAGTTATGTTTTGCTGACACACTGATCCATCTTAATGTGCAACACACACACACACACACACAAACTCACTCCTTCTGCTGCAGTTCCTTACTGAGTTCCTCTATTTTTCTTTTATTTTTTTTCCACTCTGATAATCGAGACCTACACATATTCAGTGTCATGCACACATGCGCACACACACACACACACACACACACACATGCATGTATGCCAGCATTCTAGATCTGGCATAGCAGTATCTTACTCTTTCTCTTCCAGTTGCTTGAGTAAGTCCTTTACCTTCCTTTGAGAGGCATGGAAGTCCTGGAGATCTGGCCTACGAAACAACAATCAGGTCTTGGGTGAGCAGTAGACTGAGAGCCTTTAGTTGAGGGCCATTGTGACCCATTTGAGGAAAACCTGCTAAGTAACTCTTAAAGAACTTCAGCCACACACAGTATAGGTCATGGACACTGGGTTCACAGCTGAGAAAACGTTGCGAATGTAAACGAAGCACAAAAGGTGAGAATCCTCAGCACACTACTACTATACACTAGCTAGCTATTAAAAAAATCATCTCAGACCAAAAGAATAATTTATTGGCTATTCTAGCCATCAGTCAATATAGCTGGAGCAATGAAAACAGGTAAACACTGTCTTCATAAGAGAAGAAGCTAAACAGGCAAGAGACACTCACTGGTAATTTTCAACATGAAACTCCACTTCCAGCACTCGGTTAACTTCCAGCACTCGGTTAACTTCCAGCACTCGGTTAACTTCCAGCATAAAGCAAAACTACCCCGGGCCAGCCAGGGACATTGCTACAAAAGCTGACTGCTTTGTGTTTTCTAAAAAAATCAGCTCAAAATTAAAAAAAGTAGCACAGTCTTAAATCAACGTTCTGAGTAAGTACCTAAATCAACAGTTAATTGTCAGTGACCTCCAAAATCAGAGCATGACAGACAGGATGACTAATATCTTGCGCATGCATGCTGAGTGTTAAATAGCCAATTAAATGATACTTCATTTAATTCACTTTACCAAAAATTATCAAAGTGTTTCACCTCGCTGAGAGCTCTTCCTGTAGATGCTTCTTCTCTAGCTCCAACCGTGCCACCATAGAAGAATGGTCGAGTCGCAGGCGACTTCCTGACAGTGATGGCGGAGGAATCAAAGGAGTCGATTGGTCGCGTCGATATTTAATCCAACATTGGTTGGGCGTGGTCAGCCGCTCCTCCTGACCTCTGACCCCATCACCCTCCTCCAGAGACGATATCTTCCGCTGAAGGGAATTAATTTTGTCTTCTTTGTGACGGCACTCTCGAATGAGGTTTGAGAGGGTGTGTCTAGCTACAGTGCTGGCGGTCAGACTCATAACAAGGTGATCTGCAAATGATACGATGAAGGACATTGATGGGTCCAAACCCTCCCAGTAATCTTTTAAAAAGTAAAAAAAAACTCCACTTTATTAATGTTGTTCTCTCCATTCCGTCTATCAGGGTGCTATCTAGAAAACTTTGTTTGGGTGATGGGAGTGTAGGCGGGTCCTTCCACTTCTTCATATACATACTAACTTACAAGGAGAAAAATGAATATTTTTGTATCATTGAGAGCAGTGAACATGAAATCATTTTGAACTAAATGCTGTAGTTTTGGGTTCAGCTTGATGACATATTGCATATAACATGCAAATGTTACAGGGGAAGCTAGACAGTCCCCTTGTCCCCCTAGATAGAACTCCGCCCACCCTCCAATACATTCTCATTCACTCAGTCCCTAAGGTGGATCCTCGCGAATTAGTTTTGACTTTTTGTCAGGATGTTGCACCTTACCAGATGATAGAGAGGCGTGGTCTGCCGTGAAGGCGATGGGTTTATAACTGATAGATTGGAGTTCTTCGTTCACCACATTCCAGAGTTCTAGCTCACATGCCTGGAAACAAACACACAAAGCTTTAGCAACACACAAACACATGTACTTAGCTTACACGCCTGCAAACACACACACACACACACACACACACACACACACGTTGAGTTGGTGCCAACTGGTACCTGTTACCAGCATCCATTGCTATAGAGGAATGTACGGAGCTCATGAAACACACTACAAGTATAAGTAGCTATTACTCAATCATTACAGCCATGGGTGCCCTTAGGATACAAAAAGGTCCAACTTTCCCCTCTGACACAGTTGTGATAGTGCATTATGTATGGCAGCCACATAAAAAAAATAATAAAAACAAAAAAGGCAAAAAAAAAAGTTGCAACGATCCAATTGTTTTTCTTTAATTACAGGAAGTATTGCACCACCGAAATTGGGCACTATCTATAATATATAACATTATATATAATACTTATTACATGGGAGAGATATTCCATGAGCACACATAAGTATATTCACGAGCCGAAAGCTAGTGAAAATACAAGCGCGAGAGTGAACTGTCTTTTCCATATTGAACGCCGAGTGTAATACAATTTAATTATATGTTGGGTACTTTTTCCTAAACAGTAAGCACTCAGATATAACTCCACCATACTTCAAAAAATGTAGTTGTCCAGAACTACGTGTATTGTATGCAGTGTTCAATGAGCCACCTTCAACATGGGAACATATTGCACATGATACAGAAATACTCGAGGAAAACATCCAACGTACACTAAATATACATACAATAAATACGAAGTAGATCAGAAGGCCCTATATACGATTGTAAAATTCCAGGTAAGTGTTCTGAACCAATGTGAAGACAATATTGTGGGTTTAATTCAATGAGTATGATCGGTGTTGGCTTGGTTTTGAGGGTGTGGCTTGGTTCTGAGGGCCCTCGGAGTATTTACTTTCACTTTCTACTTGATAATGTTTTAAACTATACTCACCACATGCTTGTTCTGCCCTGGAATGCCTTCCTGTAATCTTCTGGAGACATACTCAGTGCTTGTGCTTGCTGTAGCATGAAGGTGAATCTACATACAACATAACCACACCTACTTCTTTAACATTTTACAATGTCAACACTTAGTTTGCAGCTAATGAAACTACACACTTCTTGCCACCTGTACATTACACAGCGCAGGGGGAAAAAATCGCACGTTTAACAAATTTTTTTATAAGAGATTCTTGACTTTCTTTTAAAACTTGCCTTGTATTGCCGCAATAATCTTTCTATTCTCTCAGTTGCAGGAGAACTGGGAGCCGAGGAAACGGCAGGAAGGTTAGAGCTCCTCGGGGATTCTAGAACTGAAGACCTCCAGTCACTCCTAGATCGAGTAGTAGCTAATTTGTCATCCATCTTTTCTTATAAACGGAAAACCGTATTCCGCACAGTTCGCGCCAAAAAAAATCCATCTTCCTCTCCGACCTCTAGCAACCAACTTAAAACTCCAAGGAAATTATTATTTTTTTTATATGCTATATTTCAATAGTTGATCAGTTCAAAAACAAAAATATAAACTATTTAGGAACACAGAGCTGTATATAGTTGTGGTGCCTAGCTACCAAGTCCTGCACTATCAGGCTCTCCAGTTCCACATGCTTGGCCACGTCTTCTTTGGACAGTCTCAGCTCCATTGCCTCCCACTTCTGGTCCTCTTCATCACATACAGAGTGACACCCTCCGACTACACCACACTTCATGATATCTGCGTTCACACTATTGGGGGTGTGGCTTGCCCTAGAAATGACAGTTGCCATGGTGCGAGGGAGGGGCAGAGGAGAGGGGGCACAATACAACAGCAGGCAGAAACAAAAAAAAAAAAAAAAACAAAGAAAGAAAAAAGGCAAGAAAAAGGCCTAAAGAGGGAGAAAAAAGAGGGGGAGAGGAGCAAGGACAAGCAGAACGGACCCCCAAACCCACAAAAAAAAACAAAAAAAAAAAAAAAAAACATAAACCCCCCACTCCCCCCCCCCACCCACCCCCCCCCACCCCCCATTCCCCCCCCCCCCCCCACCCCCCCCCCCCCAGTTCTCGCATAGCCATACCTTTACCAAATGCTAACCGTTATGCAATGGAAGGAAACGGTCTAATGTAACGACTTGGTCCACAGCATCCCAAAAAGGAAGCTTTATTTTCAAATTCCAACACTTGTGGTAACTGAATAATGAAACCTACAAATTTGAGCTAATGTAGGTCACTTCAAAAGACCACATGCAGTGAGTCCCACCCAATGAAAATTGAAGCATTCTTTTTGGAGTGCTGCGAACAAGTCATTGTATTGTAAGCTCCTAGACCCTTCCACTGAGCAGTTTTAGCAATTGGTAAAGGGTCTAGCTTTGCAAGACTACTCCCCCCTAATAGCTATCTCACCTGATTCCTATATTTCACTAGCCCAGCCTTAGCTTTATCCAGCAATAAAGTATTGTCAGTCTCCAGCTGCAACCAACAACAACAACAACAACAACACCAACAACAATATAATAATCATCACCATCAACAACAACACTTGAAAAACAAAAAAATGAAATGGATGGTATTTTTTTATCTATGCATTTGCCATGTTTAGCATTCATTACTAGTGGCTCTATTGGGTGGGTAACTGTTCAGGATTGTTACAAATGGCCTGTTTTTATTTCATAGAATATATAGCTGGTAGTCCAGGAGGTACGTATATCAAATAACAGTTCACGCACCTTAAACGTCACCACATACGCTTTAGGTGCCCACTTCTGGGTTAGCTGACTCAACATTTTTGGAGTACGAGAAAAGTGAGCCGTGAGAGATCCTGAGGATTGAATTTTATGCTCCACCTACCCAAAAGTAAGCAATAAAATAAATAATAGCCACATCTGCAACATTTTGGAGTTGATAATATGAAAATTTACAATATTGTTGTACAACATAATGTAATTGTGAAATAACTCAATAAAACTGCAGTTTCTAAAGATTTACTAGTAATAAACACTACAACTGCACCCAATTGATGGAAAATAAGTGATATTAAATATATAAAAATTTGACACGTTACATGAGAGTATTTTTATATAACTATAAAAACAAACAAAAACTAACGATAATTACCATGTCGTCATAGGAAACATAGAAGTCTGCCACTGCAGCTGCAAGGTAAGCCATTCCTGTTCCTAGGAGACAGGACACACCCCTCAAATAATACAAATAGTCAAATATAGTCTTGAAGGGTAGACAGAGCAAGGAGGAGTCCTGCTTGGTCTTGTCATGTGCAGTCACCACTTGTGAGAGTTTGGATGTAACGTCAGCATCACATATCACTGTATATATCATACATGTACATGTAATACTTGTTGCACATGAGTCAGAGTGTAATATGGTGAAATATTTCATGAGTATTGTTTTAAACAGTCTATATATTATGTAAAATCACAGCCAAATCTTAAGGACTAATCATTCGTGGGTATTAACTCTGCATAATATTGGCATCAGATGTATACTATGTATTGGACAACACAAGAACATTGATGGGAGACTAATATAGTCCCCCCTTTTTTTCAGAACCAAATTAAAAAATAAAAATTTTTTTGGCAAAATTAGTTAACTCCTTACTGGTAATTTATGAATTGCATAATGTATCCTTAATTATCTCACTCACGGCTCAAAGTGCTAGTTCCATGGTTGTCACAGGCAACAGAGAACCATTCCAGGATATTACAGTCCTTGAAGTGTCGCTGGAAGGGCTTTAAGGACGAATCTCGATGTAAAAATATCACTGCATAGCCACAGCTCAAAAAATATCTGAACATTGAGAAGTTCAGGAATTAAATTGGACAATAAAATTGGTAAAGACTTCTCAACTTATGACTAATGTGTCTGTTATTCATAAGCTGTACCAAAAAAGGTCATAAAATTTAGGTAAAGGGTTTCCATTCCCTTGCTATGTTCAATGATGTATTTGACTTAGTACATGCTAATTGAAAAAACTTAAAAATAAAAAGAAAAAAGAAAAAGAAAAAGAGAGAAAAACAACAATGAATCCCTCCACAACATAAAACACAACAACAACATAAACAAGCTAATCCTCAAAACACCTAGAGCAATTGTGTCTTGTGTGCAACTACATGGGCAGGATACTCTGCTGAACTAGATCCCCTCAGGCCAGAACTGAAGTTGTCGATGAATCTCACAGTGTTGCGCTCCAGAGGAGCTGTTGTTCCTCCTGACTATTCACAAGGTTACAATAATAGAACTACAAAAAGTAACAAGTAATCTCTGCAAATTAGGTGATAATGTTACTATCTGACCACGCCCTCTCCCTTACTACATCATGCATTTCTTATTTATTTTATCTCAATATTGCATATTAGTTAAGCAGCAGAATGTGAGTGAATTGTTTATCAACACTTGATTAGAATTCACAGCTATCCTGATTGCTGATTAGCTACACCGCTCACTGACCGTCACTAAAACGACTGGTTTCTTCCCTTCGTGAGTACCAATGAATTCCTTCGTTTTTCGTTCAACTTCAGCTAAATTTGCCGGAGCCGGACAGGATGAGAAAAACTCTTCACATTCATCTTCCATGTACAACACTATACACAGTAAAAACCACCTATGTATATGGCAGTGAGTTATGATGGACACTAATTGGTAAAGGGTTTCTTGATGACCATTTGTGCCACGCCTATTTCTATGGTCGAGAAGGTGAAAGGTCGCCTGTGTTTTGATCATTAAAGAAAGACTTCTATCTCTGCTATCGTGACCTAGAACAAAATGTTGCGATACGTTATTAACCAAGTTCGTAGTCATCCCGCCGTAAGTTACTGGTTCTTGTCATGGGCGGGTAAGCTTCAAAATCTTTATTATTTTTGTCCTCCGCTCCCGTGGTAGGTGGCCCCAGTGTTCGTGATAACGTGTTTTGGTGCTGTCTTCGCTGGCGCAACTATCTTAAGATCTTGTCTGGTTTATTCTGACGTCTCGTAAGTTTTTAACGTCTGTATATTTAATTCCACAGTGGTTATTCTATTTAAAGACCATCCATAACAATGCTTGGTGTGCAGGTTCAGAAGGAAATCCAACCCCCACCCATGGCTCAATATTAAGCAAGATCAAAATCTGAAGGTAAGTTTTAAGTTTTCTAAGTTATGGCATGAGTAAATTTGAGGCCTGGTAAATTATTGGCTTAGCAGAGTAGAAACGAGACACTATCAGGGGTGTACAATTGAACTAGTAAAGTATAATATCATTACCATTGAATGCAATGTGTCATAGTGGACTTTATAATTTATTAATGGGATCCTACTTTTTTCCAGTTCTTGCGTATACTTACTTCAACTTCAATCTGTCGAATTCTTGATATTGTAAAAAATATCAACTCATTTTTTTACCTATCAGTTTTGTAGCCCATGGTAAACTCTTCCTTTTATCCTTATACTTAATTAATATTCCAAAAATAAATATTGATTCAATGTGTGATACTATAATTGAGTCAAATTTGACACCCTTTGCTTGAACTAACATGTTCGCTGTTTATACTGAAGCATACTACTAATATTAGTTAACTAGCAAGTAACCAGCCACACAGTGGTGCTTGACCTATTGCAAAGTAAGAATGCAGTAGCAGGAGTTATCTTGCTTACTTATCATTCTCTACCATTGGTTAAGGTTACATACGTTTCTCTTCCCTGCTCTCTTTTTTCTGAACAATCTCAGCCTTTCTTATCTCCCACCTTTCCTTTCTTCAGCTCTTTCTACCTCTCCTGCTTCTGAATCGCTCTGTCCTATTATCATGATAGTGGACTTAAGCTTTGTGAAACTGTTTCCTTCTTTTTCGTACGTTCGCCTTCCTTTTTGAAACCAAAGCCGCCTTTACTGTTGATTCCACCCACATTTTAGTTACAATTAGCGCCTTTTTTTCCTTCTCTTCCGTTCTCTTTTAGACCTATCTCACCAGTTCCAATAGCTTTTTATAGTTAATTGCCTTTTGCTTTCTCTTTCGTACTTTGCCTTTTCTTAGTTTCGCCTTCCTTTTGAAATATACGCCACCTTCTCTTGTCTACTATTACACCTGCTTTTTAGTTAAATTAACCACTGTCTACTGAATGTGACGACGCTTTACCAACTCAAGTAAAGACAACACTTTACCAAACAGTTTGAGCTCATGAATTATTCATGAACACACAAACACCGTCGGTTGTCGTCATCGTTACTGACACACAATTGTATTATTATATAGATTAATGGTATGACATGTAAATTGCCTATTCAAAGATGTACTGGGAAAATCGCTGTTCAACTGAAATAGTACGGGGAAAAGTGAAATCGCACTGAAACTAAGTGAAATACCACGGTAGCTAAGCAAAATAGTACGAATATATGTGCATGCCTGCTTTTGGAAACTCACAGTTCCAGTATATTTTCTAGTTAGAGACAATGTCATTCTTTAGCGCAGAAGTTCTCTTCATATTAGACAGAATTAGTTCAACAGATTTAGAGTAGCCATAGGTTGAAATGCAGTTCTGGTGGGAGCTAATCCTGATAGTAAGTTACAGTTAAAAAAACAAAACAAAAAAAACTTGCCTACTATTAGCTTGTGATAGCATGGTACCCTATGTTATTAGGGATCATTAACACTTCTAAAGCAATTAAAGCATCACTTGGCTTTGCCTTGTGCTATTTCCATTGTGTTACTCGTATAAATACATTAGTTTCTTTGAGTTAATGAGTACTTTTTGAGACTTTTGTAAGCATGAGACAGCTATGAAAGGAAATAGATCCATTAATTAGCTTGTGATAGGAAGTATGCCATTTAAATTGGCCTCTGGTTTATTAATAGTTTTGTGCTAACTTGCTATATAGTCACGTGTTCTGTCACTCTGCGTAGTTGGAATATTTGTGTCATCTTCCATTAATTTCATTGCAGTTTATCCATGCGAGGTCTTACAAGGATAATAAGAACAACATTCCAGACTATGAGAAGGAGGACTGAAATCGAGGCAGTCCAATATCTTTATTCTTCAGACCAATTAAGTTTAGCATTTCATAAGATATTGATGTTTGCAGCCAATTTCTCAGATTTGATATAAAATTACTGATCCATTATTATTTGGGATTACTTTGAGTTGATTGGAGCAGATGTAGTGGAGACTTGAAGATAAAAAGAGTGGGGTTTATAGCTAAATGGGCGTGGTTTTAATATAGTGGGTGGAGATTAGTTGTGTTGATTGAGATATGAAATAGAACTTCACTTAGTAAAAAAAACAAGCATCTAAAAATAAACCAATAATTATTAATGGTTTAGTATAGCAAATCCTACAAATGTCAATACAAAAAAAATTCCACTCTTAAGGTAGCTCCAGTCCTGAAATATACTTAATTTTGGTGCTTCTGAAGAGCAAGTAGCTACTATACCTATCATCATGCGAATTATATGACAGTTGAAATCTTCACAATTTACATGTACACAAACGGAACAAGGACAGGATATTGTAGAAGCATAACAGTTTCGTCACAAAACTAGGCTTGCATGTATTTCAATTGAAAGTGCACTCACATTTACATGTATACAAAGGAACATGGTAAAGGGTCAACACAATCAAAGGTGATTGGTGACACAACATAGGATAGAGTTCGACAGTCATTTGGTATATGTATACATCAGAACACGTGCAAGACAGCACTTGTTCACATCAACAGATGAATGGGATTTGTTAAACAGAGATCTTCAGCCACTATTAAAATCTAAGAGAAGTGCCGTTAGAGAAGTACAGAGTAACAGCACAAGAAGTCATAAATGTCACTTCTTTCATTGCTGTTTCCAATAAGTGGAACATTATATTTGCTGGTAAACTCAAGTGGAAGCAACTGGAAAAGTGAAATGGATTGTTTCTCAAGTCCACGTTTTCCTGCCTATTATTTTATTCTTGTATTCAAAAGTATTTACCTCTATTTAGACGGCCTATTATTCTTTCCTATTATTCTTTTCTAAAAGACACATTCTAGTTTAATTCCGTTAGGAAAGGTTTAATTAGCTAGCCAGAGCTCTTGGAATTGACATTAGCTAATACTTTGAAAAACAAAAACAACAACAACAACAACAACAACTGCACAGTCAAACAATACCTACAGCTACTCTGAAGTGTAACAATAATAATTATGTAATAAGACAGAGCTATATTATAGTGTTCAAGGGGTGGTTCTTGTTGTGAAATTACCATCAGACAAATCCTCAGAGCAAACCACACACTTATATAATAGTTCTGACTTCACAACATCAACAATTTCTCCAATTCAATGCACGTAAAGTTTCAAGATCAGCAGGAACAGGTTTGATTCCATGTGTCTTCAATGGTGAGATTGAGCTGCTTTAAAAGTTACTAAAGTAGGCTTGAGGTTTTTATCAGCACATTACTCTCATCGTTTGCTTGAAAGTTTATAAGCTGGTTTAACGCTGAATTAGGATCAGTTCCAGAGAGTTGCGCAGCAGTTGTGTAGATTTTGTCAAATCTTGTTCGAAAAATTATTCCAGAATACTTTGTCAAGGCCTAATCCACATCTTTGATGTAGCTAGCAGCTAATTCCATTTTGCTGCAAAGGAGGTGTGTGTGTGTGTGTGTGTTTTAAAGTAGCTCCATGGTTATCCAAGAACATTGAAACAATCAGATTTACCCAGATGATCATACCTACTCACCAGGATGTGGGTGTGTCAACTTACATCCACACATGCCTCTACTTATTGAATTATAAAGCATTGTATATAACACTATACACAATAGTATACAACACTATACACAATAGTATACAACACTATACACAATAGTATACAACACTATACACAATAGTATACAACACTATACACAATAGTATACAACACTATACACAATAGTATACAACACTATACACAATAGTATAAACTTATGAAGCAGATTTGTAAGTTCTAATTCTAAAGTTGCTATAAGGCTGAGCTCAGTTGTAGCCATACGTTTGTCCATAACATTTTAACACTTCTATTTCTCAAATACCGTTATATATTATTGTCTTTCTAGACTTGATTTATAACGCAGATCAGTCAGTTAACACTGTACTACCACGAAGAGAAGTCTTGATTTATTCTATTATAGGTTGGCTCACAAGAGCTATTGAATGCGGTGAGAGTAGGCACAGAGGACCAAGCAAACATTAGTTACCAGCAAGAAGCAATTCAATTCTCAGTTTGATTAAGTTTAAAATTGAAGCTTCATTTCTAATATAACCTTATGTTCTAATAATTATATTCCTCCTTCCTTAATGAACACAATTGAGAGAAGAACTGTGTGTGTGTGTAGACACTTTCATAAAGAAACATTATGTAGCTATAGTATTTTATTACATGAGTACGAGTGTGATATGGCTAGATCTTTCACTCTCAGGCTTATTTCTGGCTCATGAAAATGAATTAGCCGGTTGGTGAAATATTTTGTCATATGACACTCTGACTCGTGTAATAAGTACTAGCTATATATATAATCCATAGGTTGTGAATTGTGATAAACCAATTAGCTAGCTAGCTAGCTAGTTATGTCATTTGACAACAGAAAAAAAATCACAGATGAAATAAATTCGTGATGCGAATAAAAATTGAACATACATGCAGTGAAACCAGTTACATAACATTAGCTAATTATAATTTATCAAGTAGCTAACTAGTGATGTGAGTGTAAACCAGACTAACAAGATTTACTGCTGAATGTACCATAATTTGTGGCTATAAAGCCTTTCTCAGAAACAACAAAGGAACACTAGCAAAGTAAGGATGTAGTTGTTGGGGCGTCATCTTCTTGCTTGGTCGACCCGGCACTGCCACGTCAATTCCTACTTCTCAGTAGCCACAGTTCATGTTTATATCAGTTTAAAATTGAATACAAGTATAAAGATAACCATGATTATCCTTGGTCAGCCCTTTTACAGACTGCCAATGGTGTCAGGAAACCCCCGACAGCGACTTACAGTTGCCATAAAGCTATATACCTGTAGCTAATGTAATATAACTATTATTCATTGTATTTTATTTTTTATATCATTGCGCATTCTTGTCATAGTTTCTTCATATTGTATTTATGTTACTCAGGCAGTTTGATTCAAACATTGACTGCTTGGTCACTTCAGTTTGTCCGATGTTAAAAATACACTTAGTGACTTAAGAAGTTAAGAATAAATATCTCTTCTAGAACCATTATATACCGTAGTTTGAATTGGACATACTCAGGTGGCAGCGAAACCCAACAAATGGCATCACAAAAAAGAACCAAACTGTAGACTGACCAATCAAAATACAGTAAAACATTCACGAAAACTAAACATAAGTGTAACCAGTAACCTAGCTAATAGCTGTATGAAATACATAAAATTCAGCAGATACTATGCAACAATTACTGAAACAAATGTACAACAACACACAAATGTTTATATGTACAAGTAATATCAATGTAGTGCTACTGTTGTGGGATATGGTCTCTACACATCCACAGCTGTGAATATCACTCACCACTACACAGCAGTAGTGCGCCGAGCTAGGCTTGTTGGAGTTGGATTGGATAGAGATGACACGTCTGGATTAGATAGTATATTCTGGTATTCAGTGGACTCTGATTCACAAATTCTGCCAATATAAAAAATAAGTTCATTCAGAGGGTTTTGTTGATAATGGACTATCAGATCTTCTAGGCAATTGAAGGGGATATGATTATCTGGGGCATCCAGCCACAACTGTCCATTGTCAACCATCAGTCGGAAATGGTCTGTAAAATAATTTTGTGGACTTTTTTTGTGATGCACGGACAGTACATAACCTCTTTCCTTCTTGCTATGTCTTACAAGGAAGCAGTTACCACCCATTGTCTGAAGTTTCTCTGCTGCTTGCTTGCTTGTGAGGTTACCGTGGTAACTAGAATGATTTGTCCGCAGAATTTTGGTAGGATCTGCAATTTGCTTGATTTTTTCAGATTGGCTTGAAGAAGTGGGGGGACTATTCCTCTGAAAATTTGTTTCTGAATAATGAAAGTATTTGTATCCAAAAAAAAAAAAAAGTCAAGCTAGCTATTCTAAAATTGGGGCTTTATTAAAGAATAACAACAATTTTACAAACTTTGTCGTTATTGATGAAAGTGAATTTAGAACACCTGGCATTTAATTACAGTTGGCATGACACTGATTGATTAGATAGGGACATACTCTGCACACCACCAGCTAATTGTTTTTACATTCAATATTTTTGTATCAACGAAGAAAAGCCATGATCAATGAATTTAAAATGCTAGTCTAGAGGACGAGGTTTAGATTCACTAGCTACTGGTAATCATTAAGATTTAAAATTTTCTCTTCATTTTTCATTCAGGTTGAAAACATTACACCCTATTTCTACTTTGGGTCAGAATTTTGCAACTATTCGGAGAGTATTGTCTGGATTCATGATATGATAATTATAATAAACTTTATTTTGCTATAATTAACCCAGGATGCATCTCTAACTATAAATAACCCTATATACATCTCTTACTATAAATAATCTCTTACTATAACTAACCCTGTATACATCACTTACTTGAAGTTCCCATGTCTGTTTGAGTTGGTGAAAAGCAGCAGCAGATAAAAGGATTTGTCTCTGTTGATCTAAAGTAGCACACATTATTAGCATGAATAAAAAATGTGAAAAGTGAGTATAAGATAATTTGGTCACTTTTGATTGAATTACAGGAGCTTTTCTCTGTTTGTTATAGAACCCAACAATTCCATTTCTTGTGGTCCTACTGCCATTCACATTAAATATGCTGCTAATAGAAGCATTGATTTTTCTAAAACACTTGAACGATATTTCTCACTTTGAACTGGTGATTGGCTAAAGTTATATATTTGCAATAACAACTTCCAATTTTAACTACATATATTTTCATGTAAAGCTTGACCAAGTGTTTTTAGAGAACATTGAACAACCACAATATGAGGCTATGGAAGTACATACTATAATTACAATATTTTCTATGTATACTGCAAATTAACCATCTGCTTCCCAGTATTTTGCTGGGAAAATGTTTGATGTGAATATCTTGTCAGTGTATCCATAATTTAGATAGGTGTGATGACTTGAATGCACTAATACTCTACAGCCAATACTAGCTCGCTATGCAGTAAAACATTTTTCTGCTTTTGAAATGAGACCTGAGAGAAAGCCATCAGTATTTGCTTTTTCAGTGTTTGAAATAATCAAATATTTCTTCCTCGTGACAAATGCAAGAGAGAATATAAGTTTATTTCAATTTCACACTTTAAACACAGAATTTAAAATGTCCCTGTGTGTGCTATGCTATGATGTTGTTTAAACTGCTCTGTAATAATAGCTATTGAGTAGCTATTCTGTGTGATTTATATTGATAAATTATTGTGCTGAATTAAGTATAGAATTAAACCAAATATGCAAGTGTTTTAAAATGATCACCTGTGTGTTTCTCCTGTCTGTTCATGATGTGAAGTATTATTTGAGTTGCGCTGATCTGCAAAGACAATTGAATTCAATTGATGGAATATTCCTGTGTAATAATTGATTGATCAACTCACCATCATAATCTGGCAGTACAGTGTCTGTGAGAAATGTACAGACAAATGTAGCACAATGATAAAATATATACTACAATGATCATAGAAATACATGTATTAGTGAGCTTTTCACAAATGGATGCTGAAAACATATCAAATATCTTAGCTAGAGCAGTTTTCTACAGACTACTAGCCTATGCAAGGATATAAAACTCTGTAGATCTGGCCGCACATTTTCTTTGTGCATGTGTGTGTGGTGTGTATTAAACTTACCACCATGCTTTCCTGTTATTTCCTTGGCCACATAAGGACTTACTGTCTTGACTGCATTGGCAAGTCTCTCCCAAGTTGGTGGCCCATATTTGTCCTCGTTGTGCTTCCTTTGCAACCAATCGCTGGACATCCGCATGAGTTTGTTGTCCAAGTTGGTCTCATTGGTATCAATGGCATCTAGTTGGGCCATGGAGAAGCCTAGTTTCAATCCAATGGTCCTCCATTTTATGGCTAGTCGTTCCAAAGAATCGAATATCTCCAATAAATCATGTTCACCTGCATCAGAAATTGTGATATCAAAAACTTATTTCTGCTATAAAAAGCAAGAATTTTATATCGAAAGTCATTTATTGTGTGTCAAGGTTTTGTATTCTTTATCAAGTGCTAGCTAGTGGCCATACACATTGTCATTGTTTCTTTAGAAAACAGCTATAGCAGGTATAACTTACTTTGGAAGTTAGCCTGCACTTACCGAGAGTATTTGTTTCCACAATGGAAATAGCACCTAGGATAAAGTCTTAATTGCAAGATAGAACACAAGTACAGATAATGTTGCTACCTGAGTTACGTTCCGCCATTGTTTGTCCCAATATAGAATGAAGTTTGGCTGGAATACTGCGATATAGTAGCTAAGTCATAATATTTTGTTGACTGATCCAATGTGACTAATGTAGTGCGACTGAGGGGGTATCCGGAGAAGTGTGGGTATGACTTCAAATTGGTATCACTATGTGTGTACCAGTTGGTCTTGAAATTTGAAGCATTTGTGGCATGTAAACTGATTTTGACGGGCAAATGGTCATGAATCTAATTTTACAAGATTGCCACAACAAACTGCCAAGACAAGTCACTTAAAGCCTAAATAAGTTACTATTGCACAAATCTAGCTTTTCTTTCCTTCCTAATAAAGTCACAAGGAGAATAGCAAAAATATGACTCCTAGAAGCCAATTGAGCTAGTAGGTGAGTTATTTTTAGCATATTTGTGCTCATGGTCTTTTTAACATTTGAAGTGTTAATTAGTATTTTTACTGTGCTGTGCATACTCAGGATCTTAACAGAAAATTGCATTAACATTTTGAATGAAATATCTAACTCCAAAAATGACATTTTGGGTAATTTTGTTAGACAATCAAGCACAGACTTCAACACTTAATACAACATTGACCGACCACATTAGTGTCTTTTGTTTATATAAGAGTTGGGATAAGGGTACAACTAGTCCAAATGTCCCTCTGCCTAAAGAGTAATGTAGCAAAACCACCTGATCATTCCTGATTTTTCAAGGAAACTAGATATCAAAACTGAGACCTTCATATTTATTTATTGAAACAAAAATGGGTTCACAGTCATGTATATCATTCACACACACATATGCATTCACACAGCTATCCTAAAATCGTATTTTCTGATGAAACAGCTGAATTAAACCTTACAACTGGATGTCAGTAGCCAGGACTATCTAGAACATTTGATCTGAGGAAGAATGTCAGGGTAGTCCACTGCCCTGTATATACACATGGAAAATACTTTGCCCATAAAAAGTCCCACATATTGTGTATTTGAGATAATTCCTTCTCTACACTGTTAAAATGGGGTGCTCGAATAGCTTAGTGCAGCTAAACATATAGCACTGCCTCGACACCTCAGTTAACACCTTATTGTCTCCATAGTTATTCATAATTATAAGATATTACTAAAATACCAAACAATATCCTTGAATTTAGCATCCTCTCATCATTAAGCTAGCTACCACCACAATGCTTTTTGAGACAAGCTGTCAGTTGTTGTAGTATTTTGATGGATAAACCAGTTATTCATAGGTTCCAACTGTCACAAAAGGTCAGTGACAGTCACAGAACTTGGCCACTTCAGACTGTCACGCAAGAAAGCACTGGATTGCCTATTGTTTGTCCTGGAAACCAAATGTGCTAAATAAACAGTTTGTCTTGTAACAAGCCAATGAATAATAGGATATCAATCAATCCATCTAACCTCAATTCCACAGCTATCTAATGAATGCTACTTCTTCTCTGACTTCAGATTCGTTTCAGGTTCAGGTGGGAATAATGAAGAGCTTCACTGGAGTGCTTAGGTTACCAACTTTCTATTAATTGATGGCTGGGCTTCTAGGTATTTCTTGCTCAAGTATAGATTCAGAGAGGGACTTTTCCAAGGTAGGTGCACTGACCAGAGAGCTAGTCTAAGTCAGTCTATCATATGCTCAGCTTGATGTCAGTGAAGATGAGCAGTAATTTTTGTTGTATTGATAATATAATATATTAAGTAAAATAGTATGATTAGTTGATTACAAATACGTATCAACCTCAAATGGTCTTTATTATTATTAGAACGTAATAACATATGTCTCTACAATTGCTAGGGCCTTCAGGATCCAAAAAAACATTAGTTCTCTCCGAGGCAGTGCCTAACTATTATGTAGTGCTGTGTTATCTGTGGACTACACCACATGGTTACAATTATAGCAATACTATATAGTACAGATTATAGTATCCTACTTTCAGTGTACTACTAACTAAACCTCAAGCAGTGTGAGTTGTAGGTTGACAAAAAAATCAAGAACTACTACTGTAGCAAATCTGTTCACAGTTTCATTTCCAATTATACAATAAAATCATGATTATTTGCTTTTTTGCTGTTGATTAAATGTTTCAGATGTATATTCTTTTCCGATGCTGAATACTTCCGGGTTTAGAGGGTTTTCCTGGTAGTGGTACAGCAAGTTCTGTAGTGAATCAAACTCTTCCTTACTGCCTTCTGAATCCAACCAAAATTTTCTTTCAGCCGTCATAATTTTAGAGTGCAGAAAATCTACTTCAGTGTCTTTCATATATTTAACGGTGAGAATATAAGACTTCCTTCTTCTGCTGTACCTGATAAGGTAGCAATGAGGGTACTCTACACCTTTAAGTCTTGCTACTGCTTCTGCCCCGGTCAGGTATCCATGGTAGCTAGAGTGGAAATTTAGGAGAGTCTTGGGGTCGCTGATTGGAGACACACCTGCTGACCTGCTTGAGGCAGATGATCTTCGTGTTGGGTCATGTCGAGAGAAAGATTTTCCTGTGATATGAAAACAAACCATTGAACAAAAAGCAACTTCCTTCAGTTTCTTGGTTTAGATAAATGTTCTTTCTTAAATACTCTCTGATATTATGGTAGAGTATGTTGATTATGTCCATTGTAATTTGTATTGGTCATATTTTACTTATATTCCCTATTAACTTGCTATATCTAACTATCTAGCTATGTAGGTTATAGCTATACTTAATTATTTCATGAGTCAACATACAATATGGGGAAATCTTTTATGAGCATTAGTAGCTAAGTATTTTCACATACTTAAGGCGGTGAAAATACCAGTGTGAGAGTGAAATATCATCTCCATAATGAATGATGAGTGTATTATGCATTAAATATTTTTTTGAAACAGCGTCTTTTCCTTCTACTGTCCAGCAACATCTTTGGCCGTCAAAATGCAGTACTCTATATTACCTGAGTCATGTATGTGCTTATAAGCTTTTTACTTTAGAAGATAAGCTGCCAGGTTCATATTATTTCTCATTTTTGTAGTATTCAGTGGTCCAGAACTATGCACATGCACTTCATTAATATGCAGCACTACAGGAAAACATCGCATGCTCATGTGATGTGAAAATACTCAAGGAAAAATATCCAATGTATCATATACAGTAGACCCTCAGTTATCCGAACCCCTTTATCCAAACTCTCGCTAATCCGAACACCATTTTTTTTTTTGGGAATTATAATGATATTCATTGGAAGTTTGCTTTGCATTAAATAGATAAGAGATTAAGACCCCATTCAAAATGACTTATTTCGAATTTCCAAACATTTCAAATATCCGAACAACCCTCGGTCCTGAGGTGTTCGGATAATTGAGGGTCTACTGTATATAATAATCTTGCATTTATAAGTGTCTAGCTCATCTTACTATCGTGTCATTAAGTACTTTTTTTTACTTTCATGTCTTTTTTGTGTGGTCCAACAGCAGCAGCCGGTGTATTCTCCACTATCATATACTTCCCTTTTCTAAAACAGAAAATAGTAGGAAACGAACATAAAATTGAGACACAATTAGAATATAACAGTAACAAGGGAATTGCCTAAGTAAACTTAGAATGAACATACAGTGCTGATAAAAAGCATATTTTACTAGCATGATAAAGTCACACTAGCTAATACAGTACAAAATTTAAGATCAATGGATTTTCTTAGATTGTCTGAGCATTAGCTGCACTAGTGAATACAACTATTTATCTTCACTTAATAATCTCACTTAAAACATCGTGTGTGATTATTACACAACTGATCAAAGTTGATAAAAGCTGTGAACTTAGAGTGTTTAGCTAGCTAATGCCACTCACGATTATAGTAAAGTTTTGCTGTCTAAATATATGCTGTCCCCAAGTCAAGCCAACCAGTACAATCCAACCAACTAACAGCAATGAGAAGAATAATTCACTGCTTGCCAGGTCTTGACCGAAGTTTACTGTAAATTTACTGCATAGTTTACTGTGCAGTAAACTCTAATTCTGGAACAAACTACAAACCACATGTACAACTTGCTATGTTTTACTCATGTTTTACCAATCCAGTGTAATTTTTGTTCCAGAATAAGAGTTTACTACATAGTTTCCTCTCAAGCACACTACAGATTTTCCAGCAGTACACTTAAGTAAATCATAGGCCTGCAAGCAGTGATTTTAGTTGAAAGTTGCCAAAACTGACCCTTTCAAAATATATTTTAGCATATCATTATTCTCAATGACTGTTTGGTAAAATCAGGAGCTTGTATTTTATGGTAATTCAGCCCTTGTGTGCTGTAGCACACTACTAGTTCTGTAGTTAATGAAGTAAGTAATGAAGTGTCCTGTTTACAGTGTATTTTTATTCTCTTCATAGGTGTATAACTTTTTTGAATTGTGGAGGCACAGCATAATAAACATAAAAATATAGTTAGGGAGCATATGCTCATTACTAGTTGTAAGTGTACATTAAATCTTTCTATTAGTCACAGACACAAATTTATGGCAATGTCCAAAACATTGTTCTGTTTTTTTTTTTTTTTTTTTTTTTTTTGGCTCGCTCTAGCTAAATGCAGCTGAAGAGTATGGCTGAGTAATTCTGACTATAAACAACAAAGTGGTTCAAAATTGGCCACCAGTGCCCCTCCCTCCCCCACCCACCCTAGTTCCTACACCTATGCTCTTACATACTTCACTTGGAATGAGACAAATTTTTTATTATTAACCCTCAGCGCGCTTGCGCAAGAGGTTTACAGTACTCGGTTCGTCTGTCAGTCAGTCATTCTGTCACATCGAAGATGGCAGCCTCACAAAGACTGAAAAGAACAAGCGTCAAAATATTGCACTGGATATTTTAAGTACCTTTAATGTGTCAGAAATTTTAGTTTCGACTGTTTTTTTTTTAGAAAAAGCTAGTTATTTTTAGGCCATACGATCGTGTAAGCGATTGTTAATGGTAACAACGCCCCTATAGTCACGTGGTACTAACGTGAGCAAATAATTTCTTCGCTTTTCCCGCGGTGGTTTTACACCATTAGTCTCAGCGGTTTACGGAGTGCTTGGAGTTTCCCAATGAAGCTATACCGATAAGGTGAGTGTCCCATATGTATAGCATTGACGTCTATAGCTTCATTGAACGAGTTGCACGTCGACTTGCTCAAGTTTTACACATCGACGTGCATGAACATACATATCGACATTTCATATTGATACTAGCTACTCCAAATAAATTATTCTTTTGGTCTTTATTGTAGCTAGATAGTGTATAATAAACGCTGAGGGTTCACACCTTTGGTGCTTCATTGATAATACATCAGTTTGCAGATAAACATATTTATACAGATCTCAAAAGAACGGATAATAATATCCAATATAGTAGGTTTCGTAACAGACTTTAATTATTTGATTACTCTGCCTTCTTGAAGTAATGGTAAGAAAATCACTCACCTGGTCTTTTCCGTTCACTTGGTTGTAGGTGTCCGACACTGACATTCTTTGGCGAGGTGTACTACTATTACTCCCTTTCAAATGTGGTGCATCTTTTTGAGGATTTCTGGAGTAACTCAATTCAGTGCAGCCAAATGGCAGCAATTTTAATGAATTACTGAGGTTCAAATGTCATAATTATTATGAGGACTCACCCTGATTCTCTCTTAGATTTTCTTTTATCATTTTTTTCTAGTGGAACTGCATAAAAATAATTAAGTCAGTTGTATTTAATATTTGGGGCACCCATACCAACTACATTGGTATGATACAAGAGCTATTATTTTAATGTGTGTGAGACATGGAAAAAGAAATACTTTAAACTCGAGCCTTACTGGAATGATCTTTACGTATAGTTTGAGCTTTAGGTTTGTCTATATCCTCCACAACACTTGCAAGTTTCTTCCAGGTGGGTTGCCCCCACTTCTCTTCGTCGTGTACTCGTTTCAGCCACTCATTTATCATCCTTATGAGTTTGTTATCCAAGTTAGTCTCGGTGCTCTCTATAGAATCCAGTTTTGCCAGGGGAATCCCCAGTTTGAGGCCTATTGTTTTCCATTTGATGGCCAATGACTCTAAGTAATTCAAGATGTCCACGAGAGATTCTTGATCTGTACTCAAAATAAATAGAAGATAGCAGCATAGGAAGAATAAGAGTATTGTAGAATAGCTTCCTGTAGCACTTGAACTTTGTGAATAACTTATAAATTATGAGATAAATTATGTTGAGCATTATAGTGAGTTAATAATGACTACTCTCATGCAGGAAGAAATGGGCCCATCCATTCAGTTCAGACCTAGCCCCATAACCTGACTGATGTCACCTAAACAATGACTCTTAAATAGCTAAAGTTAACCACTGAGCGTCTTCATTCATTCATTCATTCATTTAATATGCATACCTTTATATGAATGGTGAACATTTTGTAGCTATATGGGCATGCTTTTTGGCATTTTACACAAAATTTGACCTGGCAGGTTATATAATGCCATTGCATTTCTAATTGTTTGACACTAAAGCAGCTATACATATAAGTGGTAGCAATGTTACTTGTAGGTGATGTCCAATGAAACTTACCTAGACATTGCTGACTTTGATCCAGGCTAGTAATACCTATATAAAGCACACTGGTCACATTGCCTCATTAACTGCCTATCTCCTCACATTCATTCAAAGTATAAGTAGCCATATTGCCTTCAAATATATTTGACTCGGTCTATTTAGCCAATCATCTCTCACAGTCTCTTTTGATACAATGCTTCACTTTAATACATAAATCATATATGGGGCTATGAGTAAAGGAAATGTAGTAAACCACCATATTTATGCCAAGTGAGTGTTTTACATGAAGCAGATGGTAGTGACGGTTTCTAGTTGTGGTGGAGTCTGAATGAGACATAGGATTCTGTATGAGTAGGTAGCATTCGTTATTAGATTACTTCACACATTAAAACTTACTATTTTAGACTCCTATCTGCCCTTCCTCTTATAAACACTACCTGAGTTCAACCTGAATGATTGCCCCACAAAATATGAAAATATGTGCTTTGTTACAAATGGAGGAGGAGTTGCTAATTATCGTAGAAATTCCATAAGCTTTGAAAAGGATTGCTGGTCCCACATATATGTTATTGATTCAGCTAGAATCCCCACAAGTTGATAATGCTGAAAAAAGTAATTTTTATTTATGCGGTGATTCAGTGTACTGAAAATCATACTAATAATTAAGTGATTTTTGACACAAACAGTTGTTTTTTTGTAATGTTATTTTATAATTCTACTTGCTTAGAAAATGCCTTGGACTTGCATTGTTCACCGATACCAAGAATTCCGTAATTCAACGGATGATCCCGGTAGTGGAGCAGCATGTCTTCTAAACTGTCAAATTGAACCGCTTCATTTCCTTCTGCATCCAGCCACATTTTCCTGTTTGCGAGCTGTATCCTAAAATGAGCCACATCTATTTCGGAAATCTTCATGTACTTCACGGACAGGACGTAGCATTTCCTTTTCTTGCTGTACCTTATCAGGTAGCAATGGTGAGAGGCTTCCAGCTTCAGCAGTTGCTCTGCATCTCTGCCGGTGAGATTGCCGTGGTAGCTGGAGTGATAATTCATGATTGTTGCTGGGTTAAGGACTTTCTGCAACTGTGCCGAGTCTCCGGAGAGCCGGTTTATGTGGCAGGAACCTGAGAAGGCTGCAAAGCATACACAAAATTATGTCTAAGTGTCATTTTAGATCATACTTGATTTGATCAGCAACTTGACACTTACTGGAATGGTATTGTTTACGTCAAATGGTGAAACTTACTACAAAGAGTGTATTGTTTATTATTACTTCTAAAAAATAAAACTGTCTCAACTCTCTAAATAAGGTTGTTTACTTATTACCAGTTTTCATTAATACCATTTTGATAAAAGGGATCCACACACAGTTCTTCTCTCAATTATGCTCATACACATCTGACTGGTGTAGCTAATAACATGGGCTCCATTTCATACTATAACAAAACATTGGGGAGAGGCAATAAAAAACCCCAGATAATATGAGTTCTGAATGGCATGTTTTGATTTACAGTCAATTTATGGTCACTGTGGTAGGTTTGAAATTTATTTTTTTTCTTCACCTGCTCATTGTTTATACTTGTTTGTGTGTGATGTTTAGGCAAACTCTGACCTCTTGATTTGAATTTCCTAGGAAGACTGAAACACCCAGTGGTGACTATATCTTCTTCTGTAGAACTGAAGGAGAAATATATTGAATATCAGGTTAAATGATTGGAAATGAAGCTTCTCTATCTTAAACTTACTCAAACTGGGAAATGCTTCTTGCTGGTAACTGATGCTTACTTTGGCTTTTGTGCCTGCTCTCACAGCATTCAATGAGCTCTTGTGAGCCATACCTATAATAGAATATAAAAAAAAATCAAGAATTCTCTTGGTGGTATAGTTTTAACTGACAGATTGGTGCTATAAATTAATAATATATAAAGTATTTGTGAAGTTGAAGTTTTGAAATCTTCCCCATTATGGACAAAAGTAGGGCTGCAATTGAACTCAGCCTTATAGCTGTATATAGTTTAGAATGTAGAATATACAAATCTGGTATGTACTATTGTGTATAGTATTATTACAATGCTTTATAGTTCAATAATTAGAGGCATGTGGATGTAAATGGACACACCCACATCCTGGTGAGTAGGTATGATCATAGGGGTAAATCTGACCGTTTCAATGTTCTTGGATATTCATAGAGTCAAGAGAGTGAAATAATTTAACTCACTTGTCTTCCAAGTGCGAGTTTCCTAGTACTGTGAGGCCTACACAATTATATAAATATAATATATAGCTATATGACATAATATAGCAAGCTATGCATAGATAAATTGTGTAATTTCCCAATTTTGCAAACTCTATCCATTTTAGACTATCTTATTTTTTTTATTCAAAATCCCCTACTTTCAACTATATCAATCTCAAATACTACCTTTTTGCTCTCAGAGGGTCATTATCTAACTAGTCTAATAAGGATTCCATGACTTTTTTTTTTTTTTTTTGGTGCCACAAATAAAAAATTTGTTTGAAATAAAAATATTGTAAGATGCACTTATCCCCAAATGTGGCATTTTATTTGTATAGTTTCTACAAGTGACGCAGGCCATAAAGTAAATCGTTCATATTATTATTGAGCAGCACACATGGCACTCTCGTACATATCAAGCAGGTAAGAGTTATACTGACGAGTATAAATGACAGGAACACCAATACCCTCTCATGGACTTGTACAATGTGGACATTATAATTGAACTGTATATTGTAATATTACCAGCATCTGTTTGTACATCTCAGCAAACCTTAAATCTCCACCTTTTGCTTCCTATAATTATAACAATATTAATTGAACAGCTGCAATTTCAACCTAATTGTGACTAAGAAATGATGAGTAATACTTCACTGTCACTCAAACATGAGGTACACTCAACATTTTCTAAAAAAGTTAAATTATATAAATGCAGTATGCCTTAGTACAAAGAAACGAATACAAAGCCAGATTCCCTAATGCCATTGTATAGTTAACTATCTCAAAATTTGTTTGACTTAATAAAGTTTATTCACATCTATGTGTGAATCTGATGGTTGACCTTGAAGGTCAGCACATTTTGAAACTAAAAATTCTTGAGTATGAAGATTTAAGTCAAACAGCTGTTGTGTTTCTTATAGTGAAGACATGGCACTGAATTACTTCAATAAGCTCATGAATAATTATTGGAGTAATGATCATATTAAGTGCTACTCAATGGCATAGTGTGTATATTTTGACTACTAGCTATAGTTCTTATTGTAACTCATGCATGGAGCTTGGCTTCACTCTTAGCTGTGAAGGTATCATCATAAAGCTATAATAAGGTGATCCATTTTAACCATTCTTTATGTGAACTTTGTGTTGCATAAGAACCCATAGCAAACTTTACCATGCTGGTGTCTTATTTTATTAGCAGCTGCCTTGTTGACTTCATCCACTGCACATGTCAGAGAGCTCCATGAAGGTGGGCCAAACTTGTCCTCATTATAGTTTCCTTTCAACCATGTCTTAATGGTCTCCAGTAGCCTCATATCTGGATCTGACTCCTTAGCAGCGATGGTGTCCAGAATGCCACTGTGCACTCCTAAATGTAGTCCAATAAGGTTCCATTTAGGTGCCAGTCCATACAGAGACTTCAGGACTTCACTCAAGTGTTCTTCTCCTTCATATAATATAGAGCATTAAGGGTCACAGTGGCCAGAGTAGAGCTAGTTTATAACTCACCCAATGTATCAGCATCCTCCACAGGAAACATGTGGTCTACGCATATAACAAGCATCAACAAAAAAGTGACTGATAATTAGCAAACAATTGTCTAACATACTTCTGTCATTTGAGGCTGCCATTTGATCTACTTTTCCTTGCAGTATTTGCCAACTCTTTCCAATGCTAGAGGGAGGGACAGATTTTTCTCGTCGAGTGATCACATGGAGTTGTGAAAAGCTACTCTTGAATGTGTAGCTCTATATATGGTCTCAATGAGTTACTCGTGGAGTAGATTTTATCGATTGTAGCTGAATACTCAGTCAGAGCCCTAGGAGCCTTACATGAGGTACTTCCCCACAGAGAAGACAGGACAGTAGCTAGATGGTATTAAATGATTCCGATCTAAAGGATCAATATTTCATTGATAAACAGGTCTGCCCCACAGTGTCCCAAGTCATTTTCTTCATTGCAATGTACAGAGGCAAAGGAGTCTCTCTATCTATAGAATAATAACACTTGCAAAAAAAAAAAAAAAAAAAAAAAAGATGCATTTTGATCAGAAATTCTCACAGGCATCAGTGGCAAGTTGGCTCTGATGCTGGAGAACTTCATCATAACATATACTGAGGCAGTCAGAAAAGGGAGCTGAGTTCCCTCTCGCAACTGTGACTTTCACTCTTCATTATTGGTGCACTAAACAATTGGATCAGGATCCCTCAAGCACAACTGCTAAAGACTCTTTCCATGGTACATGCACCAGGGTATTTCGATTTCCTACTTCTTTTAATTTGGGGAAGATGCAGTGGTTATGGCTTCTAATGCACCTATCTATGCTCTTGCAAAGCTTATTCAGTGGAGATGGCCTGAAATGTAAGGAGAAGATAAATATTTACTGTCGTGTTTGGAGGCAAGATGACTGTGTGTGGAAACATATGGATGAACCAATGCTATGATTCATGCAGGTACTGCACCATTAGGCATTGCAGTTGTAACTAGTTGAGGGAGCCCGACCTTTGCTGGAGAGGTCGGGTAACAAGCCTATACCCTATACCCCGGTTTGTTCCCCGCTGCAACCAATCAGATTGCAGTGTGGTTAAATGCTAAGGGAATTAGCTGACTCAGCAGGAACAAACCCCCGGGGTAGTATAGGCTTGTTACCTGACCTCTCTCCCTTCAGCAGAGGTCGGGCTCCGCCCAACTAGTTGTAACCATAACAATTTCTTTTACAGTTTTATTAATGTGTTTCATGCTTCTTCATTATAGTCTTTGTATTCTTTTCAAGAGGTTACCATGATATCATCAGACTTGTGAAATTTTTTTGATACTTTTGGTCTGGAGCGTTCACATCCACTCTAAATATATGTCACTATAGTATGTCCAAGTTGAGTTGGCGCGGTAAAAACCGTTAATAACTTTTGAACGGAAGTAGCTACGCTTCCGGGGTTTGTACCATTCGAAAGCTCGTGCCGAAGCGGTCCAGAAAATTCCCTTTAAAAACTTCTGAGTCAGCGGGAAAGTGCAGTTTCAAAACTCAATAGAAAAGTCTATGGGAATAAATAAAACCACACGTTTCCCGCGCTACACGCGGCGGGATTTAGTCACGCGCTCAAACCGGGCCAAACACGTGCGCAGTACCTCAGAGACAATATTGTAAACAAAAAGCAGTCGTAGTTTGGTGACTTCGTTTCTACCCTTCTGCTTGACATTCTGGTTCATTTTAGGCTCAGGACTTTGTTGCTATTCAAGGCTACTTAATAAGAGCAAGTTACAATGTGAGGTACGTTTCTATCACGGGTTGCTTGTCCACTTAGATTTTCTTACTTGTTTAAATAGGGCCTATTTATTTAGAAACTTAGCCAATTTACTGACCAAGATAATAAGATATACAATTCATCATAGACTATATGCCACTATTTATGCTTTAGCTGTCCATTACTCCTCATGTCTATATAGGTAAAGTTCTCTATGGTTATGGTGATGCTATTGACCACCCTCCAAATTCAACTGCTGCTTGTATCTACCACGATTTCATGTCATCATAAAATTATATAATATATATTGTATATATGTCATTATAAAATTATATTAATTGTCAATTTTTTTTGTATAATTAAAAAAAAGTTGAAATTTAAGAAGTAGATAGAAAATATAGTAAAATCATGAATAAAATGATATGAATGATTCAGTGTGAATAATACTGGAATGTGTGTGCCCATAGCTAAAGTGTAGGTGATGTGCTGGATTCTTCACATTACTGTTGAGTACTTCAGAAATTCGTCACACCAAGAAAGTAAGAATAGAGTTTAAATACACCCTTAAGCACACAACAATCAGACTTACTTGAGGAGGCTTTCAGCCGCGGTCCTGTGCTTTTTTCCTCTAAGCTTTGTAGCTCCAGATAACCCTCCGCAACCTTCAACCAGTTTTAGCGCACAACTAGAAGCTCGTACAAACTATAAACTACGAGTGATTAGTTATAACTGGGCATATATTGAATACAGCCGCGGAAGAAACTGCCATAACTTCTTTTTCATTTCAACAAGTAAACTTACGGTAATAATGCGCACCTTGGACCCGCCCGTTTTTACTGTGGGCGTCGACGTTTTCGCGCGTTTGAGCTACTACTGTCATGTGACCTTAATTGGTTTCCGGTTTCGCCAAGTGCATTCCTCTTTTGCCACATTTGTGGTCGCGCCAACTCAACGTGGACATACTATAGCTAAGCTGTCCGACTATCCGTCTTCGTTCGACCGGACCCTTTCCTGCGTCGTAGTAATTTGGTAAAGCGAGACTAGTTCATATTTCGTCATGAAACCGTACTTACCTATTTCAGTCACAAACCACGATTATTGCTTAGCTCCGGGCTACCTTGTAGAAAAGGGGAAGGTTGTGAGGGGGATCCGGACGATCCTATTTTTGTAGCAAGTTTATCTGTTTTTGGTGCGCCACGTTACTGTAGCAATAGGAGGTGCATACGCCCCTGATAACATTACAGATTTAGCAGAATTGACTGCGCGCACCTGGTGCTTTTCATAACCACGCCCCTCTTTACGAATTTTTGTTTGTCGGCTAACCTAACGAGGGTGTGGCTACAATTTTGTGTCCCCGTAACCGTGCGTGGGTTACGCCCCCTTTTGTTGAAGTTAAGCAAGGCTTTCGCGACTTTCTGCAGTAAAAGAACTGTAATTGAAGAAGTACCAGGTAAATATAATGCTTAATATGAGGCTCTCCTGGAAAGAAATAGCTAGTTTACTTGTTTAGGGAGAAGATTATTTAGGGAGGAGATGCTTGTTTGTAGGGAGAAGAAGCTTGTTTGAGTTTGTTTAAGGAGGAGGAGGAGAATATTGTATAAGTGCAATTTAGCTCCTTTTTGAGAATGCTATCGGAGAACTTGACTTCAAAGATATAGTTTATGCATATGCTAGCACACAATGACACATGTTTAACAATCTTATTGTATAAAGATATCAATATTGAACATAGAATTTTTTTATATCATGTAGGTATTGTTTTGCTGACAAATCTGTGGGCTTAAGATAGTCATTATGGCTCAAGGCTTGCAAGATGTGAGTTTTTCTGGTGTACGCAATGGTTGGGAGAGAGTCATCAACAGTTGGAGTCAGGACAATGCAGTAAGTTGACAAAAGTCAGATGTCATAGACTATGTTCATAAAATAGTAAAAAAAAAAGAAAAATGGAATAGAAAAGGAAAAACAACAACATCGACACTTCAATGGGCAGGTTGTGATATATGTCAATGGAATGGTGTCTTACTTAAACTAAAAATATGAGCATAGCTTAAAATGCTGAGTTTGTATAATTTTATTACAGATTTACTACAAAAGATGGTCGATATATTGGCTTTCAGATGATATTTAATATATATGTAGATTTTGTATTTATTTTTTAAACAACAACAGCGAAAAACAACAACAACAACAACAGCAAGAAAATACACTTGAGCAAAATGAAGAAGTCAAAATATTATTGCACTGACTGTAATAGTGGTGTAAAGTAGTGAGAAAGTGGTGAGCTTGTGCACAAATGGCCACCCTGGTTATTTATTAAATATATTGCTCTTACCACAACAAAGTAGATCACAAATTTACCTAATAATAATAATAACAATAATAATAGTAATAATAATAATAATAATCTATTAGTATTTAGTCTTGCGTAGCCAGACCCTTTACCTGCTGCTACGCTGGGAAAGGGTCTGGTGGCATCAGTACATAGTACCAGTTCCAAAGGAATGTAATTAGTCCTTCACCGGATGCTCCGTGGTTAAACACTTATTTTAACGTAAAAATACCGCACACGAAAATAAGCTTTAATGCGTAGCTAAAATGATCGTACAAAATGTCTCTTGCACGAGAGAAGACGGCTATAAAGTGTGCCATAACTGCCTTACAACGCTGTCTTGTATGGCACTTATTGGTGGGCTATAAGGTGCAACATGCTAGCCTTTCCTCCTCGCTTATAGCTACAAGTGGCATTGTTACTGTCACAAATCACATTCTTTTTGTCAATATAAAAGAGCAAAGCCGATTTCTTGTACATAAATTCGTCCTGCAGCCCTTTCATGAATCCTGTTTGGCACCTTATTTATAGCAAGTTCTATTGCCCCATTCCTCTAGTACGCGGAAGTCTTGGGACCGCTAAAATGAGCTGATTGAGTGGCTGCGATAACCCTAAATTACTTACAACCACTACCGAAACTGTAACTTCCCCCTGAGATATGGAGGGTATTGAAC
>WLWD01002102.1_pt1 | contig 95242 bp, 57 predicted proteins | sample 6712731 | NCBI WGS metagenome assembly WLWD01 (sample SAMN12718690, study PRJNA576275) | sponge metagenome | isolation source: marine sponge | host: Mycale hentscheli | place: New Zealand: South Island, Marlborough, Capsize Point | collected 2014-11-01
CGATCAAAAATAAAACCATGTTTATTTTTGTAATTTTAACCAAACAAGTATGGAATTATTACTACTTACAACAATCATTCTTGAGATTGATAACTCTGTAGTATCATTTGAGTTACTTTGCGCACCTTAATTACCTTGGAATTGCTTGACAACAAGCTCTCACCTACAAAAACAAAAGACAATCAATTTTAGCACACAAATACAAAATTACTTTCTTACCTCATTTTCTTGAGCAGTGGTAACTTTTGTAGTACCAAATTTGAGCCAATCTGACCATTTGAATTTACCAGTCACTGTTGACTAGCTCTTAGCTACAAAAAAGAAAGGCCAGAGTTAATTTTGCATATTTAGCTAACAAATATGGAATTGCGTACTTATCTCAGCTTCCCTCGAGAAGTAGTAGCTTCCTTAGCATTAATACTACGCATTCTGACTACCAACGGCTCTTGACAACCAACAACCGGCACTCCGTATCCCCCCCATAAAACGGCGAAGTTTTGAAATGAAGTCTGGAAAAGGGTCTTCAATGTCATAGTAACCGGTAGAATCAACTTTTTGTTTCTTGAAAAGCAAGCGTTTTCGCCTGAATTTGCTCACACTTCTGCGCTTAAGTATAAAGTAAGGCTTGCTTAATGCTGTAGTTTCAGAATAAACTGGGGTCAAGCCTAAAAAGCCGTCTTTTTTTTTTAGAAAGTTTCCCGCGCGAGCGTTTAAAGAGCATACGTACCATCCATACATACATACACATATATATACTAGTGGTGTGCTTCAGCACAAATGGCGAGCGAGCCTGATAGTTAGGTAACATAAAATGTCACTATGTTTTAGTTTACTTCATGCAAACTCTATAATAGCAGTTATGTCATTTTATTTCAGCAAACAAATGCACAATCACTCTCTTACCTGATTAATGGTAACTTTTGTAGTATCAAACATCAACCATTCTGATAATCTCAATCACCAGTAACTCTTGAACAAGCTCTCAGCTACGATAAAAAATAAACCAGTGTTATTATTTGTAATTTTAGCCAACAAATATGGAATTACTACTTACCTCATTCTTGAGTATTGATAACTTCTGTAATATCAAATTGAAGTTACTTTGACCATCTGAATTACCTCGAATTCTTGACAACAAGCTCTCAGCTAAATAAACAAAAGACAATCAATTTTAGCACACAAATACAAAATTACTTTCTTACCTCATTTTCTTGAGCAGTAGTAACTTCCTAGTACCAAATTTGAGTCATTCTGACTATTTGAATTTACCAGTCACTGATGACAACAAGCTCTTAGCTCAGTTAACAACAGAATTACCTGAATAAACTTAGAAAGCAGTGGCAAAGAAGCGCAGTTTAACAAAGACTTCACAATTGTTTCGAGAAGAGAGTAGCTATAAACGTTTTGGTTGAAACAGAGTTGCGTAAGGCAGTGCAGCAGAATTCTTCGCGCTCGTTAATTGAAAAATACTGGAACTGTGAACGCTTTACCTAACTTACGTAATTAGAAGCGCGGGCGAAAACAGAGGTCTCACGTACCCCATAAACAGATCAATAAACTAGTGGTGCGCTCGAATAGCGCAAAATAGCGAAGCGAGCGATGCATGTTCCTTGTAATTGCAGCTATAGATACAGTTATTTATTTTGTTGTTAATGTTATGTCTGTCTGTTGTTTCATATAGATTCATTGGTGCTTCTATTCTATACCACTGTATGATGAAGGTTATAAAATTTAGGCTATGTATAATAAAGTTTAAATGTTATACTTTTTGTGGTAAAACAAGAGTAATGAATTATTTTATTATTTATTTTATTAATGTAATTCGTAATCAGCTACATAGTATTGCTTTATATAATTAAGTTTAAATGTTATATTATTTGTGATAACATAAGAATAATGAATTATTTTACCAGCAAAGTTATTGACTGGTGTTTTAGACAGAATATACAGCTATTTAATTAAAAATGTCATACATCATTACAGTTACAGCTGATGTAAACTTTGTGGTTTAATAAAATAAAAAAATAAAAGAGTTTGTTTGGGTACTATAACATATTCAGTGGGAGAGCAGAGTATGTTAAATGGATGTAGATATTAGACTACATAGTTTGATAATAGAGTTAGGTTAATTTTTATAGTTTTACATTAAATATAACCTGCAATTGTGAAGGAATGTTTCCAGGATGCATGTTATTTTGAGCTGAATAGAGCTTAGGGATATGTTTATCCCGGCTACATCGACAACATTCCAATGACTTAAATTTCATTTTGGTGCCTGGAAACTTCTCCATACACGTTATGCAGACTGGGATAGTAATCGATGAGATTTTAGCATGAAAATTACGCATTGCTGTGTGAACTTGAGGATCATCAAATGCTGGAATAATATGGTGCAATGAAACCTGGGGATGTTGTCTTGACCTGTTCCCCCTAACTTGAGCCAATCTAGTCTCCCGTTGAAGTGGTATTTCATCAGCTAATTTCTGCTGTTGGTTAGTTGACAACTGCTCTGATCTAGAGGAATTTTGTAATGAAGATTCATTTGCTGTTCTCAACAGTTGGTTAGTGAACAAACAGTGGAGCCTGTGATCTCTTTCACTATCACTTTCAAACAAATGTGTGACTTACTGTTTTTGTGACATTAGTTGTAGACGTTGCTCTCTGCATAATGGTTTCCTAAATTTGTAATGAAGATTCATTTGCTGTTCTCAACAGTTGGTTAGTGAACAAACAGTGGAGCCTGTGATCTCTTTCACTATCACTTTCAAACAAATGTGTGACTTGCTGTTTTTGTGACATTAGTTGTAGACGTTGCTCTCTGCATAATGGTTTCCTAAACGAAAATATGTCTCGTATTAACTTATTGAAGTATATATTTTATTTTATATTTACCTCTTGCATTCGTTGCTGATAAGCTGAAAGGCTTTGCGGTATCGAAATTGTTTGTGTTATATTTTCTGCAACTTTTTTTGCTGCTTTGGGTGTATATGAGAATGGATGTCCTCTGATAGATGTCTTTTCCTTCCTCTTACAGTACAAAAAGTAGTGGGGATATTAGCTTCTTGTTCAGATGGTGTGGCTGCATTTTCAGTGTCTTCAAGAGTAGTTGAGTCTACAGCTGTATAAAGTTGATTGGTACAGTAATCCTCAGGAATAGTCTAATAAATAAATTAGGAACATTTAATGGCTTTTCAAAAAGGAAGATTCTTTACTTTGCTACCTGTTTCTGTTTCGTTTTAGCTCTCCTCCTCCTTGCCCTGTCCTTTTCATTTCTTATCTCTCTCCTTATTATTTTTTCTTCTGGAGTTCCTAACGCCCTCAAAGCTCTTGACCGAGTGTTTCTAACGTTTTGTCTACTGGGCATCACTACTTCGTACGGCGGGTAAACAAAACAAAATGTTGCTAAGAAGGTTACCCGGCCCGCGCAAGCGCGTAGGATAAAGGGAACGTTATGTCTACTGGGCATCGCTACTTCGTACAGCGGGTAAACAAAACAAAATGTCGCTAAGAAGGTTACCCGGCCCGCGCAAGCGCGTAGGAGAAAGGGTACACACGTACGCCCACTCAAGAACAAAAACAATTTCTAGACCTAACTAAATATATATATATATCGCGAACTCATTAGAGAGTCAGCTCCGCTCGCTTCGCTCGCTTCGCTGAATAAATATACATAGCGAAATCTCGATTGAGTTACCCCTGATAGTGTCTCGCTCGCTTCGCTCGCTCGCCAATAACACATACCCGATTTTGCATTATCCACCCCTAATAGTATCTCGCTCGCTTCGCTCGCTCGATAATAAACATCCCCGATTTTCGATTGTGTTACCCCTGTAAGTGTCTCGCTCGCTACGCTCGCTCGCCAATTAGTTACAGACTGTGACGACGCTTTACCATTCCTGTAATGGTGATGCTTTACCACACACAATAATAGTAGTATATCTTACATCATACCTAAAATGTTAAAATTAGTTCATAAATAATATGCTGAGTTTCTTAGGGGGAAAAAAAAGGAAGACTTCTTTTGACTTTTGATGAAAATGGGACTAGCTATTCTTTGCTCCTTGCCAAGTTTGCATTAAATCTGGACTAGCATGAGTCATCTATTTTATAGATTGCTATAAGTCATATTGTGACTATTAATGCGTAAATAGTTTCACTCACCATCATAAAAATATATAAATGAGCTAAAAAAGATATGTATATTGCATAAATGAGCAGATAAACTATTAATTAAGTTTATTAAATAGTAAAATTCAATTCTTCTCAAGCTTTTTGACACGATAAGTAGCTTTTAAGGTATACTGAATACAATGTGTATTTAATGTACCTACTAACAGCTCATGGAAAAGGATTTTAATATTATCATAGTAATTATACTCATAAACATCTACTATACCATAATCTCTGAGTATTCCATAAATTTAACGATTTGTTATATAAATTTAAAATGCTTATTTGATATAAATATATCTAACAATAATACAATAATTTGTTTTAAGGTTGTTGTCTTTTTTAATTTATAAATATAGTAGTTATAATGTTACGGATTCAAAAAAAATTTTTTTTCTATAATACGCATTTCTACGAATTGCAATAAGTAAACTAACAATAGCTATATGAACACTTTTTATAACATAATGCAAAAGCTGTGGTTACACTAACTTTATACAATGCTGAGTGTGAGTTTCTCCCTAACATAACTGCAACATTCAAATCTATAATGTTGATATGAGCATGAGCTCGTGACAAATAACTTTATATAATAATAATGTGATAATACAAAGACAAGATAAAGATCTACAATGCAAGGCACCAATCATGAAAGTTTGAATGAATACTCTAATAATGATTATTGTCTGTAATAAATTTGTGTCTGTAATGCGACATTGTGACACTCTCTAAATTCAATACAATATTGGTCACCTCCTTTGATTGGTAAAGGGTCTCAGAACAAGAGACTGATCACTAGTATTAGAAAGGGTAATAAAGGGTAAGTAATACAATACTTTGCATGCTATGTTTGTAGCACAGATTAGTCGACACAACAAAAACAGTAAAATACTTTATTGTATTACTGAGCATTAATTGCGAAGATTTTGATGATTTCTTTAAGGTATCACTTATAATTGTATGCAAAGTATTGTCATCATAAAGAGAATTTAAATATGCAAGTGGCATCTATATGTGACCGTCTACAGGAAAACCGGGCACAACGCGGCGTGCGTAAATATCGAGAAAAGATCGAACGATTTCTTAAAAATGTATTGTTTCAAGCCGACGGAAGGGAACGGTTAGGTCTATTATAGTGGGAACGACTTAAGCTACGACGATAAAACTTGGAGAGCTCAATATTTGGACGCCGACAACTCTGTAAGTGCAAAAAAAAAATTTTTCGAAGGGTGCCGCGTTGTGCCCGGTTTTCCTGTAGACGGTCACATACTAGAAAATGCTCGTGTAGCATTGGTTGGGCGAGCGAGCGAAGTTCTGGGGAAATGTTGACACTTTCAATTGCATTGGGGTCGTTTGATTTGAATTTGCATTGGTTTTCTTCCTGCAGGTTGTCAAATCTGAATTCGCCATATGCGCAAATGGAATGCGCTCGCGTTTAAACGACCACGTATTCAGGATGCGCAAATGGAATGCGCTCGCGTTTAAACGACCACGTATTCAGTTTAAACGACCACGTATATGCGCGCGTTTAAACGACGACGTATATGCGCGCGCGTTTAAACGACGACGTATTCAGGATTTCCATAGACTACATCTTAGAGTTGCTCGCTCGCTTCGCTCGCTCGCCAATTATGATATCTCCAATGTAAGACTCCACAAACCTCACTGTGAGAATTATGGAACGTAAAACGTGTTGTCAATGTTCAGGCCTAGCAACTTGAACAAGTAGAAGTCTTTAGCGAACAATAAATTAACATGTATCAGCTTATTATCATCATATTATTATATTCATGATCCATCCAGAATCACCACAATCTGTATCAGTCATCCCATATATATATATATATATATATATATATATATTGTGGGACACTGCCCACTGAATGAACTGACAATTTGTTATTGGTTTACTGGACACTCTAACTTGTTTCAGAACATTCCATTTATTGAGCGTGTTCTAGAACATTCCATATTCACACACATGTGTTCATTGAGCGTGTGCAGTGTAGCACACTTTATTTATGTTTCACCCGTGGGTGGACTGGCTATATATTGCACGGCTTGGTCCACTCCTTTTTTAGTCAGTCTCACCAAATGTTCACCTGCATCATTGTGTAACTAAAATATTGCATCTATAACTTCCTGGATGTCCCTGGGTGGTTAGGAGGAGCTATTAGTTAAGTGATCAAGAGGCAGGAGATTGGTTATAGACCGACTCTGGTGGCAGGCTACCACGCTTAAAGTATAGTCAGCTTGCAACCCCCACAACTGGCGGCAGCGGTGGTTGCTCTTACAGAAAGCAAGAAACGGACTGTGCCATCGGAAAAATAGATTACGGGACTGTCAAGACGTGTGGACGAAATAGAATTTTTGTGTTTGGTATTTGTATCATTCCTGTGTAATCACTTTAGCACTTGTATTATTATTTTTTCTCTTTCTTGTACAGGCATTTGGTATCTTTGGGTCTGCATTGCTGAACCTGGTGCCGTATGTCTTACTCCACAGTGCAGTCGTCAAAGAAATCAAAGCGGAAACGCCACGCATCAGGATCTACACCCTCAGCAAGTCAACCAGGCCGGTATACCTTACGTTCGGGAGATTCCGCAAACCTTGGTAACACTGACTCCAGAGCAAAGACTACAGGTTCTACGGAGATGTCTGATGAGGAAACAATTTCGTCTCCACCTTCACCTGCAGGTACAGGGGCAGGTTCATCCACACCAACACTCGTGAGGGAAGCTACAGCTGAACCTTCTTTAGCACATGTGACGGACATGATGGCAGCATTGTTGAAGGACTCCCAGATCAAGGAAGCAAAACGCGAGCAGGAATTGAAGAAAGAATGGGAAAGAGCTGAAAAACTGAGGTATGATGAAATGGAAGAAGCTAGGAAGAGACAGATACTGGATGACGAGAGAAGGAAAGCCAAGGAACTGGAATGCTGGGCGGAGAAGATTGTGGAAAAGATCCCTCCTATATCTGATCGGGATGATGTAGAACTCTACTTGCAAGGATTGGAGAATGAATTAAGGCAGGCCGCACTTCCTTCCTGCAAGTGGAAAAGTGTTCTGACATCAAGACTGACACCATCGTTGAAGGAGTTAGTTGCAGATCTTTAAGCTGACCCAAGTGCAGATTTTGCTGATATTGCCTCGAGGCTTCTCGACTGTGTTGGACAGACGTCAACACAAGCTGGACAAGCATACCATGACCTGAAGGCAAAGGATCTCAAATCCAAGTCAGTTGCCCAATCATTACAGCAAATCCAGAGGCTGCTTCATAGAACTACCAAAGATGCCAAGAATAAGGATGAAGCTTTGTCCAGATTGACGATTGCTAAGGTGAGATCACTTCTCCCACCGAAAGGCAGGCAGTATTTGGATAGTCAGAAAGTCCCCAATATTCCTCACTTGCGTGCTGTACTCCAATCATGGGAATCAACTGAAGGAATTTTATTTGGAGATGATGTTACCACTATACAATCAAAATGGCCACAGAGAACACCTACTGGGCGGCAGTGCTACAGATGTGGACGAATGGGACACAAAGCAGCAGAGTGCCACGCTGTAGTCCCCTACGCCTACAATGCACAGCAGCAGCAGCAGGTCCACCCTCCATCAGACAGGATTTCCTTCCACAGTTCTATGAGTGGTCAGATGGGTTCTAGAAGCTTCGATTGGCAGAGCAGCAAAGGGAAGAAGGATTCGGATGACAATGCAAAGAAACCCTATAAACAGGCCGAAATCAGAATTGTGGACAGAGAGTCAGCCAACATAGTGCAAGCGACTTTATATGACGGATGTCTACCTCTGCTGCTGGACACAGGAGCCCAGATCTCAGTGATTCCTGAGGAGATGGTACCTCCAGCAGCCAAGACAGGCCAAAAGGTGCAGTTGAAGGGTTATAATGGACGGGTGGATGAGGCAGAAATGGCTAGGGTATCAATGTGTATTGGTAGTAGGAAGTGGACTGGGGATGTGGCATTAGTTAGTGGACGTGACCTAGATGGCAAAGGGATTTTGGCTATAAACTTGAGGGACCAGGACTCGTGGAACATTATAAACGAGTTTAGAGGAAAGGTTCAGGGTGTGAATGTAGTTGAGACAAGGAGTGGTAAGAAAGAGAGAGAGCAAGTAGAGTTGGAAGATAGCAAGTGTGTGATAGAGGAGAATGCGGGTAGCACTAACATTGTGATGGATGAAGAAGTTGAGAATGTGGAATGTACTGATTAAGATGATGAGGAGGTTTTAGAAATCAGTGATAGTGACATAGTTAAAGTTGCTGCAGAAGGTGGAGTGGGTGAAGTGGATGTTGCGTTGGATATTCCAATAGTGAATGAGGGGAATGATAGGGATCTCTTTGTAAAGGAAGTTAAGGATGATCAGAGTCTCAAGGCACTACGAGAATTAGCTAACAATAAAGAGAGAGGCTATTATTGGGACAATGAGTTATTGATGCAGAGGATTTCAGACCATGCTTACGGAATCATAGAGACCATAGTTGTTCCCAAATCTAGACGACTAAAGGTAATGAGTCTGGCGCATGACAGATCCGGGCATTTGGGCCATAAGAAAGTGGGTATCATTGTTAAAAGAAATTTTGTATGGCCATTAATGAACACAGACATAAGGAAGTATTGCGAGTCATGCCAAGTGTGTCAAAGAGTGAACAAACGTGGTCAGGCAAAGGTTGGGATGGTGGAGAGACCTATTGTCACACAGCCGTTTGAACAAATTGCCTTAGATTTGGTTGGGCCACTACCAAAAGGAAAGGGTGGGGCTAGATTTGTACTAACAGTGGCATGCATGGCAACTAGATGGCCAGATGCCATAGCCCTGAAGTCCATAACGGCAAAGTCAGTGGCTGAAGCAACCATAGAGATTTTTAGTCGCATGGGCCTCCCACATCAAATCTTGACAGACAGAGGAACACAATTTACAAGTGCATTAGCCAAACAGATGTCCTCTTTACTTGGGATTGAGAAGCTGCTTACTACTGCCTATCACCCACAGAGCAATGGAGTACTTGAGAGATTGCATTCTACCTTGGAGGCAATGCTTGGTAAAGCTCATGCCTTGGGTCTTGACTGGGTACGACAGCTCCCATTTGTGCTGTTTGCATTACGCCAGGCCCCCAATCGAACAACAGGGCACAGCCCCTTTGAGTTGGTTTACGAACACAATGTGAGAACACCTCTGGATGTAGTATATGAGGGATGGAGAGGGAAAGCAGGAGATGGATTGGCAGTAGGAGACTGGGTTGAGGAATTGTGTGGTCGCTTGGAGGCAATGAGGGATGTGGCAACAAGGAATGGTTTACATGAAAGTAGCAAAAGGAAGGAATATTATGATCGTGGAAAGAGTGAGCGTAGTTTGATTGAAGAAGAAAAGGTTTTGTGTAGGATTCCTGGGATGGTGGCTAAATTGGAAGATTCATGGGAAGGTCCTTATGTAGTCGAAAAGAAATTGAATGCCGTAAATTATTTAATCAGAGAGGTAGATGGTAAGAAGAAAGGGAAAGTTGTACATGTGAATATGGTGAAGGAGTTTAAAGAAAGGGAATTGGATGTGTGCTCCCTAACAGTGATTGCTGAGGACCATGGTTTAGAGGAAGGGTCTGTTCATCTAAAGGAAGAGGAATGTGAATGTTTTAATGAGAGTGAATTGTTGCAGGTATTGAGCGAGTATAGTGAAGTCATGAATGATAGTCCAGGAGAAACATCAGTAACTAAGATGGCAATTGAACTTGAGCAGGGAACTAGTGTCATATCTCAGCGTCCGTATCGGGTGCCTGACCGTCTTAAGGAGGGTATGAAAGCCGAATTAGATATACTGCTGCATTCTGGCATCATTGAGCCTTCTGAGAGTGTGTGGGCGTCGCCCTTAGTCCCAGTAGTCAAACCAGATGGGAAAATTCGCTCGTGTGTGGACTACAGGAGGCTAAATGCTACCACTCCACAGCTACAACAATATATTCCTACTCTGGATGATGTGTTGAAAAAAGCAGGGAATGCAACAGTTTTGTCCAAGCTGGACTTGGCCAAAGGCTACTACCAGGTGCAGATGGATGGTAACTCTAAAGACCTGACGACCTTTATTTCTCCATGGGGGAAGTTTCGATTTAATCGAATGCCTTTTGGTTTGCGAAATGCCCCTGCCACCTTTCAGGCATTGATGGAGTTGGTCTTGAAGGACTGCAGCAGCTTTGCGTCAGTTTACATAGATGATGTACTCGTGTATTCCTAGGATTGGGCAGAGCATCTGCAGCACTTACGGCTAGTATTGGAAGCTCTGCGGAAATCTGGCCTAACAGCAAAACCTAGTAAGTGCCAGTGGGGTCGTCGCCACTTGGATTATTTAGGACATCGTGTGGGTGGAGGAAAGGTTGCAGTTCCTGAACATAGGGTCCATGCCATGGCAGAATTTAGACAGCCTACAACTAAGAAGGATCTTCGTGCCTTTTTGGGAATCATAGGCTATTACAGGAAGTTTATTCCACGATTTTCTGACCACTCTGCACTGTTGACTCCAGCTACATCAGGCACGGCACCGGGTAAGGTAGTGTGGAGCCAGGAGATGCTGGATGCCTTTCAGAGTTTGCGTAAGTCGTTATGTAATCATTGTGTTCTCACTGTGCCTTCTGTTTCCGATACATTCCAGTTACACACAGATGCTTCCAGAGTAGGTGTTGGAGCTGTTCTCAATGTCATCAGAGAGGATGTTGAACATCCAGTGGCTTTCTTCAGACGTCAGCTCCGTGGACCAGAAAGAAGATACTCAGCAACGGAAATTGAGGCCCTGGCAGTGGTAGCATCCATTGAACATTTCTCCCATTTTTTATATGGTGCTTCGTTTACTGTATTGACTGACCACCGACAATTGACATCATTGCTTACCTCTAAGACCTTGAATAGGAGACTGCGAGGGATGGTATTGAAAATTATGCATTATAATGTTTCTATTTTCTACAGGCAAGGAACCAAGAATAGAAATGCAGATGGCCTCAGTCGACAGAGTTGGCCTGAGAGCGAGGAGTTGGAGAACATGGAGAATGGACAAGATGCTGGGGTTATGTCTGGAATTCCAGCTTCCCTCACGGTCGCTAATCTGAGCAAGGGGGGGATGTGGGACACAGCCCACTGAATGAACTGACAATTTGTTATTGGTTTACTGGACACTCTAACTTGTTTCAGAACATTCCATTTATTGAGCGTGTTCTAGAACATTCCATATTCACACACATGTGTTCATTGAGCGTGTGCAGTGTAGCACACTTTATTTATGTTTCACCCGTGGGTGGACTGGCTATATATTGCACGGCTTGGTCCACTCCTTTTTTAGTCAGTCTCACCATATGTTCACCTGCATCATTGTGTAACTAAAATATTGCATCTATAACTTCCTGGATGTCCCTGGGTGGTTAGGAGGAGCTATTAGTTAAGTGATCAAGAGGCAGGAGATTGGTTATAGACTGACTCCGGTGGCAGGCTACCACGCTTAAAGTAAAGTCAGCTTGCAACCCCCGCATATATATATATTATATATATTTGCATTGTAAGTAGTCTTAGGAAAATCTGTTCTTGACCTAACAGAAGTGTTACCTGCTTGTGCAAGATCCACCATACTGGCAAAGCTACTGGTTGCTCGCCTCACACTAGCCACGGGGCACAAACTTGCTCAAGCTAAGAATAGCTTGTAGTGGCTCTGGTCCTTCGACCCCATACCAACTTTCAGCTCAGGAATTTATAACTCCTGAATAGTCAAAACTATAAATGTCAGGCATTAGCAACTCATGCTTCAAAATTTACCTACTTGGGAGAATTTCTCATGTTAAAATAGCTAGCTATCAAGAAAATATAACAAAATGAAAATTATAAGACCATGCAACACACTAAATCCCATATTGAATACTATGATTGTATTTATAGTTACCAAGTCAGTGGTTCTTTTAAGTGTTACATTTTTCAATTCATATTAACCAGTTGAAGCCATATGTTGAGGAGCTCATGCTGTCGTTATTACGATAAGTGTGATGATTGTTGCTTGCCAGACTCATTGTTTCATTTGTCTGTTTCTCAGTCCAAAGAACTTCAATCTGTTTTGTCTAAATTCAAAGATACTTTCTCCTCTGTACCTGGTATGACTAATATTTGTTTATTCAGAATGAAAGTACCTATCAATATGCCTCCTTATCGAGTCCCTAATGGCATATGAGACCAATTCAAGGCTAAACCGGATGCTGTTTTGGCTCAAGGTGTCATTGAACCTAGTAATGCTACGTGGGCTTTCCAATCAATTCCAGTCAGGTCAAAAAGCTGGTGGGTTAAAGTTAGTTGTGGATTACCATAGACTAAATTCCATTACTCTTTCATTGCCATTTTATATGCATACAATAGAGGAAGTCATTGCTAAGTTAAGTGTGCACAGTACTCTCGATGATTGATCTCACTAAAGGTTTCCATCAAATTACCATTGTATAGGAATAATTAGTGGATAAGACTACTTTCATCACACTATTGGAAAATTTCGCTATCTTTGCTTACCCTTCAATTAAAAAATGCCCCAGCTCATTTTCAATCCCTGACATCACAAAGCTGATCTTCAGTGTCTTATTGTTCTCACCTATATTGATGATGTAATTTTTAAATCATGGTCACAGTATTTATCTGATCATGTTCATTCAGTTTTTAGTTTGATCAAATCAGTTTGACACACCTTTAAACCCACCAAGTGTGTCTGGGAAGCTCCTTCTGTGGAGTTTCTTGGCATGGTGGTTAGTGCAAATGGTATCAACATTCCACATGCATGCACACAGACATTGCCATCAATATCAGCAATCTTGTTAAACACTCTTTGTACACAAATTGCTATTATAGATGCATTCTATTTTAATTATTAATTTTTTTTAAAAGTGGCAAAATAACTCAATTCAAATTTCCACTTAATAAGAATTTATCCCAAAATATTTTCAAACAATTGGCAAGCAAAATGAATGAAGCACATCACCAAGTTTAAGGGCAAGCACGATCTAAATTTTCTGTACTTGTTGTTTTCTGGTAGTTTTTATATCACCCAGAAAAAAATTCTAGTCAAGAACCACTCACCTTAGAGATATAACGAAAAGCTTAATTACTTCCTGTTGTGGGTGTGGATTAGTGATGATGTAGATAGAGGAACAGTTGTACTTGGTTTGCTTAGCTTGGTAAATAGCTTGAAGGAATCTGGCACATTTGTTATACCACCCATTGTTGGCTCTAATAAGCTGTAGTCTGATTATACTGGCTATATCTTTGCCTGAGACTAAAGCAAGCCCACAGCAGCCATAGGCTTACAAACAAACCAAGCACAGCTGTTCCCTTATGTACAATATCACTAAGCCATGCCCACAACAGGAAAGTAATTCAATTATTGGTTATATCTCAAGGTGAAGGGTTCTTGGATCGAAATTTTCTTCTGCATTATATTTGCACATAAAACTACCAGAAAGAAACAAAACAAAAAGTTGAGAAAATTTTTCATCTTGCTTGCCCTTTAATGCTATGAAATTTGTATGTCTATTAATAATGCACGTGATGAACAGTAATGAAACCGGTGAGCATTCAGAAGAAATTGAGGCCTAACTAATTAATTATTCAATGAATGGTTTGAATTTCTCAACCATTTCAAACCTTACTTACTGTTCTGATATAAATTGTATTATAGAATCAGACAGAACTTCTAGTGTCATTCTTGGTGCTGCACTGATGTCAACAGCAGCTGTAATTATTCTTGTATCTCTGACTGTCTGTCATTGTATTGCTGGTGTACAAAAAGAGAACAATATCGTGAGTTTCTTATTATGTTTACACAAAAGAATTCTAAAAAAGGAATTAGCTACTAATAAAAGTACTCTTTGATATTATTTAAAGATGTCATTGTAACATGAATACTAAAACCCAATTTATTGAAGGTTTTGATAATAAAGGTATTATTATATTTCTAAACTAAATAGTTCCAGTAATAGGGATATTAAAGAAAAAGATCATAATTATGAAGAAATAAAATAATGTCAAGAAAAGCGCTGATCTCAAGCCTGAAGAGATGGAGATGACAAGCTGCGCAGCATATGGTGAAATTACTACAAGCAAATCAACGATGGAAGACAAATGTCAACCAGGAGATTATGAAACTATTGCTACTTAACAATTGACTATCATCTTGTGCTTTCCATCCATTTTTCATTGTTGTTTTTTTGTTGTTGTTTTTGTTTTTGTTCTTACAATTGAGAAATTTAAGGAACAAATAATGTAATAATAGCAAATTTTCTTGTTGTAACAGTCAATGAGAATGGCTGAATCAAAAATAATGTAGTAAGGATAGTACAGTGTAAGAGCGAGACATAAAATATGATGTCACAATTAATTAGGTCTATTTATATGTAATTTAAAAAAATAGGACTAGATATTGCAAGTAATACACTCACTTTTAGTAGCCACTTCTAAACACACAGGAATGAAAAGGTGAGTAGCTGGTGCCTTGGGTGACAGCTATAAAATAGTTCCTGGCTCACTAAGAGATTCACACCAGTAAGTTAACTATTCTAACAACAAAACAAATTCAATACAGTTGCAGTAACTGACGATCCTCAATAAGAGCATACTGTAGATAAATATCAACAAACCATAAAAATGAAAGCAGAATGTACTCTCGCATGGTAGATTCCTTGCGCAAGCGGCTACAGGAAAGGAAAGGGTTGGCCTCGCGAGACTATGCAAAATTCCCGCTTAAAATGTACGTGCACATATCCGCCAACTCTATACCAACTTTCCTGTAGACAGTGTTTTGGAGTACTGCGGTACCCTTACTGGAGGGAGAGAATGTCAGTGTTACCTTCTTTTCTCCGATTTTGTGGACTTCTTCTTGTACTTCCTTCAGTAAGAAGTCAAGGTAAGGTTGGTATTTAAGCTATAAGGAGATATGACTTTAACACCGAAATAAGCTATAATGAAAGTTCAATGTCAATCTGTTAGATAGCGATAAACAACCTTTCATCTTGATTCAGACAGTCTCAAGTGTTCCTAGTGATACATGGCTCTGGTCTCTAAGTGATAAAAGTTAACATTTAAAGAATGATTAATAGCTAAACTCGCATATGTCACCTAACCTAGTCACTCCTTATAACTGTTTATGAAATTGCTGAGTGTCATTTGTACACATTGATATAATATTTACTCACTAATAATAGTCTAGGACAACACATTATCAAATTTGTACTTATTTACAGTATAATAGAGACTATGACTGAATATGTTACAAAAATTCCTACAACAGGGAGCAAACCTAACATCTGAATATAATTAATATATAATGTAACTTAATTCTATAACTTCACTAGTTGTCTGTTCTGTCAACCATGTTAGCTGTAGTCATGTTATACAATAATATTCTTACAGTTTAACTGATAATTTTTTTATTCACATATAAGTTTTGTTATAATAATTAATGTTGGGTTCATTAATTATACAATAATAGTTCTCTAAACAAAAAAAATAATATTTTTCTTTTTTCAAGAAAGAAAAATGAAAATTTTTCGGCAAACGAGACACTTACAGGGGTAACACAATTGAAAATCGGGGATGTTTGTTTATTTATATATATGTTTGGACGTATGTATGTCATTTTGTACTTTGACCCTCTGTATTTTTGTGTTCGCTCGGCGTTCGACCCCGTCCCACACTTCACTAAACAGAATCCTCTGGTTTAGCGACCATTACCCGTATCACCTTAGAAATTGAATTGTTTACCGCTTTGAATTGTTTTGCGGGTGCAGTTAAAACGCAAACACTTATGGGAGCTTCATTTCTATTTGAGTTAGTGGCGGTGGTAAGTTAATACGCTATTTGTCACAAGCCCTACTCAACAGCATTTACTTGAAAATTCATTGTACACTAGATGACCCACGAAGGTAAGTCTGGCGTAGGTATGTTCAGTTGTGTGAAAGTATTGTACGTTACAACTACTATTAAGAATATCACAAAATAATAACGTGAAAAAACGTGACTTGATTTTATTGCTTCTTTTTCAATTCAAACAGTTGCGGGGAGCGGTTACTATGGAATTGAAACCCCTTTACTGCATATACTTAATTAAAAATCTCAACCTTATTTTAGTAGCTTGAGTGTTAGTTGTTAAAATCAATCATTTAACAATAGTGTAGTTTAAGGATCGCTCGCCATTTGTGCTCAAGCACACCACTAGTTTAGGTATTTTATCAATTTGCACAGTTATTCTTTAGAATTGGATCAAGAACTCTCAGTGATGGAGATTCTATAAATATCATTGATATAGGAAGTCAACCTTCTGATTGTAATGATCCTGGAAATGCATTAACATGTGACATTATAGTATGTCCAAGTTGAGTTGGCGCGGTAAAAACCGTTAATAACTTTTGAACGGTTTTGAACAGGCTACGCTTCCGGGGTTTGTACCATTTGAAAGCTTGTGCCAAAGTGATCCAGAAAATTCCTTTTAAAAACTTCTGAGCCAGCGGGAAAGTGCAGTTCCAAAACTCAATAGAAAAGTCTATGGGAATAAATAAAACCACACGTTTCCCGCGCTACACACTAATATTATGTTAAAATATTTACCTGTACCTAGTACTTAATTGTTTTTTTTTTCATACAATAATTAAAAAACAACAATAGAATAGAATGATAATACAATGGAAGAGTAAGACTGATAAAAACAATGTCACTATAATAATTTTGTTTATTTAAGTTTAACTGGTGAAATTCAATAAATTAATGCTATCTCAATTATCACATCATCACAATCAGTGAACTAAAAATGAGGACAAATTACAAGTTGTACACGAATATTTGTTGCTTCTTCTAAACTCCTTCAAATTGGTTCATGATTTTTCAACATTGTTGAATCTACGAAGTCAAAAACAATGGTTTTAAGGAGAGATCCTAAGCCTTTTAATAACTTGATCTGTAAGGAAATGAACATTACACCACACTGTGTAATAGGAATAGGTATTGGTGTGGTTATACAAAATAATAGTGTAACAGTACACACAGCATTGCTCGTCAATGTCACAAAATTGTTGCCAGAGTATTTCCTCTTGCTATTTTTAAGAGTATGTGGGCTATCTACACAGCAAACATGTTTGTCATTAGGTTATTTAACTTTGTACACATTTATATAACTATTGAACTAACAATTATTGTTTTCTTCTGCCTAGCTATTGCTTACTGTTTCAATCTACAAAGTTACATAAGCCTTAATAATTTCATCATCTTATTTAGTCAAGTACTTTATGCCTAACTTTATCTTTGAGCAGATAACTGTAAGTTGATCAGACTCAACACTAATATAGTAGCTACCAACCTAACCTCAGTCCCACCACAATGGTTGTGTAAAAATTGATGTGTATGGTAGTCAGTAATTATACAATGTAGAAGGTAGTCATTTCAACAGTAAGAGTTGAAATGTCTCTATCATATTGCAGTGGAGATTCCTCATAGCGACCTCATAGATCCAAAGTCCATTATCTTGCAATATCTAGAGGAACAAATCTTCTACAAATTCACACAAAAAACACAACAAAGGATTTGTGTCCATAAAAAACTAGAATTAAATAATATTAAACTGAAGACATAATTTTTATGACATGAAAATTTTATTGAATTTACTAAATGAATATTATAATTTTTTTAATCCCATGCCATACAATCAATTTACAGTCATAGAACATTTTCTAATGTGTGATATTTCTGGCAATGTGGCTGTAACATTTCTCTTACAATTTTCTCTTGTTGTTGTTTTGTTGTTGTGCCACTAACAATGTCTGGGTCATAAAGATTACCTTCTATAGAGGAGCAACAATATTTTGATGTTATAACGTATGGAAGTTGAAATCTTTCCCTGTTATTTTAAAGCAATTACCATTTAAAAATCAGTCCCAAATTAAAAAAGAACCCCCTAACATATTGAAATTTTCTAGGCCTTCTAGTTTATGGTCAACAGAGATTAAGTAAATAGCTACCGGAACAAATCTGCGTAAGTATTATACTAAGTGCATTTCTCATTAACCGGTTTGGGTCGCTGTCAGCATAATAGTACCCTCCATTCACCTCGCTGCAGCAATTTCCTCCTAATCAAGTATAAGAGAAAAGTATTGCTTAGCTTAAAAATAATAATCACACTTATTGGTCATAAATAATGCACCAGATCTGATTGCATTATAAGTAAGAAATATGCTGGAAGTGTGTGATATCGTGCTATGTCTGATGCTGCACTGGGAATCTTACCATGTTGCAGTACAGAAAATGTCAATATCAATTACTATTCTTGTGTCCTCAGAATTTCTTATGATGCTTTCTTATGCATACACCTTGAATCAAGGTAAGACATTACTGTTGCTATAGGTTGTATGATGTATTACCAATGTTTGTGCCCTGATTAAAAGGAAGTTATCTAAGTCAGTTCAATGTGCAGCTCCATATAAATTAGATATTATGTATTAATTAGCCTTAATTATAAAGTTTTCCTGATTCAGAGTTTAAAGGGTGCCTATGGGGAGGTGAACTGTCGTGATCTCACTCCCCACCATGGCAACTATGGGGTTTGCTATGTTTGTGTATTTGGCTGGAGTCTTTACTGTTGTGGTTGACGGACGAGGTATTTGTTATAGTCCACTAGAAAGCTAGCTATAGCTAGTAGATGAATAAGTTAAACGCCTTACAGTGGCTGGGCCATGGTTGTGCTGCTCTAGTGTAGCTATAGCTGAGTACAAAATGGTTTGTACTTGTCGAAGACTTATAAATTTTGAGAGAATCAGACTGACCATTTCTGCTAGCATTGGGAATCACCACTCTATCAAGTACAAGTTTTGACTAAGACAAATCAGTAACTGATGTTAAGTTTTGCAATACAATAGCTTGCAATTTTATCATGAAATGATGATGATGCCCAGCCATCCCGATAAAAATTAGTGAAGTATTTATATTCATACATCCAATAAAAATATAAATGTATAACTCATTCAAGGGACACAAATATTACCATAAAATAACAATTCTTGTCTAAAATTTTGCTATTATAATTAATTAAAACTTATATTCACAGGACAATAAGATGACCATAGTTATAGCAAATGTTGCTGTCTGAAAATTTTTACACTATAGTGCAGTTCTAATCAAATATTTCAATATTTCAATTTTGCTTACCAATAGAAACAAGCTAGACTATAAAACAAAAATTATTACAAAAACTGTTTTTACTTAATACCTACACAAAAGCACCCCATGTCTTCACAGAAATTAAAGGCAATTTAATATTATGTTTTAGTGATAAATGATTCCCCAGACTGTTTTTCTAATTAAACTAATAATAAATAATGTCATCCGTGTGTATTCAGATATTAATATGAAGACTACTTGGGTAGCATAAAAATGGTATGAATTTTTTTTTAATCTTTTCTGTAAAGTCATTCTAGCAAGACTTGACAAAACTATTTACTATTCAGCAAAAAAAGTATATTATTAGTCTGCATTGATATAGAGCTAAAAATGAATTTTTTTTTTTTATCTTTTCTGTAAAGTCATTCTAGCAAGACTTGACAAAACTATTTACTATTCAGCAAAAAAAAGTATATTACTCTGCATTGATAAAGAGCTAAAAATGCTGATTTTAAGTCAATCTCAGAGTTGAGCTTCAGAGAGTATTCCTGTAGCAATAGCTGTTAATGGGTATAGTATCTATGAGTTTAGTAAGAAGTGACCTTAACCCAACTTGAATGCTGATTTGATGTCAAAAGGCTTTACACACTCTCTGAATACTCTCACTTAATCCTGCTAGTACGGAATAGTAAGAAATCATATCTTTCTCTTGCTCAGTATCTGTGTGGTCTCTAGAAGGTAACTCTTTAAAGCCTGCCCTAACTGTTGCGATGCCATAGACATTACTTTGAATTACTTTCTTTAAATGTTCCTCTTCTTCCTTTAAGTTGTCACTCATATTAGTTATGCTCTGAGCTCTCTGATACAATCATTTTAATATTCCTTATTATATTGAATAGGATGATGACTTTAAGTGAAGGTATCTATCTGTGTGTGTAGGTTTCCTGCACACTGTGGAAGTAAGCATACAATCACACTCTCTCTCTTCAATAAGCTATCCAGAAAATGTGGCTTACTGTCTTTCTCTGATATCTTGTTGAATTTTATAGAAGATCTTACAGAGTTTAAATTGTCCAACACATGTTTTTCAGTTCCTTTCTTAATTATGCATGAAAGAGATTTGTAGATGACACCATTTGAATAGTTAAAAAAAAAGAGACTGAAAAACATTTGTTGGACCATTTAAACTCTGTCAGACCTCTATCAAATTCACCATGGAATCAGAGGATGATAGCTACCAAAGTGTACAATTTACTATTTTTGTTTCTGAATTCTGAGCTTCAGAAAGTATTCCAGTAGCCATATTAAAAATGTAAAAAAAAATACACCAGTGCACTCGTTTAAATTTATTTATTACAAGAAAACTAATATAAAAATTGGAATGTTATATTAGATAAATGACTTCTTGTATGGTCCAATGCCAAGAATTCTCAGTTCCGACTGACTATCCAAGGGTTGAAACTCATCATTATAAATATACTAGTTAAATTCTATTAACACTTCAAATTTTCATCCATTAAGTTTCGAAATAACTTGTGTCCAGAAACTTTCCTGTTCCAGTCTCACCTAAATTATCCATGTCATTCGTTAACTTCACACTTATCTTCAATATAGTATAATAATGTGTATATCTCTAATTCATGGTGCTGGTCTGTTAGCATTAACTTGTGTTATTTACTTTAGGTGTGGCAATAGTGGACTTCAAACCCGATATATATCCAAGTGGTAGTACAGTGATTTCTGTGCATGATATTGGAGAATTACAAACTGATTACAGTAATACTAATGAAGTATTGGCGTGTAGGACAGACAGGAGACCTTGTTGTAGTACACAACCTAATAGGTTTGGCCACTGGACTTATAACAATGGAACAATAATTGGAAATCGTCCTAATAGTGGAATCGATTATTTCAGAAGTAGAGATGATAGTCAAATGATTTATCTCAGTCTCAGAAGTTCTGCCACTGATCCACCTACTGGAGAATTCTGCTGTGTAATACCAGATTCTATGAATGTCATGCAAACAATGTGCATAGACTTAGGTAATTACTGCTTTTCTTCTTTAAGTTACTATACTGGTTGTACTATATATTGAATTTCTGATAATATTATATCATAAGTGCATGTACATAACATTATCCAAATATTTGGTCTATTCTCAACCGAGTGAATTTGAACTAATATTAGCTTGAGTTTACCCAACATTAGACAGAAAGCTTAAGAGAATAAGCAAAAGAGTGCAATTGCCGTGTTAGTGTGTTGAAAGAATACTTCATTATATTAAGTTATATCAATTGCTAATAGCAATATTTGCCATTGATATGATATCTAAAGAGATCATTTTGTGCAAGTTCTCATTAAAATATCTAAACACTTATTCTTGATTTGCCAAAGCTGATATGATATACTTTAACTTACATATTAACGTCTAAGGAATATTATTCGCTAGTAGAGTATATTTTTGTTCTTTGTTGATGCATTATGTGTACTGTTGTTTAGTATCTACTACTCTCAATATTGGTATAACTACATCTGGAACTGCTGCCCTGAGTGAAATGTACTCCTTAACATGCACACCATCAGTAACATCAGGAGAAACTGTCTCAAGGATTGCCTGGTTTAAAAATGATCAAGAGTTAAGGCATACAACAACAGAGACTTTTCTTACACATACTATTACATCTCTGACTGCTGGAGATAATGGATATTACACCTGCAGAGTAGATGTGGGCAGTTTCAGCAAGATTCTCACGAAGTCCTTGGAAATTTCTACAGGTAAGTTATATATTTTAATAGATGTATCCTCTTAAAAACTGCAATATTAATATGACATTACATCTCAACAACACTTGAATAATGACTAAAAATCAACCTAAAATATTATTATGAATAGAAGTGAAAGAGGCTGGCTTTACTTTGGTGAATACTGCTCCCAATTGGCTTTCACTCTTGTGAAAGTTTTTTTCTATCAATTTCAATGATTTCGCTGGAGTTGATGTAAATATTATTTAACACAAAAACTAAACAAAATAAAAATTGAAGGTCCTCTTATACCACAATGAATTTTTTTAAATGTGTGATAGGATTAGTTCACAAAAGATGCTATATTTATGGTTACCACTTGTGATTCTAAAGTTACCCATGATTTTGGCAAAATGTGCCTGTAGCTGCAGATGTCATGTGCTTGTTGATAAAGATAGATACAACTACCCTTGTGGTTACATTAGCTGTTTCCTCTACATTATTCTCCTCCTTCTTGTCTGACTTCCTTGGCAGAGTATTCTTGTTGTCCCATGTTTGCCAAGAATGACCATCAGCATTATTGTGGTTTTATCCAAGCTTGTATGTAACTAAAAAAAATTCATTTTGTAATTGTAGAGCCCATCTAGCTAACTTACCATTCAATCTTCTAGATCTTTGTAAACTGTCCAGTGCCTTTTTCAGTTTAGATTGTGAAGCAATTCCCACTAGATGTGCAATAAAGCAATTCACTGCTTTCAAAACAGCCAAACTAACTTGGTAATGGATAGTTCATTTTAGCTCCTGTGATTTTATTAAATAAGTAAGCTATGGGATATTTCTGTCCATTTCTTTGTACACTGCACTCCTCCAATCCCTTTTCCTGATGAATCAGTATATAAAATAAAAGAATCCTCTGAGAATGGAATAGTTAATTTAGTATGGATACATAATAATAGTTTAATTTAATAAATGAAATCTTCCATTGATTGTGACCAAAAATATAATAATAATACTAGCATCTGGTAGTGCAACTCTGGGATTATAAATACTACCATTGGGAATGACCAAGGGCTGAGTAATAGCTCAAATGTACCCTACAATCTGCACGGCATTATCTGGAGTAGCAGAACAGGAGCTCAAGAAATGACTGGATTTATCCCTCCACCCAAGAACTAACCTATAAGGTGGTGTTCTGATTGGATCATGTGCTTGAGTGTTCATTTTATGACTGAGGCCTATAGCACATCTTAACTTGGTTGTCACTGCATCACTGTATCCCTGTAACAAATCATCAATTTCCTTATGTTTTGCAGTGTCTAGACTGTATTGATTGTCTGAGTGTGTTGATTTGTCCACTTGTTCCTCATCTGCCACAATTGATCTGAGTACTGTTGCATCAGGGGTTGTCCAAGGTTTAATCTGTTAATGTGAGCAGCCATACACTTGTTTCGTCTGTTTTGTACTGCTAGTTTATGGGTCACCCTAGTCACTTTCTCATGTAGATCTTCCCACTGGTCATACAAATTTTCTCCTGGTTCAACCTTCTTATCTAAGACTTGATCAGCAGGAGAAAAACATCTTTCTATGGTTCTGTATCATCTCTTAGCTTCATTCTATTATTAGATGTTCCTTCTTTGCCAGTTACTACTTCCCAAATACAAGTGAATTTGTCTTTCAGTTTCCCAATCCACTCAGTTACATTTTGCTGAGGTAGGTCACCACCAAGTCAACCATCATGAATCACATCTAAGGGACCATGCATCTGCTTTTCATAAATTATTTTAATAGGAGAGTGCCATATATGTGACCGTCTACAGGAAAAACCGGGCACAACGCGGCACCCTTCGAAAATAATTTTTTGCACTTACAGAGTTGTTGGCGTCCAGATATTGAGCTATCCAAGTTTTATCGTCGTAGCTTAAGTCGTTCCCACTATAATAGACCTAACCGTTCCCTTCCGTCGGCTTGAAACAATACATTTTTAAGAAATCGATCGATCTTTTCTCGATATTTACACACGCCGCGTTGTGCCCAGTTTTCCTGTAGGCGGTCACATATTAGCATGAGGAGCTGATCTACATGCAAAGCCTAAATACTTGAGCATTTTGTCCCATTCAGATTCTTTGTCTGTGTATTTCTGTGAAGCTGTTTTTGAAAGTTCAGTGCCATTTCTCCAAGCAACCATTACTTTGGGGTTGAAGCGATTTCCCACTAGATGTGAAACAAAGTGATCCACTGCTTTCACAACTGCCAAACATTCTAACAGATCATTTTAACTCCTGTGAGCTATTCTCTTCACAGTTATTGTTATCACTAAAATAAACTTACTTTAAATAGTTTTTTGTTTAAAGCATATTTAAGAAATATTCATCATGAATATCAGGAATATTAAGTTTCTTCGTTGTCAATGTAAAATTAAATTTATGGGGCCAACAAATGTATAAACTGTCAACTTATGTATTTGGTTTAATATTATATTTAATGAGTACAAATCTTTAATATCTTGTTTTTGTTAAGTTACTGGAGTTTCTATCACTGGTAATACCCCATCTGTTTCTGCTGGTTCTGCTGTCTCCTTCACTTGCTCTGCTACTGTGTCTGGAAGTCTAACTCCAATGTTTATGTGGACTACAACTGCTACATCTGGTACCACTGGACTACTCACTGGCCAACAGAACTCTAATACTGTAATGGGAAAAGTCAGGGAATCTGATACTGGAACTTACACATGTCAGGCCTCCATTTTTGGATCCAGTGAAAGTGTTAGTATTACTCTCACAGTTACAGGTATGTTGTACTAATGTAATTATATACTCTAACCAAGTAATTATTATTCAATGTAGTACCAATGATATCTGTCACTATCGTACCTACTGGTTCATCTATTGCTCTCAGAGACTATAGCCTCACTTGTAGTAATAATGCTCCAAACACTCTGGAATTAACATCTGTTTCATATCAATGGACGAGAAATGGAGTCACACTATCACATACTGATAGTGTACTTAATCTTAGTCCTTTACAAGAATCTGAGAATAATGTAATGTACAGATGTCGATTTAGTGCTTCGTCTACTTATTTAATAAATGATGTCAATATACAAAGTTCCCAACACACTATTACAGTTTCATGTAAGTTTTACAAAATAAAATAATTATTATACTACTGAATTAATTTTTTGTTTTAACGATTGTTATGGATGCCATAATTTTATGTCTAGATGATACTCCTTCTGTACCAACAAGTTTTACACATTCTTCAGTTCAGAGTACTCAAGTAACTCTGACATGGACATCACTTGCCACTGATATAGTTACTAGATATACCATCAGTTATAGAAGAATTGGAGGATGTTCATCTACTATTTCAGAAAGTTCAACTGCAACTAGGACAACTATCACTATATTTTGTCTGGAAGAAAACATACAATATGAATTTACTATAACTGCTACTAATAGTGCGGGTACATCTCTACCTGCTATGACTACTGCCACAACACTATCAACTAGTAAGCAAAAAAATACTATTATTATTTCTTAAAATATCTAATGATGTTTCTGTATTTAAGGTCCAAGTGAAGCTCCTCCTCTACCAACATTGACTGGCCGTAGTGCCACTAGTTTCACAGTCTCATGGAACAGAGAATCTTGTCTCTCACGTAATGGACCAGACAGATATTACACAGTTCAATATAAGGCGACAGGATCTACTCAAGTATTAGTTACAAGTAATGTGGCCATTAACAGCAGAACATACACTGCCAGCTCTCTCTCTCCAGTTACATCTTACACACTTCAAGTGGCATACACAAATACAGAGGGAACAGGTCCTTTTGCTGACTTCACTATAACGACTTTGGGATATGATAGTAAGTGTTACACATAAAATTTGGTAATCCTAAGTTATTCACTTGTCTTTGAGATGCTTGATGTATAAGAAATATGATACACAAGCACGATTGAGTAGTGTATTTTTCTAGTGTCCAAATTTCTCCTACATCTCAATGTAAACAATATTTTATTATTATTCCATAGCACTCACTCCTTCTACACCTACTAATTTTGGCAGTTCTAATGTTCAGAGTACACAAGTAACTCTGACATGGACATCACCTTCAACAGATGTTGTTAATAAGTATACTATCATATATAGAAGAATTCAAGGATGTTCACCTGTTCCTTCAGGAAGTGAAACTACCACTTTGAAAACTATCACAATATCTGGTCTGGAAGTAAACGTACAATATGAATTTACCATAACAGCTACCAATAATGTGGGTACATCTCAACCTGCTACACACTCTGTTACAACACTGTTTTCAGGTACATGTAATTTATTATGGTAGTTAAGACAGTTTGTTTTTGACTACATATTTATAATTTTTTAGTTCCAACTGAAGCTCCTCAGATAACATCACATTCCTTTACAGCTACTAGTTTCACAGTCTCATGGAATAGAGAATCTTGTCTCTCTCGTAATGGACCAGACAGATATTATACAGTTAGATATTATGAGACAGTATCTACTCAAGTATTAGAATCATCTAATGTAGATATTAATACCACAACATTCACTGCAAATACTCTGAATCCTGTAACATCCTACACTGTTCAAGTAGCATATGTAAACACTAGAGGATCTAGTCCTAATGCCAATTTAACTATATCAACTTTTGGATTACCTTGTAAGTACAATTGAATATTTTGATGTAATTATAGTCACTTAAACATACAAGGCTGGTAATTAAGGTTGGGTTTTTAATTCCTTACACATTATCATCACTATTTTATTATCATACTTACTTTGCCTAACAAACACATCATACAACTTGTAATTCAGAGGCACATTCTATTGGTTTATTGCTGTCAGTTTCAGTATTGCAATTACAATGCAATCCAATACTCTAACAGCATAACCAAGTAGACTAATTCTGCCAGTTTCCCTCTCTAACTAAAGCTTTGTATGTATTAGCATATTTCAATATTTCCTCATAATAATAGCTCTATTATAATTCAAACTCTTAGAATCAGAGTTTAAGTAGTAGTAACTAAAGAAGTATATATAAATTTTATTAATAGAATTTATTGCTAATACATATAAAGTAAGTCAGGCAAGAAAGTGAGTTTAGTTTCAAATTGAAAGTGACAATGATGACCAAATTAACAACTAGTCCTCCATAATAGTTTTTTTTAAAGTGCAGAATATGTTTTTCAACTAGAACATTATTCACCAATCCTAGCATCAGTAAAACTATAGTATTATTATAATCAATAATGGAGTTACTCTAAACAGCAAAATGCAATGGATAATCAATGTAATAGCCAACATTAAATAGCTAAGCAACCAATAAGGTGATAATATCACTGATTTTTGTGGGAATCAGCCAGTGGTGTTCCTTTGACTAGTAGCCTAGCAGACGTAATAGAAATAACAAGACCTGATTTAACCAGATTGTGGAACTTTTTGTCATTTAGATTTCTTTCAATGCTGTGCGAATAAATTAAAACTCCACCTTTTCTACATCTGTAGCTATATAGTTAATTTTTATGATTATGGATTAACTTTGTGGTTGATACAAGACATAGAAGTCTCAGTAGCAAATTCCACTTTTTTGATAATGTCTGAGCAAATTGTTTATCTTTGTTGGCTGAATTTGGTCGGACTATTCCGCTCACACCACACCCACAAACACACCTAAAGTATTGATAATAGATAATTAATTATAAATAATTTTAGTATTGTTTATAAAAAACAGCTACTGAAATTTTTTCTTGTGTTTGATCATTAGATCAAGTCTTGTCTAGAAAAGTTTTATTTTCGTATTATTAATAATAATAATAATGATATTCAAGACAGCTAGTAATAAATTTATAGGTATTATCTATAAATAGTTAAACTATGGTATCGGTTATCAGTATCGACAAATATTGGCAATCAAATATCAAATTAATCTTACAATCAGTATTTTTCTATATCGATGCAACACTTTTCCACTCATACAAAATTATTTGAAAGTAATCTTTATTCTTTTTTTGGTTGTTTGTTGTTCTTTTTGTTGTTTCTTTTGCTTTTTTGTTGTTGCTGTTTTTTGTTGTTTTTGTTTTTTGTTTTGTTTTGTTTGTTTTTAGTCTATGGATATCTTAATGGTGTGGCTTATCCCAATAATAGTATAGTGGATCTATCAGAGATTGGTTTGAATGACAACTCTCTGGTCTGCTACACTGATTTAACGACATGCTGTAGAGGTGATGACAATCCTAATGACGGAACAATGGGTGTTTGGCGACTTCCTAATAACTCTGTTGCTATAAGTAAAGGAATGTCTAATGCCAATATGTTTTCAAGAAACAGAGATACACAAGCATTGCTTCTACATCGTGGTATCAATGTCTCTGAACCTTCTGGAATATTTATATGTGACATTCCTGATGCAAAAATGCAAGATCAACAAACCTACTTTGGAATATACAAAATTGGAGAGGGTATGTCATTGAATATGATTGGCAATTCATTTTAATCATATATTTTGTCACTTGTGTTCATTATAACCACAAATATTAAATCATTGCTTCTTATACTTCTTACAATACTTAACAAAGGTTCACTTGCAGATGCAATTCTATTATCTCATACTCACCCTACTGCACACTCCACATTTTGAAATATTTCATACAAGCCACATTTTAATGACATCAGAGTCCTTTCTAATTACAACTAGTTCTTGTGCAAGATTTCTTGTATATGTTTGCCAATTACTTTTTCTTTCTTTAATATAATAATTAAATGTTTCTTATGTAACTTTTCAGTTATAGCTTTATACGTATATATGGTAGTATAATTATCATTTGTGGGAAGAGTATTTGTTGACATATTATATATAATACATTATATTAAATAAAATATATTTTTGTCCTAAAATGTTACACAAGAATATGTCCGATATGTTAAGAGAGTTTGCCATTACGATTCCTCCACTAGGCAAATAATGTGATCACAAAATAGTTTCAGTGTTGTGTTGGTGGGTACATTATGTAATATACTTACCAACACTTTACAATGAAGTGCATGCATCAAGTGTTGCATGTTTACAATAATACTGAAGAGCAATTTTGATTCATAGAGCACTTGTATTTATCCTTACTAAATAATATGTGGCCTATAAGCAACTAATTACTCTTCTGTATTAGCTATATTATATTGTTACAATGTTGTTAAAGAAAGAGGTGAAGAAAAGAGTGATTGAGGCAAAATAAATGTTAAAATAAATTTGGAGAAATAGTAGGAGCAGACAATATTTTGACAATAGACTAATATCAATGAATGAATGAATACATGAGTGTCTTGTACCAATTTCTTCTTGTGATCATCATCCCATAATAAAAGTTAAGAAGTGAATATCCATTATATATGCTCTAGTATTTTACTGATCATCAATGATAACCCCAAAATTTATAATAATGGGTGATTATATACTCCAGGACTACCTCTGATAATATCTCTATCATACAACACTTCAAGTGGTATTTTGATTTGTATATCTACTGGAGGTCCTGTCACTAATCTAACTTGGAATAGAAGTGGAGGATCTTACTCACAGAGTAAAATAATAGTGGATACTATCAGTGCCACTTACCACAACCTTCTAAACATATCTAGTAATACACTATCAGATTACACTGGGATCTTCAGCTGTACTGTTAGTAATAGCAGAGGCAGTGCAGTTTTGACAACAAATGAATTTAAAAGTATGTAACTGCTTCTAAATAATAAAAATAATTTCATGTGTATTTTTATTAACAGTTATAGGACTAGCTGGAAATAGAAACAGTTATGGCCAGGGAGATACTGCTAGAGTGACCTGCTTCAGCAACTTTACTGTAGTTTCTATTCAGTGGACTACATCATCTAAAGAAGTTTCTGTAACAACTGAGAAGACAAGTGATAATGAATTGTATCTAGAAATTGAAATTACTAATATAACTCATGATACTATGTTCACCTGTGAAGTAATTAACCTACTTCCAAACAATAGAGTGAGGAGCACCATTAGCTTTACCATAAAGACACAACAGGAATGTAAGATATATAATTATTTTATGTGACATAATATTGCTGTATACACAAATTGTACTTAAACCAATCATGTACTGGAAATATGGGAAATTTTTTAACATTTAAATCATGTTCAGTCAGTTAGAGAAATAGTTGAGTAAGGTAAACAATCTAAATTTTCCTATCAAAGTTAGAAAAAACTTTATAAAAAAATTAAACATAACTGGCCTCTCATAATTGCTGCCCCAATTATATAACTATGTTGTAATGAGTGCAATATGCTTCCTGAAATTTTTATCTAAACTAATCATTTTATATTCTTACTTTAAACAGATCAAATTACTACAACTTCAATACAGCATAAAAATCGTGAACATGCAAATGTTGTTGTAGTTTTTACATCAGTGTTAGTTTGTCTTGTTCTCATCACTGCTATAATATCTGCTACTGTGGTAATGGTGTACAAAACAAAAACATCAAGGTAAATGACTCTATCCTGAGATTTTAAATCTTGGGGAATATCAATTTAACTGGATAATATCACTAGAAACTAAGAGGCACAATATTAAGTTGTTGTTTTTTTTGCAATTATACTAGTTTCATTTTTTCTTATTCATTGTTCTTTTTAGAATTATTACTGCAACAAAAGCAACAACTAATACCACAGGCAGTGAATATGAAGAGATCCAATACATAAGTAAGAAAAAATCGGGGGAAAATCAAAAATCAAATCTCAAGTGTGAAGATTTAAACAAGAGTGTCCAGTATGATGACATGGCTATGAGTGATTGTGTTGCCTATGGTGAAATAAGTTCTCCTAACTATCATGAAAATACAAAAACCAATGTTTATGATGTAATACAGTAAATTACTATGAAGTATAAAACTCAACAATTATATTGCTTTTATTGTCTGTTTTTTTTTTCAAGACTGGCATAGTAATTTTAGTATTTGTACTATGAATTGCTGCAGATTCAAAACTGATTAATATAATAAATCCTTCTAATGAGACAAAATATTTTTTTGGCCTTGTCAGTATGTATGTTTGTTGTCTATTAGAAAATGACCATAAGTAGAGGCAAATAGACCTTTGAAAGCTATGAGAGGTAGGCCATTCCTCAGATGTTATATTAATCCAAACATTTTTTTTTTCTTACCGTTACAGAATATTGTGTATACACATAATTACTTTCTATAGATTTTGGTAACACTGACTTCTTCATATTATTGTGTATAACAACAAACTAATGGTACTTGTTGTTATTGCATATACTTTCCATTGTAATTTAAACAATTAGGTTAGCACACTATGAAATGATGATGTCGTCTCTATTTTGAAAGTCATGCATTTTAAACTTCAGAAGTATTTCATATACATTTGCTATCATAGAACCTACAAATATGTTGTTCTTATATGAATCTACTGAAGGTCTTGTTACTGATTTAACTTGCAATAGAAGTGGAGAATGTTAATAACAGAATAAAATAGCTAATAGTGGATACTGTCAACGACACTTTCTACAACCTTCTATACATATCTTAAACTGAACTGATATTAGCAGAGGCAAAGCAATTTTACAACAGATGAAATCACTTTTAATTATTAATCTATTTTCGTTAGTTACAGTGATAGGTCTTAACTGTTAATAGAAATACTTACACACAGGAATTAACTGCTACAATGACATTCAGCAACTACACAATATTTTTTGACTAAGTTAATTGCTGAAAAAGTTTCTTTTACCACTGAGAAGCCAGTTAAATGAACTACATCTTAAAATAGATAGAAAATTCTTGATGAATATTTGCACTGTGTTTACGTGTACAGTAAAAATTCCTACTACCAAACAATAGAGTAATGACAAATGAGTACAATTAACTTTACTGTAAAGCCACACAACATAAATGGACACATGTAACTGATGCTCATCAGTAAGAAAGAACAAAAAATAGATATAGATTAATAATTATTGCTTGTTTTCCAAAACTAATTTTATTTAACCCCACTGGAATAATATCCCAATTTAAATACATTTCACAAATATTACCCATGATAGTATCTCAATTTCACTTTCTTGGAGTGAATGACAGCAATTAGGCAAAAAAAATAATCTTCCTTAGCCTAAACTTTAGAACTTTCAGATTAAAGACAGTGGTGAATTTCTTGATTAATTATTTTAAGCATTTTTCCCCTCATTTTAGCAGTTCATTCCCTTCAGTTCAGAGCAGTCACATAGTTATTGCATAAAAGAATGTAATCTTGGAATTAAATGTTTTCAAAATAATGAAATAATTCTATTCTATGCACTGAAATCTGTAGCCGTATTTACCACATCCTGAACTCCTGGAGGTCCAGGCATAAAAATGAGAATCCCTGGCATGGCCTTTGACCTCTACTTTTTGTTAGAAATAAGAACTGTCCAAAATAGGGTGTTTTCCGGTAAACCTCTCTCATATTTCTGCCTACGCCCCCGCATACCATTTTCGTCTCGCGTAGACCCTTTACCAATCGTTATGAAGTCTCAAAAAAAAAAAAAAAAAAGGATTCGCTAAAATATCGGATTCATACCGCATAACGGAGGAAACCTATGCAGCATACATTTCATGGTCAAGCTAAAATTAATTAAGACCAGTACAGTTGGGCGGACCCCCCTAGTGACTCCACCCGAGCCCCGCCCAACATAAAGTACTTACAGGGAGGTGAACTGTTGTGGTCGAAGTGTTCGCCTTGGCAACTATGGGTCTTGCTATATTTGTGTACTTGGCTGGAGTCTTCATTGTTGTGGTTGACGGACAAGGTAGTGAGTTATAGTCCACTAGACAGCTAGCTATAGCTAGTAGATGAATAAGTTAAAGCCTTACAGTGACTTTGCCGTGGTTGTGCTCTCGTGTGGCTATAGCTGAGGACAAAGTGCACAGGGCAAAAACTAGAATTTCCTGTAGTAACATATTGAGGACATTTCATGCTTTCACCAACTTTCCTGTAGTAGATAGGGCTACATGCCCTGCACTACAGGGCATTTAGCCCTAACAGGAAGGGTGGTGAAAGCATGAAATGTCCTAAATAGTTACTACAGGAAATTCAAGTTTTTACCCTGTGGTGGTTTATAATTTGTCAAAGACTTAACATTTTTGAGAGAATAACTTAACTGAGCATTTCTGCTAGCATTGGGAATCACCACTCTATAAAGTATAGGTTTTGACTAAGAGCAAATCAGTAACTGATGTTAAGTTTTGCAATACAATAGCTTACAATTTAACCATGAAAGGACAATGCTCAGCCATCCCAATAAAAAATTACTGCAGTATTTATATGCATGCAATCCAATAAAAATATAAAAGTATAATTCATTCAAAAGTTAACAATATTACCATAAAATAAAAATTATTGTCTGAAACTTTTGCTATTATAATTAATTAAAACTTATATTCATAGGACAATAAGATGACTAAAGTTATAGCAAATGTCTGAAATTTTCACCCGAATTATCTGTTCCGAATCACTACTGATACAAGTGCAGTTCTAATCAATATACCTAATGAAACAAGCTAGACTATTATTACAGGAACTGTTTTTGCTACATACACAGAAGGACCCCCCGTGTCTTTTTTATTAATTCACTGAAATTAAAGGTCATTAAATGTATGTTGTAGTGATAATTAGTTCCCGAGATTATTTTTCTAATTAAACAATACAAAATAATGTCATCCGTGTATATTCAAATATTAATATGAATGGTATGAACATGTTTTTATTCTTTTCTGTAAAGTCATTCTAGCAAGACTTGACAAAACTAATTGCTATTCAGCAAAAAGAGAGTATATTAGTCTGCATTAATACCTGGTTAAAATATACTTAATTAAAGACAATCTCAGAGATATACTAAGCTTCAGAAATTATTCCTGTAGCCTTTTTTTTTTTTTTAATTGTAAACCCGCTCAAGCATCCTTTGTGTTCTTTCACTCTCGGTTTAAGCCTTCTAGTTGTTTTATATACTTTACCACAGCTGCAGGGTACATAAACTACACACTATGGATGACTCGGTGTTAATGGGTATAGTATCTTTGACTTTAGTAAGATGTGATGTTTGTGTCTTACCCGACTTAAATGCTGTTTTGATGTCAAAAGTCTCTACACACACTCTAAAACTCTCACTCAATCCTGCTATGTATGGAATAGTAAGAATCAAACCTTTCTCTTGCTCAATATGTGTGTGATCTCTAGAAGGTAACTCTTTAGAGACTGCCCTAATTCGTAACCATTACTTTGAATTACTTGGTTTAGGTGTTTCTCTTCTTCCTTCAAGCTTTCACTCATATTAGTTACGCTCCGAGCTCTCTGATACAACCATTTCAATATTCCTTATTATATTGAATAGGATGATGACTTAAGTGAAGGTATCATCTATCTGTGTGTGTAGGTTTTCTGCACACCGTGGAAGAAAAAATACAATCACACTCTCTCTCTTCAATAAGCAATCCAAAAATGTGGCTTACTATCTTCCTCTGGTACCATGTTGATTTTATAGAAGGTTTTACAGAATTTAAATGGTCCAACAAATGTTTTTCACTTCCTTTCTTAATTATGCATGAAAGAGATATGTAGATGACACCATTTGCATAGTTAAAAAAGGACTGAAAAAATTTGTTGGACTATTTAAACTCTGTAAGACCTCTATCAAATTCACCATGGAATCAGAGGAAGACAGTAAGCTATTGAAGTGTACAATTTACTTACTTTATAGTTGCAGAATTCTAGGCTTCAGAAAGTATTCCAGTAGCCATATTTAAAAAATGTAGAAAAAAGTACACCAGTCCACTCGTTTATATTTTTTTATTACTAGTGAACAAATATAAAAAATTGGAATGTTATATTAGATAATTGACTTATTGGAATGATAAATTAGTATGGTCCAATGCCAAGAATTCTCAGCTCTGACAGTCAAAGGGTTGAAACTCATCATTTTAAATATACATATACCTTGTTCAATTCTATTAATACTTCAAATTTTCATGCATTAAGTTTCAAAATACATTGTGTTCAGAAACTCTCCTGTTCCAGTCTCACCTACATTATCCTTATCAGTCTTTAACTTCACACTTATCCTCAATACAGTACTGAAGTACAATAATGTGTATAAAATCTAATCATTGTGCTATACTATTAGCATTAACATGTGTTGTTTTCTTTAGGTGGGTTAATAGTGGACTTCAAACCCGATATCTATCCAAGTGGAAGTACAGTGGTTTCTGTGGAAGATATTGGAGAACTACAAACTGATTTCAGTAATACTAATGAAGTATTGGCATGTAGGACAGACAGGAGTCCTTGTTGTAGTACACCACCTAATAGATTTGGTAGCTGGACTTATAACAATGGAACAATAATTGGAAATCGTGTAAATAGTGGAACAGATTATTTCAGAAGTAGAGATAATAATCAAATGATTTATCTCAGTCTCAGAAGTTCTGCCACTAATCCACCTACTGGAGAATTCTGCTGTGTAATACCAGATTCTATGAATGTCATGCGAACAATCTGCATAGACTTAGGTAATTACCTCATTTATTATTCAAGTTACTAGTGGTTGTATTATATATTGAAATTCTGATGTACTGCCTCGTAAGTGTATATACCTAACATTATCCAAATATTTGGTCTATTCTCAGCAAACAAAGTAAAATTTAGATTAATCAGCTTGAGTTTATCCAAAGTTAGACAGAAAGCTTAAGAGAATGAGCTAAAGAGTGCAATTGCAAGTGTTTATGTGTTTAAAGAATACTTCATTATTAAGTTATATCAGTTGCTAATAGCAAAAAATTTGCCATTACAATGATATCGAATGAGATCATTAATTTGTGCAAGTTCTCATTAAAATATCTAAACACATTATATTGATTTGCCAAGGCTGTTATGCTATATATTAACTTCTAAGGCATATATATAGCTAATAGTATTAGAGTATATTTACAGCAAAACAAATGTTCTTTGTTGATACATTATGTGTACTGGTGTTTAGTATCTACTACTCTCAATATTGGTATAACTACATCTGGAACTGCTTCCCTGAGTGAAATGTACTCCTTAACATGCACACCATCAGTAACATCAGGAGAAACTGTCTCAAGGATTGCCTGGTTTAAAAATGATCAAGAGTTAAGGCATACAACAACAGGGACTTTTCTTACATATACTATTACATCTCTGACTGCTGGAGATAATGGAGATTACACCTGCAAAGTAGATGTGGGTAGTTTCAGCAAGATTGTCACGAAGTCCTTGGAAATTTCTACAGGTATATTATGTATTTTAATAGATATATCCTCTTAACAACGACAATATTAATACAACTGCAGTATTATTACATTACATCTCAACAACACTTGGATAATGACTAAAAATCAAACTAAAATATTATGAATAGAAGTGAAAGAGGTTAGGATTTACTTTAGTAAATACTGCTCCCACTTGCCTTCACTAGAATCCTTGTGAAAGTTTTTCTATCAAACTCAATGATTCTCTGGAGTTGATATTTTATTCAACAAAAAAAAACTAAAAGTAAAAATTGAAAGTCCTTTTATACTTACAATGAATTAAAGATAAATGTGTGATATGCTTTGTTGACAAAAGATACTATATTTATGGTTACCACTTGTGATTCTAAAGTTACCAATGGTGTTGGCAAAATGTGCCTGTAGTTACAGATGTCATGTGCTTGTTGATAAAGATAGATACAACTACCCTTGTGGTTACATTAGCTGTTCCCTCTACATTATCCTCCTCCTTCTTGTCTGACGTCCTTGGCAAATTATTCTTATTGTCCCAAGTTTGCCAATAAAGACTATCAACATTCTGTGATTTTATCCAAGCTTGTGTGTAACTAAAAAAACTTCATTTTGTAAAGCCCATCTTGCTAACTTGCGGGTTCAATCTTCTACATCTTTGTAAACTGTCCAGTGCCTTTTTCAGTTTAGATTGTGAAGCAATTCCCACTAGATGTGCAATAAAGCAATTCACTGCTTTCAAAACAGCCAAACTAACTTGGTAATGGATAGTTCATTTTAGCTCCTGTGGTTTTCTTAAATAAGTAGCCTATGAGATATTTCTGTCCATTTCTTTGTACACTACACTCCTCCAATCCCTTTTCCTGATGAATCAGTATATAAAATAAAAGAATTCTCTGAGAATGGAATAGTTAATAATTGTTTTAATTTAATAAATGAAATTTTCCATTGATTGTGACCAAAAATATAATAATAATATTAGCATCTGGTACTGCAACTCTGGGATTATAAATACTACCATTGGGAATGACCAAGGGCTGAGTAATAGCTCAAATGTACCCTACAATCTGCACGGCATTATCTGGAGTAGCAGAACAGGAGCTCAAGAAATGACTGGATTTATCCCTCCACCCAAGAACTAACCTATAAGGTGGTGTTCTGATTGGATCATGTGCTTGAGTGTTCATTTTATGACTGAGGCCTATAGCACATCTTAACTTGGTTGTCACTGCATCACTGTATTCCTGTAACAAATCATCAATTTCCTTATGTTTTGCAGTGTCTAGACTGTATTTATTGTCTGAGTGTGTTGATTTGTCCACTTGTTCCTCATCGGCCACAATTGATCTGAGTACTGTTGCATCAGGGGTTGTCCAAGGTTTAATCTGTTAATGTGAGCAGCCATACACTTGTTTCGTCTGTTTTGTACTGCTAGTTTATGGGTCACCCTAGTCACTTTCTCATATAGATCTTCCCACTGGTCATACAAATTTTCTCCTGGTTCAACCTTCTTATCTAAGACTTGATCAGCAGGAGAAAAACATCTTTCTATGGTTCTGTATCATCTCTTAGCTTCATTCTATTATTAGATGTTCCTTCTTTGCCAGTTACTACTTCCCAAATACAAGTGAATTTGTCTTTCAGTTTCCCAATCCACTCAGTTACATTTTGCTGAGGTAGGTCACCACCAAGTCAACCATCATGAATCACATCTAAGGGACCATGCATCTGCTTTTCATAAATTATTTCAAAAGGAGAGTGCCATATTATAATTAGCATGAGGAGCTGATCTACATGCAAAGTCTAAATACTTGAGAATTTTGTCCCATTCAGATTCTTTGTCTGTGTATTTCTGCGAAGCTGTTTTTGAGAGTTCAGTGCAATTTCTCCAAGCAACCATTACTTTGGGGTTGAAACGATTTCCCACTAGAAGTGAAACAAAGTGATCCACTGCTTTCACAACTGCCAAACATTCTAACTCTGTAACTGAATAGATCATTTTAGATCCTGTGAGCAATTCTCTTCACAATTATTGTTATCACTAAATAAACTTCTTTAAATAGTTTTTTGTTTAAAGTACATCTAGGAAATATTCATCACAAATATCAGGAATTTTAAGATTCTTCGTTGTCAATGTAAAATTAACTTTATGGTGCCAACAAATGTATAAACTGTCAACTTATATATTTGGTAAATATTATATTTAATGAGTACAAATCTTTAATATCTTGTTATTGTTAAGTTACTGGAGTTTCTATCACTGGTAATATCCCATCTGTCTCTGCTGGTTCTACTGTCTCCTACACTTGCTCTGCTACTGTGTCTGGAAGTCTAACTCCAATGTTTATGTGGACTACAACTGCCACATCTGGTACCACTGGACTACTCACTGGTCAACAGAACTCTAATACTGTAATGGGAAGAGTCAGGGAATCTGATACTGGTACTTACACATGTCAGGCCTCCATTTTTGGATCCAGTGAAAGCGTTAGTATTACTCTCACAGTTACAGGTATGTTGTACTAATGTAATTATACACTCTAACCAAGTAATTATTATTCAATGTAGGACTAATGATATCTGTCACTATCGTACCTACTGGCTCATCTATTGCTCTCAGAGACTATAGCCTCACTTGTAGTAATAATGCTCCAAACACTCTGGAATTAACATCTGTTTCATATCAATGGACGAGAAATGGAGTCACACTATCACATACTGATAGTGTACTTAATCTTAGTCCCTTACAAGAATCTGAGAATAATGTAATGTACAGATGTCGATTTATTGCTTCGTCCACTTACTTAACAGATGATTTAAATATACAAAGTTCCCAACACACTATTACAGTTTCATGTAAGTTTTACAAAATAAAAGAACTATTTTAATACAGAATTCTTAATGTTAGTTATTGATACTTAATTTTATGTCTAGATGTTACTCCTTCTGTACCAACAAGTTTTACACATTCTTCAGTTCAGAGTACTCAAGTAACTCTGACATGGACATCATCTTCCACAGATATAGTTACTAGATATACCATCAGTTATAGAATAATTGAAGGATGTTCATCTACTATTTCAGGAAGTTCAACTACAACTATGACAACTATCACTATATTTGGTCTGGAAGAAAACATACAATATGAATTTTCTTTAACTGCTACTAATAGTGCGGGTACATCTCAACCTGCCATGCATACTGTCACAACACTATCAACTAGTAAGCAAAAAATATTATTACTCAAAATATTTAATGATGTTTCTGTATTTAAGGTCCAAGTGAAGCTCCTCCTCCACCAACATTGGATGGGCGTAGTGCCACTAGTTTCACAGTCTCATGGAACAGAGAATCTTGTCTTTCACGTAATGGACCAGACAGATTTTATACAGTTAGATATTTTGAGACAGGATCTACTCAAATATTACCTACAAGTAATGTGGCCATTAACAGCAGAACATACACTGCCAGTTCTCTAACTCCAGCTACATCTTACACATTTCAAGTGGCATTCACAAATACAGTGGGAGCAGGTCCTTTTGCTGACTTCATTATAAGAACTTTGGGATATAATAGTAAGTGTTACACATAAAATTTGGTAATCCTAAGTTATTCACTTGTCTTTGAGATGCTTGATGTATAAAAAATATGATACACAAGAAGAATCGAGTAGTGTATTTTTCTATATACATAATGTCCAAATTTCTCCTACATCTCAATGTAAATAATATTTTATTATTATTATTCAATAGCACTCACTCCTTCAACACCTACTAATTTTGGCAGTTTTAATGTTCAGAGTACACAAGTAACTCTGACATGGACATCACCTCCAACAGATGTTGTTAATATGTATACTATCAGATATAGAAGAATTGGAGGATGTTCACTTGCTCCGTCAGGAAGTGAAACTACCACTTTGAAAACTATCACAATATCTGGTCTGGAAGAAAACATACAATATGAATTTACCATAACAGCTACCAATAATGCGGGTACATCTCAACCTGCTACACACTCTGTTACAACACTGTTTTCAGGTACATGTAATTTATTATGGTAGTTAAGACTGTTTGTTTTTGACTACATATTACAATATTTTAGTTCCGAGTGAAGCTCCTCAGATAACATCACATTCCTTTACTGCCACTAGTTTCACAGTCTCATGGGATAGAGAATCTTGCCTCTCTCGTAATGGACCAGACAGATATTATACAGTTAGATATTATGAGACTGGATCTACTCAATTATTGGAATCATTTAATGTAGATATTAATACCAGAACATTCACTACTAATAACCTGAATCCAGTAACATCCTACACTATTCAAGTAGCATATGTAAACACTAGAGGATCTAGTCCTAATGCCAATTTAACTATATCAACTTTTGGATTACCATGTAAGTACAATTGAATATTTTGATGTAATTATATTCACTTAAACATACAAGGCTGGTAATTATAGTGTTGGGATTTTAATTCCTTACACATTATCATCACTCTTTTATTATCATACTTACCTTGCCTAACAAACACGTCCTACAACTTGTATTTCAGAGGCACATTCTATTAGTTTATTGCTGTCAGTTTCAGTATTGCAAATACTATGCAAACCAATACTCTAACAGCATAACCAAGTAGACTAATTCTTCCACAGTTTCCTTCTCTAACTAAACCCACGTATGTATTTTATGTCATATTTCAGTATTCCCTAATAGTATTAGCTCCTTTATAATTCAAACTCTCAGAGCAAATTGTTTATCTTTGTTGGCTGATTTTGTTCGGACCATTTCACTCACACCACATTCACAAACACACCTAAAGTATGATGATAATAGTATAAATAATTTTAATATTGTTTATAAAAAAACAGCTACTGAAAATTTTTCTTGTGGTTGTTTTTTTGTTTTTTGCTTTTTTGTCGTTGCTGTTTTTTTGTTGTTTTTTGTTTTGTTTTGTTTGTTTTTAGTCTACGGATATCTTAATGGTGTGGCTTATCCTAACAATAGTATAGTGGATCTATCAGAGATTGGTTTGGATGACAACTCTCTAGTCTGCTACACTGATTTAATAACATGCTGTAGAGGTGAAGACAGTCCTATAGGAGGAGCATTGGGTGATTGGCGACTTCCTATAAACTCTGCTGCTATAAGTAAAGGAATCTCTAATGCCAATATGTTTTCAAGAAATAGAAATAAACAAGCATTGCTTCTACATCGTGGTATCAATGTCTCTGAACCTTCTGGAATATTTATATGTGACATTCCTGATGCAAACATGCAAGATCAACAAGCATACTTTGGAATATACAAAATGGGAGAGGGTATGTCATTGAATATGCTTGGCAATTAATTTTAATTATTATTTATTTTGTCACTTATATGCATTATAACCACAAATATTAAATCATTGCTTCTTATACTTCTTACAATACTTAACAAAGGTTCACTTGCAGATACAATTCTATTATCTCATACTCACCCTACTGCACACTCCACATTTTGAAATATTTCATACAAGCCACATTTTAATGACATCAGAGTCCTTTCTAATTACAACTAGTTCTTGTGCAAGATTTCTTGTATATGTTTGTCAATTACTTTTTCTTTCTTTAATATAATAATTAAATGTTTTGATGTACCTTAGAATTATACATATATGGTAGTATAATATAAGTAAATATCATTTGTGGGAATATGTGTTGACATAAATATAATACATTATATTAAATCAAATATATTTTTGTCCTACAATGTTACACAAGAATATGTCCGATATGTTAAGAGAGTTTGCTATTATATTCCACTAGACAAATAATGTGATCACACAATAGTTTCAGTGTTGTGTTGGTGGGTACATTATGTAATATACTTACCAACACTTTAACATGAAGTGCATTCAGCAAGTGTTGCATGTTTACAATAATACTGAAGAGTCATTTTGATTCATAAAGCACCAGTATTTGTCCTTACTAAATATGTGGCCTATAAACCACTAATTCCTCTTCTGTATTAGCTATAATATTGTTACAATATTATTAAGAAAAAGGTGAAGAAAATAGTGATTGAGGCAAAATAAATGTTAAAATAAATTTGGAGAAATAGTAAGAGCAGACGATATTTTGACAATAGACTACTATCAATGAATGAATTAATACATGAGTGTCTTGTACCAATTTATTCTTGTGATCACCATCCCATTATATGCTCTAGTATTTTACTGATCATCAATGATACCCCAAAATTTATAATTATGGGTGATTATATACTCCAGGACTACCTCTGATAACGTCTCTATCATACAACACTACAATTGGTATTTTAATTTGTATATCTACTGGAGGTCCTGTCACTAATCTAACTTGGAATAGAAGTGGAGGATCTTACTCGCAGAGTAAAATAATAGTGGATACTGTCAGTGCCACTTACTACAACCTTCTATTATATATCTAGTAATATTTTATCAGATTACACTGGGATTTTCACCTGCAATGTTAGTAATAGCAGAGGAATTTCATCATGGATATCCAATGATTATAAATGTGAGCTGAAAAATAATCCATCTTAATAATATATGTTAGCATGTTTGCTTAAATATCAGCTATAGGTCTCACTGGAAGGAGGAATATATATGAAATTGGATCCACTGCAAGGGTCACTTGTTTTAGTAATCTTACTGTAGTGTCTATGAGGTGGATAAGTACATCAAATACAATTTCATTTTCCACTTCACAAATAAACAACAATGAATTAACTTTAACTTTTCTTGATCCAATTACTGCAGATACTCATGGTACAATGTTTACATGTAAAGTGATCACTCTACTACCTAGTGGCCTTACTCCCACTAACAGTGTAGTTTTTACTATAAGAGTATATGAAGATTGTAAGTTGATTATATAACATACACATAAGCTTATAAAGTATATTTTATAGTTGCTGTACTATTATGACTTTAGTTACTGTGGTTTGGTTTGTATTTTTTGTTGTTGTTCTAGTATCTGGCCCAGTAACAGAGTTTGCTCTATCCTACAGTGATACTAGAGTACAGATATCTTGGATGCCTCCAGACATGCCTAATGGATTGATTACTGGCTATTATTTGAGACTGTTAGACCTAAAAAACTTTACTACAATATTGCTTAAAAATGTATCAGCTAATGATGAGACTTCTTATTCTCAATCTGGATTGAGTAAGCCAATGGACACGGGATACTTGAAATTAATTTTTGTTGTTGTTATTATATAGATCCTGGAGTTCCCTACAATATTAGTATATCGCCAATTAACAGCATAGGTCTTGGATTGCCAACCATTATGATATTCTTCACAAAAGAATTAAGTAAGTTGTTTTATAATAAAATTGTGTACTCTATTGTATGTTGGATTATTTAGAACCTCTTGTTTCTCCAACCATTACAAACCTCCAACGAACATCACCCACAACTGTGACTGTATCCTGGGAAACCTTATCTTTAATAGAAGCACGGGGCTTTGTACTGAATTATACAATATACTATCATGCTTCAATTACTGTAAATGAGCCGCAAGCTAACACAATGTCTATAACTGTGGATCGTAACACAACTACTATCACAATAGATCATTTGGATGAACATTTGTCATACTCAGTTCAAATATCAGCAAATAATCTAGCAGGACTTGGAGTACTCAGCCTGCCCCTATCTGTACCATCAACAAGTATGTTTTTTAAGTTAACAATTTTCATATAATATAACATTGTTGTAGCAATTCATCATAGAATATTGAGCTAGAGGCAATATCTGGACACCGACTTTAAACCCTTGAATCATTCATACCAAGATGCTTTTCACCAATTATAATAATTATATGGATATAACATTTTCCGAACAAAATAACAAATCTGAACAAAATATGATAAAACCATAGCAAGCTAGAGTCCTAATTGAAGTTTTAATGACTTCAATTTCCAATTTTATATCTCAATTTGATATAGCTGGGATGCTAAATTCCCTCCATTTGTTATCTCTTCTTACTACAACCTTTCCTGCTTTTATCCATTTTTTTTCTAATTTCAGAGGAAATTATGTCTAATTAATAGTTAAAATAGCTATCATCACAACAACAGTTATATGCATATAAGTGTGCAAGCTGAGGTCAAGGCAGAACCTTTTATTGAAACCAAAGCTAAGTTACCAAAACATCTCATTTTAAAATATAAAAATGCAATCCAATAGCTATTACATTAATTGCAATAAAATTCATACTCAAACTTAGTGAGTAAAACTTGAAGAAATGCACCTATTCAAACTAGCTTCATTATAGCCAATCCAGCCAGGTGATACAAATAGTAGAATAATTAATATAACCACAATTTGTAGTTGTTGTTGTTTTGTTTTGTTTTTTCATTTCAATTATTATCTCTTGGGAATTATTTAAAATTTTAACTTTAATATAGCCATAATATCATACAAATGTAAACAAAGCCTAATTGAACATGTAATTTACACCTAGAATTTGTGTATTATTTTATAGATACTGCCACAATACAGCCAGACAATACTTTGAACATAAATATTACAGTTGTGATGATTTCTGTACTAGTTTGTCTTGTCCTCATCACTGGAATAATATCAACTACAATAATTGTAGTATACAAAATGAGAGGATGCCGGTAAGATATAAATTTCATATTCTTATGTATACATTGTCACACAAATGCATTTTTAACTCTTGAAAGTTTGGTATATAATATCGTATGCAAGATAAATACGACCATGTATTGTATAGCAGTTTAACTATATAATTATTTATTGTACTAACATTTAACCAGAATTTAGTTTGATTTTCTCTATTCTACAAAAACTAGTACCACTAAAGCAGCCACTGACCTTACAGACAGAGAATATGAAGTAATTGATGATAGCAAAAATAAAAGTTCAATCAAGAACAATAACTCAAATCTCAGTGAAGACGTCAATATGCGTCACTGTGTTGCTTATGGTGAAATCAAGACAGCTGAACCAAGTCATGAATCCCCAAACACTTTTGAGAGCAATGTTTACGAAAAAGTACAATAAAATAAAAATAATTGTCAGCACAAAACAATGTTAGCTACCTTTTTTGTCATGCTTCATTTATTGTTTCAAATTATACAATTTTTATGATGTTCCTCTATTATTGTTTTACAAATCAGTTGAAGTTTCTTTTAAGTGATTCTATTAGATTTGGTGTTGACTAATCCAACATTGGTTTGATTTATCTCGAGATTGTACAGAAAATTGTGCATATAGCTTATATATTTCATGAGATTATTGCAATATTAGATGAACATTTTTAGGGTGCTTCAATTAGATTAGCTATCTTCACACAAATGCTGATATAACTTAGCCTAAGTTAGTTCAGAAAATTGTGCATATATATAATCTTTCTCTCCCTACATCCCTCATTCCCTCTCTCTCCCTCTTTCTTTTCCTCTCTCTCTAAATATATAACTAAACCTAGAGTTTGAGAACTTATTGATAATAATTATCCCAATCCTGGAATGAAGTTCGAACAACACAGCTATTTAATAATGAAATTAAATTGTTTTTTTAATTTTTTAATCAAATTAAGTGTAAATTCTAACATAAATTATGGTAATGAAACTATATCACAAAGAATTGAAGAGTTCAGTATCTGCAAATTAATTCACAATTCCCACAAAGCCATTATTCTTCAGATTTATAACTGGGTTTGTTGTGGTGGCTATGCAATTGCTATATGAAACCACTTTTCACATTGTAAACAATGAATCATCTGTTCAGTTTCTGGCATGAAGCAAGTGCAATACAAATGATGTATATACTTTCATTCTTAGCCAAGTTTCAACCTTTTCTATTAAACAAGAGGAAATGGTGCAAGTTCCATATTTTGTACATGGGTATTGCTCATAATAGAATGAAATTGCTTGCTTGCCAAATTAGTTATTGTGTACATAACGTTTCTGATAGAGTGAATACAGCAATGGCATGTAACGAATACGATCATTTTTTTATTGTTCTTTTTTTTGTAATAAGATGAAGATGATGCATTACAATATGAATCCTCTCTGGAAGATAATTGCAGTAGTCCTTGATCTCTATACATGAAATGCTGCTCTCTTAAGATTCACTCACCCAATTTTACCTTGAATACATTCTACCATTTCCAATATAGGTCTTTGCTCAATTATTTTTAAAAAAACTGAAAAATTTTAGTTACTGCAATGTTAAGCATTTAAACTCCTTTGATAATATTATAAACTTAGCCATAATCAGTAACTACCCTAGACAGTAACTACCCTAGACAGTAACTACCCTAGCGAAAGACTTGTACAAGCAAAAATCTTCCAGTAGCAGACGGTTGGCCACAACCATTATAAACTACCCTTGTAATTATTCCAAGAGGAAAGATGGCCAATAGATTCTTCTAATCACTGATAATGGAGTTTGTATTGTGTGTCACACTAAGACAAAACCTTTGCAATAGACTATTATCTCAATAGCTGCTCTATAAGGATGTTCATATTTAAGGGATACTGAATTAGCTAAACACTAATGAGTCAATGAGGAGGAAACTGGAAATGTGATAATGAGATGACTCAGACAATTGTTGTGTAGATGTCAAGGCCATCCTTGGAACCTAGCTATTTGAGATATTATCATTGGCAGCTATGAGCTATCTCTAAACAAATTCGGTATGCAAAAGTCATATCACTAAAGCTAGCTGTAATCGTGTGAAAAAAAATTCAACTATGTTTTATATTAATCTGTAAACAACAATTGAAGTATTTTACCATCCAGCTCTAAAGACATAGTGTCTATCATCATATCTGGCCTCTAATCAGATCAAATCACTCTCAACCCATAACACCCCAATAAAAGACATTCCCAGATTATGGACAGGTCAAAGCAGAAGTTAGAGACCAGTGGACCACATAACAAAGTTATAATCTAATGACTACCACATTCCAACAATACATCATGCACATTAGGAAGGAGAGTTTTCAACTGGGTTTGACTGAAGCCTCCTCTGGAATGTCTAACTCCTCACAGGAGTAGAATGTAGAAAATGAGGGAAGGGTATGACTTTTGTAATTAATAGTTGTATAAACAAAATAAAAATGAACTAGGATCAGGTGTGTACATGCATGTCAGTAGAAATTATGTGGCTGTATCAAGCAATGTGTACACAAAATACATTTCATATAAACAATACTAAGTATCAACAGAAAGTTTTATATGTGATTTTTTTTTTTTTTGCTCATTTGCTTCCTTTGGTTGTTGTTGTTGTATTTTTACTTACTAGGTAACTGATAGCTAGCTCCCATACACAGTTAGCTATATTAATCTCTTTCAATCAAAGTGTACAAAACCTGTAATAAATAAATTATCAAAATCGATTCAAATTATATGTGAAATATTGAGATTTGACTGAAAGTGTCTGAAATAAGACGGTAGTGAATAAGAGGATGAAAAGCCTGAGTGCATCAAGCCGATAGGATTTTCAATGACAGAAACTGTCAGGAATTTGGCACTGTCATAAGTGTGTGTAGATAGGTGGAATCACTGTACTACATATAAAAGAGCAGTAAACCTTTATGTCATTTTAAGGTAATGGTGGACCAACTTTGTACTTTCAATGTCAAAGCAGACACTCTTTGGTGTATTTTCAAGCCTTCTCTAGCCTGTGTAATTGGTGTTTTCTCTGTTTTCTTTTTATTTCATTCATTAATAAATTGAATATCAGCTATGTAATGTTTTTTTAGTCTTGACAATTATAACTACATTCATCATTATAGCTATCTGTGTCTTTCAGTAAAATTTTAATAAATCAGTTTTTATTTAATTAATGACTTGTACACTTATTTCGTTAATACATACAAAAATTTCTTTGTAAAATATTTTAAAGCAATTCTTTCTTCCTCATTTTAGCAGTTCATTTATCTAAGTTCTGAATGGTCATATAATTATTGGATGAACGAATGTAATCTTGTTAATAATAAAACATTTTCTAGAAATTTTTTTCTCTGTACTGAAATTTGTGGCCTCATTTATAGCATCCAGAACTCTGGAGGTCCAGGTATGAAAAAAAGAATCCTGGCATGTAGCCAACAAAGAGAATTCTGTGCTTTCCAGTTCAAATTTCTGCCTAGGCGCTGCATGTGTATACCACCTTAGTCTCGCGTAGACCCTTTACCAATCGCTATGAAGTCGCAAACAAAAAGGAGTCGCTAAAATCATCTTTCAACGGTTCTAAAATATCGAATTCATACTGCATGCTACGTGGAAACCTTACCGCTATCTATCCCATACTACGCTGCATACACAACTTGCCCTCATCATATAGCGACTAGTGAAGTTGGGCGGACCCCTACTGACTCCACCCGAGCCCCGCCCAACTTAAAGGGTACCGAGCTACGGGGAGGTGAACTGTCGTGATCGAACTCCCCACCTAGGCAACTATGGGTCTTGCTATCTTTGTGTATTTGGCTGGAGTCTTCATTGTTGTGGTTGACGGACAAGGTACGTGTTTTAGACCACTAGAAAGCTAGTTATAGCTAGCAGGTGAATAAGTTAAACGCCTTACAGTGGCTGTGCCATGGTTGTGCTGCTCTAGTGTAGCTATAGCTGAGTACAAAATGGTTTATACGTTGTCAAAGACTTAAAATTTTTGAGAGAAAACTGACCATTTCTGCTAGCAGCATGGGGAATCACCACTCTATAAAGTATAGATTTTGACTAAGAGCAAATCAGTAACTGATGTTAGTCTTGCAACACAATAGCTTACAATTTAACCATGAAAGGATAAGAACATTGCTCAGCTATCCCAATAAAAGTTACTGCAGCATTTATTTGCATGCATCCAATAAGAGTATAAAAGTATAATTCATTCAAAGGTCAACAGTATTACAATAAAATAACAATTCTTGTCTGAAACTTTCGCTATTATAGTTGATTAAAACTTATATTCATATATACACTAAGGATGACTTGGTGTTAATGGGTATAGTATTTTTGAGTTTAGTAAGAAGTGACCTTAACCCGACTTGAACGCTGATTTGATGTCAAAAGACATTACACACTCTCTGAATTCTCTCACTCAATCATGTTATGTATAGAATAGTAAGAATCAAATCTTTCTCTTGCTCAGTATCTGTGTGATCTCTAGAAGGTAACTCTTTAAAGCCTGCCCTAACTGTTGCGATGTCGTAACCATTACTTTGAATTACTTTCTTTAGGGGTTTCTCTGCTTCCTTCAAGTTGTCACTCATATTAGTTATGCTCCGAGCTCTCTGATACAATCATTTTAATATTCCTTCTTATATTGAATAGGATGATGACTTTAAGTGAAGGTATCTATCTGTGTGTCTAGGTTTTCTGCACACTGTGGAGGTAAACATACAATCACACTCTCTCTCTCTTCAATAGCAATCCAGAAAATGTGGCCTACTATCATCCTCTGATACCATGTTGAATTTTATAGAAGGTCTTACGGAGTTGAAATGGTCCAACAAATGTTTTTCAGTGCCTTTCTTATCTATGCATGAAAGAGATATGTAGATGACACCGTTTGCATTGTTAAAAAGGTTACTGAAAAAATGTGTGGGACCATTTAAACTCTGCTATTAAATTCACCATGGAATCAGAGAAAGATAGTAAGGCACAATTTACTCACTTTTTTGTTTCTGAATTCTGAGCTTCAGAAAGTATTCCAGTAGCCATATTTAAAAAAATGTAAAAATAAGTACACCAGTCCACTCGTTTAAATTTATTTATTACAAGAAAACGAATATAAAAATTGAAATGGTATATTAGATAAATGACTTCTTGTATGGTCCAATGCCAAGAATTCTCAGCTCCGACTATCAAAGGGTTGAAACTCATCATTATAAAATATCCATATACCTTGCTTCAATCCTATTAATACTTCAAATTTTCATGCATTAAGTTTCAAAATAAATTTTGTTCAGAAACTCTCCTGTTCCAGTCTCACGTACATTATCCTTAACTTCACACTTATCCTCAATACAGCATTGAAGTACAATAATGTGTATAAATCTAATTCATTGTGCTGTACTATTAGCATAAACTTGTGATATTTTCTTTAGGTGTGTCAATAGTGGACTTCAAACCCGATATCTATCCAAGTGGTAGTACAGTGATTTCTGTACAAGATATTGGAGAACTACAAGCTGATTTCAGTAATACTAATGAAGCATTGGCATGTAGGACAGACAGGAGACCTTGTTGTAGTACACAACCTAATAGGTTTGGTGACTGGACTTATGACAATGGAACAATAATTGGAGCTCGTAGGAATATTGGAATAGATTATTTCAGAAGTAGAGATGATAGTCAAATGATTTATCTCAGTCTCAGAAGTTCTGCCACTAATCCGCCTACTGGAGAATTCTGCTGTGTCATACCAAATTCCTTGAATGTCGTGCAAACAATGTGCATAGACTTAGGTAATTACTGCATTTATTGTTCAAGTTACTACTGGTTGTATTGTATATGATAATATTACATCATAAGTGCATATACCTAACATTATCCAAATATTTGGTCTATTTTTCAGCAAGCAAAAAAATATTTAGACTAATTAGCTTGAGTTTACCCAAAGTTAGACAGAAAGCTTAATAAGAGAAATAATCTACAGAGTACAATTGCCAATGTTAGTGTGTTGAAAGAATACTTCATTATATTATATTAAGTTATATCAGTTGCTAATAGAAAAATTTGCCATTGATATGATATCGAATGAGATCATTTTGTGCAAGTTCTCATTAAAATATCTAAACACATATATTTATTTGCCAAAGCTATTATGCTGTATATGAACTTTTAAGGAATATTAATAGCTAGTAGTATTACAGTATTTTTAAGAAAAACTATTGTGCTTGTTGATACATTATGTGTACTGGTGTTAGTATCTACTACTCTCAATATTGCCATATCTACATCTGGAACTGTTGCCCTGAGTGAAATGTACTCTTTTACATGCACACCATCAGTAACATCAGGAGAAACGGTCTCAAGGATTGCCTGGTTTAAAAATAATCAAGAATTAAGTCGTACAACAACAGGGACTTTTCTAACATATACTATTACATCTCTGACTGCTGGAGATAATGGAGATTACACCTGCAGAGTAGATGTGGGTAGTTTCAGCAAGATTGTCACGAAGTCCTTAGAAATTTTTACAGGTTAGTTATAATAGATATATCCTCTTAACAACGACAATATTTATACAGCTGCAGTATTATTACATTATATCTCAACAACACTTGGATAACGACAAAAAATCAAACTAAAATATTATGAATAGAAGTGGAAGAGGCTAGGCTTTATACGGCTCCCACTTGGCCTTCACTAGAATCCTTGTGAAAGTTTTTCTATCAAACTCAATGATTTCTCTGGAGTTGATATAATGTTATTCAACAAAAAAAACTAAAAGTAAAAATTGAAAGTCCTTTAATATTACAATGAATTAAAGATAAATGTGTGATATGATTTGTTGATAAAAAATACTATATTTATGGTTACCACTTGTTATTCTAAAGTTACTAATGGTGTTGGCAAAATGTGCCTGTAGCTACAGATGTCATGTGCTTGTTGATAAAGATAGATACAACTACCCTTGTGGTTACATTAGCTGTTCCCTCTACATTATCCTCCTTCTTGTCTAACGCTCTTGGCAAATAATTCTTATTGTCCCAAGTTTGCCAAGAGAGATAATCAGCATTCTGTGATTTTACATTTTGTAATTGTAAAGCCCATCTTGCTAACTTGCCATTCAATCTTCTAGATCTTTGTAAACTGTCCAGTACCTTTTGGTCAGTGTAGATTGTGATGGGATTTACCACTAGAGGTGCAATAAAGTAATTCACTGTTTTCAAAACAGCCAAACTAACTTGGTAATAGATAGTTCATTTTAGCTCGTGTGATTTTCGTAAATAAGTAGACATGGGATATTTCTGTTCATTTCTTCTCCAATCCCTTTTCCTGATGAATCAGTATATAAAATAAAAGAATCCTCTGAGAATGGAATAGTTAATTTAGTATGAATACATAATAATTGTTTTAATTTAATAAATGAAATTTTCCATTGATTGTGACCAAAAATATAATAATAATACTAGCATCTGGTACTGCAACTCTGGGATTCTAAATACTACCATTGGGAATGACCAAGGGCTGAGTAATGGCTCAAATGTACCCAGCTCAAGAAAAGACTGGACTTCTATCCCCAACTGATCCCTCCACCCAGGAGCTAACCTATAAGGTGGTGTTCTGATTGGATCATGTGCTTGAGTGTTCATTTTATGACTGAGGCCTATAGCACACTTTAACTTGGTTGTCACTGCATCACTGTATCCCTGTAACAAATCATCAATTTCCTTATGTTTTGCAGTGTCTAGACTGTATTGATTGTCTGAGTGTGTTGATTTGTCCACTTGTTCCTCATCGGCCACAATTGATCTGAGTACTGTTGCATCAGGGGTTGTCCAAGGTTTAATCTGTTAATGTGAGCAGCCATACACTTGCCTCGTCTGTTTTGTACTGCTAGTTTGTGGGTCACCCTAGTCACTTTCTCAATAACCTCATATAGATCTTCCCACTGGTCATACAAATTTTCTCCTGGTTCAACCTTCTTATCTAAGACTTGATCAGCAGGAGAAAAACATCTTTCTATGGTTCTGTATCATCTCTTAGCTTCATTCTATTATTAGATGTTCCTTCTTTGCCAGTTACTACTTCCCAAATACAAGTTAATTTGTCTTTCAGTTTCCCAATCCACTCAGTTACATTTTGCTGAGGTAGGTCACCACCAAGTCAACCATCATGAATCACATCTAAGGGACCATGCATCTGCTTTTCGTAAATTATTTTAAAAGGAGAGTAGCCTAAATACTTGAGCATTTTGTCCCATTCAGATTATTTGCCTGTGTATTTCTGTGAAGCTGTTTTTGAGAGTTCAGTGCCATTTCTCCAAGCAACCATTACTTGGGGTTGAAGCGATTTCCCACTAGATGTAAAACAAAGTGATCCACTGCTTTCACAACTGCCAAACATTCTAACTCTGTAACTGAATAGTTCATTTTAGCTCCTGTGAGCTGATCTCTTCACAGTTATTGTTATCACTAAATAAACTTCTTTAAATAGTTTTTGTTTAAAGTACATTTAGGAAATATTCATCATGAATATCAGGAATATTAAGTTTCTTCGTTGTCAATGTAAAATTAAATTTATGGGGCCAACAAATGTATACACTATCAACTTTATATAGTTGGTATAATATTATATTTAATGAGTACAAATCTTTTATTGTTAAGTTACTGGAGTTTCTATCACTGGTAATACCCCATCTGTCTCTGCTGGTTCTACTGTCTCTTTCACTTGCTCTGCTACTGTGTCTGGAAGTCTAACTCCAATGTATATGTGGACTACAAATGCAGCAGCTGGTACCACTGGACTACTCACTGGTCAACTGAACTCTAAAACTGTAATGGGAAGAGTCAGGGAATCTGATACTGGTACTTACACATGTCAGGCCTCCATTTTTGGATCCAGTGAAAGTGTTAGTATTACTCTCACAGTTACAGGTATGTTGTACTAATGTAATTATATACTATAACCAAGTAATTTTTATTCAATGTAGTACCAACGATATATGTCACTATTGTACCTAGTGACCCATCTGTTGCTCTCAGAGACTATAGCCTCACTTGTAGTAATAATGCTCCAAACACTTTAGACTTAACATCTGTTTCATATCAGTGGACAAGAAATGGAATCACACTATCATCACAGACTGATAGAGTACTTAATCTTAGTCCTTTACAAGAATCTGAGAATAATGTAATGTACAGATGTCGATTTCGTGCTTCGTCTACTTATTTAACAAATGATTTAAATATACAAAGTACGACACACACTATTACAGTTTCATGTAAGTTTTACAAAATAAAATAATCATTATACTATTGGTTTTAATGATTGTTATGGATGCTATAATTTTATGTCTAGATGTTACTCCTTCTGTACCAACAAGTTTTACACATTCTTCAGTTCTAAGTACTCAAGCAACTCTGACATGGGCATCACCTCCAACAGATGTTGTTAATATCTATAATATCGATTATAGAAGAATTGGAGGATGTTCAATTGCTCCTTCAGGAAGTTCAACTACAACTATGAAAACAATCACTATATCTGGGCTGGAAGAAAATATACAATATGAATTTAGTATCACTGCTACAAACAGTGCTGGTACTTCTGTAGCTGCTACATATACTCTAACTACTCTATCAGATGGTAAAGTAAAAGCTCTATTGTAATGTCTTGCTTCAAATGAGTATTTTGTAGTTCCAAATGAAGCTCCTCTTCAGTTTATGGCTCAGTCAATCAGTGCCACTAGTGTCACTGTTACATGGAATAGAGAATCGTGTCTCTCTCGCAATGGACCAGACAGCCATTATACAGTTAGTTATCAAGAGACTGGATCTACACAAACATTGGGGTCAAGAACTGTGAATATTGCTAGCAATTTTTTTACTGCTAGTACTCTTAATCCAGTCACATCCTACACATTCCAAGTGGCGTATGTAAATACAATAGGATCTGGCCCAACATCATCCTTAACCATCACAACTTTAGGCCTTCCATGTAAGTCAAATATATTATCAGCAAAATTACGAAGCTACATCTTACAAGCATAATTGTTCCTATCATTCTATTATTATAATTTATAGTCCATGGATATATCAATAACGTCACTTATCTGAACAACAGTGTTGTCAATCAATCTGATATTGGTTTCCTGGACAGCACACTGGTGTGTTACACAGATTTAGTCACTTGTTGTAGAACTCAGGACAGCAATGGAGCTGGTGCATTTGGTAGTTATCAGTTTCCAAATGGTTCTTATGTTATTAGTCACGGAAATGCTAACACAAATGTATTTTCTAGAAGTAGGAATAAGCAAGCAGTAGTACTACATCGTGGAATTAATGCATCCAAACCTTCTGGAATATTTACATGTAATATTCCTGATGTAAATATAAACAATCAGAAAATATACTTTGGAATTTATGCAAGTGAAGAAGGTACACCATTATCGTTATATATTTCTACACGAATGATTTTATCAAATAATTTGTGCAAATTATCACGTAATATGCTATATTGTATTTTCTATAGGGTATATTATATCTACTAAAATAGTTCATGTACATCTTACTAAGAGTACTCAAAAGTAATCTATAATGCTTCATTATTACCATAGAATATACAAAAGTAAACAATTATCAATTACTTTTGACTTTTACGTTTGGCAAAAATACAGACTTTCTAATTATAACTACTCTTAAGGTGATGATTTCAAGATTTTTATTTATAACGCTAAGGTCACCTACTATTGTTCTTAAAAATTTTTTTTGTAATTAGTATTATATGATTATTGCTGTTATATTTTAAAAGCATTCCACACCTTAGTTAATGATTGTTGTTTCTACGAGACTTTTAAATTACTTTAATTATCATTATATGTTTATAGGATCCCTCTTAATACAGTCTATGTTTTACAACACTACAACTGGTGTTGTGACTTGTGTATCTACTGGAGGTCCTGTTACTGCTCTAACTTGGAATAAAAGAGGAGGATCTTACTCACAGAGTAAAATAATAGTGGATACTGCTAGTGCCACTTACCACAACCTTCTATACATATCTAGTAGTACATTATCAGATTACACTGGTACCTTCACCTGCAATGTTAGTAATAGCAGAGGAATTGCATCATCGATATCCGATGATTACAAAATAATGTGAGCTGAAAACAAATCATTCTTAGTATGTGGTAGCATATTTTGCTTAAATATCAGCTATAGGTCTCACTGGAAGGAGGAATATATATGAAATTGGATCCACTGCAAGTGTCACTTGTTTTAGTAATCTTACTGTAGTGTCTATAATGTGGATAAGTACATCAAATACAATTTCATTTTCAACTTCACAAATAAACAACAATGAATTAACTCTAACTTTTCTTGATCCAATTACTGCAGATACTCATGGTACAATGGTTACATGTAATGTGATCACTCTACTACCTAGTGGACTAACTCTAGCTAACAGTGCAGTTTTTACTATAAGACTATATGAAGATTGTAAGTTGATTATTATAACATACACATAAGCTTATAAAGTATATCTTATAGTTACAGTGGCTTATTTTGTATTATTTTTTTTGTTATTGTTCTAGTGTCTGGCCCAGTAACAGAGTTTGCTCTATCCTACAGTGATACTAGAGTACAGATATCTTGGATGCCTCCAGACCTGCCTAATGGATTGATTACTGGCTATTATTTGAGACTGTTAGACCTACAATACTTTACTACAATATTGCTCAAAAATGTATCAGCTAATGATGAGACTTCTTATTCTCAATCTGGATTAAGTAAGCCAATGGACACGGGATACTTGAAAATTAAGTATTTGTTGTTATTATATAGATCCTGGAGTTCCCTACAATATTAGTATATCGCCAATTAACAGCAGAGGTCTTGGATTGCCAACCATTATGATATTCTTCACAAAAGAATTAAGTAAGTTGTTTTATAATAAAATTGTGTAGTCTATTGTATGTTGCATTTTTAGAGCCACTTCTTTCTCCAACCATTACAAGCCTCCAACGAACATCATCAACAACTGTTACTATATCCTGGGAAGCCTTATCTTTAATAGAAGCACGGGGCTTTGTACTGAATTATACAATATATTATCACGCTTCAATTACTGTAAATGAGCCCCAAGCTAACACAATGTCTATAACTGTGGATCGTAACACAACTACTATCACAATAGATCATTTGGATGAACATTTGTCGTACTCAGTTCAAATATCAGCAAATAATCTAGCAGGACATGGAGTACTCAGCCTGCCCCTATCTGTATCATCAACAAGTATGTTTTTAACTTCCAAAAAATTTCATTTAATTCAACTGTGTCATAGCAATCTGTCATAGAATATTTAGCTAGAGGTACTATCTCGACACCCACTTTAAGCCCTTGTATCATTTATAACAAAATGCTTTTCACCGAACAAAATGTGATAACACAGTATCAAGCTGAAGTCATAATCAATGTTTTAATGACTTCAATTTCCAATTTTATTTGTTAAATTCTTCCAATTTGACAACTGCAATGCTAAATTCCTCCATTCATTATCTCTTCATACTAAAAACGTTCCTGCATTTAGCTTCTTCTTCTTAATTATTTTCTTATTAACTCCAGAGGAAGTTGTGTCTAATTGAGAGTTAATATAAGTATTCATTACAAAAATAGGTTATATGCATATAAGTATGCAAACTGCAATGTTGAGGCAGCAACTTTTATTGAAAACCAAACTGAGTTAAGAAAACATCCCATTTAAAAAATAAGAATTCAATTGCTATTACATTAAATGCAATAATCTTCACATTTAAACTTGTGAGTAAAACTGGTATAAATACACCTATTCAAACTAGCTTCATTATAGCCAAACCAGCAAGACGATACAAATAGTAAAATAATTAATAACAACAGTTGTTTTCCTTTTCGATTATTATCTCCTGGGAATTATTTTAAATTTTAACTTTGATATAGCCATACTTACATATACTGAAGATTATGAGTTCACTATTCATGACAATGACATCATACAAATGCAAACAAAGCCAAATTGAACATGTAAATAGTAATATTCAATTATTATGTAATTTTAATTGACAACCAGACCTGTGTTAAATAGTCTGCCTAACTCACCAGCTACAAAAAGTTAGTAAGAAGTGTGTAGCTTAAAATAAATAATGAAAACATAAGGAATTAATACAAAAAATATTATATCCAGATTGGGACATTATTTGTAAAAGTTTGTAAATACAGTATCTTTGTCTCATAATTTGTTATAATACTAAATTGCATTTACAATGTGTGTGTTTATTTTTTTTTTAATTGCGATTGAGTTGGGATTGAGAATATAGAATTTGTGTATTATTTTATAGATACTGCCACAATACAGCCAGACAATTCTTTGAACATAAATATTACAGTTGTGGTGATTTCTGTACTAGTTTGTCTTGTCTTCATCACTGGAATAATATAAGCTACAATAATTGTAGTATACAAAATGAGAGGATGCCGGTAAGATTTAAGTTTCAACATTATTGAGTATACATAGTCATACAAATGTTTTTTTTTAACTCTTGAAAGCTTGATATATATGCAAGATAAATATAATCGTGTATTGTATAGCAGTTTAAAAATATAATTATGAATTATACTAGCATTTAACAAGAATTAGTTTGATTTTCACTATTTAGAAAAACTACTACCACTAAAGCAGCCACTGACCTTACAGACAGAGAATATGAAGTAATTGATGATAGCAAAAATAAAAATTCAGTCAAGAACCATGACTTTAATCTCAGTGAAGACATTAATATGCGTCACTGTGTTGCTTATGGTGAAATCAAGACAGCTGAACCAAGTCATGAATCCCCAAACACTTTTGAGAGCAATGTTTACGAAAAAGTACAATGAAATACAAATAATTATCAGCACAAAACAATGTTACGTTTTTGTCATGCTTCATTTATTGTTTCAAATTATACAATTTTATGATGTTCCTCAATATTGTTTTACAAATCAGTTGAAGTTTTTTTAAAGTGATTCTATTAGATTTGGTGTTGGCTAATCCTACACTGGATTGATTTATCTCGAGTTTGGACAGAGAAATGTGCATATAGCTTATATTTCATGAGATTATTGCAATAATTAGATGAACATAATTATTTAGGGTGCTTCAATTAGATAGCTATCTTCACATGAACGCTTATATAGTTTTGCCCAAGTTAAATCAGAAAATTGTGCATATAAATAAACTTTCTCTTTCTCCCTACAACCCTCTTTCCTTCTCTCTGCCTCTTCTTTTCCTCTCTCTCTAAATATAGAACTAAACCTAGGTGTGAGAAATTATTGATAATAAATATCCCAATCCTGGAATAAAGTTCGAGCAACACAGCTATTTAATAGTGGGATTAAATTTTATTTTTTTATTTTTTAATGAAATTAAGTGTAAATTCTAACATAAATTATGATAATGAAACTATATCACAAAGAATCTGCAAATGAATTCACAATTGCCACAAGACCATTCTTCTTCCGATTCATAAATGGGTTTGTTGTGGTGGCTACAAACTTGCTATATGAAACCACTTTTCACATTGTAAACAATGAATCATCTGTTCAGTTTCTGGCATCCAACAAGTGCAATACAAATAATGTATACATGCTAAACATTTCACTCTTAGCTTAAGTTTCAACCTTTTCTATTAAACAAGAGGAAATGGGGCAGTTCCATATTTTGTACATAGGTAGTGCTCACAATAGAATGAAATTGCTTGCTTGCTAAATTAGTTATTGTGTACATAAAGTTTCTGATAGAGCGAATACAGCAATAGCATGTAATGAATACGATCAATTTTTTTGTATTTTTAGTAGTAAGATGAAGTTGATGCATTACAATATAAATTCTCTTAGGAACATAATTGCAGTAATCCTTGATCTCTTTACATAAAATGCTGCTCTATTAAGATCCACATACACAATTAAATATAAACTTCGCTCATGTCACCATAGTAATACTTCCATTCATCAGCTTATCCACTTAAGACAAAATTCCTAAATGACACCTTAGAGAGGATAATACACTCTACCATTTCCAATATATTGTCTTTGATCAATTATTTAAAAAACTGAAAATTTTAACTATTTCAACGTTAGGTATTTAAACTCCTTTGATAATATAAACTTAATCATAATCAGTACCTACCCTAGAGAAAGACTTGTAACATGCAATAAACTTCCTGAATAGCGGACAGTTGGCCACAACCATTACAAATTATACCAAGAGGGAAGAAGGCAAATAGATTCTTCTAATCACTGTTATTAATGAAGTTTTTATTGTGTGTCACACTAAGACAAAATCTTTGCAATAGACTATATCTCAATAGCTGCTTTATAATCTGGATGTTCATATGTAAGGGATAGTGAATTAGCTAAACACTAATGAGTCAATGAGGAGGAAACTGGAACTGTGATAATGAGATGACTCAGACAATTGTTGTGTAGATGTCAAGGCCATCCTTGGAACCTAGCTATTTGAGATTATCATTGGCAGCTATGAGCTATCTCCAGACAAGTTTGGTATGCAAAAGTCATATCACTAAAGCTAGCTGTAATCATGTGAAAAAAAATTCAACTATGTTTTATATGAATCTGTAAACACCAATTGAAGTATTTTACCATCCAGCACTAAAGACATAGTGTCTCATCATCTTATTATCTGGCCTCTAATCAGATCAAATCACTCTCAACCCATAATACCCCAATGAAGGACATTCCCAGATTATGGACAAGTCAAAGCAGAAGTTAGAGACTAGTGGACCACATAACAAAGTTATAATTTGTGTATGGGCATGAGAAAGCATGACATTTGGTTTTAGCTACACTAATGAGAAAAATGAACTTCAATATCTAATTAACCATAACTTCCTGCTCCTTAGTAATATTGAAATTCCATCAGTACCAGTTGAAAGGGCATTATTAGAGAACAGTTTGATATAGAATTTGGCTAGTTTGAGTTGGAGTTGTGTAGTTAGGCAGCCCTGCAACCGCTACAGTATGGCTTTGGAAGACTGTGATGGCTTCTTTGGTGGAGAGGCAGCTGACTTACTCAGGGAAGAGTTGCTGGAAATGGACACTGAATTTGGTACACCACATGCTAGTCCTGTCAAAGCATCTGGATCTATCTCTGATTCTTCTGATGAAGAATCAGACACAGATGAACCTGCTAGTACCATGGCAGTTGATACCACTTTCGATAAAAGGCATTTGGATTTAGAAGAAGAAAAGACTGTGTCTGATTTCAAGGCAGCTACTTGTGGATGTTCTCATAACTCTGGAGGTCCATGCAGTGATGCATTTACAACTGCCTATCTACTGGAACATAGAAGCAACTGTTCAGAGATGACCCATACTGAACTTGACCTCGTTATTCTCACTGCCATTTCCAGTGCAAGACCCCAGCAAACTTCACGGACCAAAACTACTTACCTTCATCATGGAAAGCATGTTTGTATGAAACTGTTTCTTCATCTTCATGGAATATCACGTTCACGTATGAACGAACTTCAACATCACTATGATACTTGTGGGATTACGCCTCGTATTCATGGGAATACTAAACGACGTCCCAAGCATGGAGCTAGTTATGAAGATACTACTAATGCTGTAACATTCATTGAGAACTTTGCCTCTCTTCATGCAATGCCTCTTCCAGGACGTCAACGTGGAAATTTCGATGAAAAATACCTCCTTTTGCCTTCAGACATGAATAAAACTTACGTGCACAAGAAGTACATCGAGGCCTGCATAGAAGACATGAAGCAACCGTTTAAACGGCGCAAATTTGAATCACTCTGGAATGAAACTATCCCCCACATTATTACAGCTAAACCTGCAACTGACCTTTGTTTTACTTGTCAGCAAAACAACCAGCTAATATTAAGGTCTGTTAATCTACCAGATAGTGTGAAGTCAGCAAGGCTCCAGGAATCTCTTGAACATCTGAAGCGAGCTCACACTGAGAGGGATTACTACAAACAACAATGCAAAGATTGTGAACAGGAATGGAAAGTGCATGTGGAGTCTGGTAATGTCGAAACTAAAGTTAAAAAAATGCACTACAGTTATGATTATGCTCAACAAGTTCACTTTCCTTGTAGCCCCCAGCAGACAGGCCCGGAATTTTTTAAAACCGCTCGCAAATGTTCTCTTTTTGGTGTGTGCTGTGAGCCACTTTCGTTTCAGATTAACTATCTTATTGATGAAGCTGTGGATACTGGAAAAGGGGCAGATTCCACTATTAGTTTATTTCATCACTTTTTGTGTATTCATGGCTTACAGGAAGAAACCGTTCATATCCACCTTGACAACTGTGTCGGACAAAACAAGAATAATGCCACTGTACATTATCTATTATGGAGAGTTATGACTGGACAGCATAAAGCAGCCACCCTTTCATTTATGTTAGTCGGACACACGAAGTTCGGACCTGATCGATTTTTCGGTTTACTAAAGCGGCAGTATAAGAAGTCTGTTATTGGAACTGTTTGTGATATCGAGCGTGTAGTGAAAGAATCGACTCGAAATAACCAAAATAGGGCCCAACTGATTGCTAACATGACGGGAAAAGAAAGGTATGTAACTTCGTACCAATGGAGCTCTTTCCTTTCACAATTCTTTAAACCAATTCCTGCTATAACTTCTTATCATGTCTTTCGTGTATCCGCTGACAAACCTGGACATGTCATTGTAAAGAAATACTCAGATTCTTCAGAGACTAGTATAAACTGTTTAAAGAATCCTAATGACAAGTCCATTGATTCCTCCCTCTTTCCAGAAGTATTAGAACCAAAAGGCCTTGATGCAAAGCGGCAGTGGTATCTTTATGAACAAATTCGACAGTTTTGCCCATCAAACCTACAAGCTGATTTTACCTGCCCCAAACCAGAAGTTCCTAAACCAATGGCAGACAACACTACTCAACGATCTGTTCCTCAACCAAATCCACGTGAAGTGAATAGGAAAAGGAAACACCCACCAGTTACAGACTCGTCCAGTAGCAAGTCTCAATTGCCCCAAAAAGTTTCCAGGAAATGCTCTGGTTGTGGATTAACTGGTCACAATGTTAGGTCTTGTCCCAGTAAGAAATCTTCATCATGATTTTTGTGGTTTTGCCTTGAAATATTCATAGTATCTCAAAATGTAATAAATTCTAATTAACGCCCACTGCTGGGTACCTATTTTGTATTACCTGTAGTTCTCAACGAAAGAGAATTATGGCTTATTTTTTGGTTGGGATTGAAAGACAATGCATTAAAGTATTGTAATACATCAAAAAATAGTTTTCCTCAATTTCACCCAAATGTCATGTTTTCTTGTGCCCTTACACATTTAATGACTACCGCATTCCAACTATACATCATGTGCATTAGGAAGGAGAGTTTTCAACTGGGTTTGACTGAACCCTCCTCTGGAAGGTCTAACTCCTCACAGGAGTAGAATGTAGAAAATGTGGGAAGGGTATGACTTTTGTATTTGATAGTTGTATAAACAAAATAAAAACGAACTAGGAGCAGGTGTGTACATGCATGTAAGTAGAAATTATGTGGCTATATCAAGCAATGTGTACACAAAATGCATTTCATATAAACAATACTAAATATCGGCAGAAAGTTTTATATGTGATTTTTTTTGTTCATTTGCTTCCTTTGGTTGTTGTTGTTGTTGTTGTTGTTTTTCTTTTACTAATTAGGTTAACTGATAGTTAGCTCCCATACACACTTAGCTACACATATCTGCTTCAATCAAAGTGTACAAAACCTGTAATAAATAAATTATCAAAATGGATGCAAATTATTAGTGAAATACTGAGATTTGACTGAAAGTGTCTGAAATAAGACGGTGGTGAATATGGGGGTGAAAAGCCTGAGTGCATCAAGCAGAGGATTTTCAATGACAGAAACTGTCAGGAATTTGGCACTGTCATAAGTGTGTGTAGATAGGTGAAATCACTGTACTATTCATAACTAACATTTATGATAGGGGGAAAATATTAATTATGTATTTTAACAGCATTAATATAGTTGGCATATATATACGACGAAACATACCTTGTAGATGATAGGAGTGCAGTGTTCAGGGGCAGATGTACGGGGTTAGGTGGTTTAACTAGTGTCGCATGAGGACTCTTTGTTCAGAATCATTATTCTTTTTTTCATAGCTAATTCACTTCTTACTGTTAAGTGGAAAAGAGCAGTAAACTTTGATGTCATTTTAAGGTAATGGTGGACCAACTTTGTACTATCAATGTCAAAGCAGACACTTTTTGGTGTCTTTTATTTTATTTTTGTTTATTTCATTCATTAATAAATTTTTTGTATTCTTGATAATTATAACTACATTCATCATTAGAGTAATCATCTGTGTCTTTCAGTAAAATTTCAATAAATCAGATTCATTTGTTCTTGATTTAATTAACTGACTTATTCACTCGTTTCATTATTACGTACAAAAAATTATTTTTTAATTATTTTTAAGCAATTCATTCTTCCTCATTTTCGCAGTTCATTCATCTAAGTTCTGAATGGCCACAATTACTGCATGAATGAATGTAATCTTGTTAAGAATAAAATATAGAATTCAACTGTACTGAAATCTGTGGCCTCACATACCACATCCTGAACTCCAGGTATGAAAAAGAGAATCACCTTTATTAGCCAATAAAGAGAATTCTCCAAAATTGTGAGCTTTCCAGTTCAAATTTCTGCCTAGGCGTACCAGCTTAGTCTCGCGTAGACCCTTTACCAATCGCTATGAAGTCACAAACAAAACGGAGTCGCTAAAATCATCTTTTAACGGTGCTAATTCATACTGCATACTACGTGGAAACCTTACCGCTATCTATCCCATACTACGCAGCATACACAACGTGTTCTCATCACATAACGACTAGTGAAGTTGGGCGGACCCCTACTGACTCCACCCGAGCCCCGCCCAACTTAAAGCTAGCTTCTGGGAGGTGAACTGTAGTGATCGAACTCCCCACCTCGGCAACTATGGGTCGTGCTGTCTTTGTGTATTTGGCTGCAGTCTTCATTGTTGTGTTTGACGGACAAGGTACGTGTTATAGTCCACTAGAAAGCTAGTTTTATAGCTAGCAGATGAATAAGTTAAACGCCTTACAGTGGCTGTGCCATGTTGTGCTCTCGTGTAGCTATAGCTGAGTACAAAATGGTTTATACTTTGTCAAAGACTTAAAATTTTTGAGAGAATCAGTTAACTGACCATTTCTGTTAGCAGCATGGGGAATCACCACTCTATAAAGTATAGATTTTGACTAAGAGCAAATTAGAAACTGATGTTTAAGTCTTGCAATGCAATAGTTTACAATTTAATCTAGAAAAGATAAGGACATTGCTCAGCCATCCCATTTATATGCAATGCATCCAATAAAAATATTAAAGTATAATTCATTCAAAGGTCAACAATATTACAACTAGTGGTGAGCTTGAGCACAAATGGCGAGCGAGCCTTAAACTACACTATTGTTAAATGATTGATTTCAACAACTAACACTCAAGCTACTAAAATAAAGTCGAGTTTTTTTAATTAAGTATATGCGGTAAACGGGATTCAATGCCATAGTAACCGCTCCCCACAAATGTTTGAATTGAAAAAGAAGCAACAAATCAAGTCACGTTATTTAAATTTTTCTTTGTGATATTCTTAATAGTAGTTGTAACGCACAATACTTTCATACAACTGAACATACCTACGCAAGACTTACCTTCGTGGTTCGTCTAGTGGACAATGAATTTTCAAGTAAATGCTGTTGAGTAGGGCTTCTGTGACAAATAGCGTATTAACTTAACTCGAATAGAAATGGAGCTCCCATAAGTTTTTGCGTTTTAGCTGCACCCGCAAAACAATTCAAAGCGGTAAACAATTCAATTTGTGATACGGGTAATGGTCGCTAAACCAGAGGATTCTGTTTAGTGAAGTTTGGGACGGGGTCGAACGCCGAGCGAACACAAGAATACGGAGGGTCAAAGTACAAAATGACATACGTACGTCCAAACATATAAATAAACTAGTGGTGTGCTTGAGCACAAATGGCGAGCGAGCCTTAAACTACGCTGTTGCTAAATTTGATTTTAACTACGCTGTTGCTAAATTTGATTTTAACAACTAACACTCAAGCTATTAAAATAAAGTCGAGTTTTAAATTACGTATGAGGTAAAGGGGTTTCAATGTCATAGTAACCGCTCCCGCAACAGTGTGAATTGAAAAAGAAGCAACCAAATCAAATCACGTTATTTAAAATTTTCTTTGTGATATTCTTAATAGTAGTTGTAACGCACAATACTTTCACACAACTGAACATACCTACGCAAGACTTACCTTCGTGGTTCTCTAGTGGACAATGCATTTTTAAGTAAATACTGTTGAGTAGGGCTTATAACTGTGGCAAATAGCGCATTAACTTACCACCGCCACTAACTCGAATAGAAATGGAGCTCCCATAAGATTTTGAGTTTTAACTGCACCCGCAAAACAATTCAAAGCCGTAAACAATTCAATTTCTAAGGTGATACGGGTAATGGTCGCTAAACCGGAGGATTCTGTTTAGTGAAGTTTGGGACGGGGTCGAACGCGGAGCGAACACAAAAATACGGAGGGTCAAAGTACAAAATGACATACATACGTCCATATATTATATAAACTAGTGGTGTGCTTGAGCACAAATGGCGAGCGAGCCTGATAGTTAGGTAACATAAAATGTTACTATGTTTTAGCTTACTTCATGCAAACACTATAATAGCAGTTATGACATTTGATTTCAGCAAACAAATACAAAATCACTCTCTTACCTTATTAATGGTAACTTTTGTAGTATCAAACATCAACCATTCTGATAATCTCAATCACCACTAACTCTTGAACAAGCTCTCAGCTACGATTAAAAATAAACCAGTGTTATTATTTGTAATTTTAGCCAACAATAATATGGAATTACTACTTACATTATTCTTGAGTATTGATAACTTCTGTAGTATCAAATTGAAGTTATTTTGACCATCTGAATTACCTTGAATTCTTGACAACAAGCTCTCACCTACAAAAACAAAAGACAATCAATTTTAGCACACAAATCCAAAATTACTTTCTTACCTCATTTTCTTGAGCAGTGGTAACTTTTGTAGTACCAAATTTGAGCCAATCTGACTATTTGAATTTACCAGTCACTGTTGACAAGCTCTTAGCTACAAAAAAGAAAGGCCAGAGTTAATTTTGCATATTTAGCTAACAAATATGGAATTGCGTACTTATCTCAGCTTCCCTCGAGAAGTAGTAGCTTCCTTAGCATTAATACTACGGCATTCTGACTACCAACGGCTCTTGACAACCAACAACCGGCACTCCGTATCCCCCCAAAAAACGGCGAAGTTTTGAAATGAAGTCTGGAAAAGGGTCTTCAATGCCTAGTAACCTGTCGAATCAACTTTTTGTGTCTTGAAAACAAGCGTTTTAGCAGGAATTTTCTCATACTTTGGAGCTTAAGTATAAAGTAAGGTTTGCTTAATGCTGTAGTTTCAGAATAAACTGGAGTCAAGCCTAAATAGCCGTGTTTTTAGGAGAAAAAAGTTCCCCGCGCGCGCGTTCAAAGAGCATACGTACCATCCATACATACATACATATATATAACATATACCCGATTTTGCATTATCCACCCCTAATACTGTCTCGCTCGCTACGCTCGCTCGCCAATAAACAAACATCCCCACTTTTCAATTGTGTTACTCCTGTAAGTGTCTTACTCGCTTCGCTCGCTCGCCAATACAATAACAATTCTTGTCTGAAACTTTCGCTATTATAACTTAAATTCACAGGACAATCAGATGACTAAAATTATAGCAAATTTTGTCTGAAAATTTTCACCAGAATTATCTGTTCAGGATCACTACTGATATACTAGTGCAGTTCTAATCAATTACCTATAGAAACAATCTAGACTATAAAGCAAAAATTATTACAGGAACTGTTTTAACACACAGAAGAATCCAGTGTTTGTTTGTTTTTATTGATACACTGAAATTAAAGGTCATTAATGTATGTTTATAGTGATAATTGATTCCCCAGAATGTTTATCTAATTATACAATACTAATAATGTCATCCATGCGTATTCAGATATGAATATGAAGACTACTTGGGTAGCATATAAATGGTATGAATATTTTTTGTATCTTTTCTGTAAAGTCATTCTAGCAAGACTTGACAAAACTATTTACTATTCAGCAATAAAGAGTATATTAGTCTGCATTGAGCTAAACATGCTGACTTTAAGACAATCTCAGAGTTGAGCTTCAGAATGTATTCCTGTAGCAATATTTTAAAAAAATTGTAAAACCACTCTTGCCAGCATCCTGATGTTCTTTCACTCTCTGTTTAAGCCTTCTAGTTGTTTCATTTATAATTTACCACAGCTGCAGGGTGCATATGCTATGCACTGTGAATGACTCGGTGTTAATGGGTATAGTACCTTTGTCATTAGTAAGATGTGACCTTAACCCAACTTAAATGCTGTTTTGATGTCAAAGGCTCTACACACTCTCCGAATATTTTCACTCAATCCTGCTATGTATGGAATAGTAAGAATCATATCTTTCTTTTGTTCAGTATCTGTGTGATCTCTAGAAGGTAACTCTTTAAAGCCTGCCCTAATTGGTGAGATGTCGCAGCCGTTACTTTGAATTACTTTGTTTAGACGTTTCTCTTCTTCCTTCTTGTTACTCATATTAGTTAGGCTCCAAGCTCTCTGATATAACCATCTATATATTCCTTGTTATATTGAATATGATGATGAGACTTAAGTGAAGGTATCTATCTGTGTGTGTAGGTTTCCTGCACACTGCGGAAATAAGCATACAATCACTCTGTCTCTCTTCAATAATAAACTATCCAAAAAATATGGCTTACTGTCTTTCTCTGATACCATGTTGAATTTTATAGAAAATCTTATGGAGTTTAAATTGTCCAACAATGTTTTTCAGTTACTTTCTTAACTATGCATGAAATTGGAATGTTATATTAAATAATTGACTTCTTAATATGGCCCAATGCCAAGAATTCTCAGCTCCGACTGTCAAAGGGTTGAAACTCATCATTATAAATATACCTATAACTTAGTTAAGTTCTATTAACACTTCATATTTTTATGCATCAAGTTTTGAAATAACTTGTGTTCAGAAACTTTCCTGTTCCAGTCTCACATAAATTATCCCTATCATTCTTTAACTTCACACTTCTCCTCAATACAGTACTGAAGTACAATAATGTGTATAACACAAATTCATTGTGCTGTACTATTAGCATTAACTTGTGTTATTTACTTTAGGTGTGGCAATAGTGGACTTCAAACCCAATATATATCCAAATGGCAGTAGAGTGATTTCTGTGCAAGATATTGGAGAACTACAAGCTGATTTCAGTAATACTAATGAAGTAGTGGCATGTAGGACAGACAGGAGACCTTGTTGTAGTACACAGCCAAATAGGTTTGGTGACTGGACATATAACAGTGGAACAATAATTGGAACTCGTGTTAATAGTGGTATAGATTATTTCAGAAGTAGAGATGACAATCAAATGATTTATCTCAGTCTCAGAAGTTCTGCCACTAATCCACCGACTGGAGAATTCTGCTGTGTAATACCTAATTCCTTGAATGTCATGCAAACACTGTGCATAGACTTAGGTATGTAACTACTTTTCTTATTCGAGTTACTACTTGTTGTATTGTATATTGAATTTCTGGCAATACTACCTCATAAGTGCATGTACCTAACATTATAAAATATTTTGTCTATTCTCAGCAAGCAAAGTGAAATAATAGCTTGAGTTTACCCAAAGTTAGACAGAAAACTTAAGAGAATAAGCTAAAGAGTGCAATTGCAAGTGTTTGTGTGTTGAAAGAATACTTCACTAGATTAAGTTATATCAGCTGCTAATAGCAATATTTGCCATTGATATGATATGAAATGAGATCATTTTGTGCAAGTTCTCATGAAAATATCTAAGCACATATATTGATTTGCCAAAGCTGTTATGCTATATATTAACTTCTAAGGAATATTAATAGCCGGTAGTATTAGAGTATATTTACAGCAAAACAAATGTTCTTTGTTGATACATTATGTGTACTGGTGTTTAGTATCTACTACTCTCAATATTGTCATAACTACATCTGGAACTGCTGCCCTGAGTGAAATGTACTCCTTAACATGCACACCATCAGTAACATCAGGAGAAACTGTCTCAAGAATTGCCTGGTTTAAAAATGATCAAGAATTAAGGCATACAACAACAGGGACCTTTCTTACATACACTATTACATCTCTGACTGCTGGAGATAGTGGAGATTACACCTGCAGAGTAGATGTGGGCAGTTTCAGCAAGATTCTCACAAAGTCTTTGGAAATTTCTATGGGTTAGTTATATATTTTAATTGATTTATCCTCCTAACAACGACAATATTTATACAACTGCAATATTAATACATTACATCTCAACAACACTTGAATAATGACTAAACATCTACCTAAAATAGTATTATGAATAGAAGTGGAAGAGGCTAAGCATTACTTTAGTAAAGACTGCTCCCAATTGGCCTTCACTAGAATCCTTGTGAAAGTTTGTCTATCAAACTCAATGATTTCTCTGGAGTTGATATTTATTATTCAACAAATAAAATAAACAAAATAATAATCGAAAGTCCTTTTATACTACAATGAATTAAAGATAAATGTGTGATATGTTTGGTAGATAAAAGATACTATATTTATGGTTACCACTTGTGATTCTAAAGTTACCAATGGTGTTGGCAAAATGTGCCTGTAGCTACAGATGTCATGTGCTTGCAACTACTCCTGTGGTTACATTAGCTGTTGCCTCTACATTATCCTCCTCCTTCTTGTCTGACGTCCTTGGAAAATTAGCTTGTGTGTAACAAAAAAAATTACATTTTGTAATTGTGACCGTCTACAAGAAAACCGGGCACAACGCGGCACCCTTCGAAAATTTTGTTTTTGCACTTACAGAGTTGTCGGCGTCCAGATATTGAGCTCTCCAAGTTTTATCGTCGTAGCTTAAGTCGTTCCCACTATAATAGACCTAACCGTTCCCTTCCGTCGGCTTGAAACAATACATTTATAAGAAATCGATCGATCTTTTCTCAATATTTACGCACGCCACGTTGTGCCCGGTTTTCCTGTAGACGGTCACAATTGTAGAGCCCATCTTGCTAACTTGCATTTCAATCTTTTAGATCTTTGTAAACTGTCCAGTGCCTTTTGGTCAGTGTAGATTGTGATGGGATTTCCCACTAGAGGTGCAATAAAGCAATTCACTGCTTTCAAAACAGCCTAACTAACTTGGTAATGGATAGTTCATTTTAGCTCCTGTGATTTTCTTAAATAAGTAGCCTATGGGATATTTCTGTCCATTTCTTTGTACACTGCACTTCTCCAATCCCTTTTCCTGATGAATCAGTATATAAAATAAAAGAATCCTCTGAGAATGGAATAGTTAATTTAGTTTGAATACATAATAATTGTTTTAATTTAATAAATGAAATTTTCCATTGATTGTGACCAAAAATATAATAATAATACTAGCATCTGGTACTGCAACTCTGGGATTCTAAATACTACCATTGGGAATGACCAAGGGCTGACTAATGGCTCAAATGTAGCCAGCTCAAGAAATGACTGTACTTCTATCCCCAACTGATCCCTCCACCCAGGAGCTAACCTATAAGGTGGTGTTCTGATTGGATCATGTGCTTGAGTGTTCATTTTATGACTGAGGCCTATAGCACATCTTAACTTGGTTGTCACTGCATCACTGTATTCCTATAACAAATCATCCATTTCCTTATGTTTTGCAGTGTCTAGACTGTATTGATTGTCTGAGTGTGGTTGATTTGTCCACTTGTTCCTCATCTGCCCACAATTGATCTGAGTACTGTTGCATCAGGGGTTGTCCAAAGTTTAATCTGTTAATGTGAGCAGCCATACACTTGCCTCGTCTGTTTTGTATTGCTAGTTTGTGGTTCACCCTAGTGACTTTCTCAATAACCTCATAGAGATCTTCCCACTGGTCATACAAATTTTCTCCTGGTTCAACCTTCTTATCTAAGACTTGATCAGCAGGAGAAAAACATCTTTCTATGGTTCTGTATCATCTCTTAGCTTCATTCTATTATTAGATGTTCCTTCTTTGCCAGTTACTACTTCCCAAATACAAGTGAATTTGTCTTTCAGTTTCCCAATCCACTCAGTTACATTTTGCTGAGGTAGGTCACCACCAAGTCAACCATCATGAATCACATCTAAGGGACCATGCATCTGCTTTTCACAAATTATTTTAAAAGGAGAGTGCCATATATTAGCATGAGGAGCTGATCTACATGCAAAGCCTAAATACTTGAGCATTTTGTCCCATTCAGATTCTTTGTCTGTGTATTTCTGTGAAGCTGTTTTTGAGAGTTCAGTGCCATTTCTCCAAGCAACCATTACTTTGGGGTTGAAGCGATTTCCCACTAGATGTAAAACAAAGTGATCCACTGCTTTCACAACTGCCAAACATTCTAACTCTGTAACTGAATAGATCATTTTAGCTCCTGTGAGCTATTCTCTTAACAGTTATTGTTATCACTAAAATAAACTTACTTTAAATAGTTTTTTGTTTAAAGTACATTTAGGAAATATTCATCACGAATATCAGGAATATTAAGTTTCTTCGTTGTCAATGTAAAATTAAATTTATGGGGCCAACAAATGTATAAACTGTCAACTTATATTTGGTTTAATATTATATTTAATGAGTACAAATCTTTAATATCTTGTTTTTGTTAAGTTACTGGAGTTTCTATCACTGGTAATACCCCATCTGTTTCTGCTGGTTCTGCTGTCTCCTTTACTTGCTGATCTGCTACTGTGTCTGGAAGTCTAACTCTAATGTTTATGTGGACTACAACTGCTACATCTGGTACCACTGGACTACTCACTGGTCAACTGAACTCTAATACTGTAATGGGAAGAGTCAGGGAATCTGATACTGGTACTTACACATGTCAGGCCTCCATTTTTGGATCCAGTGAAAGTGACAGTATTACTCTCACAGTTACAGGTATGTTGTACTAATGTAATTATGTACTCTAACCAAGTAAGTATTATTCAATGTAGTACCAACGATATCTGTCACTATTGCACCTACTGGCTCATCTGTTGCTCTCAGAGACTATAGCCTCACTTGTAGTAATAACGCTCCAAACACTCTGGAATTAACATCTGTTTCATATCAATGGACGAGAAATGGAGTCACACTATCACATACTGATAGTGTACTTAATCTTAGTCCTTTACAGGAATCTGAGAATAATGTAATGTACAGATGTCAATTTCGTGCTTCGTCTACTTATTTAACAAATGATTTAAATATACAAAGTTCCCCACATACTATTACAGTTTTATGTAAGTTTTACAAAATAAAAGAATTATTGTATTATAGAATTAATTTTTGTTTTAATGATTGTTATGGGTACTATAATTTTATGTCTAGATGTTACTCCTTCTATACCAGAAAGTTTTACACATTCTTCATTTCAGAGTACTCAAGGAACTCTGACATGGACATCACTCTCCACAGATGTTGTTAATATGTATACTATCAGTTATAGAAGAGCTGGTGGATGTTCATCTGCTCCTTCAGGAAGTTCAACTACAACTATGAAAACTATCACTATATCTGATCTGGAAGAAAACATACAATATGAATTTACTATAACTGCTACTAATAGTGCGGGTAGATCTCTACCTGCTATGACCACTGCCACAACACTATCAACTAGTAAGCAAAAAAATACTATTATTATTTCTTAAAATATCTAATGATGTTTCTGTATTTAAGGTCCAAGTGAAGCTCCTCCTCCACCAACATTGACTGGCCGTAGTGCCACTAGTTTCACATTCTCATGGAACAGAGAATCTTGTCTCTCACGTAATGGACCAGACAGATATTATACAGTTCAATATAAAGTGACAGGATCTACTCAAGTATTAGCTACAAGTAATGTGGTCATTAACAGCAGAACATACACTGCCAGTTCTCTAACTCCAGCTACATCTTATACACTTCAAGTGGCATTCACAAATACAGTGGGAACAGGTCCTTTTGTTGACTTCATTATAAGGACTTTGGGATATGATGGTAAGCGTTAAACATACAGTTTGGTAATCCTAAGTATTACTTTGACTTAGTGATGGTCGTGATACACATGCAAAATTCAGTGATATATATTTTTTGTAATATCTAGTGCACCCAATTCACATATTATTTTATTAGAAATAATCTTTCATTTCTTATTAAATAGAAATCACTCCTTCTGCACCTACTGATTTTACCAGTTCTATAGTTCAGAGTACACAAGTAACTTTGACATGGACATCACCTCCCAATGATGTTGTTAATGTGTATACTATCAGTTATATAAGAACTGAAGGATGTCCATCTGCTCCTCCAGGAAGTTCTACTACCGCTATGAAAACAATCACTATATCTGGTCTGGAAGAAAACATACAATATGAATTTACTATAACTGCTACTAATAATGACGGTACATCTGTACCAGCTATGTACACTGTTACAACAGAATTAGCTGGTAAGCATAATTTATTATCATTATGTTTATAACTATGCTATTACATGTTTACAATATTTTAGTTCCAAGTGAAGCTCCACAGATAACATCACATTCCTTTACAGCTACTAGTTTTACAGTCTCATGGGATAGAGAATCTTGTGTCTCACGTAATGGACCAGACAGATATTATACAGTTAGATATTATGAGACAGGATCTACTCAAGTATTAGAATCATCTAATGTAGACATTAATATCAGAATGTTCACTGCAAATACTCTGAATCCAGTAACATCTTATACTATTCAAGTTGCATATGTAAACACTAGAGGATCTAGTCCTAATGCCAATTTAACTATATCAACTTTTGGATTGCCTTGTAAGTACATTTAAATGAATTCATTTATATCGTTATCAATTTTACATTGCCAGGTTTTTAGTTGTAACATAATGATTTATAGTTGTTTTTTTATGCAACCTTGCTGCAATAGTGTCTCTATAACATGCTTATCACTTATTCCAATATCTCTAGTCTAAAAACTCTACAAAACTAGTACAATAACACTTTCAAATCATTTCCTAGTGTCTGTTGGTGTACGGCATTCCCAGTTTTAGTATGCAAGCTAAATTTTAAAATGCACTATATCTAGCATTCATCACATTTGACAATCAAGCAAACATTCTTCACTTCCTTACAAATATTTAACAATTATGATATTTGTTGTTAATGTATAATTATAAGTCTCATTATAGCCATTTGATATATACACTGTAATCATGTAGAGGGAGTTGTAATAGCCTTTATAACATTTTATTACTTTAAGTTGCCTTATAAAGAAGCTCTTTTTATTCAGTAAGGCAAGACTGTAAGTAGTTTCAAATAGTGCAAAGTTCTACAGTGTCAATTAGACCAAATTGTAAATTTCAGTCCTCACTAATGTTAATTTATAAGAAGACACTTGACTAGAGTAAGCAGCTTCACTGCCAATATTTTTGATAAAATATTACTAACCTTAGCATAGCACTGACAATGGAATAAATTTCCTTTGTGTGATCGTGGTAACCACACTTTCACTGCTAACTTCTTCACTATTGCACCATTGTGATTTGCTATAAAATAATCAATCAATTCCAAAAGTAGTTGTGATTATTTTTTTTTGTAACTAGCAATAAAAAGATGCAGCACAAATAATGCATTCAAAATTTTTATGACAAAAAATCAATTTTTGAAGCTGATATAGCTATTACAGAACATTAAAGCTTGCATATTAGCATTTGTGAAATTAAGTACTAGTTGATGCAATATAATATAGAATGCACATAATGCTAGTATTATTGTCTAGCAAATAAAAATGAAATTCTATGTAGCATAACAACAAACTTCGTATTGATCAGCTTTTGAATGTTTGTGATGTTCTGATGTTACATACAAAACGTAGAATTGTTTATATATTAATAGTTACCTTTATCCTGTCCCTTCTCATACTAAAACAATTTTTTTAATGTATAGTCCATGGATATCTTAATGGTGTGGCTTATCCCAACAATAGTATAGTGGATCTATCAGAGATTGGTTTGGATAACAACTCTCTAGTCTGCTACACCGATTTAATAACATGCTGTAGAGGTGTAGACAGTACTAATGGCGGAGGATTGGGTGATTGGCTATTTCCAAATGGCTCAGCTGTAATCAGCAGAGGAATTTCTAATGTCAATATGTTTTCAAGAAACAGAAATAAGCAAGCATTGCTTCTACATCGTGGGGTTAATGCCACTGAACCTTCTGGAATATTCACATGTAACATTCCTGATGCAAACTTGCAAGATCAAAAAGTATATTTTGACATACAAGGAGGTATAGTAAATATTTGTTGCAAACTAGTTAAATTAATGTAATATATAAAATGTTCTTATTTCATAATTATTAACAAATGCATTCCTTCACACCAAAATTATTATTTGGTCATTAAACAATTTTCGTGGTTACTGGCAGTCAAAACACTGTGAATTGTTTAATTGATCTGACAACTAACCAGTCTGTGATAATTTACAAGAGAATATCAAAGCAATAATAGCTAGTTTGGAATGTCATAAACCTTCCGCATATAAGAATCCAAGGCAACCTGAGATCTCAAACTGTAGCATCCTAGCATAGATCAGATGCTACATGATGCAAAAATGTCTTAAACTTTACAGATTTGTAATATCCGAATTTTCAAATATAGCAATAGCTAAAACTCACATTGCTCGCATAGGACTAACTACATTCTAAGATATATTTATTATACAAGCTGAGGAGTAAGCTACTTTAACATCAAAAATACAACACATCTAGATAATTGTATATAGCAATCCTTCAAATATCCAGTTTAAGTAACCAACAATTGCTTATTTTGTAAATTATAAAGTAGAATGCAGTACAAAATTGACCCTTATAATACTATAAGAAAATGATTACGCATAAAGAATTAAAGAGAAATGCACATGAAAATAAATGTTTTATGGCTCTATAATGTACACAAGTACAATCATTTATTTGAGATGAGAACAGCTCAATAAATAATTCTATCTCATGTGTACTGTATATAATTAGAAAACATTGAATCTTCATGTGTAATTCCCTCAATTGTGCAATTGCAAAAATCCTATATTGGAAACCAAAGTATTAGAATTCTAATGTTCATTTGGTGTAGCAGCAAAAGCCAAATTTCCAATTTAACAAGGTGATTCAGTATAAGTTTGTGCATCAGTAAAATACAATGTTATCTTCTTTTCTTGAGTTAATTACTTTGTGCTTCAGGATTACCCACTATACAGTCTATTTTATACAACACTACAACTGGTGTTGTGACTTGTGTATCTACTGGAGGTTCTGTTGCTAATCTAACTTGGAATAGAAGTGGAGGATCTTACTCACAGAGTAAAATAATAGTGGATACTGTCAGTGCCACTTACCACAACCTTCTATACATATCTAGTAATACACTATCAGATTACACTGGGATCTTCAGCTGCACTGTTAGTAATAGCAGAGGAAGTGCAGTTTTGACAACAAATGAATTTAAAAGTATGTAACTGCTTCTGAATAATAATAAAAATTTCATGTGTATTTTTATTAACAGTTATAGGACTAGCTGGAAATAGAAACAGTTATGGCCAGGGAGATACTGCTAGAGTGACCTGCTTCAGCAACTTTACTGTAGTTTCTATTCAGTGGACTACATCATCCAAAGAAGTTTCTGTAACAACTGAGAAGACAAGTGATAATGAATTGTATTTAGAAATTGAAATTACTAACAAAACTCATGATACTATGTTCACCTGTGAAGTAATTAACCTACTTCCAAACAATAGAGTGAGGAGCACCATTAGCTTTACCATAAAGACACAACAGGAATGTAAGATATATGATTATTTTATGTGACATAATATTGCTGTATACACAAATTGTACTTAAACCAATCATGTATAAACATTTAAATCATGTTCAGTCAGTTAGAGAAATAGTTGAGTAAGGTTAACGATCTAAATTTTCCTATTATATCAGTTAGAAAAAAAATTAATAAAAAAATTATACATAACTGGCCTCTCATAATTGCTGCCCCAATTATATAACTATGTTATAATGAGTGCAATATGCTCCCTGAAATATTTCTCTAAACTAATCATTTTATATTCTTACTTTAAACAGATCAAATTACTACAACTTCAATACAGCATAAAAATAGTGAACATACAAATGTTGTTGTAGTTTCTACATCAGTGTTAGTTTGTCTCATTCTCATCACTGCTATAATATCTGCTACTGTGGTAATGGTGTACAAAATAAAAACTTCAAGGTAAATGACTGTATCCTGAGATTTTAACAGTTGGGGAATATCAATTTACTGGGTAGTATCACTAGAAACAAAGAGGCACAATATTAAGTTGTTGTTTTTTTGCAATTAATCATACTAGTTTCATTTTGTCTTATTCATTGTTCTTTTTAGACTTATTACTGCAACAAAAGCAACATCTAATACCACAGGCAGTGAATATGAAGAGATCCAATACATAAGTAAGAAAAAATCGGGGGGAAATCAAATATCAAATCTCAAGTGTGAAGATTTAAACAAGAGTGTCCAGTATGATGACATGGCTATGAGTGATTGTGTTGCCTATGGTGAAATAAATTCTCCTAACTATCATGAAAATACAAAAACCGATGTTTATGATGTAATACAGTAAATTACTATGAAGTATAAAACTCAACAATTATAATATTGCTTTTTTTTTTGTCTGTTATTTTTTTCAAAGACTGGCATAGTAATTTTAGTATTTGTACTATGAATTGCTGCAGATTCAAAACTGATTAATAAAATAAATCCTTCAAATGAGACAAAAGATTTTGTTTTGCCTAGTCAGTGTGTATTTGTTTGTTGTCTATTAGAAAATGACCATAAGTAGAGGCAAATAGACCATTGAAAGCTAACACTGACTTCAACTGTATAACAACAAACTAATGGTACTTGTTGTTATTGCATATACTTCCATTGTAATTTAAACAATTAGGTTAGCACACTATGAAATGATGATGTCATCTCTATTTTGAAAGTCATGCATTTTAAACTTCAGAAGTATTTCGTATGCATTTGCTATCATAGAACCTATAAATGTTGTTCTATATAAATCTACTGAAGGTCTTGTTACTGATTTAACTTGCAATAGAAGTGGAGAATGTTAATAACAGAATAAAATAGCTAATAGTGGATACTGTCAATGACACTTTCTACAACCTTCTATACATATCTTAAACTGAACTGATATTAGCAGAGGCAGAGCGATTTTACAATGGATGAAATCACTTTTATTATTAATCTATTTTCGTTAGTTACAGTGATAGGTCTTAACTGCTAATAGAAATACTTACACACAGGAATTAACTGCTACAATGACATTCAGCAACTACACAATATTTTTTTATTAAGTCAATTGCTGAAAAAGTTTCTTTTACCACTGAGAAGCCTGTTAAATGAGCTACACCTTAAAATAGATAGAAAATTCTTGATAAATTTTTGCACTGTGTTTACGTGTACAGTAAAAATTCCTACTACCAAACAATAGAGTAATGACAAATGAGCACAATTAACTTTACTGTAAAGCCACACAACAGATAAATGGACACATGTAACTGATGCTCATCAGTAAGAAAGAACAAAAAATAGATATAGATTAATAATTATTGCTTGTTTTCCAAAACTAATTTTATTTAACCCCACTGGAATAATATCCCAATTTAGCTACATTTCACAAATATTGCCCATGATAGTATCTCAATTTCACTTTCTTGGAGTGAATGACAGCAATTAGGCAAAAATAATAATCTTCCTTAGCCTAAACTTTAGAACTTTCAGATTAAAGACAGTGGTGAATTTAGGAATATAAAACCTGAGTGTATCAAGCACCTAGGATCCTCAAAGACAGAAACTATCACAAGTGCCTGTAGATCACTGTAATATTTATAACTAACATTACGATAGGGGGGAAATGATTTACTAAGTATTTAGACAGCATCAATATCGTTGGCATATTTATACGATGAAACACGTCCGAATTGGATGATGATAGTGCAGAGTTCAGGGACCGAGGTATGGGAATTGGGGTGGGGCTTGATTGGGGTCACATGAGCTCCCCTTTTTCAGAATCATTTCTCTTTCTTCCTTAGCTAATTTATTTCCTAGCATTAAGTGGAAAGTAACTGTAAACATCGATGTCTTTTTAAGGCAATGGTGGACAAAGCTTGTATGATCAATGTCAAAGCAGACACCTTTTGGTATCTTTTCAAGCCTCCTTTAGTACTATGATTGGTTGCTTCCTTTTTCTTTTCTTCTTTTTTTTTCATTCATTAATAAATTGAATATATCCGTAAGTAATTTTCAATGACAGTATTTGAACTTATCGAGAAATGTTAAAGTTTAATTATAACAACTGATGAAGGCTTCTCGAAGCCAAACTTTATCAATACTATAAGTTAAAAAAATAGATTGTCTTCATTATAAGTATCAACATAGTAGAATTTCGACGGTAGCTATAAGTAATTTTTTCTTTGTATTATTGTTGCTGTCTTGACAATTGACTACACTTATTAGACTATCTGTGTCATTCAGTGAAAATTTAATAAATGATTTTCATTTTTTCTTGATTTAATTAACTGATTTATTCACTCATTTCATTAATATATACAAAAAAAAATTGTAAATTATTTTAAGCATTTCCCACCCCCCCTCATTTTAGCAGTTCATTCCTTTCAGTTCAAAGCAGTCATATAGTTATTGCATAAAAGAATGTAATCTTGGAATTAAATATTTTCAAAATAATGAAATAATTCTATTCTATGCACTGAAATCTGTAGCCTTATTTACCACATCTGGAGGTCCAGGCATAAAAATGAGAATCCCTGGCACGGCCTTTGACCTCTACTTTTTGTTAGAAATACCTTAGAGAACTGTCCAAAATAGGGTGTTTTCCAGTTAACTCCTCACTAAGGTAACCCCTCTCATATTTCTGCCTACGCCCCCGCATACCATTTTAGTCTCGCGTAGACCCTTTACCAATCGTTATGAAGTCTCAAAAAGAAAAAAGAAAAGGATTCGCTAAAATATCGGATTCATACCGCATATATAACGGAGGAAACCTATGTAGCATACATTACTTAGCTTTCATGGTCAAGCTAAAATTAATTAAAACCAGTAAAGTTGGGCGGACCCCTGAGTGACTCCACCCGAGCCCCGCCCAACATAAGGTGCTTACAGGAGGTGAACTGTTGTGGTCGAAATGTTCGCCTCGGCAACTATGGGTCTTGCTATCTTTGTGTACTTGGCTGGAGTCTTCATTGTTGTGGTTGACGGACAAGGTAGTGAGTTATAGTCCACTAGACAGCTAGCTATAGCTAGTAGATGAATGAGTTAAAGCCTTACAGTGGCTTTGCCATGGTTGTGCTCTCGTGTGGCTATAGCTGAGGACAAAGTGCACAGGGCAAAAACTTTTAGTAGCGTATTTAGGACATTTCATGCTTTCACCAACTTTCCTGTAGTAGATAAGGCTAAATGCCCTGCACTACAGGGCATTTAGCCCTATCCTGTACAGGAAAGGTTGTGAAGCTAAATACGTTACTACAGGAAATTCAAGTTTTTGCCCTGTGGTGGTTTATAATTTGTCAAAGACTTAACATTTTTGAGAGAATAACTTAACTGAGCATTTCTGCTAGCATTGGGAATCACCACTCTATAAAGTATAGGGTTTGACTAAGAGCAAATCAGTAATAGATATTTAAGTCTTGCGGTACAATAGCTTACAATTTAACCATGAAAGGACAAGGACAACTCTCAGCCATCCCAATAAAAAATTACTGCAGTATTTATATGCATGCATCCAATAAAAATATAAAAGTATAATTCATTCAAAAGTCAACAATGTTACCATAAAATAAAAATTTTTGTCTGAAACTTTTGCTATTATTATTAATTAAAAATTATATTCATAGGACAAGAAGATGACTAAAGTTATAGCAAATGTCTGAAAATTTTACCCGAATTATCTGTTCAGAATCACTACTGATACAAGTGCAGTTCTAATCAATATACCTATAGAAACAAGCTAGACTATAAAACATAAATTATTACAGGAACTGCTTTTGCTACTTACACAGAAGCACCCCGTGTCTTTTTTATTAACCCTTTCGTTCCGGATCCCGCTTTAAAGCGGGTTAAGACCGATTGACTTCTCCGAATTTTTAAAAATAGTTACTTTATAGCTAGAACCTTCAGATTGCATACACAGGTGCCCAATGCATTGGAGAAGCATCTAAAATAGCTTTCCGCCAGGACTGCTTCGACAGTACCTCACAGCAGTTGCGTTTATTTCTTCCTCGGCAAAAAAAAAAAACATCGGTTCTCCGTCGAATTTTAAAAAAAGTTACCTTCTTCACAGCAGCTTCATTTATGGATCCATTCATCTCCAGAGCTTTGTAGAAGCAGCAAAAAATTGCTTGAGCTCAGTAGCCTTCCATAACACATTGAAACAACCGCTTCTTTGCCGACCAAGACTTTGCGGTTGGACTTACTGTCTTCTCCATTTTTTATAAAATCGCCAGTTCAACTGGGGACCTCCCTATTACGTACAGTCTTAGGTAATGCTTATTACATCATAGGAAAAAAGTGAGCGTGTCGTGTGACCTCGGTAACTATGCAAAAAAAAATTTTTTTCAAAGTCATTTTTTGGAAGATGGCGTCTAGAAGTTACAATGCGGTGCAAGTTTTAGACTTGCTTGATGTTGACTCTAGCGACTCAGGATCAAGCGGAGAGAAGGGAGACGACATCTAGGGCTATAGGAGGCCCTGTATCAGGGTTGGTGGACCAGACCCGGTCAACTCTGATACTGAAAATGGGAGTCAAGAAGATGATCGAGGTAAGCTTGTCTTTCTCTTGAAAAATAGCAAGCTTCTGTTGTGGAAAGGACTTATTTATAGCTATATTGAGATAGAGTAAGCTGTTTAGCTATAATATTATATATATTTCATTGAGTTTTGAGATTTGAAAGTGGCTTGTGGTTTTTTGAACAAATTCAAATTTTCAAAAAAATTTAAAAAAAGTTTTTACCACATATACTACTAGGACCAGATGTGAATGCAGTCACCGACCCAGATTACGCAGATGAGGGGACAGGAGCAGAGTCTTCCAGTGATGAAGGAGAGGATACCGGACCTGAGTCTTCCAATGATGAAACACGAATAGGCAGCAGGTTCCAGTGATGAAGAAGAGGAAGTGGCTCCTCCTGCTCCAAGTTCTGGACGTCCTCGCGGTCGGAGAAGGCGGGAATTGAAGAACAAGAGTCGGGTGGATGAGGTAGGGGGAGAGTGGAAGAAAGATGACAACACACCCATTGATATTCCATAATCTTTTGTGTAAAGGACCACAGACTTTGATATTTGTGGCTGCTCCCCCCCCCCCCCTCCCCCTCCCTGAACATCCCAAAAGTTGTAATATGTATTGTTATTGTCGTTGTCGTTGTCTGTGTTTTTGTGGTGTTGTAGTGGAGCTTCACACTCGATGTATATGTGTGTGCGTGGAGTTGAAATGTTATTCTGGCGCTTCCAGATCTAACCGGGGAGGGAACGGACTCGGGGGGGTGGGGTCTTTTCCAATCGGGGCTACTATGCCTATGTAAGTTGAATTTCATGTATGTGTGTGTGTACACCAGTCAATTTATATTATACATTTATTTTTATGATCTGTATTCACCTGTATCTTCTTTTTTCTAGTGTGTGTGTGTGTGTATGTGTGTGTGTGCATTTGTGGAATGAGAGAGAGCATCCGTGGACAAACAGTATGTGGCGCTTCCGTATACAACCTGGGAGGGAACTCTGGATCTTTTTGGATCGTGACTACTATGCCCATGGAAGTTGAATTTCATGTGTGTGTGTGTGTACACCAGTCAATTTATGTATAATAAATTATACATTTATTTTTATGATCTGTATTCACCTGTAGCTTCTTTTTTCTTGTGTGTGTGTGTGTGTGTGTATGTGTGTGCGTGCATTTGTGGAAAGAGAGAGAGAGCGACCATGAACAAACAGTATGTGGCACTTCCGGATCCAACCTGAGAGAGAACGAACTCGGTGGTCTTTTTCGGTCTGTGACATCATCCACGCTGGGTAAGTTGAATTTCATTTTTTCAACTTACTGTATTTGGGTGTCCAGCTAGGGCTGGGGGGGGGGGGAGGGGTTATGGTACAAGAATGTCAGTGAAAAGTAATGACGGGGGAGGGGGGGGTTATGGTACAAGAATGTCAGTGAAAAGTAATGACGGGGGAGGGGGGGGTTATGGTACAAGAATGTCAGTGAAAAGTAATGACGGGGGAGGGGGGGTTATGGTACAAGAATGTCAGTGAAAAGTAATGACGGGGGAGGGGGGGGGGGCAATTCAGCGAGGCCAGCTGTTATGTTACAAATATCATTGTTGTCTTGTGTTTTTTTGGTATTGTATGGAGGTTCCGGATCCTATGGGAGGGATCGTTCAGTCTGTGACACCATCCATGCCGGGTAAGTTGAATTCCACGTGTGTGCTTGTACTGCTTTTCATTTTCAAAGTACACTTTCTCAATACATGTTTCTCTCATGTACAGTGTGGAGTATACATAGCAGGGGTTCATACAGTGGGAGGCATGGCTGGGTTCCCTCCTAGAATTTTGGGAGTTGAATAGAAATGAACATTTAGGAAGCATTTATTTTTAGTCTGATATTGTATCCCATTATGTTCCTATCATAACTGAGCCATTTAGTGCATAGGACCGAACACTGATCATCAGTGTGAAGTATAGACCCGTATGCAAAGATGTGCATCAAAGTAGTGTAGGTTCCAAAAAATGGGTGTGGCGAAGTACACTCGGAGCCCCACCCCAAACAAAAATCCTGTATGAAACCGCATACAATACATCATAAAGTTGCAATTATATAGGATCATGAATAATTTGTTGTTTGTATTACAAATATCTTTGTTGTTTGTGTTTTTGTGTATATGAAATTGTTTTGTAGTGGAGCTCGACGTTCGATGGCATACGTTCCTTGTGGACACTCATAGATGTCTCCTACATGATCACAATCAGCACCACACACAACAAACAACATATTTTATTGTTGAACTAATATAATATTGGTATAAAATGCATCAAACAATATTATTTCTATTTTATTTTATTTTTTTATTGATGGGAAAAGTGGATTTTTTGGGGGGGAAAAAATTTTTTTTTTGAAGTATTAGTAGATGGCTTAAATATTATTCAATTTTCTCAATCAAAAAATGAGGGGAATCCCAAACTCTTGGTCTATTTAGTGATATACGGTTGCTATGGGGTTTTCCCAGCCAGCATCGAGTTAAAAAAATAAAACGGCAATGCTCTATTCCGCGGTAGAAAATTAGATTTTTCCGCGCGCGTCAAAACAATTCAGGAACGAGAGGGTTAATGCACTGAAATTAAAGGTCATTAAATGTATGTTGTAGTGATAATTAATTCTCGAGATTATTTTTCTAATTAAACAATACAAAACAATGTCATCCGTGTATTCAAATATTAATATGAAGACTACTTAACATAAAAATGGTATGAACATGTTTTTATTCTTTTCTGTAAAGTCATGCTAGCAAGACTTGACAAAACTAATTGCTATTCAGAGTATATTAGTCTGCATTAATACCTGATTAAAATATATACTTAATTAAAGACAATCTCAGAGATATTACTAAGCTTCAGAAAGTGTTCCTGTAGCAAATTTTTTTTAATTGTAAAACCTCCATTGCAAGCATCCTGATGTTCTTTCACTCTCTGTTTAAGCCTTCTAGTTGTTTCACCTATATACTTTACCACAGCTGCAGGGTACATAAACTATATACTATATGGATGACTTGGTAGTATCTTTGACTTTAGTAAGATGTGATGTTTGTTTAAATGCTGTTTTGATGTCAAAAGTCTCTCACACACTCTAAAACTCTCTATGTATGGAATAATAAGAATCAAACCTTTCTCTTGCTCAGTATGTGTGTGATCTCTAGAAGGTTACTCTTTAGAGACCGCCCTAATTGTTGCGTTGTCATAACCATTACTTTGAATTACTTTGTTTAGGTGTTTCTCTTCTTCCTTCAAGCTTTCACTCACATTAGTTACACTCCGAGCTCTCTGATACAACCATTTCAATTCCTTATTATATTGAATATGATGATGACTTAAGTGAAGGTATCTATCTGTGTGTGTAGGTTTTCTGCACACTGGAAGTAAGCATACAATCACACTCTCTCTGTTCAATAAGCAATCCAAAAAATGTGGCTTACTATCTTCCTCTGGTACCATGTTGATTTTATAGACAGTTTTACAGAATTTAAATGGTCCAACAAATGTTTTTCAGTTCCTTTCTAACTATGCATTAAAGAGATATGTAGATGACACCGTTTGCATAGTTAAAAAAAGAACTGAAAAAATTTGTTGGACCATTTAAACTCTGTAAGACCTCTATCAAATTCACCATGGAATCAAAGGAAGATAGTAAGCTACTAAAGTGTACAATTTACTCACTTTATTGTTGCAGAATTCTGGGCTTCAGAAAGTATTCCAGTAACTATTAAAAAAATGTAAAAAAAAGTACACCAGTGCACTCGTTTAAATTTTTTGATTACAAGTGAACAAAATATAAAAAAATTGGAATGTTATATTAGATAATTGACTTATTGGAATGATAAATTAGTATGGTCCAATGCCAAGAATTCTCAGCTCTGATAGTCAAAGGAAACTCATCATTTAAATATACCTTTGTTCCATTCTATTAATACTTCAAATTTTCATGCATTAAGTTTCAAAATACATTGTGTTCAGAAACTCTCCTGTTCCAGTCTCACCTACATTATCCTTATCAGTCTTTAACTTCACACTTATCCTCAATACAGCATTGAAGTATAATAATGTGTATAAATCTAATTCATTGTGCTATATTATTAGCATAAACTTGTGTTATTTTCTTTAGGTGTGTCAATAGTGGACTTCAAACCCGATATCTATCCAAGTGGTAGTACAATGATTTATGTGCAAGATATTGGAGAACTACAAGCTGGTTTCAGTAATACTAATGAAGTATTGGCATGTAGGACAGATAAAATGCCTTGCTGTAGTACACAACCTAATAGATTTGGTAGCTGGACTTATGACAATGGAACAACAATTGGAAATCGTGTTAATAGTGGAATAGATTATTTCAGAAGTAGAGAAGATAGTCAAATGGTTTATCTCAGTCTCAGAAGTTCTGCCACTAATCCACCTACTGGAGAATTCTGCTGTGTAATACCAGATTCTAGGAATGTCATGCAAACAATTTGCATAGACTTAGGTAATTACCTCATTTATAATTCAAGTTACTACTGGTTGTATCATAATAAATATTGAAATTCTGATGTACTGCCTCATAAGTGCATTATACCTAGCATTATCCAAATATTTGGTCTATTCTCAGCAAACAAAGTAAAATTTAGACTAATTAGCTTGAGTTTACCCAAAGTTAGACAGAAACCTTAAAATTGCAAGTGTTTGTGTGTTCAAAGAATACTTCATTAATTAAGTTATATCAGTTGCTAATAGCAAAAACTTGCCATTGCAATGATATCAAATGAGATCATTTTGTGCAAGTTCTCATTAAAATATCTAAACACATTTATTGATTTTCCAAGGCTGTTATGATATATATTAACTTCTAAGGCATATATATAGCTAATAGTATTAGAGTATATTTACAGCAAAACAAATGTTCTTTGTTGATACATTATGTTTACTGTTGTTTAGTATCTACTACTCTCAATATTGGTATAACTACATCCGGAACTGCTACCCTGAGTGAAATGTACTCCTTAACATGCACACCATCAGTAACATCAGGAGAAACTGTCTCAAGGATTGCCTGGTTTAAAAATGATCAAGAGTTAAGGCATACCACAACAGAGACTTTTCTTACATACACTATTACATCTCTGAATGCTGGAGATAATGGAGATTACACCTGCAGAGTAGATGTGGGTAGTTTCAGCAAGATTGTCACTAAGTCCTTGGAAATTTCTACAGGTAAGTTATATATTTTAATAGATATATCCTCTTAATAACGACAATGTTTATACAACTACAGTATTATTACATTACATCTCAACAACACTTGGATAATGACTAAAAATCAAACTAAAATATTATGAATAGAAGTGGAAGAGGCTAGGCTTTACTTTAGTGAATACTGCTCCCACTTGGCCTTCACTAGAATCCTTGTGAAAGTTTTTCTATCAAACTCAATGATTTCTCTGGAGTTGATATATATTATTCAACAAAAAAAAACTAAAAGTAAAAATTGAAAGTCCTTTATACTTACAATGAATTAAAGATAAATGTGTGATATGATTGGTTGATAAAAGATACTATATCAACCAATCATATCACACATTTATCTGTAAAGCCTAGCCTCTTCCACTTCTATTCATAATATTTTAGTTTGATTTTTAGTCATTATCCAAGTGTTGTTGAGATGTAATGTAAGGAGACTGTAAGTACAAAAAAAAATTTTCGTCGGGGCCGTGTTGTGCCCGATTTTCCTGTAGACGGTCACAATTGTAGAGCCCATCTTGCTAACTTGTGATTCAATCTTCTAGATCTTTGTAAATTGTCCAGTGCCTTTTGGTCAGGTCCGTGTAGCTTGTGATGGGATTTCCCACTAGAGGTGCAATAAAGCAATTCACTGCTTTCAAAACAGCCAAACTAACTTGGTAATAGATAGTTCATTTTAGCTCGTGTGATTTTCGTAAATAAGTAGGCATGGGGGATTCCTGTTCATTTCTTTGTACACTGCACTCCTCCAATCCCTTTTCCTAATGATTCAGTATTAACATAAAAGAATCCTCTGAGAATGGAAGAGTTAATTTAGTATGAATACATAATAATTGTTTCAATTTAATAAATGAAATTTTCCATTGATTGTGACCCAAAATATAATAATAATACTAGCATCTGGTACTGCAACTCTGGGATTCTAAATACTACCATTGGGAATGACCAAGGGCTGAGTAATGGCTCAAATGTACCCAGCTCAAAAAATGGCTGGACTTCTATCCCCAACTGATCCCTCCACCCAGGAGCTAACCTATAAGGTGGTGATGTTCTGATTGGATCATATGCTTGAGTGTTCATTTTATGACTGAGGCCTATAGCGCATCTTAACTTGGTTGTCACTGCATCACTGTATCCCTGTAACAAATCATCAATTTCCTTATGTTTTGCAGAGTCTAGACTGTATTGATTATCTGAGTGTGTTGATTTGTCCAGTTGTTCCTCATCGGCCACAATTGATCTGAGTACTGTTGCATCAGGGGTTGTCCAAGGTTTAATCTGTTAATGTGAGCAGCCATACACTTGCCTCGTCTGTTTTGTACTGCTAGTTTGTGGGTCACCCTAGTCACTTTCTCAATAACCTCATATAGATCTTCCCACTGGTCATACAAATTTTCTCCTGGTTCAACCTTCTTATCTAAGACTTGATCAGCAGGAGAAAAACATCTTTCTATGGTTTTGTATCATCTCTTAGCTTCATTCTATTATTAGATGTTCCTTCTTTGCCAGTTACTACTTCCCAAATACAAGTTAATTTGTCTTTCAGTTTCCCAATCCACTCAGTTACATTTTGCTGAGGTAGGTCACCACCAAGTCAACCATCATGAATCACATCTAAGGGACCATGCATCTGTTTTTCATAAATTATTTTAAAAGGAAAGTGCCATATATTAGCATGAGGAGCTGATCTACATGCAAAGCCTAAATACTTGAGCATTTTGTCCCATTCAGATTCTTTGTCTGTGTATTTCTGTGAAGCTGTTTTTTCAGTGTCATTTCTCCAAGCAACCATTACTTTGGGGTTGAAGCGATTTCCCACTAGATGTGAAACAAAGTGATCCACTGCTTTCACAACTGCCAAACATTCTAACTCTGTAACTGAATAGATCATTTCAGCTCCTGTGAGCTATTCTCTTCACAGTTATTGTTATCACTAAATAAACTTACTTTAAATAGTTTTTTGTTTAAAGTACATTTAGGAAATATTCATTATGAATATCAGGAATATTAAGTTTCTTCGTTGTCTATGTAAAATTAAATTTATGGCTCCAACAAATGTATAAACTGTCAACTTATGTATTTGGTTTAATATTATATTTACTGAGTACAAATCTTTAATATCTTGTTATTGTTAAGTTACTGGAGTTTCTATCACTGGTAATACCCCATCTGTTTCTGCTGGTTCTACTGTCTCCTTTACTTGCTCTGCTACTGTGTCTGGAAGTCTAACTCCAATGTTTATGTGGACTACAAATGCAGCAGCTGGTACCACTGGACTACTCACTGGTCAACAGAACTCTAATACTGTAATGGGAAAAGTCAGGGAATCTGATACTGGTACTTACACATGTCAGGCCTCCATTTTTGGATCCAGTGCAAGTGACAGTATTACTCTCACAGTTACAGGTATGTTGTACTAATGTAATTATGTACTCTAACCAAGTAAGTATTATTCAATGTAGTACCAATGATATCTGTCACTATTGCACCTACTGGCTCATCTGTTGCTCTCAGAGACTATAGCCTCACTTGTAGTAATAATGCTCCAGACACTCTGGAATTAACATCTGTTTCATATCAATGGACGAGAAATGGAGTCACACTATCACAGACTGATAGTGTACTTAATCTTAGTCCTTTACAAGAATCTGTGAATAATGTAATGTACAGATGTCAATTTCGTGCTTCATCTACTTATTTAACAAATGATTTATAATATACAAAGTTCCCCACATACTATTACAGTTTTATGTAAGTTCTACAAAATAAAAGAATTATTGTATTATAGAATTAATTTTTGTTTGAATGATTGTTATGGGTACTATAATTTTATGTCTAGATGTTACTCCTACTATACCAGCAAGTTTTACACATTCTTCATTTCAGAGTACTCAAGGAACTCTGACTTGGACATCACTCTCCACAGATGTAGTTAATGTATATACTATCAGTTATAGAAGAACTGGTGGATGTTCATCTGCTCCTTCAGGAAGTTCAACTACAACTATGAAAACTATCACTATATCTGATCTGGAAGAAAACATACAATATGAATTTACTATAACTGCTACTAATAGTGCGGGTAGATCTCTACCTGCTATGACCACTGCCACAACACTATCAACTAGTAAGCAAAAAAATACTATTATTATTTCTTAAAATATCTAATGATGTTTCTGTATTTAAGGTCCAAGTGAAGCTCCTCCTCCACCAACATTGACTGGCCGTAGTGCCACTAGTTTCACATTCTCATGGAACAGAGAATCTTGTCTCTCACGTAATGGACCAGACAGATATTATACAGTTCAATATAAAGTGACAGGATCTACTCAAGTATTAGCTACAAGTAATGTGGTCATTAACAGCAGAACATACACTGCCAGTTCTCTAACTCCAGCTACATCTTATACACTTCAAGTGGCATTCACAAATACAGTGGGAACAGGTCCTTTTGTTGACTTCATTATAAGGACTTTGGGATATGATGGTAAGCGTTAAACATACAGTTTGGTAATCCTAAGTATTACTTTGACTTAGTGATGGTCGTGATACACATGCAAAATTCAGTGATATATATTTTTTGTAATATCTAGTGCACCCAATTCACATATTATTTTATTAGAAATAATCTTTCATTTCTTATTAAATAGAAATCACTCCTTCTGCACCTACTGATTTTACCAGTTCTATAGTTCAGAGTACACAAGTAACTTTGACATGGACATCACCTCCCAATGATGTTGTTAATGTGTATACTATCAGTTATATAAGAACTGAAGGATGTCCATCTGCTCCTCCAGGAAGTTCTACTACCGCTATGAAAACAATCACTATATCTGGTCTGGAAGAAAACATACAATATGAATTTACTATAACTGCTACTAATAATGACGGTACATCTGTACCAGCTATGTACACTGTTACAACAGAATTAGCTGGTAAGCATAATTTATTATCATTATGTTTATAACTATGCTATTACATGTTTACAATATTTTAGTTCCAAGTGAAGCTCCACAGATAACATCACATTCCTTTACAGCTACTAGTTTTACAGTCTCATGGGATAGAGAATCTTGTGTCTCACGTAATGGACCAGACAGATATTATACAGTTAGATATTATGAGACAGGATCTACTCAAGTATTAGAATCATCTAATGTAGACATTAATATCAGAATGTTCACTGCAAATACTCTGAATCCAGTGACATCCTACACTATTCAAGTAGCATATGTAAACACTAGAGGATCTAGTCCTAATGCCAATTTAACTATATTAACTTTTGGATTACCTTGTAAGTACAATTGAATATTTTGAGGTAATTATAGTCACTTAAACATACAAGGCTGGTAATTAAGGTTGAGTTTTTAATTCCTTACACATTATCATCACTTCTTTATTATCATGCTTACTTTGCCTAACAAACACATCATACAACTTGTATTTCAGAGGCACATTCTATTAGTTAATTGCTTTCAGTTTCAGTATTGCAATTACTATGCAAACCAATACTCTGACAGCATAGCCAAGTAGACTAATTCTGCCAGTTTCCCTCTCTAACTAAAGCTTTGTATGTATTAGCATATTTCAATATTTCCTCATAATAATAGCTCCATTATAATTCAAACTCTTAGAATCAGAGTTTAAGTAGTAGTAACTAAAGAAGTATATATGAATTTTATTAATAGAATTTATAGCTAATACATATAAAGTAAGTCAGGCAAGAAAGTGAGTTTAGTTTCCAATTGAAAGTGACAATGATGACCAAATTAAAAACTTCTAGTCCTCCATAATAGTTTGTTTTAAAGTGCAGAATATTTTTTTCAACTAGAACATTATTTATCCATTGCATTTTGCTGTTTATAGTAACTCCATTATTGATTATAATAATACTATAGTTTTACTGATGCTAGGATTGGTGATCAATGTAATAGCCAACAGCAACCTATAAGGTGATAATATCACTGATTTTTGTGGGAATCAGCCATTGGTGTTCAGCCTTTGACTAGTAGCCTAGCAAAGGTAATAGAAAAAACAAGACCTGATTTAACCAGATTGTAGAACATTTTGTACTTTAGATTTCTGTCAATGCTGTGCGAATAAATTAAAACTCCACCTTTTCTACATCTGTAGCTATAGTTATTTTTTATGATTATGAATTAATTTTGTGGTTGATACAAGACATAGAAGTCTCAGTAGCAAATTCCACTTTTTTGATAATGTCTGAGCAAATTGTTTATCTTTGTTGGCTGAATTTGGTCAGACTATTCCGCTCACACCACACCCACAAACACACCTACAGTATGATGATAATTATAAATAATTTTAGTATTGTTTATAAAAAACAGCTACTGAAATTTTTTCTTGTGTTTGATTTTGTTGTTTCTTTTGCTTTTTTTGTTGTTGCTGTTTTATTGTTGTTTTTGTTTTTTGTTTGTTTTTAGTCTATGGATATCTTAATGGTGTGGCTTATCCTAACAATAGTATAGTGGATCTATCAGAGATTGGTTTGGATGACAACTCTCTGGTCTGCTACACTGATTTAATGACATGCTGTAGAGATGATGACAATCATAATGACGGAGTATTGGGGGATTGGCGACTTCCTAATAACTCTGTTGCTATAAGTAAAGGAATCTCTAATGCCAATATGTTCTCAAGAAATAGAAATACACAAGCATTGCGTCTACATCGTGGTATCAATGCCTCTGAACCTTCTGGAATATTTATATGTGACATTCCTGATGCAAACTTGCAAGATCAACAAGTATATTTTGGAATATACAAAATGGGAGAGGGTATGTCATTGAATATACTTGGCAATTAATTTTAATCATATATTTTGTCACTTATGTGCATTATAACCACAAATATTAAATCATTGCTTGTTATACTTACTTCTTACAATACTTAACAAAGGTTCACTTGCAGATGCAATTCTATTATCTCAAACTCACCCTACTGCACACTCCACATTTTGAAATAATTCATACAAGCCACATTTTAATGACATCAGAGTCCTTTCTAATTACAACTAGTTCTTCCGCAAGATTTCTTATTATATGTTTGCCAATTACTTTTTCTTTCTTTAATACAATAATTAAAAGTTTTTGATGTAACTTTTCAGTTATAGCTCTATAGCTTTCAGTTATAGCATTATATAATATAAATAATTATCATTTGTGGGAAGAGTATGTGTTGACATAAATACAATACATTATATTAAATAGAATATATTTTTGTCCTAAAATGTTACACAAGAATATGTCCGATATGTTAAGGGTGGAGACCCATCCGGCCCACGCATTTTCCTTAAAAATTGATGCTGAAAAAAAACAACTTCAAGCATTGGTGGCAATTCTTTTAACATGCTGAAATTATTTAGGGTGATAAGGCCTCTCTGCACACCAAAATTCAGACCATTGGCACCTTCGTAAGCCCAGTTAGGAGCGATTTACTTCTGCGGACATTTCGTATTGTTTCTCCGCAACCGTCCTAGCTTTTCTGCCGATTCAAGACTCTACAGCTTCCTCCCATTATCTTCCCGCTTCCTACATTTAGTTTTTAGCTATAGCAACTTTACTTTTCTAAATATCCTACCACTAAGGTCAACTTTTGCTTCTGGCACGCTATCAAGAAAATCTAAACGTAGGCCTGTTCACCTTACGTCACCGAATTACTGTTCCAAGTTTAGACTGCATCCAGTGACCCCTTATAGCTAAAAAATACTTGTCGCAAATTCACCCTCTTTGCAGGCGGCCGCGAACTGCGGCTGGGTCAAAACGAAG
>WLWD01001542.1_pt1 | contig 95232 bp, 70 predicted proteins | sample 6712731 | NCBI WGS metagenome assembly WLWD01 (sample SAMN12718690, study PRJNA576275) | sponge metagenome | isolation source: marine sponge | host: Mycale hentscheli | place: New Zealand: South Island, Marlborough, Capsize Point | collected 2014-11-01
GACATTGTGTGTCCACTGCCGAAAGTCAAAGATGGTGTGCAGTACATTCTGACCTTTGTGTGCATGGCCACCAGGTGGCCTGAAGGTGTGCCTATGAGAGCAGGTTCGGCTTCCGAGGTAGCGGAGGAGCTAGTATCCATCTTCTCCCGTACTGGTTTTCCCCTGAGAATGCTCTCAGATTGAGGCAGTGTGTTCCTTGGAAAAGTCACAAAGAGACTATGTGAGATCCTTGGAGTGGATACGATACACACATCACCTCATAGGCCACAGGGAAACGGTGTGGTAGAGAGACTGCATGGAACTCTCAAGCCAATGTTGGCGAAAGCAGTTGATAGTGGTTTAGATTGGTCAACGTTCTTGCCCATGGCACTGTTCGCTATTAGACAGGTTGCCAATAGAGATACAGGCTATTCTCCCCATGACCTAGTCTTTGGCAGAAGGATGAGAGGACCTAGTCTTTGGCAGAAGGATGAGAGAGGGCCCCTTGACATAGTAGTGTACACGGGCTGGGTTGAGGACTGCTATAGTGACTGTGACGTGAGCTCGTGGGTTGAGAAGTTGCAAGAGTGACTGTGAATTATCTGTTGTGTGTGAGGCTGAATCTAGTGCTAGTAGAGTGAAGAAGTTTAATAAGAACAAATATGAAGGTGAGCTGGTAGTTGGTAGTGAAGTATTACTTAGAGTTCCAGGTCTTCACGGTGCGCTCCAAGCTTCGTGGGAACGGCCATATAAAGTAACGGAAAAATTATCCAGAGTGAATTACCGTGTGTGCAAGGGTGAGGGACGTCCTGAGAGGATTGTCCACATTAACAACACTAAGACGTACAAATCACTGGTTGCCAGTGTGAACAGTGTATGCATAGTGGCAGAAGAGAATACCGAGATGTCGGAGATGTGGGATAACAAGAGTGTATTGTGTGACGAGAAGTGTGATGGTTATGATGAAGGTGAATTACAGGTAGTGCTACAGAGGGTGTCTGACTGCTTTTCCGAGAAACCGGGCTTGTGCAAGGTGGGTTCGTGTGTGATTGCTGTTCAGGAAGGAAGTGCAGTTGTAAACCTGCCTCCTCGTCAAGTGCCCGTGAGCATCCGACAACTGTCGGTGATGAGATTCAAAAGTTGCTTGCCCACGGCATTATTGTAGAAAGTGATGCTGAGTGGTCAAGCCCAGTGGTTCCTGTTAGGAAAAAAGATGGTTCTATTTGTTTGTGTGCAGACTTTCGAGAACTGAACACCATAAACCCCTCCCAAACTCACACTTCTTTCTCTAATCCTGCCTTACCCAAACACTCTATAACCTCTTATAAATCCTTCAAATGATCATCCCAAGTACGACTAAATACAACCACGTCATCTATGTAATTTGAAGCCACTCTGGCCACCAGGGCCAGCACCTGCTCAATGACAGCCTGAAAGATGGCAGGTGCGTTCTTGAGTCCGAATGGCATACGGATGTACTTGAATTTGCCAGCCGGGCAACTAAACGACGTCAAATCCTGACTTTCAAGAGCTACCTCAATCTGGTGAAAGCCAGACGTGAGGTCTAACTTTGACAAAACTCTGCTAGAACCTACTTTGTCTAGAATCTTTTGTAGAGATGGTAACCAAAACCTACGCAATGAGGTATATGAGCTACTTAGGACATCAGGTTGGATGTGGGAGAGTCGCGGTCCCCGAGTCGAGAGTTTGGGCTATGGCAGAGTTCAGACGCCCGATTACGAAGAAGCAGTTACGCTCCTTTCTAGGGAGTGTGGGATATTACCGCAAGTTTGTGGAGGGCTTTGCTCGTCTCTCTGCTCTCCTGACCCCAGCTGTTGCTCTCTCCTCTCCACTTCGGGTCGTCTGGACTGAGGAGATGGATGCAGCATTTCGTTTGTTGCGTGAATCTTGAGTGCTCGTGTTGTTTTATTTGTGCCTGTGAATGGTGATGTTTTTGTATTGTATACTGATGCTTCTGGTGGAGGTGTGGGAGCGTGTTTACATGAACTTAGGAACTTCCATTGGCATTTTTCAGTCGCCAACTTCGTGGGGCGGAGCATCACTACTCGGTGACTGAGCTCGAGAGTCTAGCAATAGTGGTGGCCCTGATCCATTTAGAATATTACCTGTACGGTGTGCCAGTGACAGTGTACACTGACCACAAGGCCTGTGCCTCACTCCTAACAAGCTCCCATCTCAACAGGCGCCTAATGCGTTTGGCGCTTAAGATTCAGGATCGTGCAGTGGACATTCGCTATCGTCCAGGACGTTGCAATGGCAATGCTGATGGTCTCAGCCGCCAGGACTGGTGCGAGGATGATGTTGCGGAGCCCTGTCCTGGTGTGGTGATCAGACTGGCCCATCTGGCCAGGTCTTAGCAGGGGGTCTGCTGGGTCAAACTTCTGAAATCATCTAAAAGGTAGCAAGGGGGAAAAATCTCCCATTTTTTTTATCAGTTGAAGTACCAGGCAATGTAATATTAGTTCCAGGCATGTCTCAAAACACACTAACATACTTCTAATTCTATAATCTGACTTGCCAACAACCAGCCACCTGTGCACCAGGTGACTACACAAATTTCCTAGCCTGATCTCTACCATTCATTGGGTCTGTCACAGACAAGTCCTAGCCATGTTCCTCTATTGTAATTTACTGTTGGGATGTGAGTGCGGTATATTTTCGTTTACATAGGGTTTAACCGCGGAGCATCGGTGAAGGACTAATTACATTCCTTTTGAACTGGTACTATGTACTAATACCACCAGACCCTTTCCCAGCGTAGCTGTTAGGTAAAGGGTCTGGCCACATGAGACTAGGTTACGCCTACAACAATGGCTGGAACATCGGAAAACTTCAATGTCTGGCTAAATACTTGTACAAAATATCTCTTGCACTGTGAGAAAAGGTGTGATATAAGGTGTGCTATAACTACCTTATGGTACTTATTGGTAGCTATAAGGTACAACGTACTAGTTTAGCTTATAACAGTGTCACAAAATCACCTGGTGTTTTTTTTGTTTGCAGCAAGTTCCACTGCCCAAGTCCTCTATTATAGTACATATGCGGAAATCTTGAAGAGCTGATTGAATGGCTGCGGTAATCCTAAATTACTGACAACCACAACCGGAACCGCAACTTCCCCCCGAGATATGGAGAGTATTGAACTGGTACTATGTACTAATGCCACCAGACCCTTTCCCAGTGTAGCTGTTAGGGAAAGGGTCTGGCTACGCGAGACTAATAACATCCTACTGGGACTGGTCTCACTTGCACAGGTGGTGTCATGGGTGCTGTCATGCTCTACATTGCATTTACACTGTTGTCATCAAACACCTCACAAATTCTGAGGGATTTAGCTATTCCCAAACCTGTTCTTGCTATCTCTTGATTTATTTGTATCATAGTAGCTACCTCCAACTTGTACCAATTCCCCAAATAGTCTGAACTGTGTTCTCCAAAAGTTTAGCATGGTATGAATGTCTCTGACAAATCTTGTGTGCAGGTCTTCAAAGTTTGCATCCACACTATGGAGTGGAAGTTAATTGTAGAAAATCTTTTTGTAAACAGTAGTAAATAAGTTGTTCTAGCAGGCTATTGCAAAAAACAACCAGTTGTCTGGACCCCACGGTGAAAATAGGTAAACGTCTTTCCCCTTTCCTTAGCTACCGAATAGGCTTCACACCGTATAGCCCGCTACCCGCTGGCAGATCAACTCACCGTAACTGAAGTCGAGGCATTGAAGAAGAATTGCCACGCTAACTACCACGTACGTCACTCCATACCTCCTGGCATCCATTACACTGCAGCACACTCCACCAGCTCCTACTAAATCCTTACAAGTTCCGCTAACGGTAGTGCTCCAGTCCTGTGACCGATGCTCTCTTATGTAGCGCAAGCATTTTTCGCGCATGCGCTTGTTTCAGAGAACCACTTACTGAATTTGAACAAGGACTCAATATCATGAACGATTTGCACCAACTATATAGACTAATGAACTTGTTCAAGTTTGTTTCGAAGACAAGATGATAACAAACTACTGTCAAAATATCTTGTTCAAATGTAGTTTAGCTAAATCATGAAATCTTAATTTTTAGCTAGTAGCTAGATATATTCAAGCTTTTCAGACATGACTCATCACAGCCATCAATAGTGATATATTTCATCTGCTTAAACCACTAGCTAGAACAAAACAAAACAATAACAAAACCATGCTATTATGCTAAAAAAATAAAGTAAACAAAACGTAATAAAGTTAATGAGTGCCAGCAACACATCCCAAGATGGTAATTTCTCTGCTGCACCACCTTAAAGCCTCTGTAGAAGATAGTGGGTGAAACTATCCTCCTTGACTCATGGGACAAGTAACTTTCCAGAGCTCTCAGGAAGAAGAGGGAGCTTGCAGCTATACTGTGGTATTTAAGCTTGGCTAAGTAATGTGAGCTAGCAAAATATAAATTGTTTTAGCCAAAATTTTGTCGATGCAAGGAAGGGGAAAAAAATAACTAAGAATAAATTAGTTAACCTAGGCACACTGGCACATACCCTGAAATGTGGACATGGAGAAGCTGTAGCTCTGTTATACTGGACAGCCCTCCCTCAATGGCATTGTCATGTGACTGTGTTAAGCTACTACAAGAAATTGAATTGTTGTAGCTAGCTAAAACAGGGAGTAATTCCCTTTGACACCGCAATAACTTTGAAAATATATGTATTAATACATTATTAATCCACTCTGACATACCTTCAGATAGGACATGTAATTATATAATTCACTATGCATCAGTTATAGAGACATCTATTCACAGATACATAGTTCAATGTGGAAAACTAGCTATATGAACAGCCTTACAAAAATTAATGTATGATGTAAAATGTTGGCCAAAAGTTGTTGTTGTTGTTGTTGTTGTTGTTGTTGTTGTTGTTGTTTGGGGGGGGGGGGAGACAAGGCTCCCCCAGATATTACACCCCCTTCCCCTTAGCTTACTTTCGCTATATACTTCCTCAGGAATGTAATTTGACTAGCTAGCTACTTATTATTATTATTATTATTATTTTGATTATTATTATTAGCTTTACAACCATATGATAATACAGTTATTGAAGTGTGATGAATAGGTTTTTGAGGTTGAGGGTCAAACTCTAAGCTCTAGAACTGCCAGAAAAATGATACAAAAATAAAACAAAACAAAAGTAAACAAGAGCAAAAATTAATTCAAGAGTTAGGTGGTAGAGTAATGTTGATTGGAGGTATGACAGTTTGAGAAGGGTAGAGAGAGCTGAAATTGTTGAATTTAATGAGGAATGTATTCCAGAACTGTTGTTGAAGAGTCTTTTTGATGGTACTGAAAGGACTAGAAAGATCAATTGGAGAATAATCATTCCAAAGCAAGACTACATGATTAAAATATTGGTGATGAGTACTCGAGAAGCAATGGAACTTACATTCTAGCTTGTGGGAGGAAGATGATTGTGTGGAACCAGAAGAAAAAGAGATGAAATAAAAAATATTGAAAGAATCAGGAGGGTCTTTGAGACATTTCAATACAAACAACAAGTTCAACAGTTCTAAGTGGTACAGGAGTGGAAGAAGGTTGAGGGTAAATAGAGTCTGGACTTATAGTCATAAATAAAGTTGTTCTAAATGTATTTTGAAGCTCTACGTTGAACTTTCTCCAATAAAAATATGTCTTTAATAAGGTATGGACGCCAAAGTTGTGAGCAGTATGTTAGCTGAGACTTTACTAAGAAGAGATAAAGTGACTTTTTCAAGTGGGGTGCTGAGATAGAGACAGTGCGTCTCACTAGATGAAGAAAACGATAGGCTTTTCCACATATCTCTCTAATGTGGAGGGACCATGACAAGTTTCTAGTTACAGTTATCCCTAAATCTCTCTGCTTCTCCAATAAAAATATGTCTTTGATAAGGTATGGATGCCAAAGTTATGAGCAGTATGTTAGCAACAACAGAATATAGAGAAGAAGCACAATTTTTTAGTATGTGTCCACTAATTCCATCATATCCTGGTGATTTAGCAGTCTAGATGGCTTAGTAGGTAATAAATCTCGTCAGAAGTAAAATCTGTATTGTTGTGGAGGCTCTGGCAGAGTCACTCTTTGCTCCTTGCTGGACGACGTATTTACATGAAATTTACAATTTACAAGGTGTGGCAATCTAGTGAAGCCGATTAGAAGCTTATTCAACCTCATTGAGTCAGGTTCTTTTATAACCGTACAAAATTACAGGTATTGTGACAACTCATAAGTCGTTTAAATTGTTTGAATACATTAACTTAAAAACACAGCAATAAGTGGTAAATAGCTATCCATTCATTAGCTTCACGCTAATTGAAATTTCCTATAAATATTACCTTGCCGCTTCAATAATTTAAAAGAAGGATCTTGACCTTTATGGTAGGAACAAGTTAGAAATAAAACTCTAATATTAATACAGTATCTATTAGTCTATCTATGTAGAAATAGGACCTGTTGCTACTAATTGTACAATGGGTACTGAAAACAAAATGTGCAAACATAAAAGTAAAATAGGTAAACATGTTGAGCACTACACTGTGTATAGCAGGCATTATGTTTTCCTTTCTTTGCTCTTCTATTCATGGTAGCTCACAAATACTGTAGCTTCCTCATAGTCATGTACATCTATGCTATTTCTACACACTGCTAAAAGGAAGTAAATAATGGGGAAATAGATTTGCTGTTACACATATACTACAATACTCGTGCCACTTCTAGGTTGACATGTTTTTAATCCTACTGTTCGGGACTGTCCAGCAAGAAGAGGACTTGTGCCCGAACGTCGTAGCTGGGTGACTTAGATAACTCAAAAGATGAAGTTAAATAAGCTTGTTATTATAGATAGAATAAATATACACAGCAAGTAAGATAAGATGAGTTACACGGAGTCAGTGAAAATGGTAACTAAGTAATAGTTAGAGCATACGCGCTTAGGTACTGGTGGATTTAGTGCACTGAAGCCCAAGGGCCGTAGGCCCGAGGGCTTTGTGCACTAAATCCACCAGTACCTGAGGGCATGCTCTAACTATTACTTAGTTACCTAATGAATCGAGAGTACGCATTCTGAGCAGATGAAGAGAGTTGGAGAACATATCATACATGTCCTATCGATTTCATTTTAGAACAGGCTTGGCTAGTTCCAATATAGCTGTTTTGACAGCTGCTAAAGCTGCAAGTTCTTAGTATGGTGAATGTACTTCATCTGGTTATTGGCAAAAGATAGCTATATATGTTACGTGTTGTGAGAATGGTATTATTGTAGATATGAGGCAATAGTAAGAGGACTAAACAAGTAGGTGGTAGATTTAGAATACTCAAATCCTAGCAAAAAGCTATTGCTTCATTGCTCATATTCTTCAACCAAAATGCATGTGTCGAGCATGTGCACCAGTGCATATCCTTCCCATTTGACACTAGGATGTTAAAGTTTCATACCATTGAAATATTATACCAGCTGCTTTAGTGAGTCCCATCATTTGTAATGTAGTAGCATTATCCTCAACATATTTGCTACTGACTTTATGAAACAGTAAATCCATGTCATAGCTATGTAACTCTATCATGGGCAAAATCAGATATTATAATTGTATTTTCAAGGCTTGATGTTTTGCAGTGTCCAAGACCTTAACTGGAAACAAATAATATTAAGACAACCATAAACTCTATACTAGAGGTATTCATAATCCCTTAGAGTTGATCATAGTTTTGGCAGCTAATTTGCAATTTTTGCAGTGTTTGAGGCCTCAGATTGAAAAAATACCATCAGAAATGAACTTTATACACCTAATAACCATGTGCTGGACATATAACTTGAAAAATAGTTTTTTTTGGAACCAAGAATATTTATCGCGAACAATTAAATTTTCACAATTTCCCCCGGAGTTTTCCAAAATTACCACTTGGGCAAACCAAGTTAAATTTATTCTAGAACCACTTGGAAATACAAATCTGTAAAAGTAAGGATTTTATAGACTTAAAGCAGCAATTCCAATAATATTTGAGATAAAATTTTCATTTTTTAAAGTTTAAAACAAAATGCTCAATGTTTCATCACTGGCACTCACCAGATCTGAATTCAGCACAAAAAATGGGTCTAGAAAAGTCAATCAAACTTACTTTATATCCTAAAACAAGGTTATTGATGCTCTAGCCTGGACTAGTAGTGTCGAGAGGAGTAAGTGGCCGACTATTGAGAACTGCCTCTATTACAGTGACACTGTACAGCTCATCAATGAACAGATTATGAGAGCCTACCACCTTGGCGAGGAGGAGTTTCATTGACTTAATTGCAGCCTCCCACAAACCCCCGAAGTGCGGAGATCTGGCTGGTGTATGCGTCCGCTTGATATTTTGAGCGGTGCAGTACCTATTCATAGCATCCTGAGTCTTGGGAGCTTTAAGCAAGTCATATAGGAATTTCAGCTCCTTCTGAGCACCTTTGAAATTGGTGCCATTGTCAGTGGCCAGTGTCTCAGGACATCCACGACGAGCTATAAAACAATGTAGAGCTGCTAAAAAACCTTCAGCGGAAACATCCCTGACGATCTCCAGATGTACAGCCTTAGTTGCCATACATACAAAAACACAAATGTTTGTTTTTTCCAGTATGCGAGATCGAGTGTAGCCAGCAAAATCAGCTCCAGTATGATGGAAAGGAGAGGATGGAGTGACCCTGCTGGACGGAAGTTGACCCATAAGTTGAGTGGTAGTTCGAGCATAGACTTTTCTGCAACGAACGCAGGACCGGGAGATACTTTTAGTTAGAAGTTTAGCCCCGATGACATGAAACTGTAGAGATAAAATTGCAAGTAAGGCTGTAGGACCTACATGTAGATTATCCACATGCAATTGTTCACAGATTAACTTAGTTAGACCATCTCTTCGGTGTAAAATGATTGGATGCTTCTGTCCTACAGCCAGATCAGATTTCTCCAAACGACCACCGACACGAATGAGTCCTTTGTCATCCAAGTAAGGGTGAAGGTGAGAAATTTTACTCTGTGATGAGACCTTGTCCGTGGTAAGTAGTGATTCCTTATCAGCTTTGAAGGAGCGACTTTGACTGCACTTCAGTAGCTTGGCTTCAGTGATCTGCAACTCATCAAGTGACAACTGAGATGAAAAAAGTCTGTCTTCCTGTTTAGACCTGCAGTTACAAACAAAACGCAAACACCAAGTAATAATTCTTTTAAGTTTAATAAGAGGAGAATAACTCAATAAAGCTTTCTGGAGGAGTAGCAGTAAACATAACCACAGGTTTAGCTTCCAATAGATACTTCTTGCCTCTCCAGTCAGTATTGGCAGGCCATGCAGAGGGAGGTTGTAATAACCAGGTTGGTCCATTCCACCAGAGCTCAAATGAAATGAGTTTGCTAGGCATAGCTCCTCTGGAGGCTATGTCTGCGGGGTTGTAATCAGTTGGAACATACCTCCAGTGCGAAGCTGGTATACGACAAGTTGTGTCCACAACTCGATTTGAGACGTATGTTTTAAGCTTGCTCGCAGGAGTGGACAGCCAGCATAAGACAATAGTGGAATCACACCATGCATACACATCTTCCAGAGAAATTGATAATGTATTAGCAGCAGAAGCCAATACCCTACTCAATAACTGAGCTCCATTGAGTTCCTTCCGTGGAATAGTACTGCCATTTAAAGGTGCAACTTTAGTCTTAGCGAGTAGTAGAGACGTAGAAACAGTTGTGTCCGAGTAGAGAGCACGTAAGTAAACGACCCCAGCAAAGGCAGATTTCGAAGCGTCACTAAAGCCATGCAGTTGAAGACTTATGACTTCTTTTCCTTTCACTAAATGACAGCGAGGTATGGGGTAAGAAGTAATGAGTGGAAGCTCACTTCTCCAATTCTTCCACAATCTAGCAATATGGTCAGGAGCGGGGTCGTCCCAGGCCAACTTGAGCTTCCAGAGATCCTGAAGAATAATTTTCACAAGAATCGTGCACGGAGCAAACCATCCGAGGAGGTCAAATGTCTTGGCGACATCCGAAGCTATTTTCCTTTTGGTAGGATTATCGCTTGCTGCAAGAGTAGGAGTCGAGATATGCAATGTGTCCTTCCTTGTATCCCAATGAAGTCCAAGAGCTTTATGACACTCTGCCGGTGGAGAAATTATTTGGTGGTCATCATCCTCTCGCATATCTTTTGGGACATTCTCGAGCACACTGATATTGTTAGATCTCCATTTACGTAGCCACATGCAGGCACATCGAAGTAAAGAAATCAGCTCTTCCTGAATCTCCATGGCTTCCTCGGGAGTTGCAGCCCCTGTTAGACAGTCATCAACGTAAAAGTTCGATACAATTTTGGCTGCTCTGGGGTACTGTTTTTCATAGTCCTTGGCTACTTGACGTAGTACCTGTGTAGCTAGTAACGGCGAGGAAGTGACTCCAAAAGTTACCCTTGTCATGCGCATATCCATGACACCCTCCCCACCGGGAGTTGCTTGCAAGAAGCGATGTAAATCTCGGTCATCTTCATGAAGTTCAACTTCACGGAACATCTTAGATATGTCCGCACTCATACCAATGACGTGAGAACGAAAAGCAAGGACTACATCTGTAAGTAAGGGGTAAAGGCTTGGACCAGGAAGTAGAGTGTCATTTAGAGATATCCCGGTAGTAGACTTAGCCGACGCATCAAAAACTACTCGGAGCTTGGTAGTAGTACTAGAAAGTTTGACGACTCCATGTGAGGGTAGATAGAAAGTAGTAGAATCGGGCTTGTTTAGTTCGTGAACTGGCACAGGCTCAGCGTGGCCTAATTCAGCATACTCTTGTAATGCCCTTTTGTAATCATCCCACTTTCCTTTGCGTTGAAGAGACTGCTTGTTTTGGTAGAATCTTCTACTAGCCTGACCTCGAGAAACACCTAAAATAGGAGGATTAGGCTTCACAAGTAAACATACGACATACCGACCCTCCTCATTTCTGCTGTGCGTCATTTGAAAATGTTCCAAAGCTTGTTGATCCTCATCCGTGTTTTGATTGAGGTCCGATGGCGCTTCTTCAGTTTCCCAGAAAGCTGTTAACAAGTTGTCGGTGTTGGAATCGGCTGCTTGGGAATGAAGACAAAGAAATGATTCCAAGGGAGGTGGCTGGGGAATATACTTTCCTCTGATTGACCAGCCAAACACAGTTTCCCAAGCGTATAGTGTGCCATCTGTGGAAGATCTTCTCCCAGGTAGCATGAGATGATCGAGTACATCGGAACCAAAAAGTAAATCGATCCTTCCCGGTTTGTCGAAGTTTGGATCAGCGAGAGTAAGGTCTTGTAAGAATGGCAGATTTCGGACCCCGTGTAGAGGAAATCCAGGCAAGTCGCCAGTAATTTTAGATATAATGACTGCTGTCATTGGAATAGAATCATGTCCATCAGGAAGCAGAGATAGTTCAGCTTTATAAGGGCAGGTAGGTATCTCCGTCTGTGATATGCCAGTCAATTGTGTTGGTTCATGAATCCTTTTGACCTTGAGGGATTGAGCTAGTCGGTTGGTTATGAAGGACATATGAGAACCACTATCAAGAAGTGCTCTTGCTTTCTGTCGTCGTCCTCTAGACTCAATAGTGACCTGGCATATTCCCAGAACTACTTTAGCTTCCCCTCGTGTTGTATTGCTGGATGGAGCAGTATGAGCATTAGTGGAAGATGATGCTTGTGCATTAATAGATTCAGTAGTCGTAGATTCATTTGTAGTTTGAGCTGAAGGTCGACTTCGATGAAGAAGAGAGTGGTGACGCTTACCACATACTCTACAAGCACTACGACTAGGACAATCTCGGCAAAAATGATTAAATGATAGGCAATTTGTGCATACCTTTAGTTTGGATGCAGTACCGAAACGGTCCTCCACTGACTTAGCCTTGAATGCTGCGCATAAGTAGAGCGGATGACTGCCGTCGTGACATAAGGCACAGCTATCATCTCGCTGTACATGGAGATTGGTGGATTTTCCTTTCTTTTATTTAGTGCTATATACGGTATGAGTTTTCGATGTTGCTGGGGAATCCACAGTCCTGCCCTGTAACCGTAGTCGGTATTGCTGAAGAAGTTCCACGAGCTTGTCTACAGTTGGAGTGGTCTTAGACTCTTCTGTTTTTTCTGTCCAATAACGAAAAAAGTCGTCAGGCATTAGGAGTTCAGCTATAACTGTGTAAAGGGTTTCAAGTGAATCCACTGAACATTCCTTCATGGTTGAGATAGTACGTTGAATGAGCGTAATAATTTGACCAATACCTTCATCCGTAAGTTTCCAGGAATGTTTAACAAATGCCTGGTGTGTGGAATGACCGATAATTCGAGGCTGATCATAACGCTCCTTCAGTGCTTGGACAGCAGCTTCATAGTCTGGGCCTTGCCTAGTTCGAGAATCAATGATCTCCTTGCCTTCTTTGCATTTTATTGTCATGAGCAAGAATGACAGCCGGTCAACATCAGTGAGTGTGGGATCCTTTTTTAAAGCGTTATTAAATTTTTCCCAATAAGGACGCCACGCACTGTTCTCGCCATTGAAGCTGGGCAATTCAAGACGAGGTAAGCGATCGAATTTGGCCATACCACCATCGGGTTTAACATCTTTAGGAACAGATGTCTTGTTGTCTGGATTGTCCTTGTGATACCTCTCCCATAGTTTGGTTAAGTCTTTCATGGCTGTCTGCAAGAAATCCATAAGCTCAGGATGGTCTTTAAGAGGATGAACTTGCGCTTTCATTTCAGTTAGCTGAGTGTTCAATTCCTCCAGAGAATGCTTTACAACCGTAGCCGGTGATCGTAGGCTGAACAATCAATGAGTCATTGATGTTCTGTATAGGTTCAACTTTGTAAGTGAACGAGCTGCAACAAGTTGTTGAGTTAAACCCTTGCGAGTAGCAAGCATTTTGTGACAATAAGAATGATACTCATCCTCTTCCTTATCCTGATCCTCTTCTTTGACATGGGCAGAATGGCGTTTTGTAAAAATTCGGCGATTAAAATATCTGTATTGATTTTTTCGAGGTGATGCTCGATAGAGCCAATGTCCAAATCTTTGAGAGTCTGTGCCGCAGAATCCCTACAGAAGCGCTCATTTCTCGAGACATCACGTCGATTGTTAGTTCGACGGCGTTTTAGTTCTGCCTCCAGTCGAACAAGATCCTGACTGGTCATCATAATGAATTTAATCCAGACAACTGTGATGGAAAGAAAAAACAAGATGAAAGAACAGAATAAAGTAAAAACAAAATAAAGAGTAGTTCAGTTAATTATTTGACACTTAGGAATTATGTATCCAGTAGTGCCGAAGAGACGTAGTCCTAACAGGCAGGTGTTCGTCTCTAGTTTCAGGTTATCAATCCTTCCTGTAAAATCGACAAATCGACTATCTGGCAACAGGAGGATCCGGCTCGAAGGACCAAAATGTTCGGGACTGTCCAGCAAGAAGAGGACTTGTGTCCGAACGTCGTAGCTGGGTGACTTAGATAACTCAAAAGATGAAGTTAAATAAGCTTGTTATTGGCGAGCGAGCGTAGCTAGCGAGACAGTATTAGGGGTGGATAATGCAAAATCGGGTATATGTTAAATGTATATATGTATGTGGGATGGTACGTATGCCCTTTAAACGCGCGCGCGGGAAACTTTTTTTCCTCCAAAAAACACAGCTTTTTAGGCTTGACCCCAGTTTATTCTGAAACTACAGCATTAAGCAAGCCTTACTTTATACTTATGCTCCAAAGTATGAGAAAATTCCTGCGAAAATGCTTGCTTTTCAAGAAACAAAAAGTTGATTCGACCGGTTACTATGGCATTGAAGACCCTTTTCCAGACTTAATTTCAAAACTTCGCCGTTTTATAGCAGGATACGGAGTGCCGGTTGTTGGTTGTCAAGAGCCGTTGGTAATCAGAATGCCGTAGTATTAATGCTAAGGAAGCTACTACTTCTCGAGGGAAGTTGAGGTAAGTACGTAATTCCATATTTGTAAGCTAAATATGCAAAATTAACTCGGGCCTTTCTTTTTTTGTAGCTAAGAGCTTGTCAACAGTGACTGGTAAATTCAAATAGTCAGATTGGCTCAAATTTCGTACTACAAAAGTTACCACTGCTCAAGAAAATGAGGTAAGAAAGTAATTTTGTATTTGTGTGCTAAAATTGATTGTCTTTTGTTTTTGTAGGTGAGAGCTTGTTGTCAAGAATTCAAGGTAATTCAGATGGTCAAAGTAACTTCAATTTGATACTACAGAAGTTATCGATACTCAAGAATGATGTAAGTAGTAATTCCATATTTGTTGGCTAAAATTACAAATAATAACACTGGTTTATTTTTATCGTAGCTGAGAGCTTGTTCAAGAGTTACTGGTGGTTGAGATTATCAGAATGGTTGATGTTTGATACTACAAAAGTTGGTAAGAGAGTGATTTTGTATTTGTTTGCTGAAATCAAATATCATAACTGCTATTATAGTGTTTGTATGAAGTAAGCTAAAACATAGTAACATTTTATGTTACCTAACCATCAGGCTCGCTCGCCATTTGTGCTCAAGCACACCACTAGTATATATGTATGTACATGTATGTATGGATGGTACGTATGCTCTTTAAACGCACGCGCGGGGAAATTTTTTCTCCTAAAAACACGGCTATTTAGGCTTGACTCCAGTTTATTCTGAAACTACAGCATTAAGCAAACCTTACTTTATACTTAAGCTCCAAAGTATGAGAAAATTCCTGCTAAAACACTTGTTTTCAAGACACAAAAAGTTGATTCGACAGGTTACTATGGCATTGAAGACCCTTTTCCAGACTTAATTTCAAACTTCGCCGTTTTATGGGGGGATACGGAGTGCCGGTTGTTGGTTGTCAAGAGCCGTTGGTAGTCAGAATGCCGTAGTATTAATGCTATGGAAGCTACTACTTCTCGAGGGAAGCTGAGATAAGTACGCAATTCCATATTTGTTAGCTAAGTATGCAAAATTAACTCTGGCCTTTCTTTTTTGTAGCTAAGAGCTAGTCAACAGTGACTGGTAAATTCAAATAGTCAGATGGGCTCAAATTTAGTACTACAAAAGTTACAACTGCTCAAGAAAATGAGGTAAAAAAGTAATTTTGTATTTGTGTGCTAAAATTGATTGTCTTTTGTTTTTGTAGGTGAGAGCTTGTTGTCAAAAATTCAAGGTAATTCAGATGGTCAAAGTAACTTCAATTTGATACTACAGAAGCTATCAATACTCAAGAATGATGGAAGTAGTAATTCCATATTTGTTGGCTAAAATTACAAATAATAACACTGGTTTATTTTTTATCGTAGCTGAGAGCTTGTTCAAGAGTTACTGGTGATTGAGATTATCAGAATGGTTGATGTTTGATACTACAAAAGTTACCATTAATCAGGTAAGAGAGTGATTTTGTATTTGTTTGCTGAAATCAAATGTCATAACTGCTATTATAGTGTTTGCATGAAGTAAGCTAAAAATAGTAACATTTTATGTTACCTAACTATCAGGCTCGCTCGCCATTTGTGCTCAAGCACACCACTAGTTTATATATATGTTTGGACGTATGTATGTCATTTTGTACTTTGACCCTCCGTATTTTTGTGTTCGCTCGATGTTCGACCCCGTCCCAAACTTCACTAAACAGAATCCTCTGGTTTAGCGACCATTACCCGTATCACCTTAGAAATTGAATTGTTTACGGTTTTGAATTGTTTTGCGGGTGCAGTTAAAACTAAAAAACTTATGGGAGCTCCATTTCTATTCGAGTTAGTGGCGGTGTTAAGTTATTTGTCACAGTTATAAGCACTACTCAACAGCATTTACTTGACAATTCTGATTCATTGTCCACTAGACGAACCACGAAGGTAAGTCTTGCGTAGGTATGTTCAGTTGTGTGAAAGTATTGTGCGTTACAACTACTATTAAGAATATCACGAAGAAATTTTTAAATAACGTGACTTGATTTTGTTACTTCTTTTTCAATTCAAACAGTTGAGGGGAGTGGTTACTATGGCATTGAAACCCCTTTACCGTATATGCGTAATTTAACAACTCGACTTTATTTAAGTAGTTTGAATAACAATAGTGTAGTTTAAGGCTCGCTCGCCATTTGTGCTCAAGCACACCACTAGTTATAGATAGAATAAATATACACAGCAAGTAAGATAAGATGAGTTACACGGAGTCAGTGAAAATGGTATCTAAGAAAAAATACAGTGCATCAAACATATATAGAGTCAAACAACGAAAGACATCGACGATCTCCGATGAAGGCGGACTTGAGGCACGAGAGATACTGAGCGTGCGTGTTCAGGTCGTTGAAACACTTGCTAACATTTGTGGAGGACGGTTGGAGTTCGAACACTTACATTACTGAAGTTACTTGTTCAACTAGTCCATCTTAATGAAATGAAGAGGGGGGACGTGGTTACCACACTAGGAATAACTTGTGCAACAAGTCCATCTTAAATAGTCCATCTTAATAAAATGAAGAGGGTGGACATAGATTATGAACTTCCTTGAAAATACTTTGGAGGCAAGATTGGCTAGTGAAAATATTGAATTACTTTATTGAGAGTATAATAAGAGGAGACAATATGGAGTGAAAATTGAAGGGGGCCCGCCCCGTGCTCTATGCTATTAGGGGGGCCATGCCCCCTTTCCCTCCTAGAAATGGATTAGTATGGATAGCGCAATGCCTCTACTTAAAATTCTAGTTACCTATAATTTCATCACTATTTCTTGTGAACTGCACAACAATTGCTGGATCACAAAAATACTAGAATTTATGCAAACGATAGACATGCAGAAAGGACAAAAGTGGCAAACTAAGTTTCTTAGTGAGGACAAGGCAAATGATTTAAGGGGTAGAGTTTGTGGTATTTTAAGGAAATCTAAGCTACCACAAGACAATCTAAGTAAACAGCAACGAAAAGCCACAGTCCTCATGAAAGGAAGAATACTATTCAAGCTCACCCAGTTAATACAATCAGGCACTTACAGACTTATTAAGAAGGATCCAACTAAGACTCAGGAAACTAAAATATGTCGTATATTAAAGAACTTAGAAAGGGAAGGTAAAATTCCTACTATGTTGTACAACAGGTTAAGACCCACTGGATGTAGACCACCTCTTCTTATACGGTCTTCCTACGATACACAAGTTATGAATCCCACTTAGACCTATAGTTTCCTGCATTGGATCACCATCTTACAATTTATCAAAGTTCATATCTATAATGATATCTCCACTGTTTGGTAAGACACAATCATACATAAAGACTTCAACACATTTCGTGCAAACAGTTAATAGTGTATGCTGATATCTGATGAAATGATGTTGAGTTTTATGTATCTTCCCTGTTCACCAATGTTCCAATAGATGAGGCAGAGATAAGCTCCAGAATGATGAGAGTCTCGATGAAAGGACATGTTTATCTCCTGAGTGCATCACACAATTATTAGAGGTCTGCCTTAGGTCAACTTACTTTAGGTACAACGGGAACTGCTATGAACAAGTAGATGGAGCAGCCATGGGTTCTCCTGTTTCCGCAGTTGTGGCCAACTTGTACATGGAATTCTTTGAGGAAGAAGCTTTAAACTCAGTTCCAGTTAAATCTGTATTATGGAAGAGATATGTAGATGACACCTTTTGCATAGTTAAGAAAGGAAGTGAAAAACATTTGTTGGGCCATTTAAACTCTGTTAGACCTATACATTTTGCAATGGAATCAGAGGAAGATAGTAATTGTGATAGACAAATATGAGATAATAACTTTAGTAAAAGTTAAATAACATTACTTCACTTCAGCACAGAATCCTGACAGTTACCACAGACTTATCAACTAGCTCAGCCATGTGGTCACTATTAAACCACTAAATATATCTTGCATGCAACAGGGAGTATCCTATTACATTTTGTATTTCGTTGTTATCATACAACTAGAAGTGATAACACATGTGTGATGTATGGAATGATAAATTTGAGACAAATATTCAAACAGTGAAACATACGTATACATTTGTATATGTATATGTGTATAGGTATGTATTTATGTATGTATTTAAATTTGTATTCCAAGTGGTCTTATAGTTTTGGCTCACTACTAGACCAATGCGATACTTATCTTAATAGGATTATGATATATAACTATTCTACATTTATATATATATTATATATATAAAATATATACAATTTTAACGTGTTTGTTCAATAAACATTAATAAATTATACTACTAATCTATTATGCTAAACACATAATAATAATCAGTGAGTATACATTGCTTAATGCTTACTGTTATAAGCGCTAATCAGAACTACATACCTTATGGGAATTTAAAAAATCTCCTCTGCTTGGGATATGTACCATGCAAAAACCAATTTGACGTTTCAAATTGGAGGCTTCAGACAGTCTGTCTCCAAACTAGTCATAATGGTGTATCAAATATTACAAATATGGCTTAGGCATACATAAAGTTGGTGCCATCATATCATCAAACTGGCTGGCTCCTTCATCTAGCAATTTTAAATTGTATAGGCTATTATTCTGTCTGGTGTCTAAGTCAGGCTGAAATTGTAAGAATTCATGCTTGGTGTGATGTAATGAAATATAGTGGGGTTACAATAATATTAAGTGATGGTATCACTGGCACAAGAAGAGCTCATTTTTTTTCTGTTCCCAGTTCATTTTTTGTTAATGACTTTATTATTGTTATTATTATTATCATTATTATTATATTATTATTATTATTATTATTATTATAATAGGAATTTTTTCTCTTTTTAACAGCCAATATTTTTAATTATAACTTAACCCGACATTTCGACTTCTTGCCGAAATTATAATTTAAAATATTGGCTGTTAAAAAGAGAAAATTTACTATTATTATAATTATTTCAGCTGAGAATGACTGAATCATTATTATTATTATTATTGTTATGGTTGTTGTTATCATCATTATCATCCATATTATCATAAGGGAATGATTGCTGTGGTTTCAATACTGTCCTGTGGGGGGCTGGGAAATTACCCACTTGTCTGCAGGTAGCTATATAAGGGCTTGCAATTCTGATATAAAGTGAATAGTATTTTTTTGGTGGAATGGAAGTGAAATATGAAACAATTCTGGAGTATCTTCAGTCTGGCAGTTACCCAATTGGGGCTACACCTAATCTTAAAAGAATTATACTGAAGAAGTCCAACAATTTTATTGTGATAGATGGCTTGCTGTTTGCTGATTCTCAAGGATGTCTCAAGCAATGGATGAAGATAAACAGAATCAGATAATAGCATCATACCATAGCAACAGCTTGGGTGGACACCTTGGACGAGAAAAGACCAGACAGAAGATTACATCCATGTAGGTAACACTGAAATGCATCATTTTATGAATTTCACTGTAGCAAGTTGTTTAATAATATCATATTCACTTGCTCTTGCAGATATTACTGGAAGAATTGTGTTAAAGATATTGATTCATATATACAGTCTTGTATAGATTGTCAACGTGTCAATAAACGGATAGAAAAGTTGGCCCACTACCAAGGACAGAACAAGGAAATGCTTATATAATCACTTGCTGTGACTATTTTACTAAGTGGCCAAAAGCTGCTGCCATTCCTGACAAAATATCGACCAGTGTTGCCAAATTCTTGTACAAACTTATTACAAGGCATGGCAGTCCCGTGATAATTCAATCAGAGATCAGGGTCGAGAGTTCGTGAACCAGGCAATATGTACATAAATCATTATATTTTACTAAACCATTGCATATAGCAATAGCTCTGAATATGTTAAAATGTAAGTGAGAATAATTATATAATTGACTGTTCTGATTGATTTTATTGCATACTATACTTTAATAATGCAGAAAATATTATTATTTTGGGAGTATATAGGTTAATCAGCAGTTATTTGAGAGAACTGGTGTGGAGCATAGGATATCTGCTGCTTATCACTCCCAAACTAATGGATTGGTAGAAGAAAGATTTAACCAAAATCTCGTCAATATGCTGACACAGCTGAGTGGAGAGAAGCATGACAACTGGGATGAATCATTGATGCTTCCTTATTTGCATACAGGTATGTAAAATATTTGCTTACATTTACATTAAATCAATACATATGAAGTTAAACACCATATTATATGTAGAACAAGCAAGTAGTACACTGATAGTACTGTTAGAGACTGTATAAAGTGATAGTTATAGGAATTTTGAAGACTGTTGTAAGATACTGTAAGAGACTGTAAGAGACAATAAATGAAATAATCTAGCCACACACAGGGCATGTGATATATGACATGCAAGAGTAACTAAAAGTGACTGCAAATGATGTCAGAGACATTAAGAAACTAGTTAGTGACTATGAGAACTGAGTAGAGATAGTAAGAGACTTTGGAAACTGTTTGAGGCTGTTATTGGTAAAGGGTTTGCTACTTAATACACATTATTATTATTATTATTATTTAAAAAGTAACGATTAAAAATGGGTAAAGATCGTCAACATTCAATTATTCAATTACTTAAACAATTGAAAATTGATAAGTACAGCAACTTTTTCTTCAAACTTGTAGAAGTGATTTATTAATTTCTCAATGGCCCAAATGTTCACTCACCCCATCTGAACTCCATAGCAGCTCTGAGGTCATCAGAATTGAGTTTCAGTTAGTACCGTTGGTAACAGTAAGTCTGAAGTTTTAGCTAATAAACTTTTTTTTTCATCATGGTAAACAGTTTAGTCTGAACTTGCGTTTAAAATATATATCTCTTGCTGATTGTCTGTACAGCAAAATAATAAAAAACAAAACAAAACACTATTACATTTTCATGTTACCAAAATGGTCATAATCTCGGCGGTGAAAGGGTTAACAACAAACATGGAATACCCCCCTCCCCCCCCACACACACACAAAAAAAAAAAAGAAAAAAAAAGAAAAAAAGAAGAAGAAGAAACAAACAAACAAGGCAATTCCTGGATCCATCTTGGTTATAGAATTCTTTCGGTTTTTATATCCTCTCTCCAGCCCAATTATTTCAATTATTTTCATTTGTAGGTATGTTAGTGGGTGTGGTCTGTCATTGGAAAGTTGGGACTATAATAAGGAGGGAGGGGGAGTATGGGTGGAGAGTGTGTGCCACATTTACATATAATTCAAAATTTTCACTGGCCTGACCTTCTTTGCTGTCTATTAGAATTTACACTTTCAACAACACACCAGAGTTGGGGTAAAATACTCCAAAGTGTTTAATTGTGAATGCAAATATTTTATTTTAGAATTGTATTTAATTAGCATTGCAAACACTTTGAAAATACGAGTGTTATGTGTATGTCACATACGTTATCTGCTGTCACACACACACATGCATGCACACACATGTACATACACATGTACATACACATGCGCGTACACACAGTGACTTCCAATGAAATATCCAAATGGTATTTCCACTTTCTTTTTCCCCAGTAAGTTTTGAGGGACTTGCCCATACTGTCTCTCGCCTCTTTTCATTTCTGTTTTGTATTAGCGATGCACGTATTCCAAACTTTGCAATTCTAAATTTTGCTAGCATTTCAACACATTGCAAATACATAGAGCTCAGACTCACTCAAATACAATTACATTGAAATTACTGCAAAAAATGTATTTAATTACAATTACAATGTATTTGACTGAACTCTGCCACATACCACTCGCCTCTCCCTGGCCAGTGCTTTAATAGTGAGTGTGGTGAAGGAGATGAGAGCAGCATATCAAAACCAGTTAATAAAAATCTAATACCAGGTTCCCTCAACTAATCACAATAATAATAATAATAATAATAATAATAATAATAATAATAATAATAATGCTAATAATAATAATAATAATATGGCACGTACGTTTTCCATTCAAAAAATGTATAGGAAAAATCGCTGTTCAATTGAAATTGCACAGGGAAAGTGAAATAGCACGTAAATAATTGAAATACCTCGGTAACTTAGTGGAAACTAAGTGAAATACCATGGTAGCTAAGTGAATTAGTACAGGTAAGTGTGCACGCATGCATGGTGTTAGCCTTGGAAACATATAGTTCGAGTAGTTTCTAGTTGGAGACAATGTCATTCTTTACCACAGAAGCTCTACCAGTATTTAGACGGAATGTTTAAACAGATTAGGAGGAGCCATATGTGGAAAACGAAGTTCCAAAGGAAGCTAATCTTGAAATAAGGAGATAGTGAGTGAATAATAATAATAATAATAATGTAGCTACAATTGCAAATGACTTTTTAAAAAGCTAGCCTACTATTAGCGAGTGATAGAACGGGTAACCTGTGCTATTAGGGATCAATAGCACTCGTAAAGCTATTGAAATAGCACTACTCGTGCCATTAATCCCGAATATCACGTTTACCTGTGCTATTACTCATACTAATTATAATATCATAGCAACAAAAACAATAATAATAGTAAAAATGACAATAATAATAGCAATAATAATAATAATAATAAACATCGCATAATAGTAATAAGTAGCAAGTACTCTGCCACACACAGTGGCGCTTGATGTAACATGTTTCACAAAAGGAGCACTGTAGCATAAGGTACATGTACTTTAATCTCTTAATTCTCAACCACTTGGTTTAGTTACATCTTTTGTCCTCTCTTGCTCTCTTTCTTCCTGAACCCTCCTCTCGTTCTTCTTGAGTTGGATTCCCTTCTGCTCATTTATATGTACCTCTTCCTGGTTCTCAGTGTCTCTGTACTTCAATCCATGAATGTGGACTTTGCCTTCCCTGTTCAATCCTCACTTTCTCTTATTGAAAACCTGCACAGGCTGCACTACTTACTAGACTTTAACAAAACTAACATAAGACATCAGATTCAATAATCTTGAAGGCTTTCTGGACATTCGCCATTTATATTCTAGTCAGAAAAGTCTGCCTTCACTGCCGTCAATTTGCTTGAAATGGCACAGCAGAGGAACGACTTCTATTGCTGGCCACATAATTGACAAGGAATACTTGTTCGTGTATGCAATTTAAGACCTGGGCGTTAATATTATCAGAGAAATGGACAGAGTGGGTGCTGTCGTGATAGTGGGTGCCTACCCCATAGGATACAATAATAATAATAACTATAATAATTGGTAAGCAAGTGAAGCCAGTGAGTTCAGCTGCTTGTAATTCTTGCGCCAGCGTCTTAAGAATCCTAATGAATTAATGTTTGTGTCTATAAAAGCTGGCTATGCTTGGGGTAGAGGTGACACTATCAGCGTTATTACACAACAAGAGCTAGATCACTATAACTTCTACCACTTAACAAAGCGTAGCAGATCGTAAGAGCTCCTGATAAAATACCATTATTACATGACAAGTGCACTTTGACCTCAGAGTGCTGCTAAATTTCAACTTCAGCGTGAGTGCGAAACACTAAACTTGGGCTCAAAAATCTAAAGGTTAGGAACACATAATTATGCTATTTAGCCTCTTCGTCTATGGGCAAACACTAAACGCTTTCCCTAACCTTTCCAGCGACGTCGGAAGCACGATCGCAGCTCAAGACCCACGCTCTGTAAGGCTTGTTTCCCAGAGAAAGCAAAATGGAGCTCACTGCGTGGGTGGAAAGGACTAGGTGGGAGAGAGGTGGTGTGACTTTTGTGGTAGTGGTTCGAGCTGGAGTACAATCACAGAATATTTGCGCAAGCGCAGCAACCACCAACACCACTTTGATACTTCGGGAACGTGGGCTCCGTTATGTACACTTGTGGTAAGATACCCACTCATTTCACTGAGGGCTGCCTAGGAAACGACAAAAAAATGTTAACTAACCACAGCCCAAAATCTTGGCTGTAGAAGAAAAGCCAAGGTGCATGATTGTCCCCAGACCCTTTCTCCGCGTAGCGGTTAGAGGCGGCGAAGGTTTAGTAAGTACACAAAAGAGAAGGCAAAGGACGCGATTAATCGTAGCCGAAAAGCGTGTGGAATCGGCGAGGTAAGGCGGCGTAGGTTAAAAATGGAGAGGAAGAAAAGGCAAAAAAGGCAGAGATATTAATTGTAACAAAAAAAAGAAGAAGGTGGAATCGAAGAATAAAGGCAGGGGTTAGTTTTCAAAAGAACGGCCAAAGTATGAAATACGAGAAAAAAGTTTAAAAGTTTCTCAAAGTAGGACAGAAATCAAAAGCAGGAGAGATAGACAATGGAAAAGGGGACTCTATGACTCAAGAAGAAGAGCTGAAGAAAGGAGAGGTGGGGCATAAGAAAAGCTCAGATAGTTCAGAAAAAAGAGAGCAGACGAGGGAAACTTATGTATTCTTAACCAATGGTATAGAATGATGATTGAGCAGGATAACTTGTGCTACTGCATTCTTACTTTGCAATACGTCAAGTGCCACTATGTGATGGGAGTAATAATATAATGATATAATATTATTATAACAATAAAATACTCTTGTCTGTCAGTAATGACGGTTAATTAATAATTCAGAAGGAGGGGGAACTATTAACTGAATAAACATTCTAAGGTCTGGGTACTAATAACATTAATAATAATAAAACAAAAACAACAACAATAACAACAATAATAATTAATACTATAATAGCAACAACATGAGCAATAATGATGAGACATGTGCACAAATTATAATTCAGCCAGTCAATGTATAAATAAATACTTAAATTTTCTTATTAGAAACAACAACCAAGATTAATATTCTATACTTTATTAGCTGCTATTGTGATTTCAAAAATGACATCTTGTAGTTAGCTATATGTATATGTATTTGTAAAAGTACTAGTAAACAGCCATTGATTAATAACAATTAATTGCATTCTTACTGAATAATGGTATCCCACACTATAGGCATTTTTTCTTCTTGGAGTAGCTTACAGTTACTAGGCTTTTGTTAAGTTTTTTCAGGAAAATAAGGGACTACTACCGTGGTTGCTCAGGTCGCTAATGGAGGATGTTATTATTTGAGATAGGCACAACATGGATACTAGCAGCATTCGATGGATGTAACAGATGGCTCTAAAGTAACTGAAGTTATTGCTGCCGAGAAATGACTCTGAAATCCCACTGGAAATGAACATCCTCTAGTGTACATACCAGCAATACAATGACATGTACATGTGGAGAGAACTATGTGGAATCATGTTTCAATGTTAGTTCCAAATCTAATCACAAAAACCATCCCCTCCATGTCTATGATTTGACAATTTATATCTTCCAGTTATTTGTTTTATTGCAACTATTTTAACGAGTGAAGTGTGCATGAGTGCATGCACATGTGTGTGTATGTGTGGGTGCGTGCATGTGTATGTGTGTGCATGCATGTGTGTGTACAATGCGTGTGTGTTTTGGTAGAACTGGATGCTTAGTTACATATAAACAGCTCAAATAAAGTCTTATGCTGACATTTAACCAGCGTATTGATTGTTTGTTAAATTAAACATTTGGTGGACGGTTGATGATCTCTCGTAAGTGTGGAGCATCAAACATTCACATGTAAGGATATCATGATAGATTGCTATGGGAACTGATATAGTTATTGAAGTATACATAATTAAGTTTCTTACATATTTGATCCTTACTGTTAGGAAAATTTATGTTCCCTGATTCTCACTGTATTACTTCCCTAACTTGTATATTGCGATCTATAACTGGCACACTATAGGGATGTGTCTTCTTGTAAACTACTAAATGACATACATGGTAGTGAGTAGTGAACATTTCTGCTTCATGTTCCGTATTTACATCAGATTTCAAGACCTGTATGCGTCACTATTGATCCAGTTACATAAACCATACTGTGTATGTGGACATTTACTTATTCTGCACTGCCCCCACAATTCCACTGATGACATCAGAATGCATCTAGCTACAACATGATACCCCATACACTGTCTAGGGACACTTGAAAACTTGTGTACACGGCAAAGAAAGACTTCCAAGTAGCTGCTAGTACAACACCTAGCTGGTGATTTACCTGTGTTTGCTGAAATGAAGCCTTGTGGAGTGCTGTTAATGTTAGCATGTGCAAAAGAAGCCATGCTTATTTCTGCGACACCACATTGACATCAGAAGACATCATGTGAACTGCAACCGTCTTCATTGCAATGATAATCTGTCACGCTCAATAGACCTGGAATCTCCTAGAAAACCTGTCAAGCCTTACAAATATTCACTTGAGTTAACCGACCTTCGGACTAGTCTAGGTTGAGAGCATGGAGATATGACTCGTTTATGGAGAATGGCATGTGATTATTATTATTATTTTATTATTATTATTATTATTTTATTATTATTATTATTTTATTATAATTATAATTATTATTATTACTATTATTATTATTGTTATTATTGTTATTATTATTATTATTATTATTATTATTATTATTATTATTATTATTATTATTATTATTATTATTATTGTTATTATTATTATTATTATTATTTTATTTTATTCTGATTCTGATTATGATTATGATTATTATTATTATGATTATTATTATTATTATTATTATTATTATCATTATTATGTACTGGCTGTGTACAGGGTATTATGGATGATGCAGTAATAGTTGATAATGTATAACTACAAGAGGATTAGCTGAAATTACTTGCATATTTCTCAACCTTTTGCAAAAATACTTTTCTAATTGGTATAATAAGTTGCCATGTGTCTTGTTCCTAGGGATTGTGATGGACCTTTTGATGGAGGCGTGGCATCAGAGTGGGAGTGTAAGGAAATGAATTTAAAGGAATGTCTACTGTGATATTGTGTTCATCCTGTGGTTGCTTGGAAACTATTGTGAGTGAAAGAAACATACATTACTGGAGCCAAGGCAATGGAATTTCCACTAATCAGTTATAGGGAAACTACTTCCACTCCCTGAAGGTTGCAAGACAGGTATTAATTAAATAATAACTTGAATTTACTGGAAAAATGAGTTGTGATAATAGCAACCATTAATAGCAAAGCTTCTCCAATTTCAATTTTTGGAGAATGGTGGCAGTGGTGGTGGGAGGAACAGAAGTTAGATGACAGCATGTGATTGGTGCTTGGAGTTTGCTGGTGGGTAGACAGACTGGTGAAGAAATAATGCTTGACAGATTACATTTGGATTAGTGGGTATAAATGAGCCATCCCATGCCACTTGTCGCAATTCTCACAGCAGGCAGGTACTCATTACTTAGGTTTGTTTGCATTAAGTTGTGAGGGAATGCATCCCAGACCAATACCCGCACATGCGTGAATTCAGTGGTAGTTATGGTTACGGATTCAGCAGGTGTGACATCTTCAGGATGCGGTAGCCCCAACACTGAACTCATTCAATTATCTGAGCGACTTCACACAACATTTCACTTGCTAATGAGAATTGTTTGCATACTGTTGGACAAGTGGGCCTTAGGGCTATATTAATTCCCAATAACATTGCATACTAAAACGTTAAATATTAAAACGATTGTTCATATAACCATAATATGTCTCTGGCTCTCTGACTCTCATAGAGAAGATGATAAACTGTTAATTTTCCTTCACCCACTAGCATCACAACTAAATTGCTAATTGAGTATAAGCTATTTCACAAATTACACAGTATGCTTCATTGTTATTCATTGTAAATTCAAACGTTAAAGTTTTGTTATAAATTTTGTAAATGATGTGCTGTTTTTGAAAATTTCTGAAAGAAAGATGAATCTGATACAAAAAAATGTCTGGAAATGGGGACAAAAATGACTAAATTGTAGTAATGTACAGTTGAATGTGTCAGCCAGTGAGGCAACAGGAGGTCGTCAGCCAGTAGTTGGTGATGCATGATAGAGATAAGAACAGGAGAGAGAGGAGTAGCCACGAAGATGTCACAAAGGATGGCCTGGTTCCAGATATTTGCGGCAATTTTCCACCCTCTAGTATTTCCATAGTTTCTAAGAAAAAATTCATTGATTAGAACTTTGAGGTAAAGGGTAGGAGTTAAAAAAATTACCCAATAAAATAATTCTAATTATGGGGCAATTAGGCCTGCAAAGTCAGAATTATTAAGACAATTTAGTGAGAATGTACTACACACAATTCGAGGTAAAGAGTAGGAGTTAAAAAAAACAACTAATAGTATAATTCTAATTATGGGGCAATTAGGCCAGTCAGAATTATTAAGACAATTTAGTGAGAATGTAGCACACATACAGTGAAGGGTGACATCTCTGGCCTAGCAAGAGATGTGCCCTAGCTTACCTTTGTCTGGTTTCTGTTCAGTAAAAGGTGAGTTTGTGTTGTTGTGTCCATTATCTACAAGAAACAGAAATATTGTCAAAACTACACCTAGGGAGAATCAGGTTCACAAGCACCTGTGTTTGCTGATGCGGTAGTGGCAGGAAGTGGCGTGGTCGGAGAATCTGCGGAAGAAGACAACCAAAACATAAATAGGATATCAGCATGAGGTACATTTTGTGGGGATTTTGTATCACATTAGTCAGTGGATGGATCAATAGGCTTTTGCTGTACTCAGGTATTCAATGAGATGTAGACAACATGAAGCTCTGGATATCAACAAGACTAAATACTACAATCAGTCATAAGTTAACATCCAATCATAATACGGTAGTCCAGATGTGGACTTGTCTAGGAGGATGTGCCAAGAGATCTAGATTACAGCTAGCTGTCCATGTGCATGATACAAAGGGTATCATTATTTTATGAATTGTTAAATTAATTATCATTGTTTTACCTGTTACTGGGTGTACTCTTAGAGTAGCGTAATTGCTTTTGGCATCAGAGAAGTTGGGGGTGATAGGTTGAGCCACGCAGCGTATCAGTAGCATTGGGTGAAGGATGCTGGAGTGAATGGTAAGTACTTGCAGCTTCTTTCTTTTATTATTGTTGCACGTGGACTGATCTTTGACCTCTACATGAATACCAGTTTTACCCCGAAACCTGGAAGCTGATGTGGTGGTAAAGGGTTGAAGATGACTGGCTTCAGCCTCACCAACCAGCCATAGCAGGGAATGATCGGAGCTACAGTTTAAGGAGCAATAAAAAATGGCCGCCTCTTTCTCAGTGACAGAAAAATGAATTGGAGTGAGATGCACCTGCAAATTGCCTATCAAAGCCAAACACAAAAACAACAAGTGATATCTGAATTTCAAATCAGAACATTTAGATCTTACCCCCCACATATAATTTTGTTATATTTACTTACTCTCACTAGCCTGGGCTGTATAAAAGAAGAAGATTGGCACTAAAACCAAGATGGAGTAGATTGGATTGATGAAGATGGACTGCATGCTTGAATGAAGTGACAGAATATGAGCTTGAGAACTACTTGAATAACGAGTGGTGGATGAAACAAGAGACATATATACTGCCAGCATGGAATGCTGTAACTTGAGTCAGTATGTGGGAGGAGCTGGAAACGAAGGAAAAATGTGAGGAATGCTAGCATGCTGGACACAGAACCCATGCCAGGCAAAAGTTGGAATGACTACCGGCCCTCTATGCAGAGTTCGAAGAGTAGGATTGAGATGTGTACCGCCCTCCTGGAACAGAAGCGTTAAAGAAAGAAGTGTGTTGTGTTTCTCTGAATTCCCTTTTCAAAAGGAATTCTATTGCATCTTTGTTCTTTTATCTCTGTATTAATTGAATGAATATATGTATGGGAAATTACTGAGTAGATTCTGCAGTTTATAGTCTCTCATAACATCACTTAGTGATACCAAGAGAGCTACATGACCAACATACAGGAAAATGGCAACATTATTGACACATATGTTCCTATTTGTCAAATCTTAATTGGTATAGCTAAAAAATTTTTTACCATACGTCGGGTTAAGTTATAATTAAAATATTGACTGGGAAAAAGAGAAATATTTCCTATTATTAAAAAGTTATTCCAGTCAAAGACATTCCATGCTTGCTTAATCTGAGTACATTTAAAATAAAATAATTGTTTAATATCCGTAGAGGAGTATTCAGTTGATGAAAAAAATTCAACCTGAGCCCGGGGCCTGAACTAATACGATTTAACTTGAAAATATTAGTTCGAGTAGAATTTCAGAAGTTATTGGGTGTATTGTTAAGCAAGAATATGAAATTCCATTCAGTTTTTTCCCCCTTCTATTCACTACTTCACATTTCATGCAATTGAAACTAATACTGAGTGGGAATGAAGTCCTTCAATGCAAACTATATTAGGAAAGTCACTAATTAATGTCTTCTCTAATATCTGTGTGCACAGTGGGAGTCTTCAAAGCATAGTTACTGCCTATTTGAATTTGACACTTACCGATACCTTTCAAGTCAAAGCTGTTGGACATACAGCCATTACTTTAGTGCAGCCGCACCCTGTACTTCATACTTCCACCTTTGACTCAACATCATGACTGGATTCTTTATCTCACAGAACTCATTGCTCTCCATGTCTGTATCTTTGGGTGAGGCCAAAGTGTCACATTATATTTTAATAAAATGGAATTTGATAGCATGTGAATGTAATTTGGTAAAGTGTGAATGCATGACTTCACTAATGTTGCAAGTCTTCACTGTACTTTGCTAGGATACAGCTGGAAACCATTGAAAGCTGCAAATATTATGTTTATTCTATAACCTTTTCAACAACTCCAGGTGTGTGTGTGTGTGTGTGTGTGTTTGCATTTTGCTTGTGTGTGTGTGTGTGTGTGTAAACTGTGTTCCCGTGTTTTGTGTGTGTATGTGTATGTTTATGTGAGAGTGTGTGAGTGTACAGAACATATTTTGCTATTGAGGAAGTCTGGTATTCTGTTATCCTCAGTTCTCATATAAAAGAGTGGTCTTGTCCATAGGGACTGGCCATTCAGCATTCATTGTACCTAACACGACCACAGAAACTTGGACCCAGGGCAGGAATACAATTAAGCTGTAATATTTGGGGTGAGAATTCCAATCAGATAGTAGAGGACAAAGGAATGCCCCTGTGTGCCATCGGCAGGACAATGGAGACTATGATTATAATTCTTGTCCTTCTTCTGGGACTTCAAAATGCAGGTATGTGGAAGGATTAGTAAACAAATCATGCAAGTTAGTATTTCCAAGACTGTATTGGCTGCCCTGGATGGCTACAGATGGGAAAGTATATAAGTAATTCTGAAGCATGGAATGACGTTGGCATTGCTACTGCTACTGACTGCACAAAATATTAGGAGGGATGGGAGAGAAACCAAAGGATAAGCTAATGCATACAAATAAATTTGAATATGTCTCAGTGACATTGCAAGAGTTAAATAGAGCATTCTTGAATGTCAAAGCAAAGTCCAAAGTTGTGTTTCAAGATGAGAATTCCAGGTGTAGTAGTCTGTTCTTTGTTTATATCTACAGCTGAGTGATCCAAGTTACAGAAACAGACACATTACTTACTCACATGGTCGTGACTGCAAATAAGAATTCCGCCAGCATGGATTCTTGCCCATGAGGCTTAGCCTCACTTTTGTCAAGCATCCTCTGAAGACGTATATTGTTTGAAAATACTTTATGGTCATGCTCCACTGGGCCAGTCATCTAAATAGAGTTTAGGTGAAAATATGAGGTAGCTGTAATGTGAGTGTATATAACCACTCCATTTTTAATGTAGTACATGCACTTCTATTTGCCTTTGATCAAAAACTATTAGTTGTGTTGATTGTTATGTCTAGATACAATCCATTTTCACAGTGGGTAGATGGACTTTAATAAACTAGCAGATTTGAAATGCATAATTTTGGAGTTAAACTTTCAGAGTGGTGCAAGCATTGGCAATCTCACAACATCTTGAAGAGAATGGAGGTCGATGCCCGTGTATGTTTTATTTTAATGTTTGTCTTTTCAATTTGTTTTTCTTGTTTTTTATTTTTGTTTCTGTAGCACAGAACAATATGTAGTTTTGATCTCACTACATTTGGAATGAGGCAAAGCAAAAGTAGAGCATAGAGCACAAATTACAAAGTCCATGCTTAAAGAAACATTCATCTTTTGTACAATGACTTATAAGTGTTTTGTAGGGGGTCTAGAATTACAATTAATAGTTTACTTTAAAAAACAGCTAACAGGCAATGATGCCTTCCTCTTGCTTTTACTGCTTGCAGACATTGGAATGTTTGAAAAGACTGTTTGAAGAATTTTAGTTGTCATGGCAGTGCAGTTGTTTTAGTGTGAGGATATTTTACCAGGAAGCCAATGTTCAATTTGTGTTTAATGCTTGAAGGTATGAATAGATAAAGTCTTTGCTCTGAATGAGATGGTACATGTGAACAAATCAGCATACATACCCCAATGGCACCAGCCAAGGAGGAGACATAGAGTTTTCTAGTTCTAAATAGTGAACTCTTTCAAACGGTCAGACATTTCTCTAGTAGACTGCTAGTTTGCATAGAGAGTTTATCTTGTATTACAAGTGTGAAATGACCTGCACCAAATGGACTCAAGTAGGAAGATACACTTTTGTATTGGAGTTTGTCGTTAACTAGTCTGTTCAATGGGGCTGAGTTTTGGGAGTGGGGAGCTGGAATTTACCAGCGAGGGAGCGTTGATTGTCTTGAATTCATTTGCTGAGTAGATAAAATAAAGCACAGCATGAAGATCAGTGATGACTGAGGGTATAAATTATTCAATGTGGATATAAAATTATAGGCTCAGCATCACATGTGACTGAATCAACTACATATGTATAAAACCTCATACTTTGTCTTGAGACTTAATCAGAATTTCTTATTTTCAAAGGTGAATACATTGAGGGATTTAGGGACTTCAGACTCTCAGTTTAGTGATGAATAAAGTCAAATTTACTTCTCCTTGCCTGATTCTATCAAATATTGTGTGTTAGTGTGTTTTAGAGTCAGTCCAGTCAACCAAACAGTGCCTGCCAACACTACTGCTATCTTCTCCTGCTCATCTTATTTCATATTTCCCGATGATATTACCTGGAGTGTATTTCTCCCAGATTTAGGGAAATTTTATGTTGACCATGAGTTATCTCACAAATCCATACTTTCCAAACGAGGCTTCACATTCTACACGGATTCAGACTCTAAGTATATGAATGTATCGGCCAGTGAAGTGAACAATGGTAGTCACTTCCAATGTAGGGAATATACCTCATCCCAAGGAACAGTGTTTTCTGACCTTGCCTATTTGACTGTAGTTGGTGAGTAATTATAAATTATTTTTGATTGTTCCTTTCATTAATGTTTTACAATATGACATTTTAAGCTGTTTTCCAGAGGATAAAGTTACTTTTACTTCTAGCTGACTTGCAGACAATTCATAACTAATAAAGTTTGCCACTAGTATAAACAACCTCACACATACTTGCATTACTTATACAATACATGTCTTCTTCCATCATACTCCTGTAGCAATTGTAAATGATCAGGTAACACATTAAAAAAATGCACTGGTTGCAGGACTTAAGTGGTGTACTGCACATGGTCAGTGGGCATTGGTCATTTTCTTAGCATAGAGATAAACTGTACATAGCCATTACAATCTAATTAAATATACCAGCTTGATAAATTAATAACACGTCAATTTTGTAGGTCCGCCCCTCCCACCTGGGGTGAGGACATCCCTGGTGTCTGCCATCGAGATCCAATTGGAGTGGGATGAACCTTTTACCAGTCAGGGCTATCCCATATTAAACTATACTGTAGTGGAGACGAAAGTTGCCAGTGGACGACATAAGCAATTCATTAGCACCACCCTCAATCACTACCACAACACATCAAGTGTTGCTACTCAGTGCATCGATATTGAGTTTGCGGTTATAGCCACTAATTCTGTAGGAGACAGTAATGCAGCCACTGTTGTTACCGGCTTCCCAATTGGTAATGTGTCTCTTTGAAATGATTCAATTATCTTTTAACTTTCTCTAATTATTTTAGCTCCACGAAACCATTTTAGTAACTTTCAAGTTGTGGTTCGCTTTAAAAGTAATGGAGACCCAGAGGTGAAGATCTCAGTTACGGTAAGGATGTCAGTAAAAGAAAACAAGTTTGATTTTCAGTAGATGCATTCAAACTTCAATTGATATGCATGTGTGTTGTACATTAAATGGGTGGAGTTAAGTGCTATTCGGTGTGATTTTGCTGGGTTATGAAGGTATTGACTCTTGGTAATTGTCTACTTTAGAAGTACTCAGAAAAGAGACCTGCACTATTTGGAAGTTGAGCAATACATTTGTCTGTCAGCACTACATGATGCACAAATAAAGATGGCTATTTGTTACTATTTAAATTCATTACGTGTGCAATTGTTTGGAGAAGATGGTCAGGAACAAAAGTTAATTTTCCCTAGTACCAGACTCCAGGGGGAATATCGGGATGGAAACAATACCAGACAATGCCAGCAAGCCATAACCATAGCCATCCTATTAATAACTATAGTCACTGCTTCATAGGAGCTGGTTCTGGTAAATATGTCGTATTTTGCCTTTCCTTGAATGTATTGGATAAGTTCAATACCCACTCTGTTTTTTCTGTTGTAGTGTTGAATAAACACAAGGTATTGAATGCCTATAGTATATTCAATGGACATACATGCCAGGAATGGATTGATAGACAGCATAGACGTATTGCCCCACTGAATTTTTATGTAACTATTGCACTAACAGTCTGCACTGCCATTGGTTGTGTCATTTTCAAGTGACTCATAATCCAATGTGTTTGTTGTAGCCTCCTCCTGTTTGTGATTACCAGCAAGCTGAGTTGACCTTACGGGCGATCCAACTGGACAGCAATGAGAGTATTTTGGTTGCATCGACCAATTTCTCTGGAAACCCGACGTCACTTACCTTCACCATCGAGAACAAGCTGATGCCAAACACCAACTACACGCTAATTGCTGTAGTAACTACAGTGACAGGGAATGCAACTGCAGAGATTGTCTTTGGTAAGATGTAAATATACATTCCCCACACAGCAAGTGTTGCAGTATAGATTGTACAATATGTAGTAGAAATTGATTCTACTTGTAACATCATAGCTAATTTACTTGATTATGTGCTCCTCAATTATAAATGTGAAGTTTTTAGTACTTTTGTTTATCAATTGTACTGTTATGTTTTACAGATACAGTGTTGTCTCCTCAATCTAACACAGGTAAGTTATAGATTGCTTATTGTTTATAACGAATTGATCATGGATATTTCTTAATGGTCTGCTTCGTGAATACTTTGTGCTGGCAAAAGATCATTCTCTTTCAATTGGTATGTAGTTCTCCTCCATAAAGAAAGAGAGGGATTGGTAGGAGCCTAGAATCTTCCTTGTAAAAATTAACTCAATTTAGTTTGTTCTAATGTTCACTGTGACCATCTCTCTCTCTTACTTTGTTCTCTCTCTATCTTGATCTCTTTCTTGACTGTGGCATGTGCCTTTATGTTCTAGGACTTCTGGGTGGATTGATAGGAGGTGTGATTGGAGGTGTGTTCATATTGTTTCTAGTAGCAGTGCTGGTTGCAATATGTTTCTGCATGATGTTGAACTACAAATCCACTAAAGGTAGAGAAATCAACACATATTATTATTAATTCAGTCATTCTCGGCTGAAATAATTATAATAATAGAAAATTTTTCTCTTTTTAACTGCCAATATTTTTTAATTAATTTAAGTCATAATTAAAATATTGGCTGTTAAAAAGAGAAAAACTCCTATTATTATTATTATTATTATTATTATTATTATTATTACTACTACTACTGTTTATTATTATTATTACTACTACTATTATACTATTGTTATTACCTATACAATAATTACGCTTGTGTGTCAGTAGCATTGGCAATAACAACAATGTTGACTGCCGACAGTGTATGCTTCAATGAATAATTAATGAGCTGAGTGAGCAGAGTTGGTAAAGTGTCACAACAGAAAAAAGAAAGAAAGAAATGGACTCAAACCCGCGACCACCACATTCACAGGCAGGCACACTCATCAGCAATTACACAATCCTTGGAATGCCTTATTGATCTGTTGTATTTTTTTCATTCTTTTCCTTTCTTTTCTTTTCTTAAAGCTTGCCCAGTCATCCCCCACTAAAAAACAACAACAATAACTGAACACTTGGTTCTCGTATTCATGAATAATTCATTCGGTGAACTGAGTTGGGTTCACCTAGAGTAGCTAACCATAAATCATGGGTATAAGAAATGCCGAGAAGCAGTTAGGGTCAAGAAAAATAGAAGCAGGTGAGAAAAGACTAGACAGAAAGACAGGAATATTGAGGAATAGGAGAGATAGCCAAAAAGGAGGAGGGAATTCATGAGTTGAAAAAGAAGAGGAGTAAGAAAATCTGGGATGGATCAGGAAGAAATAGAGCAGGAGAGAATAAAAATACCTTATACTCGTACACTTTTATTTTGCAAAAGCTAGTACATCAGGCGCCAGTGTGTGGTGGGGTACTCTCTAGTTAGCTACTACTATTATAACAAATATCATCATCATTTTTATCATGTTATATTACAGCTTTAAGATCTTCTGTTGGCATCAATGAGAAGGACTGCACGTACGAGTCCATTGATGATTTCCAAATAATGCACGCTAAAAGTACCCGAAAAAACCAATACCACGACACTTACCCAGCTCACATCGCCAGACCAGAGTCCCCTTACCAACCCATGAAGGCTGTGAACTCGAATGGCTCCAATGGTTATCCAACTCTTCATGACCCAATGGCCTCGCCACACTATATAGCCGCCCCATACCCAATAGTCCCCTTTCAGATATGTTCTCCTGACAAAGATCTACCCGCGAATCAAGAAAATAAATTGACGGGTAACGGGTCTGCCTCTGATCAGCCAGAAGATGCTTATATTGCTATGGATGGGGTGGGAACACCTTCTACGCAGCAGCGCCTCAGTGCAATCTCAGGTGGCAACCAAAGCAGTGAGGAATAACGGCTCTCCATCTGTTAACCGAAGTAAAGGACTAAATAAAGGAGCAAATACTTTTGTTCCAATGGAATGACCTCATCATTACATCATGCACCTCTTTCATACCTGTTTGTTTTACTGTTGTATGTATTGTAACAGTTCTTGGTAGTTTTAGTCAGTATTCATAGGTTGTCTTTAAATATAACAAGATGTACATACTACTTTATATTTACAGTAACTGCTAGCTTATGACACATGCATAGGTGTTAGCAGTAAGTTGTTCTTGTTTGTCGGTCAATGTATCTTTAAATTGACTTTTGAACTATCTCACCATAGATCTTATCCAGTGCTCTGTTGAATAAATATTAACTATAATGCGTAATTCTTCATAATTATGGGAAACAACTTTCAGAGATTGCAGCTTTAATATCTTGTGAAATTCAAGTAACATCTGGATACCACCTGGTAGAGTGTTTGTTAATCATGTTATGGCTGTATTTCGTTGCATGCTCTACAACTGCTGAAGAATGTCCATTGTTCTGGTGCTCAAAGGCTATCACAATTCTAATCCTCATTATTATTGCCACCAAAACATATTTCCGGTTTTTCATATTCTCTATAAACCCCAGGTCACCAATTTCAAACTCTCTTCTTCTATTTGTAACTAGTTAATCAATGGATAGCGATCTAATATAGCTATACCTTTGTTTGATATTATATACTACTTTCAGCATTAGTTAATTATTGCAATTGAAAGTAGTATATAATATCAAACAAAGGTATAGCTATATTAGATTGCTATCCATTGATTAACTAGTTACAAATAGAAGAAGAGAGTTTGAAATTGGTGACCTGGGGTTTATAGAGAATATGAAAAACCAGAAATATGTTTTGGTGGCAATAATAATGAGGATTAGAATTGTGATAGCCTTTGAGCACCAGAACAATGGACATACTTCAGCAGTTGTAGAGCATGCAACGAAATACAGCCATAACATGATTAACAAACACCTGACCTGGGGTTTATAGAGAACCAACAAGATGCCGCAAATGTCTCCTGTAGATGCAAAAGGCCAGATAGATCATACCGCTATGCTTTAAATGTCCTGTTTATTCCAACTCCACTTCTACAATGCTGGTACCTCAAGAAAATACAAGTAAGCTCTATACATGAGTAACCAGGATATTTCTGAGATGGGGGTGAGTTGGGTGGTGGTGGGGGGGGGGGGGGGGTGTTTGAGGAAGATTGAGCTATGAGTCAAATAAATATGAAAAGCCAACCAATTTTTGAAACTCTTCTACTTTTGACATTCATATTTATCTAAATTGAAATATCCATGATTGAGATACAAGTATAGTTAAAGTTATCTAAATAAAAAGCACACAAAAGACAGTAACCAGAACAGGATGATGAGGCATTAGAAATCACAAGACCATAAAACCAAAAAAAAACCAAAAAAAAAAAAGATTTTAGTATCATGCCTTTCTATGAAAACATTAATTTACTGACTTACAAGATTAGACACGATAGGCACAACATTGGTTCTATTTTTTTTAGGAAATCAATATTAATTGGCTGATCAAAATTAGCTTGTGAAGAAATTACAGCTTTTTCTAAGTTAAAAAGTCTCCGCAATTAACAAAATTGTTTTCAATAAGCCTGTACCAAAGCTTCTATGAACTTTCTAAATTAATCCTACATAATAAAACAAACAAAAACAACAACAACAACAAACTCTCCTCTTTTCTGGCCTTGAAAAGTTTTTAGACATCCAAGCCTGATGTTCAGAGTTTTATTTTAGAGTTCGGTAGCTGATGTATTACCAAACAGCCAGTAAAAATTATTTCAAATATTATATCTTTTTTTCTTTTTGTTCTCTCAATTTTCTAAGGGTAGTTTGACCAAACCCCTCGAAGGTCTGAACCATTTCAAAATTGACCATCCTGTTTTCTGGCTGGCCTCACCTAGCCACCATTATACATAGCTACATATGAGTCACTTTCAATTTTAGTGTAAAATGGTTAACTTCAGAGTAATATCAGACATGTTTCTGTAACCTATCACAACGGGGTGCTGACTACACTGCTTTAGGCCATACTATCATAAGTAATTGTCGGTAAATGCCCTCTATAGTCACCGTACTCACGTGAGCAAATATACATATTGGTATATTCATATTGATACTACTCCAAATAAATCATTCTTTTGGTCTTTGTAATAAAAAAGCTAGTGTATATGTGGGAAATTTATGTTCTTGCCTAAGGTTGACAAAAGTCAGCTCCTCACTTAAAAGGCTTTGCAGCAGTAATTGGGTAAGCTGCCACCAGACTTTGCAGCAGGTGATGTAGAATTGTCATTTGCAGTAACCCACAAGCTTTCTCTTGATATTGACAGGGGGTTAGTTATGAAAACAGACAGTAGTTGTTGTTGTTGTTGTTATTGTAGTAGTAGTGTGCTTCAGCACAAATAGCAATTGAGATAAAGAAGAATGTATACTTTAAGGCTAGGCCTGAAAGTCTTTGCTCCAATGGTCATTGCTATGTTAATACATGCACTACTAGTATACCATAATTGCATCCACGTATATCCAATAGACTGTAATTTGTACACAAAGTGCAAGTGCAAGAAAGCATCTCTGAAATGTACTGCCTTATGCCATTGCAGTGGAGAGTGCAATGAAGACGAACTGTAACTCATGTTATTTATTTAAAACACGATAAACAGCAAACTATTTGTATTAAAATGACCATAATTCTTGATAAGGACATAAATTCTTAATTCAAGTTTCAAAATACTGCTTAGAGCAAGTCCTCTATTAACTAAGTTCCATGTAATTTGGTCAACTTGGGTATCAAATGAAAGGACTTGCTCTAAGCAGTATTTTGAAACTTGAATTAAGAATTTATGTCCTTATCAAGAATTATGGTCATTTTAATACAAATAGTTTGCTGTTTATCGTGTTTTAAATAAATAACATGAGTTACAGTTCGTCTTCATTGCACTCTCCACTGCAATGGCATAAGGCAGTACATTTCAGAGATGCTTTCTTGCACTTGCACTTTCTTTTGCACCCTTTCTTACACCCACAGCACAGTAGTTCCCGAGATTATGTGCCAGCTTCAGGAAAGGTTGTCCACAACGTCTTCCAACTATGAGGGTCAGTCCAACCCCAGTTCTGTGGAGAGGGAATGTTTAGAGAAACTTGGAGTGCCTTACCCCAGCAATGCCCACCCTGGTATACTGCCCTTTTGACATGTTGTATAAGAGCTGCTCTTGTAGGGGGATGGCATCCATGGCCCTTCCTTTCTTGGTGAAAAGTTGCTTTCTGGCTTCATCAATGCTCATCGCCACTTGTACGATTGTACAGTAATATGGTGAACCTTTCAAGTGTAGCTATGTCTTCATTACTTACTTCATCTGGTGCAGTGGATAGTGTTAAGAATGTTGTAGTTATGTCTTCAAAAGCTTTCCATGTATCCCAGGCTGACTTTTTCCCTCTTGTAGCAAATGCTGAAACGGTGTCACACCCAGTATACGCATGAAACATTGGCAACGCTTGAGATTTTCTGGGGCCAATAGATGCAACAATCTCATGAATAGGTATGTACCTAAAAAATTTTCCTGTCCCAAATGCCACCCAAAGGTTCTGGATGTCCAGCTTAGCTGCTGTAGCTACTGACAACACTACAACATTTGTATCCACTGTGCGCAGCAAAAATTTATGAAAGCCCTTGTAGACTGCATCCGCTAAATGGAGAATAATTCTCGTGTCGGCTTCTTCATGGTCTCAGGGAGCTAGATGACTGGTGTCTTGTGGTGGAATGCAGATGACATCTGAGCCATGTGTGGTGACTAACTGCTTACTTGTAGCAAGATGTTTCAAGTGTTTTACTAAAAAAGCAAACAATTCTTTTTTGTTGGAATCATCCCGCAAAAATTGCTGCCAGTTTTTTGGCAAACTGTTAGATGCTTCAACTCTCCTTCTCAAACCTTTTCCACGTTTGCTTTTTGTCTGAGACTTGAGGCTATTTGAAATGTACTGGTACCACACAATGTCCACTCGACTATAGCATTCTAGCCTTTTTTCTATGTATGGCAAGAAGATCTTTACTGCATAGTCATTGAAGGTTTTCACAGCAAAAGGTTGGAGAAAGTTGACCACAACGGCTCCATCAAGAATCATAACTTCAGCTTCAGGCTGAGGTGTTACTGACTGAGTGCAGTCTTCCAGAGAATTCAAGAGGTCAGCTTTGGTTCCTTGTCTTAGCTTACCAAAGTGGGATAAGGATGGAGGACATGGTTGGTTTTCGTGGCGGAAGAAATCATCAAGGTCGCCATCTGTGATTGGCAAGCAATGTTCAAGGATGAGACTTGCAGGCTTGCTTTGGATTTCTCTCTATGGTGGTGGCCGACTAAACAGTAGCAGTTTATTCTTCTTGATAGGTTCAGAGAGTGGAGTTGATCCTTCAATTAGTCTGCTGGTTACAACAAAAGCTTCGTAATTTTCCTTCCCTATTCTTTCAGCTTGGCATATGGAAGATGCGACAGCAGCATCTAAAATATCTCTTGTGTGGTCTAGTCTCAGCAACTCTTTGCCCTCTTCCAAAAATGGGTTTCCTAGTTCTTCCTTCACTCCCACCAGGCTTTTGACATGCTGAGTAAAATTGCAAGACCACACTTATGAGACCATTGATGACTTCCAAATAGTGCACACTGGTAGTACACGTCCTGTTCTTATTACCAGACCAGAGTCCCCTTACCAATTCATGAAAGCTGCTGGCCTCATTGGCCCCAATAAGTTTCACTTTGATTCACCACAACACACTATGACAACCCCATACCCAATAATCTCCTTTCAGACCTCTTCTCCTGACGAAGATTTGCTGACCGGTAATGCATCAGCCTCAGAGTTACCAGAAAATGCCTACATTGAGATGGACAAAGTGAAGACACCTTCAAATCAGCAGTACCTCAGTGTAATTTTCGCTGGCATCCAAGGCAATGGGGAATACATGTTCTCCATCTGTTAAATCATACAGAAATGTGAATGATTAGTCAGTATTATATATTTTGTGGGGACCACACCCCACAGCAGATGCTTGTGTTTCATTTGTGTGTTGTATTTGCAGCTGAAATTTATGTATTTTATGTTTAGTTTGTGTGAATGTTATGTACTTTACTTTGTGGTCAGTTTAGCTCCAATTTTTCTTTTATAATATTGTACAAGCTCATTGCTATGCAATATTCTATCTATATAATATATAGATAGAATATTGCATAGCAATGAGCTGATTATAGATGTTACTAGTTAAGGGAATTAAACATTGAACGTTTCAACTCGAGTCTTCTTCAGCAATACAACACTGAGGAATGACTTTCAGATGTACAACATGTAACTGGTTGAGTGCAGGATGTGATGCATTAAGTAATAAAATAAAGAAAGTGAAGAGTTTAAGCAATGAATGGAATGCTAGTGAATGAAAAAAGTGTTGTTGATAGATATTGGTGTTGATTAGTTCTTTTGATGGCATTTGGCAGGTCTTTGCATGAATTGACCATAGGCTACTTAGATTTAGACCACGAAGAACATAAGTTAGCATGCAGTTGTCATATAAACTGTATTGCCTGTACTGGTACATTCATCCTTATACATTTTTCAAAAAACTTGGTTGGCAAAGGGGGAGGGGGGACTGACCCCCTTATCCCCCTGGATCCTCCCCTGCCTATTACCCTGGCACGTTCCCAGTTTGTGATTTCATTGTTATCTTCATAACTGGCTCTATTGAATTTATAGAATGATTTATCTAAATGCTTGAGAAGCTATGGTTTTTAGCATTGTTAAGTGGACTTTGCCAAGCCAATATATAGTCAAATGAGACAATCTCATCTTTGCATCACATGCAATTTCATATGCAATCCAGATTTTGAACTGACAGGAAATGAAGTAGCTGAGGAGTAATTCCAATTATGGTCGAAATTTGTTGTTATAGTCTTTGTAATTATGGTTCATGATAAACTTCATAGTCCCCTCTCTCTCTGTAGGGCTTAAATTATTCCTAACTTATAGCAGTGACCCTAATTCAGTTCAAAGTTATATAGTTCCTATAGTAATGCAGTTTATTTATTCACTGCCACTCTTATCCATAATTGCATGAGAGTGTCTGTTCAGGTAAAGCACTGAATTTAGTGCTATTTTTTTTGCAACCGATTTTTTTAACACCATGTAGACAGACTACTGTATTACAGTAAGGATTATATGAAACATAGTAGCTAACTGCCAAGTTCACTAGATATCACAAATGGCAAATGAGAGCTACAAAGTATTAATGAGACAAATATATATTCAGCAGAAATGTGGCAAAAAATAGGATGCTGTCGTCCATTACCAAATCTACATACAAAAATAAGCATCATGTTGTTCAATGATTTGATGTGTACACAAAAATCAATGTCATTTGAGCTAATATTATTGTTTGGAGGACTTACTTTTGGCATTTGATCTTTTCCTTGTAATATGCATCTCTTCTTTTGTTTCTCCAGTTGTCGTAGTAACCGTAGCAATAACACTGTATTTGGTATTATCTCTCAGTTCAGTAGTAGTAAGCACAGTGCTAAGGGATGAGTTTCCTGAATACATGATGGACTTAATTAGCACAGAACCTTCCATATCGCTCCGTTGCAATTTCAAAGTTAGGAGTGCCCTTTGAAAGGCACATACAGATGGTGGCTAAAGCAATAAAATAATAGTTAGAATTTATTTTTAGGTTATAATGGTTGAAAGTATTTTAATTTATTACAAATATATCACCATATTCATCAATGAGGAACATGTTTGTTAGACACAATTGAATGTATTCTTATTTAGTCATTGAATGCAGCCATTTTGATTGTGTACGTATCATTGATAGCCAGCATACCTTAATCGTAGTGGTAAGCAACAGACTAGCTGGATCTGTAGTCGTTGTTGAAGCAGTCAACATAAACACTGAAAATTTAGCCTCCAAAGCTAGAACAGGAAAACAACCAAACAAGCAAAACAACAAAAAACAATGACACAACAAATATGTACATTTTACTCAGTTTCATTACCGATAGGGAATCCAGCAGTCACTATAGTGGAATCACTGTCACCTACTTCATTGGTGGCCATCACTTCAAACCTAATTTTTCTGCATTGTGTAGCAATATTTGAGATGGCGTGAGTGTGGTTGAGGGCATGGCGAGTGAATGTTCTACTCTCTCCAGTGGCAGTCTCAGTCTCAATCACAATGTAGCTCAGAATAGGATATCCCTGACTGGTAAAGGGTTCTTCCCACTCCAACAGGATCTCAGTGGGTGATGGCATGGTTATATTCACATGAGGTGGAAGTGGTGGACCTATGAGAAAATTTGGCACCTCAACTTTCAAGAAATGAGAAACACTCTTCAAAAAGATGTAAAAATACTACTTCATAACAGGCCCGCAGCCAGAAGTTCGCATTGGAGGCTTCGGATTTTGAAGATACAAGAAGCCACACTTACTTTTGCTTCCTCGTAAATTCTTCTATAATATATTATTAAAAAACAAAACAAAAAGTAACTTCACTGTTCTATGTATTCTACTATATATTCATTAAACACTGTTGATATTCGAGAGAAAAGCCGTATTATTCTCGAGTAACCAGGCTTCAACCACTGTGGTGAGCTGTATATATACTGTGTGACATTAATACGCCCTTTTTTTGTACCACAAATTATTTAATAGTAAGGCGTGTAAACTGCTCCCATTCAAAAATGTATTGGAAAAATCGCTATAACTCGGTGAAATAGCACGGGAACAAAGAGAAACACCACGGTAGCTTAAGTGAAATAGTAAGGGTAAGTGCGCAAGCATGCAGCTCTAGCCTTGGAAATGTACAGTTCAAGTAGTTCCTAGTTGGAGACAACATCATTCTTTAGCACAGAAGCTCTAGCCGTATTAGACGGAATTTTTTTCAACAGATTAGGAGGAGCTATCAGTTAAAAGCAAAGTCCCAGAGAAATTTTATCCTGAAGTACAGAGATAGTGACTGCACTATATAGTGTAGTCACACTGTAAATGACTTTTAGCTTACACTAATCTCATGCAGTTTTTTTAAAGCTGGCCTAACACGAACAACGTGATTAAATTAACATGAGGCAAAATAGGAGTTCTATTTCCATAACCCTACGAGGAGCGCTTGATCCCTAATAGCACAGGTTACCTGTGCTATTGCTTGCTAATAGTAGACCAACTCTTTTTTTAATCATTTGCACTGTAGCTACACTATTATAGTGCACTCACTATTTGTGTATTTCAGGATTAACTTTCTCAGATTCTTCCCAATGGCTCCCCACCTAATCTGTTGAAAAAATTACGTTGCTTGTGCTATTAATATCAAATAGCACGCTTACCCATGCTATTACTCTTACTAATTAATAAGTGCATTACATTACACATCATAAAGAATAGATGTAACGTAGAAAGCTTTACTCATGCTGATATGAGAGCGAAATTTTGTATCCAAGGAGCTGAATGTTTATTGGGTCACTTGGACTCAGACTAGACCGCCCATATACAGAGTATGAAATACATATAGGGAAACAGCAGAAAATTCCATCACAGGTTCAGCACGACCGAACAGATGATGATATTCCAGAAGTTATATGTGGGGTGTGGCCAAAATATTTACTTCCAGTCACTCTAGAAGGGGGTTCGACTGAACCCCCCAAACCCCCCTTGGCTACGGGTATGCATAACTTTGAACGTATTTCACTGATATTTTGAAGCTCTATGGTCCTACTTCTATTAAAAAACTATGAAAGTTGGTGCATTTTCACAGTTACATCACGCATTGTACAGTGTATACAAATATACGGAGATAACTTACCATATACTGTCAGAAATGCAGTGTCAGACATAAAAAGTTCTGAATCTTCATTACTTTCTATGCAGGCCACACTTGTACCATTTGTTTCTAAAGATCCAAACACTAGAACCAAAGCGGTGTCTGAAGTTGCTGAAAACGAAAACCCATTAGTTGTAAGTGCTGTTAAGTTGTCGAAAGAGTTTAATGCTTGATTTGAGCTTGCCAGCTTTATAGTCCAAATCACATCCGGACCAAATGATATAAGTGGCTGGCAGAAGAAAGTAGCCGTTGAATTGAGAGGAACTGATGTATTTGTTGGAGAAATGCTGAAGGATTCTAAGCAAATACAGGAGACCATAAATAACACCAGTTTAATAAACATCAATAATTCATAAAAAGAGAAACTGTTTTATGTAACTACAGATGTTGATTGAGTCATTTTGAACTAAGAGTTGTACTACTAGCTATATTTACAATGTATGTAGATGTGCATTCAAGTTTTACGGTATCCATGTCTACTTGTGTAATCAGACGGCTGACTTTTGTTGTAGATGAGTGTTGTTTTTTGGATATCTGAAGCTTGTGATGTATCCTTCTGGACCATTTATCAATTAATGGCAACACTGTTCTCTCAACTATCTGTTACAATTATAATTGTAGGTACATTTTCTTTACCTCTATCATATTGTTGTTGTTCCCATTGGCTGAAACACACACACACTTATTTCATCCAGATTCTATTGATAAGTGTGGCTACAACCATAGCGTTTAAAAATTTAAGGTGACTTCGACTGCATGCAGAAGTTAATGCTGAACATCACAATCATCACAGCAAGTCCATGGTCTCACTTAATTACTTTCCATATAGATACACTCATATGTTTAACTACAGTGTTCAATGACACAACTTACAAAGCTTAGTATTTTAGTTCCTGATTAGTTTTATTATTAACATGTAGGCCTCAGAGCACTTACACAAGATTAAAAGAGGCAGATATTTCAACTTTTGATATTTTAAATATCACTGGTGGAGACTACAACCAGAAACTAGATTTTCTGATGAATCAATGTGGATGTCATTAAATGTTGAGATGATTATAATGTATTTACAGGATTTTCTCCATGTATTGAACCAAAAATGTTTTGTTTTTTTGCATTAGCTAATATGGTTTCAGTTCTTAACTTTGTTGGCAACCTAAGTAGCATTGTCACCTATATCTTACTGACTTCTATTTACTTGTCTAGAAAACCTCAAGCTTAAGTACCTATAGCTTTTATGGTGACACTTGATTAAATTAAGAATGTAGTGTTCTTAGGGACCACACAGGTGCTTTAAGATTTTACAGATCAAATTTCTTTAATGTAAACGCAGAACATCTTAGCTCGTGGACCTTCTAGAGCAACTGAAAAATGACTTAAATTGTATATGAGACAAAACAAACCCAGAGAAGACAAAGAAAGGTGGGGTGCCTGACTAAATTCAGGTGAGTAGGTGTTAATAAGTTCTTTGTGCAAGTGGGTAAACCCAATACACTCAGGCATGATGAGAGTGACTTAAAATTATTTTAAAGAACAGAAGGAACCTGTACTAGATGCACAAGGAGGAGTAAGGGAAAGACTGAGGGAGTGTGCAGTGTAATCTACTCCATGACTTATTGTATATAATATGTAAAAGCTGATGAAAATTGCAATGCTGATATACTACTGGGCATAGCTAAAAACAAAACATAACAAAACAAGGAACAATAATAAACAACTCTTACCAGTATGCTGGATTCCCCATGATATTGCTAGAATTGATAACGCTAATCCTACAGAATCCATCTCAGATTATCCTCACCCGGGGTTCACAGCTACGGAGCACAACAGTTGTAAGCGGGCGGTATCCGTTGGAGACTCAATCTTATCAAGTAAAAAAAAAATCAAAAAAATCCCTTGGACTTATTAGCGCATGCGTGCAATTCGCACAAGTACGTTATTTTTCGAACGTAATGGATGTTAAAAGGAGTTCAAACAAGACAAAGAAAGAGATCTTTTAAGATTGGACTCGTTTAGAAAGCAAAACAACTAGCAATCTCCTCCCTGTCTATATCGAACCATCCTTCGACTCTTAACTTTAGCGCATATGAGATTAGCAACTTACAAAAAATTTGACAAAAAAACAAACAAACAAAAACACACACACACACACACACGCACACACACACAACCGCGCATGTGCGAAAAGCTTGCTATAAAAGAAGATGCCGACTATCAGCAGAGGTAGTTGTACGAAATTGAGATGGCTTCACTTTGGACATCTCTTATGCTCCTGTGTCTTATTTGTAACGTGCTGCAAAGTGGTAAGTTTTCAATCAACACCCACTGCATTGACTATTATTTACCTTGCCTAGCCAGCTAGTTTTAATTTACTCAATGTAAGCATAAATTAAAGCACGGTTTCTATCTATGATATAAGCTAGTACAAGAGTGAACTCAGTTAGAGTGGTACATCATATCTAGTACCAAGCCCACTGTTTAAAATTGAATGCTAGGGTGCTGTTACAATATAGTTAATTGGGAAAATGTCGGTTTGTGGGTGCTATATTCTCCATTGCTACTACTACCTCAACCCCCCTCCCCACCTCTACCTTCTCTCTACCTTCCTCCCTTCAGAGGAAGTGACTTCAATCTATGCCAACCTCCTAGTGACATAACTATTAAGCCTCACCCCTGACAGTATTCTTGATATAGTGAGTGAATCTATTAGACAACTCAATTACATTACTACGTAATTCAAATTTGCATAATTGAATTATGTAGCTATATATTTTAAGTTTGGGAATATACATAAAAATAACTGTCAGCAAAAAATTATAGAAACTCAATTAGACAGGCCTTGTGGGTTTTAAGGTCAAAGTTTAATCATATGAGAACAATTTCTCTCAAGTGTACACCAACTATTGTCTATTGTTGATGTTTGAATAAGTTGGTAACAGCTTCAGATCTTTCTGGCTTATACCTCTGTATTTGTATCTGTGAGTTGATTTGTACCATTTGGTTACAAAATAATAATACAGCAAAAACAAAATGCAGTGTCATTTGATGTGCAAATCTATCATATTGACTGCTTGCGATTGAATGAATGAGATTTAATGATAGGGCGTATGTAGGGGCAGGGGAGGAGGGATGGGGTAACAGTGATGAATGCATTTCATATTGAAGTCAAATGAAGTGAAGTAAGACCAGGTGCTGACAGTTGACTGTACTTGATAGAGATCTTTTATAGATTCCAGAAGTAAATAAAAAGCACTTGGGAACCTGGCATGTGGCATTGATATAACCTAGCTACTCATTTCTTGGTAGTATAGTAGCCTTTTAAGTGATATGTATAATATATCAACACACACATCAGTAGCTGCGGGCACTTACACAGACACATCAGGTAATTTCAGATATCACACAGGTAGCTCACTATGAACCAATTGCATCACACATTCATATTTATTTCATTGTAGTATTAAAGAACTTGTTATTTTTTTGTGTTAAACATTATTTTTGAAAATCAACCTCAGAGAATTCTTTGGGTTTGATATTAGTACTTTCACAAGGACTTAGTAGCAGCATTTAGTTAAAACAGTGTCTGTTCCCCACTTTCCCTGCACAGCTATTACACTGGCTTGACGTAGACACTGGTGGATCGTAGGAGTGGAAATAGAACTAGTACCACACACAAGCAATAATCCAGGAATGTGTAGGAGGGAGACGTCTAGATCATAGCTTAGAAACAATTAATACAATAGAGTTATAATTTGTAGCTCATTAGCTCTGAATGGGTTGCCTAGTGACTGACCCTTTTTAATATTGACAGATTTATTGTAATAAAAATCTTAATTTATTGCTTATTTATTTATTTATTTACTTACTTAATTACCGGTAGTTGTTATATTTATTTATTTTTTGCTATTTGTGTACACTTCACAATACACCTGAATCATAGACTGATAATGTCAACCATAAAATCCTGCAACACTGTGCTTGGAAACAAGCTGGTGATCATTTCCTAATTAGTTCTGTTTGTAATCACTGGGTGTGGTCCAGTCTAGGTATTCCATCTTATTGACACACCCACTCTAAATTTTGTCCAATCATTCCCCAAATGATGTTGCATTGTTATGGTTTCAACACAAATTGTAAAAACACGAAGTTGCTTTTGACTAAAATTGACTGTGATGTTTCATTGATCTTGATTGATTGCCTTTGGAGCCATGCCAGACTCTGTGCATGCCTATTGGCAAGCAACCCAGCTTCCATGGATTCAGATTAGTAAATGAACTGGAACAAATTGAATGACTTTTGTTTCGAAACATTAGGAGGCCAATTAAAATGTAATCTTAAAATTCAGTCGAATTCCTCATTCTGTAATGTCTGCAGTAATTAAAGGTGTAGCTAGCAGACAATGTGATTGACTCAGAAAGTCTGCAGGTACACTAGTTGTTCTCTAAAACCAGCCTTCCATAAATATTGATACTAAGCTACTGATTTAAGTTACAATATGGGAATGCTTTAGTTCCTCCTCTCCCTTCCCACACACTTTTCTCACCAACTGTTTGCCTTTCACATAGCTAATTACAGATTTTCCTATGAGAAAAAAATATAGTGTGTAGAAGTGGCTTGAATTAGCTACAACAAATAAGTCTTAAATTTCTTATGATAACGTGATGAAGCAGTATATCTACAAAAAAACAAAAACAAAACAAAACAACAAATGGAAGAGTTTAAGTTTACTATTTAGAAAAAATAGTCTCAATTCTATAAATTCTTTTTAACACTACTGTGACTTTTATTTGTAATAAATGCAGCGTTGCTAGCTAATCTGTAGCTATATACTACTAATTGTAATTAATACAATAGTGATTTATAAATAATAACCACACATCTTTCACTATTAGTGTTTTCTTAAGTTCAATTTTCCAAAAGTTTTGCATGGCAAATTTGTCCTCTTAATAATTGCAATACTGAAAATGTGATAAGAAACAGTTTCTGGAAACTTCTAGGATTGCAATTAGCTATTCATAAGTTCATAAGTTCACAATAATTTTTCTACTTGCGTCATTAAATATTAAAACATCTGACCTGAAATAATAAATTTGCTAAAACTCCCACTACTATTATTTTTACTTTTAATGCAATGGATAAAATCAGAATATCAAATAACTTAATATTCTCTTCTTCACACAATTTCTTTTCAGCCTTGTTTTTACTCATTAGATGTATTGCTATTGTATATACTACTTGTAGCATCCTTCACAATTAATCCCATCAACCAAACTCTACCAGAGAATACAACTGCTACCTTCTCCTGTGCCCCTTCTAGTGATCACCCAGAAGATGTCACTTGGAGTGTGTACTTTCAAGACACAAAGAAATATTTTGTTAATTCGGAATACTCACATCACAATGAGTTTGAAAGGCGTGGAATATCATTTGCTCATAATGATCAAGTTAATTATATGAATATATCCGTCTTGGATTCAAACAATGGCACTGAAATTAGGTGTCGTGAGACTGTTTTTCCAAACACTATATTTTCTGATGTAGCCATCTTATATGTTGCTGGTAAGTGACTGAAAAATGACCATTAGTTAGTATAATTATCATAAGTGTGATGTCGAATAAGGTCCACCCCTCCCACCTGAAGTGAGGATGATGATGCTGTCTGCCACTGAGATCCTATTGGACTGGGAAGAACCCTTTACCAGTCAGGGATATCCAATCCTAAACTATACTGTATTGGAAACTGAAGTTGCCACAGGGAATAGCAGGATGTTCACAAGTCAGTCCCTCAACCACACCCACACAATCCCAAGTATTGCTACACAGTGCAGAGAAATAGAGTTTTCAGTGATTGCCACCAATACCATAGGAGACAGTACTTCTACCACTGTAGTCGCTGGGCTACCTGTGGGTAAGGATCACGTTTATACATATTGAGCAATTCAAATAATATCATGTTTTTATTAGGTACTGAACAGAGCCTGATAACTGTTGCCACATAGAAAATGCATTAAAGTAAACAGGATGTGGCTTAGGGCAATATTTTTCCTTATACCATGGTTCGTTCAAACCGTCCAATCAGATTTCTCAATTCGGGGTGAATAAATCACTTATACACCGCCTAGGAGGTGAATATTTTTTGCCCGTGGCCTAGAATTACGATCTGTAGCTAAGCGAAGCGGCGACCAATGAGGCTACAGAAAAAAAGGTTGTTATGCGTTTCTTATAGCCTAGAGCCATGGTACAAGTCGGTTGCACCGCTCGGTGCGCGGTCGGTACGGGATTTACACTATCCTCGGGCCTTCGGCCCTCGGTTGTGTAAATCCCATACCGACCTCCACCTCGTGATGTAACCTATACATATCACCTGTGTTCATAGTTATTACGTTGGGTTATTACGTCCCCCTAGGTAAATTTCTTGTTACCAAGGTATTTGCGCATGAGCAGTACCTAATAAATTTATTATCCATTGGATACCCGAGAATATCACTCGTCTGATTGGCGGTATTTACGCTCGTGCCTGCGGCACTCACGTAAATACTAAGCCAACAGACTCGTGATATTCTCCTGTATCAAATGAATAATATATATGTATTAGTTTTGTTGTGAAATTATATTTCAGTTCCAGTAAATTACTTTCAAGCTGAAGTTCTGAGTTGGGTACCGACAATTTTGGGATCATAATTTCAGTAAAGGTAACAATAACACTATTGAACAGATAGCTAGCTAGTTTAATCCTACATAGTGAGATTACATACATATGTAAATGAGACTGGACGCGTATTTGAAGTTATAGTTAAGTATAGTTGGCTCACATGTCGAATGAGTAGCTGAAGAAACCCTACACTGTGCAGTGCTCTCATAAAAGGCTGCTTGCTATGTCTACTTGTATGAAGATACAACTACTCAGCACTTTGGATAGGATTTGATTTGCTGTTTATGATTTTTTTGTAACAAATAGATATCATCAAAATATCATCCATTAAACTTGTTTCTGGTTTAAATCATTGTTGGCTTTTTCCCCTTATAATCCTGTAGCCTCCTCCTGTTTGTGAGTACCAACAAGCTAAGCTTCTACTGACCATTATTCATCGGGAAAGCAACTCAATTATGTACATTGGAGAAAAAAATTACACCGGAGTTAACACCACTCTTCAATTTCAACTCAAACAAAAACTAGTGCCTGACAGTGACTACACTCAGTTGCTACAGTGATGACTGGAGTTGGGAATGTGACTTCTTATCACCAAATTGGTACCAGTTAAAAAAACTAATGAAGTAATCTTTATGCATTCTTTCCTCTATTCTTAGCCGCACCCTCTGGAAGTACAATGACAATGCCAACAACTTTCATGGAGAGATCAACACCCTTAAACAAACGTACTTTGTAATTCTACCATTTTTGACGATTTACTATGCTATTCTTACTGTAGGTCAACGTGTTGTCCTAATTGGGAGTATTGTGGGTGGAGTGGGAGGAGTCTTGCTAATTGCCACAGTAATAACCCTTTTAGCTGTGGTAATAATAAGGAAACAGAGGTAATCTTTTTGCCATAAATTAAGCTGAACTTTCCTGCCAGTGTTGTTATTGTGTCTGTATTTCCAGGTCTTCTACAATATTACTGGAAAAATCTGATGAAGATGAAGACTCAATATCTTACAATATTATGTAACCTAGCTCTAAATATTATATTTGAACATTGTGACCAACTGCTCTATCTCTCATTGTGTATTCATCATGTAGTATATGGTTAATAGGCAACCAAGCGAAGTGAGTGAGACTGTATTAGGGGTGGACAATTAAAAATCTGTTATAGCTATTTTTATTTATTCCATGCTAGATATTATGTTCACAATAGCATTTTTAGGTTCATATCTAGTGAGATATTTCGAATTACCAATTCCAGTACAAACTACAACAGGAAACGGGCATAGAATAAACCACTTAATAATTGGCAGAGGTAATAATCATATAGCAAGATATTGATAAGAATTATATACATGTGTGTGTTCCTTGCATGATGTACAGCACCTAACTAATTTTAACCACACCATTGATGAGTTAGGCACATTGCAAGAACTACCTAACAATGGAATTGGAGGGATGCTATAGTATCTCTGCTCATGATAGACATTACATGATAGTGAAGGACCTAAGGAATTTAGAGTCCCTTTGACAATATATAAAACTACACCCAGCTAGCTATACATTAATTCTTATAATTATTATGAATTTTATATAAGGGAGTTGTAAATCCCCAAGACTCTGTCTTCATGAGCATATGAATCCGCTCAGACTTTTGTGAAACAACTTCTTTTATCATCTGTTTGTGAATAAGGGGCGTAGAAACCAGTTGGGGCCAGTCGGACCATGACCTGACTGTATACTGATCGCAAATTAAATTTGGTAAGAAATCGTTAATTATAACGCTTGCCAGCCAAATGGTTTTAGCTAAATACTATGAAGTTGCAACAGAAAAATGAAGGTGGATTTTACACACATGAGAAATGTAGCTAGTTACCTTGTTACAATTCCGCAAGTGTTGGTGTATTGCCTTTCAGCGTGCTCAGGAAGAATACAGACATCTCAGAATATGCATGAAGTTACTAGCCAGGCAGGGATCAGTTCTAAGAGATAATTATGAATGTGGCATTAATAACTGATATACCATAAGCCTAGCAGTAGCTGATGCAGTGAAGTAACACTCTTATTTTGCTAGTCCTGATTTACAGGCTTAGCTAAAAATGATAGTAAAATATTAAGATCATAGCTATAATAAAGCAGATACTTGAATATATACATTTAATGGCCTGACCAATCAAAATGACCTTCCTACGCCCATGTTGTGGCTAATATCTATATTCAATGGCAACACATAAGCTAAATGAATTGTTTGTTGTCTGTTCATTGAATAAGTACTTTCTTTGTAGAAAAAAGGAAGGAGCTAGCTATGCTCCTACTATTTTTCAGTGTGCAGTGGTAACCAATCGCAAAGGAAAGTTTCATGAGGCCCACAGGATGTGGTTCTTGAGAATTGTAGAGAATTCGTTAGGTAAACAGAGTCTTTTCTAGTTCTCTAAAAGTGGTGGGGAGAGGACTGATGTGAAATCGAAACAAATACCTAAAGTAAATATAATGTAATATTACAAGATTAATAAAAATGCTTAGCAAAATTATATATTTTACTAAAGTGTATTATGCTTTTTTTCAAATTTTCTGTATCTATAGAAATTAAGTTCAGCTGCTCTGTAAGCTCGTTGTGACCACGTGTGACTAGCAGATTTTATATACAAACAAGGTGATTGTTCTAATTTTGGTAGGTATCCGATACATAGTTGGTCCAAACGTGCGGTGGAGGGGCCTTAATTTCCCCTGTGGCTATGCCTATGCCACTGATTAGTATAATAATAAAAATATCTATTCTGAGTATTTTTCAGGTCGTGGAGTGAGTGGGTGGGCAGATTTAAAATTTATCATTTTTCTCCCTTCAATATTGTAGAGGAATGATAGATCTTTTCTGTATTAGCAGTGTATCTTTTAGAGCAGTATAGAGGTAAATTTTGAAGTTAATTAATGTATCTCCAGATGAACATCAAGTCTGTGGCATTCAGACAGGCTATAGTTTTCTTTCTTCTTATCACTCCGGCTGTGACATGGATGGCGTGGGTCTCCTCTGCTGCTCAGGTACTCCTAAGTGCTGAGAAAACCACACTAGGAGAATATTCTCTACCAGTTTGCCCAACCTGACTAATAACCAGAGAAATTTATTATCCAAGTAAGCAGTGGTTCATCAGAAAATACTCTTGTGACTGAGCTAGGCACAAGGGTAAATATATCCAGGGCTCAGCCCATAGAAAAAGTGACATAACAATAACAGAGACACGTAACTAATACACAACACAAATGAACACACAACAGACACTAGTTGCTGAGAGCACACATAACAAAACATGCAACAGTCACCGTGACCCCATCAAGTAATGTGAAATAAGTTCATTGGGGCTTGACAGATGGTGTTGTTCATCATCTTCAAGCTCATAGAAGAAGTGATGTGATGTGATTTGCTCCAGAAGCAACGTAAAGAGACACGTCAGTGATAAGGACCTCTATATAGCATGGCAGAGGGACAATCAGGATGTGTCTGCTGTCCAGATGATGAAATTAGATGATTTTATGCATTGCATAAGTCGTATTTTGCTGTGAATGTTATACAGTGAAATTTATAAGCAAGAATAGTATGATTATGACAATGATGAAGAATGGAAACAATCTGGATCATTCACCCTTAATCTGTCTCGCTCACTCGCCAAACAAACAAACAATTAAGCTACCCATTCTACTTTGGTCTTCCCCTTTGGTACAAGCCAAGAGGCATAGTACCATAGTTGCTGTGGTAACAGACATGGAATAAAAATGTTATTCTCCTGTATTATTCCCCTCCAATCGCCTGTGGAAAAAAATATTTGTATCACAAAGAAAGCTTAAATTGCACACAGATTGTTGTTTTTTTGTCGGCAAAATGGAGTGACAAGCACTAATAATTATGGTATAAAGTGATGTATCATGTTCTTAAGTAGAATGAAAATCTAGTGTTTTTTTTCCAACTTGTATGAAGCTTTCTTTACATACGGTTACTAAGAACTGTCACTGAGAATTATTTATTGGAGTAATAAAGTCTTATCTTGTGAACTTCACTGGATATCATCATTCTATCTCTACTGTTTTTGTTGGAATGAGGCGGAAAGGGAACGAAATGCACTTATCTTGTCGGCGTTCCGGAATAACCCTCGCCACATTAACTGGACATATTTTCTCCTCGTCTCGCCAGCCAGACCCTTTACCTAACCGCTAACAGGGAAATGGTTAGTTTCGCGTGCCAAACTCTTTACCCAACCGCTGGCGCAGCAGGACTGGGGAAAGGGTCTGGTGTCCATCGTGCATCAATCTCGTTTTATTGGAAATTATTGAAGATTTGCGGTAATGATCAAGAATGCTATTAAAGTTGCCTCTAAACGTGCCCGTAAATTGTACCTTCAACGGTAGCTTCTTAGGTTGCAAACTATGCTATTCTTATGTTTCTACCCGAATTAGTAGTATGTAGCCAAGAGAATTACCAAAAAACCAGTAGGCAACGAGATAAAAACATCTTTATCAGCTACTAACTTTTTCAAACAATGTTCTTGCTCACTTTCAGAATATAGCTAGAGAATCAGCAGCTCGAGAAGTAGTAGCTTAAAGGTCTAAATGTTTTGAAGTAGGTCTAACAGCCATGATTCTCAGCAGCTATAGAATATACAATACCGGATCAAATGCAGCGGCTAAGTCTGAAGCTCAAAATTAACACGCAAAAGTTGTGCAACGCCCTTGTAAAAAGGAAAACACACCTCCCCCAAAAGCTGTACATACATAGAAAGTATGCTCCTTGTTGTGAGCAGCTCCTTCGGCAGGTACTTTGTCCTTGTGTAGTAGTGGAGAAGCCCCTGTAAGTATACAATAGTAGTAATCGTGCATAGCAACCATCAACAAAAAATTGCGTAGGCGGTGTGCGGCCACCCTTAATTGTGCTTTCATTACTCAAATATGCATTCATAATAAAAATTACAATTTCTTTTACTACGTTTGAGTTTAAATTGGTGTTAAAGTTGAAATAAATTCAAGAGTCTCTTCATATAAATTGATTCCATAGTTCTCAGATATCCCACATGGATCAACTCTTCTCCTTAGTTGCTGTATGTCGTGTCTAAAAAATTTATGCTGGTTCTTGGAACAGATACACCTTGATCAGTAAGTGGGATGGGGCCACCAGGATCGACACCATAGAAGTTGTCAGCGGAATGGAAGAAATCTAGGGCAGAAAGTAAACAACCAGCTGTAAACAGTTGTTGTGGGGATTTATGACAAGCTGTACGTATTGGGTGGTTATTCCAGTTATTCACAAACTGCTGCAACAGCGGTTGATTCGTGGTACAAACACATATTGTAATGCCCATTAGATGACGCTCATTGAGGGGATCTAGTAAGCTGTGGTGCTTCAGAAAGTAAAACAGTTTGTAAAAAAGAATTGTGACACTTTTGTGCATGTCTCTCCAGAGTCTCTCTATGCGCTGATTGTGAACACTAGATCCAGTAATCATGCTATGCCTCTCAGCTCCACGTTTCTCTCAATCATGTGTTGTGCAACTAGTACATTTTCTGTTCCTTGGTCAGAACATACTCTAGATGGTAGCTGATGTTTTTGAACTGCTAAAAAAAACAGCTCATAAACTGTTTTTGCTTCATTGTTGGTTGATGCACATAAATAAGTAATTAGTCTGCTATAGCCATCAAGTGCCCCATGAATGACTATTCGCCACCGAATCAACTTGTGGTGAGAATCTGCAAAAGAAATTTTTTTTTATTTAGTACACAGATCACAAGAAGTAGCTATTAAAAATCTGGGCCACCAGCCATGACAATTCAGCAGTAATTGTAAAATCCTGGAGAAATGCATTGTAGCAAGTTACAGTCTGGAGTCATGTATTAAAAAAAATTCTAGCTAATTTAACACAACCTCAACATATACCAATGATCCATAAAGAATTTGGGCCTGGAACAGAGTATAGGCACCTGCTGGCCATCTCAATGCTGTAAAAAGAGGATCAAGATTTCTCAGGGTCTGACGCACTCGTTCCCTTGTAACTAAAATGCCATTGGCTCGAAGACTGTCTATTACCATACTTGCACCAGAGAATGGAGCATCTTCTCTGATTAGCTTAATTGCTGATATCAACTCTTAAGCCATATGTACTATTTGTAGCCTTTCCTAATATTAATGGTGGAGCTGAATAGCTACTATGTAGTATTGCCTGTGTGATTAGTCCGCCAATAGAATATAAAAATATCAGGTACTTTCTAATCAGCCAAATCTCCCTTGCATCAGGCTACAGAAACTTCATAAGGATTCTTGCTATGTCAATTTACTTACCTATAAATGGTCATTCTGCTAACTCCAAGTAAAATGGAAATCTTATTCCAGTGAAAACCAAGAGAAAGAAGGTACTCTAACTGTTCCTTACTAATATCGAATTGTGGTCTTCCTGGTTGCCTTGAGCTATGAACTGGGTGTAAATGATAAGCCAAGGGTGGCCTCTGAGATAAATTAGCATCATTCATACTCCTCCCAATTTCTTAAAATGGTCCCAATGGCACCCACTAACTCCCCAACAGATCTGCAATAATCTTCCAATCCAGAAACACCACGGATATTATCGAATAAATCAGAGCACACGATAATTACAAACTCTAGTCTTTCGATAATGTAGTCCCCCACCTTGCCCTGTCTTTTTCATTTCTTATCTCTCTCCTTACTAATTTTTCTTCAGGAGTTTCTAACGCCCTCAAAGCTCTTGACCCAGCGTTTCTAACGTTTTGTCTCTCTTTCGCAGAATTTGTTTCACTGGGCATACTTCGTACGGCGGGTAAACAAAACAAAATGTTGCTAAGAAGGTTACCCGGCCCGCGCAAGCGCGTAGGAGAAAATGTGCACACGTACGCCCACGCAAACACAATAACATTCCTAGACCTAAATATCGCGGACTCATTAGTAAGTCAGCTTCGCTCGCTTCGCTCGCTTCGCTGAATTATCAGCAAATTTGGTAGTTGAAGAGAGATGGCTTTTTGGGCAATTTTTGTATTGCTGTGTCTTGTATGTAGCGTGCAGCAAGCTGGTAAGTTTCTCCTCAATACCTTTGCTTAGTTGTGTTTCAACTAACATAATGTAAGGTTATAGCTATTACTATAATATTTGTTAGTGCTGAATCTGGATAGGATGGATGCTTATGTGTTTAGAGCTACACCTGCTCTTGAAATGGAATGATGCTAAGTGTTTAATTACAACATTTAGGAGAGATTTTAGATTATCTTTTGTAAGTGTTACCTTCACAACTCCTTCTACTAGTCCAGTGGGAAATTGTACTTTTGATGCAATATTGTGACAGAGTGGACCAAAGCATGAAACTTAGCGCAGTGTTTGTTGAAGGTATGTACAGCAATATAGAAGGGGTGCCATCCAGATATACATTCCTTTACAAAAATATGTCTTACAAGAAACTTTGGTCAATATAATCGGCGATACCCACAATTTTTTTAATTGCGTGCCCAATACAATTATTATAGCGAAAAAAAAAACGGCGATATTACAGGCAGCTAGACTAATTAATAGAACTAGCTACCCTGATAGCTAGCCAGGTGTAGCAAGTTTCAGAGAATTTATTTCTGTAGAATAAAACCAAAATATTTCTTGGGAGGTGTGAAGGTGTAGTCATAATTTAATTAGTGGCCCTCCAGTGACTGCCACTAATTCAATTATGACTACACCTTCACACCTCCTAAGTACAACTCACATGTCACAGAAATTGTCCAACACCAACTAACATTCCCAGGGGCTGTGCCCCACCACACAATGATCTCATGTTCTGTATCATCTGTTTATACAAAGTTCCTTGTTCAGTCACCCTCATTCAGTTTAGTAACCACTAGAAGGTTCCACAAGCCGAAATATTATGGTTTTATTCTACTGAAATAAATTCTCTGAAACTTGCTACACCTGGCTAGCCACCAGGGTAGCTAGTTCTGTTAAATAGTCTAGATGCCTGTAATATCAGGTGACTCCTAATCATTAACAATAAAGTATTAAACCACAATACATTATAATAAACAATTTATATTGAGCTCTTTTACATAATTAACTGTTAATCAAAATTTCACACTTTAAAAAATTTGTTTTTATTAAACATTTTTTTTGGCACCTCTTCTGATACTGTTATATATGCCAAACTGAACCTGCATACCAAGTTTCATGCTTTGGTCCACTCTGTCACAATAATTTTTCTTATCTGCTGGACTAACTGCCTCTTCCCTCATTCCTTCGCTAACCACTCCAACATTCTGCCCTTCTAAAATGTTAATTCAATCAATACATACTTCCTGTGTATACATAACTATCGAACCTTTCCCTTAGACCAGTTTTGATACAGTGAGTGAATCTAGACAAATAATATTTTACATGACTAAATCATGAAGAAAATATCCTCAAATATGCCATAGATAATTATTCAGGCTTAGCCCTACTGGGGAGTATGTTCAGGCCTAAGGCCCACAGAGACTTCTTTTCATGTGCACTCACTACTGGTTTATATTATCCATTCTTCTTCAGCTATTAATTGTTGTCATTTTGTCATTGTCGTCAGTCGTCGATCATTTGTTTATATTTTACTGCTTCATCCATGGTTACATTCAACTCATAAGGCATATAAAACTATGTGGTGGTCTCTGTAGTCTTCTAGCTGACCCATTTTTTTGTCAGTTTGTTCAGCTAGTTTATAGAGTATAGCTTCCTTCAGATTTATAGCCTGACTGTCATTGATCTGAGTCTATTTTTAGAGAAGCTTTGCTACTCATGTTAAAATGCAAACCAACAAGTAAACAAGCAATCAGTGATTAAGTGTTAAATTGTATGAGCTGGGTTTCATGAATTCCGTAAGTTAAGTTCACATGTACTTTTATTTGTTTCCATCTGCCCATTGCTCCTGCTTAAACTGTGCTAAAATGAACTATTTAATATAATATAAAAAATGGTAGTAGTTTGTTTTTATAGTCTTGCATTTTTCTGAAATCAGTAAAAGGCTAAAAAATGTCCAATTAACACATGCATAGTCTCACTTCATTTTATTCTACTTCCACTTGTAATGTATACATTACTGTTGATCATTCCATATCTTTTGATCCCGTTCAATTCAATCGCAAACAAGTCAATATGAGATACGTGTAGGTTTGAGCATTAAACAGTACTGCAATTCTTTTTTTTTTTAAATAAATACAAATTGTAAGGGATTTTGTACAGTCCAGCTGAGTGTAAGCCATTCATCGCAATCAGGTATATTGTACTCTACTTTATGGTTCACAGTTACTGTGCATATAGCAAGTTCAAAATCACCTGGACATCTGTAAGCAGTGGAGAACTCTGTGAAATTGTGAATATTTAATTTCATACTTGCGAAAAATTAAAATTGAAACAATTAAGATAGCGTGTTATTTATGCCTAATTTGACCTTGATTAGTTTGCTGAGTGACCTGACCCTTTTTCCTACAAAATATATATAGCTGGAATATCAATATAGAGGAATATATATCATGTTATAATGGGTATATTTTACAAAGTCCATGCATTAAAGAAACATTCATCTTTTTGTACAAGGACTCTGTGGAGGGTCTAGAATTATAATTAATAGTTTGCTTTCAAAGTACAGCCAACAGGCAATGATGCCTCCCTCTCGCTTTTATTGCTGCAGACATTGGAATGTTTGAAAAGACTGTTTCAAGAATTTTAGTTGTCATGGCAGTGCAGTTGTTTGTATTTTACCAGGAAGCCAGTGTTCAATTTGTGTTTAATGCTACATATGAACAAATCAGCATACATACCCCAATGGCACCAGTCAAGGAGGAGACATAGAGTTTTCTAGTTCTAAATAGAAAACTCTTTCAAAAGGTCAAACATTTCTCTAGTAGACTGCTAGTTTGCAAAGAGAGCTTATAATATTGTATTACAAGTGTGAAATGACTTGCATCGAATGGACTCACGTAGGAAGACATATTTTTGTAGCTATTGGAGTTTGCTGTTAACTAGTCTGTTCAATGGGGCTGAGTTTGAGGAGTGGGCAGCTGGAATTTACCAGCGAGGGCTTGAAGCATTTGATGTCTTGAGGGCCTGAAACATTGGATGTCTTGAAATTATTCGCTGAGTAGATAAAATAAACCACAGCATGAAGATCAGTGATCACTGAGGTATAAATTATTCAATGTGTATATTATAGTGTAGTCTCAGCATCACATGTGACTGAATCAACTGCATGTGTATAGAACCTCATACTTTGTCTTGAGACTTAATCAGAATTTCTTATTTTCAAAGGTGAATACATTGAGGGATTTAGGGACTTCACACTCTCAGTTTAGTGATCAATAGGGACAAATTTACTTCTCCTTGCATGACTCTATCAAATATTGTGTGTTAGTGTGTTTTAGAGTCAGTCCAGTCAACCAAACAGTGCCTGCCAACACTACTGCTACCTTCTCCTGCTCACCTGGTTTGCAAAATCCCAGTGATATTTCCTGGAGTGTATTTCTCCCAGATTTAGGGAAATATTATGTTGAGGACAGCTCCATACTTTCCAAACGAGGCTACACATTCTTCTACGCTGATTTAGACTTAAAGTTTATGAATGTATCGGCCAGTGAAGTGAACAATGGTAGTTACTTCCATTGTAGGGCATTTGACACATCACAAAGTATGTCAGTGAATTCTGACACCGCCTATTTGACTGTAGTGGGTGAGTAATTATAAATTATTATCGATTGTTCCTTTCATTAATGTTTTACAATATGACATTTTATGCTGTTTTCCAGGGGATAAAGTCACTTTTACTTCTAGCTGACTTGCAGACAATTCATAACTAATAAAGTTTTCCACTAGTATAAACAAACTCACACATACTTGCATTACTTATACAATACATGTATATTTTCTTCTTCCATCATACTCCTGTAGCAATTGTAAATGATCAGGTAACACATTAAAAAAATGCACTAGTTGCAGGACTTCAGTGGTGTACTGCATATGGTCAGTGGGCATTGGTCATTTTTTTAGCATAATAAACTGTACATAGCTATTACGATCTAATTAAATATACCAGCTTGATAAATTAATAACATGTCAATTTTGTAGGTCCGCCCCTCCCACCTGGTGTGAGGACATCCCTGGTGTCTACCATCGAGATTCAATTGGAGTGGGATGAACCCTTTACCAGTCAGGGTTATCCCTTATTAAACTATACAGTAGTGGAGACGGAAGTTTCCAGTGGACGACGTATGCAATTCATTAGCTCCACCCTCAATCACTACCGCAACATACCCAGTGTTGCTACTCAGTGCATTGATATTGAGTTTGCGGTTATAGCCACTAATTCTGTAGGTGACAGTAATGCAACCACTGTTGTTACCGGCTTCCCAATTGGTAATGTGTCTCTTTGAAATGATTCAATTATCTTTTAACTTTCTCTAATTATTTTAGCTCCACGAAACCAGTTTAGTAACTTTCAAGCTGTGGTTCGCTTTAAAAATGATAGCGACCCAAAGGTGAAGATCTCAGTTATGGTAAGGATGTCAGTAAAAGAAAAGAAGTTGATTTTCAGTGGATGCATTCAAACTTCAATTGATATGCATGTGTGTTGTACGTTAAATGGGTGGAGCTGAGTGCTATTCAGTGTGATTTGCTAGATTCTTGGTAATTGTCTACTTTAGAAGTACTCAGAAAAGAGACCTGCACTATTTGGAAGTTGAGCAATACATTTGTCTGTCAGCACTACATGATGCACAAATAAAGATGGCTATTTGTTACTATTTAAGTTCAGTACATGTGCAATTGTTTGAAGAAGATGGTTAGGAACAAAAGTTAATTTTCTCTAGTAGAAACAATACCAGACAATGCCAGTGAGCCATAACCATAGTCATCCTATTAATAATTATAGTCACTGCTTCATAGCAACCGATTCTGGTATATATGTCGTATTTTGCCTTTCCTTGAAGGTACTTGATAAGTTCAATACCCACTCTGTTTGTCCTGTTGTATTGTTGAATAAACACAAGGTATTGAATGCTTATAGTATATTCAATGGACATACATACCAGGAGTGGATTGATAGACAGCATAGACGTATTGCCCCATTGAACTTTCATGTAACTATTGCACTAACAGTTTGCACTGCCATTGGCTGTGTCATTTTCAAGTGACTCATAATCCAATGTGTTTGTTGTAGCCTCCTCCTGTTTGTGATTACCAGCAAGCTGAGTTGACCTTACGGGCGATCCAACTGGACAGCAATGAGAGTATTTTGGTTGCATCGACCAATTTCTCTGGATACCCGACGTCACTTACCTTCACCATCGAGAACAAACTGATGCCAAACACCAACTACACGCTCATTGCTGTAGTAACTACAGTGACTGGGAATGCAACTGCGGAGATTGTCTTTGGTAAGATGTAAATATATATTCCCCACACGGCAAGTGTTGCAGTATAGATTGTACAATATGTATCCCATGATGTAAGAGGTAGAAAGTGATTCTACTTGCAACATATTCCATAGCTAATTTACTTGATTATGTGCTCCTCAATTTTAAATGTGAAGTTTTTAGTACTTTATTTATTTTACCTTATCAATTGTACTGTAATGTTTTGCAGATACAGTGTTGACTCCTCAATCCAATACAGGTAAGTTATAGATTGCTTATTGTTTATAACGAATTGATCATGTATATTTCTTAATGGTCTGCTTCATGAAATACTTTGTGCTGGCAAAAGAATCTTCTCTTTCAATTGGTACATAGTTATCCTTTGTAAAGAAAGAGAGGGGTTGGTGGATAGAATCTTCCTTGTAAAAATTATCTCAACTTAGTATGTTCTAGTGCTCTCTGTACCATCTCTGTCTCTCTTTCTTTGTTTTCTCTCTATCTTGATCTCTTTCTTGACTATGGCACGTGCCTTTATGTTCTAGGACTTCCGGGTGGATTGATAGGAGGTGTGATTGTTGCAGTATAGACTGTACAATATGTAGTAGAAAGTGATTCTACTTGTAACATATTTCATAGCTAATTCACTTGATTATGTGCTCCTCAATTTTTAAATGTGAAGTTTTTAGTACTTTAGTTTATTTTACCTTATCAATTGTACTGTTATGTTTTACAGCTACAGTGTTGTCTCCTCAATCTAACACAGGTAAGTTATAGATTGCTTATTGTTTATAACGAATTGATCATGTATATTTCTTAATGGTCTGCTTCATGAAATACTTTGTGCTGGCAAAAGAATCTTCTCTTTCAATTGGTACATAGTTATCCTTTGTAAAGAAAGAGAGGGATTGGTGGAGCCTAGAATCTTCATTGTAAAAATTAACTCAACTTAGTATGTTCTAGTGCTCTCTGTACCATCTCTGTCTCTCTTTCTTTGTTTTCTCTCTATCTTGATCTCTTTCTTGACTATGGCACGTGCCTTTATGTTCTTAGGACTTCTGGGTGGATTGATAGGTGTGATTGTTGCAGTATAGACTGTACAATATGTGGTAGAAAGTGATTCTACTTGTAACATATTCCATAGCTAATTTACTTGATTATGTGCTCCTCAATTTTTAAATGTGAAGTTTTTAGTACTTTAGTTTATTTTACCTTATCAATTGTACTGTTATGTTTAGTAGCAGTGCTGGTTGCAATATGTTTCTGCGTGATGTTGAACTACAAAGCCACTAAAGGTAGAGTAATCAATACATTAGGTATTATTGGCGAGCGAGTGAAGCGAGCGAGACACTATCAGGGGTAACTCAATTGAAAATCGGGGATATTTGTTTATATATATGTGGGGATGTACGTATGTCATATCTACTTTGACCTTCGCATACTTTTGTGTTAGTTCGGTGGTCGACCCCGTCCCAAACTTCACTAAACAGAATCCTCAGGTTTAGCTATTATTACCCGTATCACCCTAGAAATTGAATTGTTTATCGTTTTGAATTCTTTTGCGGGTGCTGTTAAAACTTGAAAACATACCGGAATTTTATTTTCTATTCGAGTTTGTGGAAGTGGTGAGTCAATACGTTCTTTATCATAGTTATAGCTGTACTCAACGGTATTTACTTGACAATTGTACAGATAAGTCTTGTGTAGGTATGTCCAGTTGTGTGCAAGTATATTGTGCGTTTTAGCTACTACTTAGATTAAGCATATCACAATAACATTTAAATAATAATGTATTTATTTTTTTTCAATTCAAACAGTTGCTGGGAGGGGTTACTATGGCATTGAAATGCCTTTACTTATAAATGTAATTTAAAAACTCGACCTTATTTTTAGTAGCTTTGAGTGTTAGAAGTTAAAATCAATCATATAATAATTGTGTAGTTTTAGGCTCGCTCGTCATTTGTGCTCAAGCACACCACTAGTTTTATTATTATTATTATTATTATTATTATTACTATACTACTACTATTAATATTATTATTATTATTATTGTTGTTACTACTACAACTACTATTATTACTATTCCTACTATTATTATTATTAATTATTATAACTGTAGGTCCACTCTTCATTGAAAGAGAAGGAAGTGGAGCAGAGATGGAGGACAAGGAATAAACAGAAGAGAAGACAGGAAGAGAGGACTGAGACAACTATATGCACAAACACTCTATTTTTAGTTGTATCATGTTGTGAGCCGCATTAGCTTTGTGTTTTGTGGGCGATTGCAATGAGCCGGCTGGCTAGGTATAGGCCCATCTTGGATTTCCATACATGCATGTGCTCTGTATCAGTTTTGCTAGTCTGTTTATTTTGTAATTCGGTGTGCGTGTGTGTTCCTTACCCTTCACCAACTGACAATAAATCTGTACTGGTTGGAGAATCATCCTGGGCGCACCGCTGAAGCCACAGACTCTGGTGGCAGTCAACTAAATTCATATTAGAACCTCACTGGAGCGAGTATTCTTCTTAGAAGACCATTTACCGGCTCAACGAAGGCGCCTCGGCAGTCACCATTGTCTTTACACACAAGTATAATGATTATATAGATAATAGTAATACAGTAGTATACTAATAATGGTAATTGTGGGGCGAGTGGAGTTGGTAAAGTGTCACAACAGAGAAAAAAAGAAATGGATTCAAACCCTCGGCCACCACCTTCACAGGCAGGCACACTCATCAGCAACTACATCTTGGAATGCCTTATTGATCTGTTGTATCCTCATTCTTTTTTTTTAGGGCTTGCCCGGTCATCCCCCACTAAAAACAACAACAACATCTGAACACTGGGTTCTTGTTCATGAATAATTCATTCGCTGAACTGAGTTGGGTTCACCTAGAGTAGCTAACCATAAATCATGGCTATAAGAAATGCCGAGAAGCAGCAAGGGTCAAGATAAATAGAAGCAGGTAAGAAAAGACTGACTTATGTAACTACTTCAATGAAGAAGTGAATTAAAATAGACAGAAAGACAGGGATATTGAGGAATAAGAGAGATAGCCAAAAGAGGAGTAGGGAATTCATGAGTTCAAAAAGAAGAGGAGTAAGGAAATCTGGGATGGATCAGGAAGGAAGCGAGCAGGAGAGAATAAAAATAGAATAGATATGAAATACTGGGTGAATCACTAATCGTTGCACTGGCGATGTAGCTACTGGCAGATTGTTGGAGTGAGAATACGAACTAGTTTACCAACCAATAATTTGGGAATGTGTAAAAGAGATGTTCGGATCGTAGCCTTTGAAACAATTAAGATAGTGTGTTATTTATGTCTAATTGACCTTGCTTAGTTTGCTGAGTGACCTGACCTTTTTTCCTACAAAATATATATTGCTGGAATATCAATATAGAGGAAATATATATCATGCTATAATGGGTATATTTTACAAAGTCCATGCATTAAAGAAACATTCATCTTTTTGTACAAGGACTTATAAGTGTTCTGTAGAGGGTCTAGAATTATAATTAATAGTTTATTTTCAAAGTATAGCCAACAGGCAATGATGCTTTCTTCTTGCTTTTATTGCTTGCAGACATTGGAATGTTTGAAAAGACTGTTTGAAGAATTGACCCTTTTTCCTACAAAATATTGCAGGAATATCAATTCAATATACAGGAAGTATACATCATGCTATACGGGTATATTTCACAATACAGAGTCTACACAGAGTAACATAGATTAAAAAAGTCAATTTTGAATTCTGCAGCACTGTACCTCTGACTTGAAAGCTTGTGATTCAATGTAAGCATTCCATTTTATAGGCACATTATCCATATAACTTATTTGTGCCATTCATTGTCATACAAATAAATGGTTTGGAAACACAAATTGTATTGTCACAAAGTTGCATCTGATTTAACCCTCAACACTCATGTGCATAATGGTTACAGTAGTTTCTTTGTCATTCATTCACTTTGTCTATAGCGAATCTTGAAAATGGAAAACTTTTATGCATTAAGAGAATAGGAACCCAGACTAGAAGACAAAATTTGTCACTTTTTTTAAATTTCTACATAGTTTCGAGAAAACGAGAGAAAAGGCAGACACTATGATCAGCATATTTGCTAGTATGTCTATGTCCATTCATTAGTTTACCTGCCATTTAGAATCACAATTGAGAGCACAATTTTTACACTTATATATTTGCAGTGCTAATTGTTTCATTTGGTAACAATGTTCCTGTGGTTACTGCACGATGGATTATTGGCTGCTGACAAAGTCACATCAGCTTGTTGGGCTTGATTTTCTTACACTGTAAGACTGAAGTTGTCCACACTAAGCCATAGCTAGCTTCAATATACCAGTTAGCTATATATGTTAAAATTTATATTTCTGAATTGAAAAAAACAACATTTCATAAGCTGAAACTTTAGTATGGCTTTGCCAGACACTGCACATACTTATTAGCAAGCAACCCAGCTTCTATGGACGTGGTTTAGTAAATGAACTGGAATGACTTTTGCTTTTAAACATTAGGAGGAAAATGTTATAATTCTAAAATTTCATCAAATTCTTTCTGTAAAAGTAGCTATAGTTGACAATTTTGAAGTGATGGACTCAGTTCTTTTTTTTAGAAAATCTGAAACCAAAACTTATTCAATTACAGTTATACTTTGAAACCAGCTTTCCATAAATTACTGATCTGAGTTTTTACAATACAAGAATTATTATAGATCCTCCTAGCTCCCCTACCAATACACCTTCCTTCTTCATTTGTCATTATCAACACACCTTTTTATTGGTATTTTTAGATATACTGGCATACAATAATTCTTCCTCAATTTATCTGTCTGCTGTTGAAGCAGCAGCAGCAGCAGCAGCAACAACAACAACAACAACAACAACAGTCTGAGACATAAATTGTGAATACTGTATGTGACAAAAAAATTTGCAATTTTAAACGGAGACTGCAGCAGTTTAATTCTTTTTGTTTGTAGATAAGCTCAGCCCAAATGATCTCACTCATCCTATGGTTAGGTAAAGGGTCTAGCTTCTTAACCAGACACGAGAGAACCAAAAATACCAGTTCTTTTATGGTCTTCTAAATGCTTTACCATTCTCAAGTGTTGGCACAGTGTAGAAGTATTCAGGATTTTTTTTTACTTACAATTGTACTCCAATGGAACAAACTACACTAGACATTCATCACGAATCTGTTTGTGGTTAAATGGATTGGTTGCTTCCTGTTCCTGTAGCCTCCTCCTGTTTGTGAGTACCAACAAGCTAAGCTTCTACTGACAATTCCTCATCCAGAAAGCAACTCGATTGTGTACACTGGAGGGAAAAAATTACAACACTCTTCAATTTCAGCTCGAAGAAAGGCTAGTGCCTGACAGTGACTACACTCTAGTTGCTACAGTGACGACTGGAGTTGGAAATGCGACTTTTTATCACCAAATTGGTACCAGTTAAAAAAACTAATGAATTAATATTTATGCATTTTTTCCTCTTTTCTTAGCCGCATCCTCTGGAAGTACAATGACAACTTTCATGGAGAGATCAACACCCTTAATTAACCAAACGTACTTTGTAATTCTACCATCTTTGACTTTGGGATTTTGCCATGTCGGGCTTATGGGTGTCCTTTACCTCGTTGTACTTGGTATAGGAATGGCAGGGACATCACTGAATCAGCCACTCCAATGAAAAATGGAGAGTTTGGGTTTAAAGTTAGAGCAGGTGACGGTATCAGTAAAGAAGGTGTTAAATATTATTGTGTGGCAACTTCCTACTTCAATGGACAGCCAGCAGGCATAAAAAGCCGGGAAGCTATTGTAATGTACCTATGCATGTAAGTGTTCCCTTTAGCCTTTAGTCAGTATTCAGTCAGTTGAGTCTGTCAGTTAGTCTCTGTCCGTCTATCCTGTTTTTGTCATCGGTTTGCTTTTGGTTTTGTCTATCTCTCCTACATATATTATATAGATACGGACTATGTTGTCACAGCCCCAACTGTTTCTAACATCCTGGCAATGGCTGGAGGCTCTCTCTACCTCAAGTGTAAGATTCCAACCTCCAATCCTCCATTGAAAGTTGTCTCTTGGTTAGATGGTACAGGGTCAGAGTTAATTGATAATGAAACATACTACGACTCTCTCATAGAGTATGATGAAGGAGGCAAGTACTTGTTCATTAGGATGATGGATGTTTACTATTTTAACTTGAACAATTTCTTCTGTAAAGTGTCCAATGCTTCTGGTCCACCATTTCTGTCAAGGGTCGGTTACAAGGTTGTTGATGATCTGCGATTTCAAGAGCTTGCAGTCTATGACCATGAAGAGGAATTTTTTGGCTTAACCGGGGAAACTATTACCTTTCGTTATGTAGCCCATTTCAAAGTCAACCAGCCATATAGAGTTACAGGGATTCACTTGCAATATAGACACCCTATTATGGAATTCTTTTATTCTGATAATGGGGAAGTGGCATTCACAGTACCTCCTGCAGATTACGCTAACTATAACATGGAGTTTTCTTGTATACAGGAATCACTTAATGAAAATAGATTGGACCCAGTTGTGTTTAAATTGACAGTATTGAGTACGTTTGATCTTATCCAGCTTTGGGTTTTGTTTATGACTAAATGTTTTAGTCTAATAAATAAAGTATTACATATTTTGTGTACTAAGAAACTAGCTACAAGAACAAAGAATTTACCAAATAGAATGACAACAACTACTAAATTAACAACAGCTAGTCTCAGATAAGCATGAGATTTACGTGTTCTGTTGCATAGCAAGTCAGTGAAGATAGCTAGCTATGCATTAGCATGTAGAAGAATTACTAGCAAAGTATACCAGCTTTCACAATCATAATGCTTTGTTCATTTTGCTACTATTGACCTTTTATGTAATATGAAACTTCACTGAATATCACATATTGACATCTGTGTTATTCGTTGCTTTAGAGCTGCCCACCGTGGGCATTTCCAGTCCGAATGAGGATGTCGTAGTGAAATATGAAGCAGACTCCCTTAAGCTTGTCTGTGATGGTTCTGCCCTTCCCCCTCCCACTATAGTATGGTACCACAATGGTGCTCGCATTACCAAATCTACTCCAGATATTAAAGTAAATGGGAAGTCCTTGTACATACCAAAGTTGTCCCACTCTCATTTTGGTATTTTTCAGTGTGCAGTGATAACCATTCACAAAGGAAAGTCTCATGAGGCCCACAGGATGTGGTTCTTAAGAATTGTAGAGAATTTGCTACGTAAGACAATAAAATAGAGAACTATTTTCAAACTATGTTTTGAGTACTCTTTAGGTTGTCGAATGAGTGGGTTGGGTGGATGGGAGAGAATTAAGGTAAACTATCCCCCCTCTTTATGGTCCATATTGTAAAATATTGACAGAGCATTACAGTGAAATTATTACTCTATTGTAGAGCTGTATAGAGGTAAAATTTGAAGTTAATATATAATTCATGTATTTCCAGATGAACATCAGGTGGAATTCAGACGGTCTGTTATAGTTTTCTTCCTTCTCACTCCGGCTGTGACGTGGACGGCATTGCTCATCATCTTCAAGCTCATAGAAGGAGTGCTATGTTGCGTGACTTGCTCCAGAAGCAACAAAAAGAGACACATCAGTGATAAGGACCACTATATAGCAGGACAGAGGGACAATCAGGATGTGTCTGCTGTCCAGATGACGGACTTAGATCAGTGGCGGATCCATTAGGGTTCGACTTGGTTCGTCCGAACCCCCCTTTTACACACTGCCACACCCCAAATTACTTGCTGCAGTATTACCTTTAGTCGTTTCCAGGGTTAGATTGCAGTTTAGGTCCTACATTCGCGTCGCATCGCGCGTATCTGGCTCATCGCGTCATCGCTTCTAGCTCCTACGTTCGGGTATCGCGTTACCATTGGTAATTCATCCAGTAACTACATGTAATTTGAACTAAATTTTAAAATGAATTTTTTAGAGGTGCACTCAACAATTTCAAGAGATGAAGACACCTGTATTGACTGGTTGATGAGCAATGGACTCATTTATAGTGATATGAATTGTAAGAAATGTGGAACTGGCTGCAATGTTGTTCTAAAAAAAATGAGTAAAGGTTTGGAGGTGCCCAAATAGAGGCTGCCAATCTGTTTGCAGTTTACGAATGAACAGTTTTTTCTCTGGAGCCACTTAAAATTACATGAAATCATCAACATTATCTATTGGTTGTCTGCTAAATCTACAGTAACATCAACGATGAAGGAAACTGGTCATTCCGAACACACTATTGTAGACTGGTACAATTTCATTAGAGATGTCTGTGCCCAATATCTTATTGATCATGCACAAAAAATAGGAGGTGTGGGTAAAACAGTAGAAATTGATGAGTCAAAATTTGGAAAGAGAAAATACAACAGGGGAAGAATACAGGAAGGTCACTGGGTGTTTGGTGGAATAGAAAGACAATCACCTTCCAATTGCTTCATGGTGGAAGTGAAAGATAGATCTGCAGTCACTCTGCTTCCCATCATTCTGGACCGTGTTCACCCTGGCACCATCATTATCAGTGATGAATGGAGAGCATATTGTTGTCTATCAGCAAATGGAATGACTCACTTAACTGTGAATCACTCCATAAACTTTGTGGATCCATCAACTGGAGCTCACACACAAAATATTGAGGGAACCTGGTCCACTGTAAAAAGAATGCTAAGGAGCAAGGGAGTCATGAACACTTCCAGTGACCTTTTCCAAACTTATCTGCAAGAGTTTGTGTGGAGGAAAAAGCATGAAGGTTGTGACTATTTAAAAAAAAATAGCTATGGAGCACATAAAAGAACAATATCCATTATAAATAATGATTCCATACAAATCACATTCACATGACATACTTATTTCATTTTATTTCATATCAATATTTCATTTAATACTTGTCAATATTTAGCATATTACATACACATTCATATTTCGTAACTCTTATTCAGCAGCACGCATGGAATGTTGATTAAGACGAGAAGCCCGAGTTGGCAAATCGACACGGTTGGTAAGGCGTCGCTGAAGCTCGAGGTTTACTAGTTGGTAGTAGTGATCGAATTGGTGGAAGCACCTCAAGATCAACATGAGCCAGAGAAAATTAGATTGATTTTAGTCCTGTTCTCCTCCTACAAAGTAAGTTGTTATTGTTTTTTTTAAAATACTTTCTGAGACTACACATAATCTTATCTTTGTAGCTATTTTATATAGCTTCTGCAATACATCTTTGTGGGAAACAGTGTATTGCTCTTCGTGGTCACAGAGATTATAAAACTAGCGATCTCAGTAGCAACCAGGGAAACTTTATGGCAATACTAAACTACAGCATCCAATGTGGTAATACTGTTCTTGCAGCTCATTTCAATCAAGCTTCAAAGAATGCAATTTACTCCAGTAAAACTATACAGAATGAAATAATTGAAATAATTGGTGACAACATCAGAGATAGAATATTAGGTGAAATTAAGGAAGCTAAATATACTCAATTCTCTGTGATGAAGTTACTGATGTATCAAATAGAGAACAGGTTAGCATTGTCTTGAGGTTTGTAGATAATACAAAATCCATTCGTGAAGAATTTTTGGATTTCATATCCACTGACAGAGTTACTGGAGAAATTCTGGCTTGTAATATTAAGAGTACTTTAGTGAAATATGGCTTGGAGTTTGAGAATTGCAGAGGCCAGGGTTATGATGGGGCCTCGAATATGTCAGCTAGACATGGTGATCAAGGAATATTAAATAGAGAAAACTATAAAGCATTGCATGTTCACTGCAATTCTCACATACTTAATCTGTGCATAGTCCAAGCGTGTTCTTTACGATCCATACGAAATATGAATGGTACTGTTACTGAGTCTTCGTTTTTCTTTAAAAACAGTCCTAAAAGGCAAACCTTTTTGGAGTTAGTAATAGACAAGCAAACTAAATCTAAGAAAGTTAAAGATTAATGCAGAACTTGCTGGGTCTATCGTCATGAAGCCTATGAATGTTTCTTTGAATTGTTCAAATATTTGCATGATGTTATGTTAGCAATAGTTAGTTGTGATGATACATATGGTGATATGAATTGGGATTCTAAGACTATAGTGACAGCAAATGGTCTCTTTACTTTAATTTTATATATTATTGTTTTATTACAACAATGAATTGTATGAGTGTTATTATTAAGCCTTTGAGTATTAAACTACAGTACAGAACAAATGATGTGGTTTATGCATACTCAAATATTAAAGATGTAATTGAAGAGTTGAATTGATACGAGCAAATGAAGAATTAATTCATTTGTGGTATGAGCAAGCTAAATCTCAAGCTGGCAGTATTGGTGTAGAACCACAAGTCCCTAGAATTGTTGGTCGACAACTGGGCCGTGACACTGTACAATACAGTTCAGCTGAAGACTACTTCAGAAGAACAATTGCACTGCCTTTGCTTGATCACTTAATTGTGGAAATGCAGGAGCGATTTTGACAGCAAAAAATACTGGCTTCCAAACTCTTGTATTTAGTTCCATCTTTTCTATGCAAAGACTCTACACTAAAATTTTTAATAAAGTGATCAAGTTTTATCATGATGACCTGCCAAATCCATCTGTAGTAGACACTGAATTATCAAGGTGGAAAATCAAGTGGCTTCACCAAACTTGTCTACCATATTCTTTGCAAGAGACAATTCAACAGTGTGATGCAGAGTTATCCCCTATATATACACTTTATTAAGGATTGCTTGCACATTACCAGTCACCTCACGTGAAAATGAAAGGTCAAATAGCACCCTGGAAAGGGTAAAAACAAGTTTAAGGAGTACCATGGGCCAGGAGAGGCTATCAGCTTTAGTATTAATGAGTGTACACAAGGACTTTCAATTAGATCTAGATGACATTGCAGGGTTTCATTTAGGGGGGGGCGAAAGGGGGCATTTGCCCCCCCTTGGGTTCTAAATGCCCCCCCTTGGGTTCTAAGTGCCCCCCACCCTTTTGAAAGAACCGATATTTATTAAGAGAAAAATGTAAACCAAATTAATAATAAACAATATTCACACAGCAATTCGTCTAGGTTTTTTGTTCCATACTGTAATAATGTCATTTAATTGTGTAGATGAGAGCGTCTCGGGTGTCTCCATGGCTATTTTCATCAAATAGGATAATTGTGATTGCCCAATTCGATTTCGAATTCGTGTTTTAATTAGTTTCATTTTGGAGAAGCTCCTTTCCACTGAAGCAGTGCTGACAGGGATAGATAGACATATGTTTGCCAGGGTGCTAATGTTTGGAAAAATTTCACTAAGCATATCACTTGTGGTGAGCTCTTTCAACTGCAAGTGCAGGTTACCTTTCGGCTTCTTCGATAAGTAGCTTCGAAATGTTTTCCACTCCTCTCGGGTTTCGCGGGAAATAAGAGCTTCTTTGGTGTATTCATCTCCACCAGCAGTCTTAGCAGGCAGCTCTGCACCATAGTGAGCTAATAGTACATCTATTAAGTCCTCACCATATGTATGGAAGTCAGAAGAGTCAGCAGCTGGCACTTTCTTCGGATCAAAGATGCCAAATGAGGAGACAATATCTTGTGAAATAAATCTGCTGGATATGTTTGCCTTCAGCATCCTGATAAACGGTTCAGCCACTTGTCCTTGGAATGTAGCAATGCTTTCCGTGGTTAACGTGATGTCAGTGACTTCTTCGATCTCATTCTTTGCATCCATCAGTTCTAATACCCAGTTAGCAGCAGGTAACATGGCATCATCAAGTGTATTGAGAGTGGCATCAACAAGAGGGGTGATAGCTGTCAAGTCTATTCTCTCAGTCTGGAGAGCTCTGCTCAACTTCGCCACTTGTGGCAGAACATAATCAAGGAGGTATATGGCCACTAAAGTTGAGGGCCTACATAAGGCTTTACTGATACCTAGAGCTTCAGGTGCATGTGTCTGCTCATAGATATTGTTTAGAGCAGTCACAATTGCACTGTAGCTAGCTTTGACTGCCTTCACACAGCGTTCATGGGACAGCCAGCGAGTATCTGATGGTTTCACAACTTTCAGCTCAGGTAAGTCAAGCACCTGCTGTACTGCTTTGAGACTCTCAGCTCGCTTAGGAGAATAGTGGAAAAATTTCCAGAGGGTGGTGAGTGTGATGTACACATGTTTTATCCCACTGGTAGCATTAGCTGCTTGAACGCATGCTAGCTGTAGCAAATGGCAATGGCAGTGTACGAAAAGTGCATGAGGTGAAATTTTCTTCAGGAGACTCTGCACACCATTGTGTTTCCCAGAGAAAGTAGCTGCTCCATCGAATCCCATACCCACCAGCTTGCTAATCTGTATGTTTTTATCTTTCATGAATTCAACAAGGGCAGAATAAATAGTCTTTGCATCAGTAGCTTTCAATGGAACTATATCCAAGAAGTGCTCAACAGGTTGACCGTCCATGTTCACCCAGCGGAAGAAAATTGAAAGCTCTTCTGTGGTCGTCACATCAGTGCACTCATCTGCCATTATGCTGAAATGGGAAGCTTGGCGAAGCCGTTTCAGTAAACATTCTTCAGCCCATAAGCCAACTGCCTCAACAAATTCAACAACAGCAACTTTAGATGTGTAGGTTGCATTTAATCTAGCTCTTTCAAGGAACCCCTTTAAATCTTCTGCACCACAACTTACGATTAGATCAATAAGTTCATCAAAATTTGTTGTGTGGGGAATGTGGCGACGAGCTAGAAAATGGGTGCAACGAATTAGAGCTTTAATGGCCATTCTGTTCTTCAACTTTTCCTCATCATTAATTTGTTGGAGTTGCTGAATGACTGACCCTTCTTGTAGTGCTGTAGCTGCAGCCATCTCTGCTTCACATGATAGGAGGTGAATATCACTCTTTGCATGAATTTTCATCTTCTCTATTGCCTTCTTCCAGTTCGTGAAAGGTTTTGAGATCCATGTTCCTCCTGTTCTTTGAAGAGAAATTCCTCTCTTCCTGCAAACCTTACAAAAAGCTCCTTGGAAATTTTTATCAAACATCAGCCAATTGAAGCTCTCTTCCCATTTTTTGTTGTATTTTCGACTGCTTGCAGTGATTTTCTTGCTTTTCTCATGTGTAGTTAATCTTTCCTTTGCATGCTTCTCATGGACAATTAATCTTTTCTTGGCAGGACTTGGCTCCAAAAACTCAGTATCAGATTGATTGCTGTCAATTTTATCTTCTGTGTCACTGCTACTTGAGTGGCCAGGTGACTTTGAAGAGCTTGCACCACAGAAGAAAGAGCGAATATCCATTTGAGACTATCTTAAGCTGTCAGGGACTACGAGTGCTTAGAGTTCTGGTTCTGGAAGTTGTAGAATCTGTATAGATCAAAACTCAACAACTGCTACGGTGAGCTGAGGGCTGGCCTTTTTATAGCCAGCCAGCAACCGTAAGTGTGAATCAACGTGTGATAAACCTAAGGGGAGGTGAGAGTCAGAGTTGAATAGTGTGTGAAAAGCATCTAAATAGTGAATGTCACAGTTGACTGAAAATTGCTAGACGGTGGAGGTGAAAATGAGTAGCTGAATTAACTTGTCAGGATCTGACATATGCAGACCTCATTAGATAAGATTATGTTTTTTTAATGTAGGACATAGGCCTTCCAATAATTCTATTTCACTCCCATGGTGACCAGTGCCGCCCGCCCCCCCTTACATTTTCAAAACTCTATTTTGCCCCCCCTTGCAAGAATGTCTGGATGAAACACTGATTGCTCAACTTCCAAATAGTGCAGGTCTCTTTTCTGAGTACTTCTAAAGTAGACAATTACCAAGAGTCAATATCTTTGAATCGAGCAAAATCACACTGAATAGCACTTAGCTCCACCCATTTAACGTACAACACACATGCATATCAATTGAAGTTTGAATGCATCCACTGAAAATTAACTTCTTTTCTTTTACTGACATCCTTACCGTAACTGAAATCTTCACCTTTGGGTCGCTATTATTTTTAAAGCGAACCACAGCTTGAAAGTTACTAAACTGGTTTCGTGGAGCTAAAATGATTAGAGAAAGTTAAAAGATAATTAAATCATTTCAAAGAGACCCATTACCAATTGGGAAGCCGGTAACAACAGTGGTTGCATTACTGTCTCCTACAGAATTAGTGGCTATAACCGCAAACTCAATATCGATGCACTGAGTAGCAATACTGGGTACGTTGCGGTAGTGATTGAGGGTGGAGCTAATGAATTGCGTACGTCGTCCACTGGAAACTTCCGTCTCCACTACGGTATAGTTTAATATGGGATAACCCTGACTGGTAAAGGGTTCATCCCACTCCAATTGGATCTCGATGGTAGACACCAGGGATGTCCTCACACCAGGTGGGAGGGGCGGACCTACAAAATTCACATGTTATTAATTTATCAAGCTGGTATATTTAATTAGATCATAATGGCTATGTACAGTTTATTATGCTAAGAAAATGACCAATGCCCACTGACCATATGCAGTATATACACCACTTAAGTCCTGCAACTAGTGCATTTTTTTAAATGTGTTACCTGATCATTTACAATTGCTACAGGAGTATGATAGAAGAAGAAAATATACATGTATTATATAAGTAATGCAAGTATGTGCGAGTTTGTTTATACTAGTGGCAAACTTTATTTGTCTGCAAGTCAGCTAGAAGCAAAATTAACTTTATTCTCTGGAAAACAGCCTAAAATGTCATATTAGATAGAAATTTTCTCACCTAAATGTCATATTGTAAAACATTAATGAAAGGAACAATTAAAAATAATTTATAATTACTCACCCACTACAGTCAAATAGGCGGGGTCAGATTTCACTGACATTCCTTGGATTGGGTCAAATATCCTACAACTGAAGTGACTACCATTGTTCACTTCACTGGCCGATACATTCATGTACTTAAAGTTTGAATCAGTGTAGAATGTGAAGCCTCGTTCAAAAAGTATGGACCTGTGAGGTAACTCATCGTCAACATATTGTTTCCCTAAATCTGGGAGAAATACAATCCAGGAAATAGCATCGGGTGGTAGTAGTATGAAATCAAATGAGCAGGAGAAGATTGCAGTAGTGTTGGTAGGCACTGTTTGGTTGACTGGACTGACTCTAAAACACACTAACACCAATATTTGATAGAGTCATGCAAGGAGAAGTAAATTTGACTCTATCCATCACTAAACTGGGAGTGCGAAGTCCCTCAATCCCTCAATGTAGTCACCATAGGAAAATACTACGTTCTGATTAAGTCTCAAGACACAGTATGAGGTTTTATACATATGTAGTTGATTCTGTCACATGTGATGCTGAGCCTACAATTTTATATCCACATTGAATAATTTATACCTCAGTCATCACTGATCTTCATGCTGTGGTATATTTTATCTACTCAGCGAATGAATTCAAGACATCCAATGCTTCAAGCCCTCAAGACATCAAATGCTTCAAGCCCTCGCTGGTAAATTCCAGCTGCCCACTCCTCAAACTCAGCCCCATTGAACAGACTAGTTAACGGCAAACTCCAAGTGCAAGTCATTTCACACTTGAAATACAAGATAAGCTCTCTTTGCAAACTAGCAGTCTACTAGAGAAATGTTTGACCTTTTGAAAGAGTTTGCTATTTAGAACTAGAAAACTCTATGTCTCCTCCTTGACTAGTGCCATTGGGGTATGTATGCTGATTTGTTCATATGTACCATCATATTTAAAGCAAAGACTTTATCTATTCATACCTTCAAGCATTAAACACCAATTGAAAACTGGCTTCCTGGTAAAATATCCTCACACTCAAACAACTGCACTGCCATGACAACTAAAATTCTTCAAACAGTCTGTTCAAACATTCCAATGTCTGCAAGCAATAAAAGCGAGAGGAAAGCATCATTGCCTGTTGGCTGTACTTTGAAAGTAAACTATTAATTTGTAATTCTAGACCCTCCACAGAACACTTATAAGTCCTTGTACAAAAAGATTGTTTCTTTAATGCATGGACTTTGTAAAATATACCCATTATAGCATGATATATTTCCTCTATATTCATATTCCTGCAATATTTTGTAGGAAAAAGGATCAGGTCACTCAGCAAACTAAGCAAGGTCAATTAGACATAAATAACACGCTATCTTAATTGTTTCAATTTTCACAATTTCACAGAGTTCTCCACTGCTTACAGATGTCCAGGTGATTTTGAACTTGCTATATGCACAATAGCTGTGAACCATAAAGTAGAGTACAATATACCTGATTGCGATGAATGGCTTACACTCAGTTGGACTGTACAAAATCCCTTACAATCTGTATTTATTTGTAAAAAAAAGAAGAATTGCAGTACTGTTTAATGCTCAAACCTACACGTATCTCATATTGACTTGTTTGCGATTGAATTGAACGGGATCAAAAGAAATGGAATGATCAACAGTAATGTATACATTACAAGTGGAAGTAGAATGAAATGAAGTGAGACTATGCATGCGTTAGTTGGACATTTTTTTAGCCTTTTACTGATTTCAGAAAAATGCAAGACTATAAAAACAAACTACTACCATTTTTTATATTATATTAAATAGTTCATTTTAGCACAGTTTAAGCAAGAGCAATGGGAAGATCGAAACAAATAAAAGTACATGTGAACTTAACTTATGGAATTCATGAAACCCAGCTCATACAATTTAACACTTAATCACTGATTGCTTGTTTACTTGTTGGTTTGCGATTTAACATAAGTAGCAAAGCTTCTCTAAAGATAGACTCAGATCAATGACAGTCAGGCTATAAATCTGAAGGAAGATATACTCTATAAACTAGCTGAACACACTGTCAGAAAAATGGGTCAGCTAGAAGACTACAGAGACCACCACATAGTTTTATATGCCTTATGAGTTGAATGTAACCATGAATGAAGCAGTAAAATATAAACAAATGATCGACGACTGACGACAATGACAAAATGACAACAATTAATAGCTGAAGAAGAATGGATAATATAAACCAGTAGTGAGTGCACATGAAAAGAAGTCTCTGTGGGCCTTAGGCCTGAACATACTCCCCAGTACGGCTAAGCCTGAATAATTATCTATGGCATATTTGAGGATATTTTCTTCATAATTTAGTCATGTAAAATATTATTTGTCTAGATTCACTCACTGTATCAAAACTGGTCTTAGGGAAAGGTTCGATAGTTATGTACACAGGACGTATGTATTGATTGAATTAACATTTTAGAAGGGCAGAATGGTGGAGTGGTTAGAGAAGGAATGAGGAAAGAGGCAGTAGAATGGGTTGGGAAGGTAACACTTACAAAAGATAATCTAAAATCTCTCCTAAATGTTGTAATTAAACACTTAGCATCATTCCATTTTAAGAACAGGTGTAGCTCTAAACACATAGGCATCCATCCTATCCAGATTCAGCACTAACAAATATAGTACAATAGCTATAACCTTACATTATGTTAGTTGAAACAACCAAGCAAAGGTTGAGGAGAAACTTACCAGTTTGCAGCACGCTACATACAAGACACAGCAATACAAAAATTGCCCGAAAAGCCATCTCTCTTCAACTACCAAATTTGCTGATAATTAACCCCAATCAAGCCTGTAGCCAGGATAGGAGTTTGCACAGGTGGGTTCGGATTTCATAGAAACGCAAGAAAGCCACACCTACTTTTGTTTTCTTCGTTTATTTTAAAAAGCGAAAAAGAAGGGGGGAAATATGCCAAAACTAATAATTTGTCTGACGTTCTATGTGTTCTATTAATAAATTCATTGAACACTGCTGACTATCAGCAATAAGCGGTAAACTGCTAACGCTATATCGTTCTCGTGTAGTAACCAGGCTTCTAACTAGTTGGGCGGAGCCCGACCTCTGCTGAGAAAGGGAGAGGTCGGGTAGCACGCCTATACCCGGGTTTGTTCCCCGCTGCAACGTACGTTGCAGTCCAATCAGATTGCAGTGTGGTTAAATGCTAAGAGAATAGCTGACTCAGCAGGAACAAACCCGGGTATAGGCTGGTTACCCGACCTCTCCCGCCCTGCAGCAGAGGTCGGGCTCCGCCCAACTGGCTTCTAACCACTACCGTGAGTTGTACACAAACAGTGAACCATTAATAGGCCTTTCGTACTATAAGTTATCTAAATAAGTACATTACGGCACACCATAAAAAGAATAGTTGTAGCGTAGCTTGCTTTATCAGTGCCATAACGAGAGCGATGTTTTGTAGTCAAGGAGCTCAATGTTTATTTGAAAGCTTGGAATCAGACTAGGCCGTCCACATAATAGAGTATGAAGTATATCCGGGGATATAATATTATATAGATAAATAACAGAATATTCCATTGCGATTTATACACGATCGACCACAAGTCGACATACCATAAGTTAAATGTGAGGTGTGGCTAAATAATTTACTTCCGGTCACCTCCCCTGGCTACGGGGATGTAGCTCTAATATCATTACTTGAATGTTGTTATCAAATGAGCACTGAAGTGGTTATTGCTGTGCATATCCGGAATATAGCTTTCAGTTTGGAAATTCTGCTGTCTTTTTGCAATGGTATATTAGTGAACATAAAGCTATAGAAACTTCTATTTACAACCCTATACCCTATATCAACTGATATCAATGAAAATGTTGAGAAGATATTAAAAAAAACCCAACTGATTGCCTGCACCACCATCAGCACCTTCAGTCCAAAAAGAATGCTATATGAGTTAGTTGAAAGTTTCATTGGTAACAATTACTCCAATTGAAAAGTAATAGACAAGTCAGCTGGCTGATGCACAACAATATCTAGTGGGAATAAATTGTTGAAATACTTGACATGACATTTCTAGATCAAGTTAGTTGTATTGCTTGCACAGTATAAATAGTTTGTACACTTACTCCATGTAAACTGCAGACCTCTCTGTAGTGAAAAGGCAATTATAATCTGCCACAAATTATTCTTCATTATTGTCATCACCCATGCTATTCTTGGTTATAATTTCACACCAAATACATATTTATTATATGAACGTAATTCATGAAACACTCTGCTAATGTTACATAATATATAGCTAGTTAACTATATCAATTGTGTCACGATCAGGTGGATGATGACCTCCTCCTCCTCCTTCTTTTCTTCCTGCCTTTGGCTCTACTTCGACTAACAACCTCTTCATCATCTAACAGAGGCGGATCTAGAGATTTTAAAAGGGGGGTTAAATAAATGGCTTGCTGAAAATCAATCAACAAATAAATGATCACAAAAGATAAATATTGCATTTGCTACAGTTGAATTCTGCGATTACTAGCTACCTTGAACTTATCTACAATGCAGTGTTTCATCCAGACATTCTTGCAAGGGGGGGCAAAATAGAGTTTTGAAAATGTAAGGGGGGGCGGGCGGCACTGGTCACCATGGGAGTGAAATAGAATTATTGGAAGGCCTATGTCCTACATTAAAAAAACATAATCTTATCTAATGAGGTCTGCATATGTATGTCAGATCCTGACAAGTTAATTCAGCTACTCATTTTCACCTCCACCGTCTAGCAATTTTCAGTCAACTGTGACATTCACTATTTAGATGCTTTTCACACACTATTCAACTCTGACTCTCACCTCCCCTTAGGTTTATCACACGTTGATTCACACTTACGGTTGCTGGCTGGCTATAAAAAGGCCAGCCCTCAGCTCACCGTAGCAGTTGTTGAGTTTTGATCTATACAGATTCTACAACTTCCAGAACCAGAACTCTAAGCACTCGTAGTCCCTGACAGCTTAAGATAGTCTCAAATGGATATTCGCTCTTTCTTCTGTGGTGCAAGCTCTTCAAAGTCACCTGGCCACTCAAGTAGCAGTGACACAGAAGATAAAATTGACAGCAATCAATCTGATACTGAGTTTTTGGAGCCAAGTCCTGCCAAGAAAAGATTAATTGTCCATGAGAAGCATGCAAAGGAAAGATTAACTACACATGAGAAAAGCAAGAAAATCACTGCAAGCAGTCGAAAATACAACAAAAAATGGGAAGAGAGCTTCAATTGGCTGATGTTTGATAAAAATTTCCAAGGAGCTTTTTGTAAGGTTTGCAGGAAGAGAGGAATTTCTCTTCAAAGAACAGGAGGAACATGGATCTCAAAACCTTTCACGAACTGGAAGAAGGCAATAGAGAAGATGAAAATTCATGCAAAGAGTGATATTCACCTCCTATCATGTGAAGCAGAGATGGCTGCAGCTACAGCACTACAAGAAGGGTCAGTCATTCAGCAACTCCAACAAATTAATGATGAGGAAAAGTTGAAGAACAGAATGGCCATTAAAGCTCTAATTCGTTGCACCCATTTTCTAGCTCGTCGCCACATTCCCCACACAACAAATTTTGATGAACTTATTGATCTAATCGTAAGTTGTGGTGCAGAAGATTTAAAGGGGTTCCTTGAAAGAGCTAGATTAAATGCAACCTACACATCTAAAGTTGCTGTTGTTGAATTTGTTGAGGCAGTTGGTTTATGGGCTGAAGAATGTTTACTGAAACGGCTTCGCCAAGCTTCCCATTTCAGCATAATGGCAGATGAGTGCACTGATGTGACGACCACAGAAGAGCTTTCAATTTTCTTCCGCTGGGTGAACATGGACGGTCAACCTGTTGAGCACTTCTTGGATATAGTTCCATTGAAAGCTACTGATGCAAAGACTATTTATTCTGCCCTTGTTGAATTCATGAAAGATAAAAACATACAGATTAGCAAGCTGGTGGGTATGGGATTCGATGGAGCAGCTACTTTCTCTGGGAAACACAATGGTGTGCAGAGTCTCCTGAAGAAAATTTCACCTCATGCACTTTTCGTACACTGCCATTGCCATTTGCTACAGCTAGCATGCGTTCAAGCAGCTAATGCTACCAGTGGGATAAAACATGTGTACATCACACTCACCACCCTCTGGAAATTTTTCCACTATTCTCCTAAGCGAGCTGAGAGTCTCAAAGCAGTACAGCAGGTGCTTGACTTACCTGAGCTGAAAGTTGTGAAACCATCAGATACTCGCTGGCTGTCCCATGAACGCTGTGTGAAGGCAGTCAAAGCTAGCTACAGTGCAATTGTGACTGCTCTAAACAATATCTATGAGCAGACACATGCACCTGAAGCTCTAGGTATCAGTAAAGCCTTATGTAGGCCCTCAACTTTAGTGGCCATATACCTCCTTGATTATGTTCTGCCACAAGTGGCGAAGTTGAGCAGAGCTCTCCAGACTGAGAGAATAGACTTGACAGCTATCACCCCTCTTGTTGATGCCACTCTCAATACACTTGATGATGCCATGTTACCTGCTGCTAACTGGGTATTAGAACTGATGGATGCAAAGAATGAGATCGAAGAAGTCACTGACATCACGTTAACCACGGAAAGCATTGCTACATTCCAAGGACAAGTGGCTGAACCGTTTATCAGGATGCTGAAGGCAAACATATCCAGCAGATTTATTTCACAAGATATGGTCTCCTCATTTGGCATCTTTGATCCGAAGAAAGTGCCAGCTGCTGACTCTTCTGACTTCCATACATATGGTGAGGACTTAATAGATGTACTATTAGCTCACTATGGTGCAGAGCTGCCTGCTAAGACTGCTGGTGGAGATGAATACACCAAAGAAGCTCTTATTTCCCGCGAAACCCGAGAGGAGTGGAAAACATTTCGAAGCTACTTATCGAAGAAGCCGAAAGGTAACCTGCACTTGCAGTTGAAAGAGCTCACCACAAGTGATATGCTTAGTGAAATTTTTCCAAACATTAGCACCCTGGCAAACATAATATGTCTATCTATCCCTGTCAGCACTGCTTCAGTGGAAAAGAGCTTCTCCAAAATGAAACTAATTAAAACACGAATTCGAAATCGAATTGGGCAATCACAATTATCCTATTTGATGAAAATAGCCATGGAGACACCCGAGACGCTCTCATCTACACAATTAAATGACATTATTACAGTATGGAACAAAAAACCTAGACGAATTGCTGTGTGAATATTGTTTATTATTAATTTGGTTTACATTTTTCTCTTAATAAATATCGGTTCTTTCAAAAGGGTGGGGGGCACTTAGAACCCAAGGGGGGGGATTTAGAACCCAAGGGGGGGCAAATGCCCCCTTTCGCCCCCCCCTAAATGAAACCCTGGCAATACATTTGTCTGTCAGCACTACATGATGCACAAATAAAGATGGCTATTTGTTACTATTTAAATTCATTACATGTGCAAATGTTTGGAGAAAATGGTTAGGAACAAAAGTTCATTTTCCCTAGAACCAGACTCCAGGGGGAATATCTGGATGGAAACAATACCAGACAATGCCAGCGAGCCATAACCATAGCCATCCTATTAATATAGTCACTGCTTCACAGGAGCTGATTCTGGTAAACATGTCGTATTTTGCCTTTCCTTGAAGGTATTGGATAAGTTCAATATCCACTCTGTTTTTTCTGTTGTATTGTTGAATAAACACAAGGTATTGAATGCCTATAGTATATTCAATGGACATACATGCCAGTAGTGGATTGATAGACAGCATAGACGTATATTGCACTAACAGTCTGCACTACCATTGGTTGTATTATTTTCAAGTGACTCATAATCCAATGTGTTTGTTGTAGCCTCCTCCTGTTTGTGATTACCAGCAAGCTGAGTTGACCTTACAGGCGATCCAACTGGACAGCAATGAGAGTATTTTGGTTGCATCGACCACTTTCTCTGGAACCCCGATGGCACTTACCTTCACCATTGAGAACAAGCTGATGCCAAACACCAACTACACGCTCATTGCTGTAGTAACTACAGTGACTGGGAATGCAACTGCGGAGATTGTCTTTGGTAAGATGTAAATATATATTCCCCACATGGCAAGTGTTGCAGTATAGATTGTACAATATGTATCCCATGATGTAAGAGGTAGAAAGTGATTCTACTTGCAACATATTCCATAGCTAATTTACTTGATTATGTGCTCCTCAATTTTAAATGTGAAGTTTTTAGTCTTTTATTTATTTTACCTTATCAATTGTACTGTAATGTTTTGCAGATACAGTGTTGTCTCCTCAATCTAACACACGTAAGTTATAGATTGCTTATTGTTTATAACGAATTGATCATGTATATTTCTTAATGGTCTGCTTCATGAAATACTTTGTGCTGGCAAAAGAATCTTCTCCTTCAATTGGTACGTAGTTCTCCTTTGTAAAAAAAAAGAGGGATTGGTGGAGCCTAGAATCTTCCTTGTAAAGCTTAACTCAACTTAGTATGTTCTAGTGCTCACTGTACCTTCTAGTGCTCACTGTACCATCTCTATCTCTCTTTCTTTGTTCTCCCTCTATCTTGATCTCTTTCTTGACTATGGCACGTACCTTTATGTTCTAGGAATTCTGGGTGGATTGATAGGAGGTGTGATTGTTGCAGTATAGACTGTACAATATGTGGTAGAAAGTGATTCTACTTGTAACATATTCCATAGCTAATTTACTTGATTATGTGCTCCTCAATTTTTAAATGTGAAGTTTTTAGTACTTTAATTTATTTTACCTTATCAATTGTACTGTAATGTTTTACAGCTACAGTGTTGTCTCCTCAATCTAACACAGGTAAGTTATAGATTGCTTATTGTTTAATCATGGATATTTCTTAATGGTCTGCTTCGTGAAATACTTTGTGCTGGCAAAAGAATCTTCTCCTTCAATTGGTACGTATGTTCTCCTTTGTAAAGAAATAGAGGGATTGGTGGAGCCAATTTTTTCCTTGTAAAAATTAACTCAATTTAGTATGTTCTAGTGCTCACTGTGACCATCTCTGTCTCTCTTTCTTTCTCTCTTTATCTTGATCTCTTTCTTGACTATGGCACGTGCCTTTATGTTCTAGGACTTCTAGGTGGATTGATAGGAGGTGTGATTGGAGGCGTGTTCATACTGTTTCTAGTAGCAGTGCTGGTTGCAATATGTTTCTGCGTGATGTTGAACTACAAAGCCACTAAAGGTAGAGTAATCAACACATTCGGTATTATTGGCGAGCGAGTGAAACGAGCGAGACACTATCATGGGTAACGCAATTGAAAATTGGGGATATTTGTTTATATATATGTGGGGATGTACGTATGTCATATCTACTTTGACCTTTGCATACTTTTGTGTTAGTTCGGTGGTCAACCCCATCCCAAACTTCACTAAACAGAATCCTCAGGTTTAGCATGTCCAGTTGTGTGCAAGTATTGTGCGTTTTAGCTTCTACTTAGTTCAAGCAAATCACAATAACATTTAAAAAATAATGTTGTATTTTTTTTAAATTCAAACAGTTGCTGGGAGGGGTTACTATGACATTGAAATGCCTTTACTTATAAATGTAATTTAAAAACTGGACCTTATTTTTAGTAGCTTTGAGTGTTAGAAGTTAAAATCAATCATATAATAATTGTGTAGTTTTAGGCTCGCTCGCCATTTGTGCTCAAGCACACCACTAGTTTTACTATTATTATTATTATTATTATTATTATTACTACTACTACTACTACTACTATTATTATTATTGTTACTACTACTATTATTATTACTATTCCTACTATTAATATTATTATTAATTATTATAACTGTAGGTCCACTCTCGATTGAAAGAGAAGGAAGTGGAGCAGAGATGGAGGACAAGGAATAAACAGAAGAGAAGACAGGAAGAGAGGACAGGAGACAGCTATATGCACAAATACTCTTTTTTTAGTTGTATCATGTTGTGAGCCGCATTGGCTTTGTGTTTTGTGGGTGACTGCAATGAGCCGGCTGGCTAGGTATAGGTCCATCCCGGATTTCCATATATGCATGTGCTCTGTATCAGTTTTGCTAGTCTGTTTATTTTGTAATTCGGTGTGCGTGTGTGTTCCTTACCCTTCACCAACTAACAATAAATCTGTACTGGTTGGAGAATCATCCTCTGAAGCCACAGACTCTGGTGGCAGTCAACTAATTTCGTATTAGAACCTCACTGGAGCGAGTATTCTTCTTTGACGACCATTTACCGGCTCAACGAAGGCTCTCGCCCCACAATTACCATTATTTAATTATACTATTATTATTATCTATTATAATCATTATACTTGTGTGTAAAGACAATGGTGACTGCCGATAGTGTATATTGGAATGAATAATTAAGTGAGTAGAGTTGGTAAAGTGTCACAACAGAGAAAAAAAGAAATGGATTCAAACCCTCGGTCACCACCTTCACTGGCAGGCACACTCATCAGCAACTACATAATCCTTGGAATGCCTTATTGATCTGTTGTATCCTCGTTCTTTTTTTTTTTAGGGCTTGCCCGGTCATCCCCCACTAACAACAACAACAATAACTGAACACTGGGTTCTTGTATTCATGAATAATTTATTCGCTGAACTGAGTTGGGTTCACCTAGAGTAGCTAACCATAAATCATGGCTATAAGAAATGCCGAGAAGCAGCAAGGGTCAAGATAAATAGAAGCAGGTAAGAAAAGACTGACTTATGTAACTACTTCAATGAAGAAGTTAATTAAAATAGACAGAAAGACAGGGATATTGAGGAACAAGAGAGATAGCCAAAAGAGGAGTAGGGAATTCATGAGTTCAAAAAGAAGAGGAGTAAGGAAATCTGGGATCAGGAAGAAAGCGAGCAGGAGAGAATAAAAATAGAATAGATATGAAATACTGGGTGAATCACTAAACGTTGCACTGGCTTGATGTAGCCACTGGCAGATTGTTGGAATGAGAATACAAACTAGTTTACCAACTAATAATTTTGGGAATGTGTAAAAGAGATGTTCGGATCGTAGCCTTTGAAACAATTAAGATAGCGTGTTATGTCTAATTGACCTTGCTTAGGCCATACCAAATTACAGGGCCGTAGTAGATGGTCCTGTCACACGATAATTGGTCCCCCCTCCGCGTGGTCCCCCCCCCCCCCCCCCCCCCCCCCCCCCCCGACGCAAATGCGGGGCGAAATTATTGCCACGGACGGTCCCCCCGGACCGTCCACGGCAAAAAATATTGCCGTAGACGGTCCCCTGGGGACCGTGCGCGGCAGGCGTTATTGCCGTACTCGGTCCCCTCTTGCCACGAACGGTCCCCCATCTAATCTGAGCTTTATTTGATGCAAGTAGTTCGTTGTGTGTGTTAAGTCCTCTCCTTTTCTTCAATCAGTTACTGTAAGACCATTTATCTATTCTGAAGGGTAGCTAGACTTATGATTATGTTGTTATTAAACTTCAAGTGTGTAGAAGAAGAAGTAATGCATAAACTGAAGTTGTATTAATATAAAATCCTTTGTATTCTGCCAGGTAATAACTACACTCAAATTTTAAAGTTGAGTGGCTAATTGGTTTTGGAGTGTTAGCTATACACACTGGTAGAGAACCTTAGGCTAGAAATAACATTATACTGACATCTATCCAGTCCCTTGAGAGAAGAATAGAGAAGGATAAAGAAGGCGGAAGAGATGCTCTGATTGGAAACACTTAACAATGTTAGATGTAGTGATTACTGATGAAATGCTTTGTGAAGCTATGTTTTTTTATAAATGTATTAAATGTGGTGATCACTGATCAATATGTTTTTGTGTTTGTTTCTAGCTTAGTTCAGTAATGTAATGTCATTGTCAATATTTATTGGTTTTATTTTTAATCGTGTCCATTCTACTCTGGAGTGGTTGTCTATAGTAGCTATTCTCAGCAAATGCAGTAAGAAACTGAGCAGCAGAACTATCCCTGTATATATTAAGATGGCACACATCACACTAACTTGTCATTGTTGTATTAGTCATTGAAGAGAGTGTGCAAGTGACACCCAAGAGTAGAGGGGACCACCAGGCCAGGGGGAAAGTCTCCAACTCTTTGTATACCACCATTCTGTAATAGAGACTTGGCTGACTGGAGGAGTGGAGGTACTTCTGGAAAACGTTCAATGAATAGCTACCTAAACAAGATTCCCAAATTCACATCTAATAAATAATTCTTAAATATTTCTTAAGAGCTTAAGAAAGTCCTCTGCCAAAGAGGTCCTTCAGCATGTCATTCATTACAGAAATTGAAGACCACTATTTGTATGACCCACCACAACAGGTTTTAAGTCCAACATCCTTAAAATGTCTCTTGTCAGTTCCTTGATGTGTGGAGAACCTTTAACTTCAACAAAGTGATCAATTTGTGCATGTAGAGTGTCAATGCCTCTGACAACTCTGGCTCATAAAGATGTTCTCATTCAAAATTTCCCAATATACTCTAGGACCTCAAAAAGATCCCCTCCAAGCCCATAATGATCACCAGTTTGAGTGGTCACTTCCAACACAAGCATCATCATAAGATTGGTCAGAACTCAATCTGGGAACATTAATAACCATCTGTTAGGTCTTGTATGGTCACATAGGCAATCTCATATAATTATTCTGCCTTATCAAGTCGGGTTGGTTAGTCTACCCCTTAGGAGATATTAGTTCTTTAGGTTCCAGACCCTCCTGTTCTTCAAGGAATCCATAAACTCTAGTTGTACCACCCTTGGGAGTAGCCAGTTCCTTTTTGTTGTCCATGTCACAGAAACAAAGCAATGTAAATAATAATAGTTCCAAAATGTTCAAGCAGAATATATAGTAGATTATTTAAAAGAAGACATAGGTATAAATATAGTAGTAGAAATAGATGGTAGAAGTAGGTGTTAGAAGTAGATGTTGTAGAGTATAGATGTTGTAGAAATAGATATTGTAGAAGTAGATGTTGTAGAAGTTTAAGATGTTGTAGAAGTATGTTACATTGAAAAATCTTCCAAAATTCTACCTTCATGTGATATGGTGAAACTTATGCTTCACCATGCTATACTTATTGGTAAGAAAGTTAATAACAGAAATCCTTCCAATGAAGCTACTGCTATCAAGCCATCTTCTGGGAAAACATTTCCTTTCAAGTCTCTTCCTCCTTCCAAGAGAAAAGTAAAAAATTTATCACCACTTTCTTCTAATGCTATTTATTCATGTAAGCTCTGTGATGAAAAGGAACACTTGCTATTTATCTGTGGGAAGTTTAAGACCAAATGATCCTGCCAGGAGAAAATTTATTGTCAAATTCTCCAAATAATGTCATGACAAGAAGATATGCAAAGGTTGTAGAAGTGCATGAGCACCATTCTTTACTTCACCTTGAAGATATATCAATGATTCAAGCCTCAATGAGCACAACAACATCCAACACGTACAGGGCCGGTCTTCCTCTGAATTAAGCTGCTCATTTTCAACTAAGTTCTAGGCTGGTGATAAGCCTTAAGTGAGCACCATTTGTTCAAGTTTCAATCAATGCCTAAGCCTAAGACATAACTTGCTACATAACTCCCACACATTCATAATATTATTTTTCATTTTATCATTAAGTCAGAGATAATTACTCCCATTCACCTCCTGCCTCACTGCCATTTATCTTAATAAACCCCTTCACAAAAATAGTCCTTTGAGCCAGTTACTAGAAGACATCTACTTCTACAATATCTACTTGTACATCTACTTCTACAATATCTACTTGTACATCTACTTCTACAATATCTACTTGTATATCTACTTCTACAATATCTACTTGTACATCTACTTCTACAATATCTACTTGTACATCTACTTCTACAATATCTACTTGTACATCTACTTCTACAATATATACTTCTACAACATCTACTTCTACAACATCTACTTCTGTTGTTAATAGCTATGCCTCTCATAAAATTTGCATTTCTATTTTAACCTTCTCTAGTTTGAAAATTCAAGAGAATGAGGTTATAATATGATAGTAATGTTAGAGCTATCATATTCAAAAACAAAGCAGATCAGTAAAAATTACTGTTGGCTCCCCAACTTTTGAATGAAATAACTCAAACAGTAATTAAAGCTGTACTTGATTACTTTTATTATATTTGCAACAGCCACAACCAGTTTTATTATGAAGCCTGTTATAATTATGAATTCTTGAAACCAGAAAAACTACTATATATATATATATATATATATTTTTTTTTTAATATTGCTCATATTCCTTTAGAATACACTGTCATAATAACTATAGCTATAGACTAAATAACTACTACCCAACTTTCATAAAACAATAACTAGTTATGGACTTCATGACCCCCAAAGCACTAAAGTAATCTCGTGTCAGCATTCTTTTCACCTAGTACATTTAGTCTGCATGCCTTAGTTTATCTTTTATTCACTAAAACTACTAGTTTTAAACTAACATCAATGTGGTCTGGTCCATATACACTTTTTAATTGTTTGGTAAATCTTTCAAATGCCATATTTAATTGCATATTACCCCATCTTACTATTAACAACATAAGATTATAATAGAATAATCATTTAATTCGGATACATACATGCAATTACTGATTAAACCAGTAAAAATATAATTAAAATGTTCATGACTCAGTTCATACTGCAGCTTGGGCATAGCCATTTTCCTTTCAGCTCAGTCTTTGATACTTTAAGGCAATTATTTGTGTGGTACCACCTAAAACAATTAGTACACTTCACCCAGCTCTCACGGGGAAATGTTCCTTCAGGAAGTCTGCAAACACAATGAATTTCAAATGCTTCAACTGTAACTATTTTGGTAAGGGCACGTCTAACCCTCTTCACAGGAAAAAGTGTCATCTTTCCATTCTCCAAGCATTGATATAAATGCTGTCTCATTTGCTTTTGATCGTAGAACATTTTCCCAGGATCTTCTTTAAAGGAAAGAGCAGTGGCATTAGCTATGGCAAAGAGCCCACAATCTGATCCACCTGATTGAAGCTGTGTGTCCATGATATTTAGATAAATTTTAGGTTCATCACTATGGAGTAAAGTAGCTACCTGACTATTGACATGTCTCCCTGCTGAACGATACATACTATCATAAACTGACACAGTAGAATGTGAACATCCAATATTACAAATGGTTAACCAGTGTCCATTACAGTTGTTGAGGATTTGTATGAATTCATCTGGCTCCACTTTGAATGACAAAGCTACACCACAAATGACATCCTGGAAGCCTGAAATGTCAATGCAATTTTCCTTGAGTAACTGCTGAGCAGCATTGATAATGTTATCATTCAACCAACCCAGTGGATTTTGAAGTAACACCTTGTCAGATTCAGTCAATTTCAATTGAGGAAGCCAATATTTCAAGCTTTGATTAGATTTCATATCATATTTTTCAACTTCAATAATGCTGGGCTTAGTGTCATTCACATTAGATTGTCTTTGTTCAAACATTAGCTTCTCACTAGTTGCCGTCAATTTAGCATGTTTTGGTGAAGTAGATTGAAACATTGATAATTTTTGCTTTTTACAAGTAGGTGGAGCAGCAACTATCAGGGAAGCATTTGAAATTTTATCAGATGCCACTAGAGGTGAGGATATTGCAGGTGTGTGAAGTTT
>WLWD01002560.1_pt1:0-65000 | contig 95115 bp, 84 predicted proteins | sample 6712731 | NCBI WGS metagenome assembly WLWD01 (sample SAMN12718690, study PRJNA576275) | sponge metagenome | isolation source: marine sponge | host: Mycale hentscheli | place: New Zealand: South Island, Marlborough, Capsize Point | collected 2014-11-01
CCGACCGACTCGTCCAGTGCGGCGTTTGTCGTGGCGATCCGGATACTGCCGTCGGCATCGATACGTTCCTGGAGTTCTATGCGCCGTTCTTTCGGTACCTGTGGCGTCGCTTTCGGGGGAAGATCGAGGCGATAGAGATGGCGCCGGTTCTGCCGCCCGATGGCCAGCGTGTCGCCGAACCCTTCCGTGGTGATCAGCGCGACCTTGGCCAAGCGGCCTTCGACGATTGCATTCGTGATCAGTGTCGTGCCGTGCACCAGGTCGGCGACGGCCTGCCATTCGAGGCCGACCGCGGCCAGTGCCGCATGCAGCCCGGCCTGCGGATCCGTCGCCCGGCTTTGAACTTTGGCGGTGCGCAGTTCCCGCGTTGCCGGGTCGAGTGCGACGACATCCGTAAAGGTGCCTCCGACATCGATACCGACCTGCCAAGTCGCGCCCGTCATTTGTGCGGACCGTTACGCGGGATCTTCATTCGTTCATCTTGCGCTTCGTGGCTTCCCTGTGTCGCAAAGCGTGCGACTCGGACACCTGCAGCGCAACCAAAATCGCCTCTCAGCACCGCATAGTCGCAGGGTAGGTTGATTTTTCTCGATTTAATCGATTCTCAGGCCTTGAAAATAACAATTGAAGACATATGTAATACAATGTAATGGTTTCGAACTCGAATGAATTCAGGGAATATGTCGACATGCCTGGGAAGTCGGTTTCGTTGAGTGTTCGGCTGTCGCCGGAAGAAGCAGCATTTTTGGCGACATACAAATCAGAGGGTGCGACGACGTTAAGCGAGAAATTGCGCGCCATCATTTCGGAAGCGCGGCAGCGCCGTGCGGGAAGCGAAAGTTACGCGGAATGCTTGGGGTTCACGGAGGAATTGCTGGCACCGTCAATGCATCGGCTGCGCGAAGCGGAATCCGCGGAAGGCATGCATTCCGAGCTGCTGCTCAATTTTGTCCATTGGCTGCCAGACATCGTCGCTACGTCGATGGTGAACGTGCCGGAAGCCGCCGATGCGGATGCTGCGGAGCGGCTGGAAAAGCTCGAGGCGGCGATCGCAAAACGGATTTTCGTACTGATCGAGCAGGTGCTGCGGCTGGGTGTTACGGGCGAGAGTCCGTGCTACGATCCTGCAATCATAGCGCAGCGAATGCCGGCGATCATAAAGCTTAACGATATCATCAAACACTCTTGCGACCTAAAATAGGGAGATAGGATATGGCTGAAAATATCGCATCGCGCGTGGGAAGAATGATTAGCGGCACCGCAAACATGCTGGTCGACGCCGTGGAGAATATGGCGCCGGAAATGGTGATGGAAGAAGCCATCCGGGAGATTGACCGTGCCATCGACGATGTGCGGGTCGAACTCGGTCGAACGCTGTCGAAACAGCATATGGCGACACGCCGTCTCGCCGACGAAAACCGCAAGCATGATGAAGTATCGGGAAAAGTGCAGGTCGCCCTGGATAGCGGGCGCGAAGATCTTGCCGAAACGGCGATCGCGCAGGTTCTCGACATTGAGGCGCAGATCCCGGTGCTTGAAGCAACGATTTCCGACACCAGGGATGCGGCGACCGAGCTGGAGGGCTACATCGCGGCGCTTCAGGCACGCAAACGGGAAATGAAGGACGAGCTCGCCGCATACCATGAGGCAAGTGCGGCGACGGCTAGTCCTGGACCGCCCGGCCCGGACGGCGGTGGCGGCGGCGACCCGGTGGGCACGACGGTTCGCAAGGCAGAAGAAGCGTTCGAGCGTGCCCTCGAAGGTGTGGGGGGCGTATCCGTCTCCGGATCGGCGCCTGACAAGGTCGATGCGGCAAAACGCGCCGAGCTGGACGACCTGGCCCGGAAAAACCGCATCAAGGAACGCCTGGAAGCCTTTAAGACGGGGGGTGCGTAGGATTGTTCGAATTCGTCCTCGAAGCTGGTAACCGGCCGTTCGCAATAGCGCTGGGCCTCATGCTGGGGATCGCCGTTCTGGAAGGAACGATGACACTTCTCGGCGCAGGTCTGTCCGACGCGATCGACTCGATGTTGCCGGACTTGGACGGGGATGCGGATGTCGATATTGGTCCCGATATTTCCGACGTCAACGGATCGGGAGCCGATTTCGGCGATGCGTCGATTGACCATGTTGAGGTCGGGTCGCCCAACGCACTGTCGCGGCTGCTGGGCTGGCTGTGCGTCGGAAAGGTGCCGGTGCTGATCCTGCTGGTTGCGTTTCTGACCATGTTCGGACTGACCGGGCTTATTGTGCAGTCGATGGTCCAGGGCTTCTTAGGTTTTTTGCTGCCGTCGAGTCTGGCGTCGATCCCGGCTGTAATTGTGGCGGTGCCCTCCGTGCGTTTCATAGGGAACGGGCTGTCGAAATTGATTCCCAAGGATGAATCGACGGCGGTCGCCAGTGATACCTTCATCGGCCGCGTGGCGACAATAACCATTGGCACGGCCCGCAAAGGCGAGCCGGCCGAGGCCAAACTGACCGACCGCCATGGCCAGACCCACTACGTCATGGTCGAGCCGGACAGCGCGGGAGAAACGTTCGAGACCGGAACCGATGTTCTGCTGATTGAACAGGATGGGCCGCGGTTTGTGGCGGTTCGCAATACCAACGCTGCGTTGACCGACAATTGAGCCGGCCTGACCAGGCCGTAACATCCGGGGATAAAAGGAGGAACGTATAATGTTTTATGGATTGACCGATATTCTGATCATGGTCGGAGTCATCCTTATCGCCTTGGTGACGATGGGGCTGATTTTCTCCCGCCTTTACAAACGATCGTCCAAGGAAGTGGCGTTCGTCCGGACCGGCCTCGGTGGGCAAAAGGTCATCATGAACGGTGGGGCTCTCGTCTTTCCGGTCCTGCATGAAATCATTCCGGTGAACATGAACACCATGCGGCTCGAAGTGCGGCGCGCCGACGAGCAGGCGCTGATCACGCGCGACCGGATGCGCGTCGATGTCTTGGCGGAGTTCTATACCCGTGTGCAGCCGACCATCGACTCGATTGCCAACGCGGCGCAGACACTGGGCCAGCGCACGATGATCCCCGATGCGCTGCGCGAACTGGTTGAAGGCAAGTTCGTGGATGCGCTACGCGCCGTTGCGGCGGAGATGGCGATGGAAGAACTGCACGAACAGCGCGTCAATTTTGTCCAGAAGGTGCAGGTCGCGGTTTCCGAGGATCTGCTGAAGAACGGACTGGAACTCGAAGCCGTGTCTCTCACGGGGCTCGATCAGACCAACCGCGAGTTCTTCAACCCGGACAACGCGTTCGATGCGGCTGGTCTCACTCGTTTGACGTCGGAGATCGAGGAAAAACGCAAGCGCCGGAACGATATCGAGCGGGACACCCAGGTCGCGATCGAGCAGAAGAATTTGGAAGCCGAACGGCTGACGCTCGAAATCTCCCGTGAAACGGAATATGCGCGACTGCAGCAGGAGCGCGAGGTCGAGGTGCGGCGTGCGTCGCAGTCCGCGGAGATCAAGGGCGAGCAGGCTGACAAGGAGCGCGAGGCGCAGGAGGCGGAAATTTCCGCCAGCCAGAAAGTCGAGTCGGCGAAGATTCTGGCCGAACGGCAGGTCGAAGAAGAGCGGATCGAAAAGGACCGCCTGATCAAGGAGCGCGACATTGGCCGGGCAAAATCGGTCGAGACGACGGAAGTCGACAGGGTGAAAACGGTCGAGCTGGCAAACCAGGATCGCGCAATCGCCATCGCCGAAAAATCCAAGGCCCAGTCGGAGGCCGAAGCGGAAGCCGACAAGGCCCGGGCCGGTGCGGTGAAGGCAGAGGAAATGGTGACGACGGCACGGGAGATCGAAAGGGTCGAGCGTGAAAAGGCCGTGGATCTGGTCGAGGCGCGCCGAGCCGCCGAACGGGATGCCATTAAGGTTACAATAGCGGCGGAGGCGGAAAAAGAAGCGGCAGAGGATGAAGCCGGGTCCATCCGGATTCTCGCCAACGCGGCGGCCGAAAAAGTTCGTCTGGTGGCAGAAGGCGAGGCGGATGCCGAACGGCTTCGCGTCGCGGCGGCGGAACTGCGCTATGCGGTCGAAGCCGCCGGCAACCGGGCGCTCAACGAGGCCGAGAATCTGCTCACCTCGGAGATTGTCGAGATGAAGGTGCGGGTCGCGATCATCGAGCACCTGAAGGACATCATCCATGAGTCCGTCAAGCCGATGGAGAAAATCGACGGCATCAAGATCGTCCAGGTCGATGGCCTCACCGGGAACGGTGGAAACGGCGGCGGCGGTGCTGCGAATGGCGGCGGCAGTCTCGCCGATCAGGTCGTGTCGAGCGCCTTGCAATATCGCAGTCAGGCGCCGCTCATCGACGCACTGATGAAGGAGATCGGCCTGTCCGGCAGCGATCTGGACAGTCTCGCCGCCGGCGTCAAGTCGGGTACCGAGGACGCGGGCGAAACGCCGCCGAGCGCGGAATAGTTGCCCTGGTCGCGGAAAATATCAAAGGGCGTGGCAGCTCCGGCAGTAGCGGAGATTGATGCGAACCCCTCGGCGGAATTGCCGGCCACGGCACCCTATATGCCGAAAATTCCGGGTGGATTGAATTGGTCCGCACGGAAGATCGAAACCGCGCAATGGGGTGCCGATAATCCGTATCAGCCGACCATACCTGGCGAAGGCGGCATCGGCGCTCTGAAAATCGTTTTGTGGCTGGGGCTCGGATTGCTTGCGGTCGCTGGCTTGGTGAAAGGTGCGCAAGTCATTCTGGTGGAGCCGGAACACGCTTCGCCGGGCGGACCCTCCGGCGCCGAGCAAAAGCCGCAGCCGTCCGCGGCGGCGTCGAGCGCTGTGAATGCAGCGGTGCTTTTTGAACAGGCAAAAATGTCACTGCATGGCGAGCAGGGACGCACCAAGGATGCAGCCGAAGCCGTTCGGTTGTTCAGGGCCTCAGCGGAGCAGGGACATGCCGGTGCACAATTTGCCCTTGGCGGCCTCTTCGCCAAAGGCAACGGCGTGCCGCAGGATCATGAGCAAGCCGGCGCGTGGTTTTTGAAAGCTGCGATACAGGGGCATGCCGGCGCGCAAAATAGTTTTGGCTTCCTATATTCGCAGGGGCTTGGCGTTCAGCGCGATTCTGCTGAAGCGTTACGTTGGTTTCGCGCCGCTGCCGATCAAAATCATATCTCAGCGCTGTACAATGTCGGCGTGATGCATGCGTCCGGACTGGTGGGCGATATCGACCATGCCGAGGCCGCGAACTGGTATCGAAAAGCCGCCGAGCGGGGCTATGCCAAGGCGCAATTTCGGCTTGGCGAGTACTATTACCGTGGTACAGGCGTGGGACAGGATTTCGATCCGGCGGCGACGTGGATTCGAAAAGCGGCGGAGAACGGATATGCGCAGGCGCAGAACCGTCTTGGCGACCTTTATGGGCTTGGTCACGGTGTCGAGAAAGATTTTGCTTCGGCATATATGTGGTACGAAATCGCGATGGCAGGCGGTGCCGAAAATGCGCGGGGAAACCGCGATCTCATGGCGGACCAATTAACGGCACGGGAAATCACAGATGCCGCGAAACGGGCGCGCGAATGGCTTGCGGCGAACGGGAAATAATTGTCGATGCGATTGTCGCGGCCCGAGAGTCCCTGTAAGGGTTAATACTAAGGAGCGCTGATAGTGACCCCTAGAGACGAGTTATCCAGGCTTTCGGGTCGCGAATGCGGTCCGTCGGAGGGTGTCGGAACGGCTTGACGATGCCCCGCATCGCCGCCGCCCCTCCTACCCGACGGACCGCATTCGCGATCTCTGGGGGTCACTATCAGCGCTCCTTGGTATAAATCCCTCGCCAATTAGCATTGCGATATGGTGCGCAGACTCTTCAACATCTTCAAACTTGGGCAACTGCCCGCCGGCGCGCGAATTGCGGTGCTGGCGCCAGGTGTTGCCTTCTGCCTCGCTTTTTTGCTGAGCGGGTGGCTCTCGTCCGCTGCCGTGGCTGCCATCGCGATCGCGTTGGCCGTGATCGGCGCGGCGTGTCTGCGCGAGCACGCCGACCCAAAACCGCTGGCCGAAGCGCCGCCGGATATGCCTACTGCCGTCCTGGAAGGGATATCGGACGCCGTTTTGATCCTGGATTCGGACCGCGCGGTCATTGTCGCCAACCGGGCTGCGCGCGACCTGCTCGGCGATAACGTCGTTGGCCGCGACCTGGCGCTGTCGCTGCGGCACCCGGAAGCATTGGATGTGGCAAACAAAGCGATCGAGGGGCAGGACGACGGCACAGCAGAGATCGTCATGCACGTCCCTGTGCAACGCGTGTTCGTCGCGCGGGCTGTTCCGTTGCAGATGGCGGGGCAGCCGCGATTCCTGCTTGCGCTGCAGGAAGTAACGGCGGCGCGCAACGCGGAGCAGATCCGCGCAGACTTCGTCGCCAATGTCAGCCACGAGCTCCGCTCGCCGTTAAGTTCGTTGGTCGGTTTCATCGAAACGCTGCAAAATGCGGCGCATGATGATGAAGCGGCGCGCGACAGATTTCTCGGCATCATGTCCGAGGAATCGCACCGCATGGCGCGGCTGATCGACGACCTTTTGTCTTTATCGCGCGTGGAAGCAAACGAGCATGTGCGGCCCGGCGGGCAGCTCGATATTGCGGCGATCCTGACCGGGGTCGCCGATAGCGTGTCGGTGCAGGCGGAAGAGAAAGGCATGGCGATCGAGTTGATCGATCTCGAAGCGCAGCCGACGATTGTGGGAGACCAAGATGAGCTGATCGAGGTCTTTCACAACCTCCTAGTCAACGCGATCAAATATGGCCACGACAATACGACGGTCAGGGTCGCCGTCTCTACCGTCGACCGCATCCCGGAAGTGGGCGGGCGCGGGATTTCCGTGGCGGTCATCGATAAGGGCGATGGGATCGCCGCGGAGGATGTTCCCCGCCTGACCGAACGCTTCTACCGCGTCGACAAGGGGCGGTCGCGCAGTATGGGGGGTACGGGGCTCGGCCTGGCCATTGTTAAGCATATCGTCAACCGTCACCGCGGCCGGCTGGTCATCCGAAGCGAAGTCGGCGCGGGCAGCCAATTCATTGTTTATCTGCCGGTTTTCGCCCCGGCGGCGGACCAGCAAACTCCCTGAGCGATGTAATATTACTGTAACATTGCTGTCATAAAAACGAGTCGCAACGCCCCTAATTTCGCGGCGTCGATGGAATGGTTCATCGATACCCGTTGTTGATAATAGGAATGCGACTTCAATGAATAGAAAATCACTTGTCTTTGGTGCGTTAGGGCTTGTTTTGGCTGCTAGTGCGGCACAAGCGCGCGATCAGATCCGGATCGTCGGATCGTCCACGGTTTATCCCTTTTCCACCGCCGTTGCGGAGACCTTTGGCAAAACGACCAAATTCAAGACGCCGGTGGTCGAGAGCACCGGGTCCGGCGGCGGCTTGAAGCTGTTTTGCGCCGGCATCGGCACGAAACATCCGGATATGACGAACGCCTCGCGGCGGATTAAGAAATCCGAGGTCGAGCGCTGCAACAAGAACGGCGTTACCGGCGTGACCGAAATCAAGATCGGTTATGACGGCATCGTCATGGCGAACTCAAAAAAGGCCGATCGCATGAAGATCACGCGCAAGCAGATCTTTCTAGCGCTGGCCAAGGATATCCCCGCCGGCGAAGGTAAATTGATCCCGAACCCGCACAAGACCTGGAAAAACGTCGATCCTTCGCTGCCCGACGTGAAGATCGAGGTGCTGGGACCGCCGCCGACGTCCGGTACGCGCGACGCCTTCGCGGAGCTCGCCCTGGAAGGCGGCTGCAAGAAGATTGGCTGGATCAAGGCCATGAAGAAGACGGATAAGAAGAAGTACAAGGCGATCTGTCACTCGATCCGCGAAGATGGCGGTTATGTCGAAGCGGGTGAAAACGACGTGCTGATCGTTCGTAAACTCGAAGCCAATCCGAACGCTTTCGGTGTCTTCGGTTACAGCTTCCTCGACCAGAATGCCGACAAGGTTCAAGGCAGTCTGATCGACAACCAGGATCCGACCTTCGAGAATATCGCCGACGGCAAGTACCCCGTTTCGCGTTCCCTGTACTTCTACGTAAAGCAGGCGCATGTGAACAAGATCCCGGGCATCGCCGAATTCATCACCGAATTCACCAGCGACAAGGCCTGGGGCGACGATGGCTATCTGACCGACAAGGGGCTCATTCCGATGCCCGCCGCGGAACGCAACAATTTCCGTACGGACGGAAAGAGCCTGGCCAGCAACATCATCATGTAACTCGGCTTGCGGTTACCGGAACCCCGGGGACGCACTGTCCTCGGGGTTGCCGTTTCCGCCAAACGCTAGAACAAAAAGAATAGATTTTGTCCCTTTCCCTCATACTCGGCACCCTTTCGATCCTGACCGCGATCGGCTTCTACATGGGGCGTTCGCGGGCACTGGTCAGCGCCGACGGCGACTCGCACAGGCTGCATTCCCGGCCGCATTATTACGGATATTACGTGGCGATCTGGTGCGGCCTGCCGTCGATAATGTTCTTCGGGCTGTGGCTGGCCTTCGAGCCGAATATCGTAACATCCCTGCTGATCGACAGCCTTCCAGCGGCGCAACAGCAATTGGGCGATGCCGAGCTTGGCTTGCTGCTCAACGATATCCGGAATTTGGCGCGCGGCGATGTGACGAGCCGGGAGGCGGGGCCGGAACTGATGGCGGCGGCGGGCTATTACAATAGCCTGCTGCAAACCAGTAAACTGGTGCTTGCCGCGATCGCGGCCACGCTGGCCGTTGCCGGCATTACCTTCGCGCGCACGCGGATCGTACCTGAGATGCGGGCCCGCAATTTCGTGGAAAAGGTCACGATGGCCGCGCTGGTCGTCTGCTCGACGATTGCGATCCTGACCACCATTGGAATCGTCATTTCGCTGCTGTTCGAGTCCATCCGTTTCTTTCAGAAAGTATCGCCGATTGACTTCCTCTTCGGCCTGGAATGGAGTCCGCAGACCGCGCTCCGCAAGGATCAGGTCGGCGCGACGGGCCTTTTCGGCGCCGTGCCGCTGCTGGCGGGCACGATGTTCATTTCCCTCATCGCCATGTGCGTCGCGGCGCCGGTTGGATTGCTGGCCGCGATCTACATGTCCGAATATGCCTCGCCGAGAGTGCGCGCCTGGGTAAAGCCGGCGCTGGAAATCCTTGCCGGCATTCCGACGGTCGTCTACGGATTTTTCGCTGCGTTGACGGTTGCGCCGTTTCTACGCGGGACCGGCGCCGATTTGGGGGTCGACATCTCGTCCGAGAGCGCACTCGCGGCCGGTGCTGTGATGGGGATCATGATCATTCCTTTCGTGTCCTCGCTGTCCGACGACGTGATCCGCGCGGTACCGCAATCGCTGCGCGAAGGGTCCTACGGGCTTGGCGCGACGCAGTCGGAAACGATCAAGCAGGTTATCATTCCAGCCGCATTGCCGGGCATTGTCGGCAGCCTGTTGCTGGCGGTTTCCCGCGCCATTGGCGAGACGATGATCGTCGTCATGGCCGCGGGATTGGCAGCGAAACTGACTATAAATCCCTTCGAAGCCGTCACGACGGTGACGGTGCAGATCGTTACGCTGCTGGTCGGCGATCAGGAATTCGACAGCGCGAAGACGCTGGCGGCGTTTGCGCTCGGGCTGATGCTGTTCTGCGTCACCTTGGTTTTAAACGTCATCGCTTTGACAGTGGTGAACAAGTACCGGGAACAATATGACTAGTGAAACCCTCCCGGATAGCGGCACGATTCGCGATCGTAACAGCGACAAGAGCGCGCTCGTAAAGGCCGGTCTGAAGCGCCGCTACGCCGCCGAGCGACGCTTTCGCGCCTATGGTGTGGCCGGTATCCTGTTCGGGTTAGGCTGCATTTTGCTGCTTTTCTATACAATCGGATCGAATGCGATCCCGGCGTTTACGCAGACCATGTTGCGGCTGGATATTACCCTGGATCCGCAGGATATCGATCCGGACGCCATTTCGACGGCCAACTACCGAAAGATCGTTCGTCAGCCGGTTCGGGCGCTTTTCCCCGAAGTCACGTCCCGTCGGGATAAGCGGGCGCTTGCCGCTATGTTGAGCCCCGGTGCCGCCTATGCTGTGCGCCAAATGGTGATCGATGACCCTTCGCTGATCGGGAAAAGGATTTCCATCCTTGTGCCCTTGTCGGACGACATCGATCAGCTGAACAAGGGCGCGATCAAGGCGTCGTCGGATGAAACCGAACGCCGGGTCAGCAACAAGCAAATCGCCTGGTTCGAGCGGCTGCAGGATTTTGGTCTCGTTGAGACCGTATTCAACACAACGCTGTTCACCGCCGGCGACTCCCGCGAGCCGGAACTCGCGGGTATCTGGGGCGCAGTGGTTGGCTCGTTTTTCACCATGATCGTTACGCTCGCGCTGGCGTTTCCCATCGGTGTCGCCAGCGCCGTCTACCTCGAAGAATTTGCGCCGAAAAACAAGTGGACGCAGGTGATCGAGGTCAACATCAACAATCTGGCTGCCGTGCCGTCGATTGTTTTCGGACTGCTGGGTCTGGCCGTTTACATCAACTTCTTCGGCCTGCCGCGTTCCGCACCGCTGGTTGGCGGCATGGTGCTGGCGCTGATGACGCTGCCGACGATTATCATTGCCGGCCGGGCGGCATTGAAGGCAGTCCCGCCGTCGATCCGCGACGCGGCGCGCGGTCTCGGTGCTTCGCCGCTGCAGGTCACCACCCATCACGTATTGCCGCTGGCGATGCCGGGCATTCTGACCGGGACGATCATCGGCATGGCGCAGGCGCTGGGCGAGACCGCGCCGTTGCTGATGATCGGTATGGTCGCCTTCATCGTCGATATCCCGGGCGGCGTAACCGATCCCGCCACGGTCATGCCGGTGCAGATTTATTTGTGGTCCGATGCGCCGGAGCGGGCGTTCGTCGAGCGCACGTCGGCGGCCATCGCGGTGCTGCTCGGGTTCCTCATCCTCATGAACACCCTCGCGGTGTTCTTGCGCAAAAAATTCGAACGGAAATGGTAGAGCGATGCAAGCAGCAAACACGGTGCTGATCGAAGAGGCCGAACCGGCCACCCACACCAATGCACCTCCGAAAGTTAGCGCCCGAGACGTGTGTGTCTATTACGGAGATAAACAGGCGTTGTTCGATGTCGATCTCGATATTCACGCGCATCAGGTCACCGCGCTGATCGGTCCGTCCGGCTGCGGCAAATCGACGTTTCTGCGGTGCCTGAACCGGATGAACGACACGATCGATATTTGCCGGGTCGAAGGCAGGATCGTGATCGACGACGAAGACATCTATGCCCGCCATGTCGATGTGGTGCATCTGCGCGCCCGGGTCGGCATGGTCTTTCAAAAGCCCAACCCGTTCCCCAAGTCGATCTATGATAATGTCGCCTACGGGCCGCGCATCCACGGCCTTGCCAGCGGCAAGGACGAGCTGGACGACATTGTGGAGACCAGCCTGCGGCGTGCCGGATTGTGGGATGAGGTCAAGGACCGGGCTGCGGAGCCGGGCACCGGCTTGTCGGGTGGCCAGCAGCAGCGGCTCTGCATCGCGCGGGCCATCGCCGTTCAGCCGGAGGTGATCCTGATGGACGAACCCTGCTCCGCGCTTGACCCAATCGCCACCGCGCGTATTGAGGAGTTGATCGACGAGCTTCGCGAACAGTTTACGATCGTGATCGTCACGCACTCGATGCAGCAGGCAGCCCGCGTTTCGCAGAAAACCGCTTTCTTTCATCTGGGTGTACTGGTCGAAGAAGGCGATACCGAACAGATCTTTACGACACCCAAGGACGATCGCACGCAGGCATATATCACGGGACGGATAGGCTAATGGCGGAACAACCTCACATCGACGGCCAACACATCGTCAAGTCGTTCGATGACGAATTGAACTGGCTGGATAACGCGATTGCGGAAATGGGCGGCCTCGCCGAAACGCAGCTCGCTGCGGCGATCGATGCGCTGGTGCGGCGCGATGCGGAGAAGGCGGCGGAGATTGTCGAGTGGGACAAGCGCATCGATGCGCTGGAAGATGAAATCAACACCTTTACGGTGCGCATGCTGGCGCTGCGCCAGCCGCAGGCGTCCGACCTTCGTGTCGTCGTTGCCGGTCTCAAGACGGCGAGCGAGCTAGAACGGGTCGGCGACTATGCCAAGAACGTTGCGAAACGCGCGGTGACCCTGACCAAGACGCCGTCGGTCGGCAACGCGCTGAACAGTATCGCGCGTATGAGCGGGCTCGTTCAGAGCATGATCAAGAATGTGTTGGACGCCTATATTGCGCGGGATTGGGAGCGGGCGGAAGATGTGCGGCAGCGCGACGAAGAAGTCGACCAGATCCACACCAGCCTGTTTCGGGAACTGTTAACCTACATGATGGAAGATCCACGAAATATCACCGCTTGCACGCATTTGCTGTTCATTGCCAAGAATGTAGAGCGCATCGGCGACCACGCGACGAACATCGCGGAACATATTCATTTCATGGTTCGCGGCGAGGAGCCGGAAACCGCCCGCGTCAACGAAGACCGGTCGAGTTACACGGTCGTAAAGCCAGAATAGTTGTGAGTTAGAAATTGAAGCCACTTGTACTGATCGTCGAAGACGAAGCGCCGCAGGCGGAGTTGCTGCGTTATAATTTGGAGCGCGATGGATTTCGTACCGCGCTCGCTGGCGATGGTGAAGAGGCCCTCCTCCTCGCCGAGGAGGAAGCGCCCGACCTTGTCATTCTCGATTGGATGCTACCGCTTCTGTCGGGCATCGAAGTATGCCGGCGTCTGCGGCGCAAGGCGGAGAGCGCTAAGCTTCCGATCATCATGTTGACCGCGCGCGGCGTGGAGTCGGACCGCATTCGTGGGTTGGACAGCGGGGCGGACGACTATTTGGTCAAACCGTTCTCGCCCAACGAGTTGTTGGCGCGCGTGCGCGCCATTTTGCGCCGGTCCGATGTGTCGATGGGCAGCGAGGTTATCCAGTATGGCGGCATCTCGATGGATCTCGGCACGCACAAGGTTTTGCGCGACGGCAAGAGCATCCATCTCGGCCCGACGGAGTTCCGCTTGTTGCGGGTGCTGCTCGAGCGCCCGGGACATGTTTTCAGCCGCGAACAACTGCTCGACCGCGCCTGGGGTCGCGACATCCACCTGGAATCGCGCACCGTCGACGTTCATATCCGCCGCTTGCGACAGGCGCTGAACCAAGAGGGCGGTGCCGATATCATCCGCACCGTGCGCGGATTTGGATACGCCATCGATACCGAGAAGGATTGACGCGCCGCCACCCGGACTTAGAGTCAGTCCACAACTGTAATCTCTTGAGGATATGGTAATGGGTGTCGGTGTCGGCTTGGGGATCGCAGAGTTCCCGTTCGCGAGCGCAAAAGGCTTCTGGCAATGGGTCGAGCTTTGCGAAGACGGCGGTGTCGATTCGATCTGGCAGATCGACCGCATGGTGTCGCGGGAACCGTTCCTGGAATGCATGAGCACGATGGCCGCGCTGGCGGGTGCGACGAAGAAGCTCAAATTCGGAATGAATGTCGCCTCGGTCGGATTGCGGGATCCGCTCATGCTGGCCAAGGAGTGCGCGACGATCGATTTTTTGAGTGAGGGGCGGTTGTTGCCGGCCTTCGGTATCGGGAACGCGGTCGCGCCGGTCTGGAAGGCGACCGGCCGGCCGACCAAGGCGCGCGGCAAGCGCACGAACGAAGCGCTCGAGCTCATCCAGCGGCTCTGGCGCGAGGATAGCGTCACCTTCGACGGCGAGTTCTATCAATATACCGACGCCTGCATTTCGCCCAAGCCAGTGCAGAAGAAGATTCCGTTCTGGCTCGGCGGGTCGAGCGAGGCGGCGATCCGACGCACCGCCAAATACGGGACCGGCTGGCTGGCCGGGTTGGAAACGCCGCAAATCGTTGCGCCAGTGATCGCAGGCATCAAAGTGGCGGCGCAAGAAGCGGGCCGGCCCATAGACGCCGATCATTTCGGTGCCGCATTCCCGTTCCGGTTCGGCGACGGCAAGGACGACGCGACGCGCCGTCAGGTGGAGGCGTTCGAGAAACGGACCAAACGCGACGCGCGCGATTACTTTGCCATTGGTGGGACCGAAGAAGTCATCGAGAAACTGCGCCAATTCGTTGCTGCCGGCGCCTTCAAGTTCGTGCTGCGGCCCATCGGGAACGGCGACGAAGAAATGATGGCACACACAAAAACACTGATCGACGAAGTGCTGCCGGAGGTTTACGCGGACGGTTTCGAAGCCTCCGCCGCGGCGTCGTAGACCACACGGCCGCCGACCAAGACCAGGTCGGCCTCGATATCGGGAATTTTCGCCTCGTCGACGGTCAGCGGGTCGTCGGTCAGGACGGCGATGTCGGCGAGTTTGCCCGGCTCCAACGTTCCCTTGATATCTTCTTCGAAGGTGAGATAGGCGCCTTCGCGGCTGGCGGCGGCGAGGGCTTCCTCGCGGCTGATGCATTGTTCGGGCGAGATCACGGCACCGGTTTCTTCCGCTATTCGTGCTGTGGCATGCCAGACGGAATGGAACAGCGACGGTGGGACATTGTCGGTCGCGAGCGACACATGCACGCCGGCATCGATCAGAGACCGCATCGGTGCGATGTGGCCGGCATCGTCGCCCAGTTCGCGGGCGAGCATGGCGCCGTCCTGATAGATGTAGCGTCCGGAATAGACGGTGAGCACGATTCCAAGGTCGCGGATACGGGCGATCTCGTCGGCGGACAGGACGCCGACATGTTCGATGACCCACCTTTTGTCGCCAATTGGCACCGTGCGGTCCACTTTTTCGTAGAGGTCGAGAATGTTCGGCGTGAAGCTGCCGACCCGGATGTCGTGCCGAGCGGCGTCGATCATCATGTCGACCATCACCTCTTCGGGCAGAGCCGCGTCGTAATTGAATCCCGCCCAACCGGAGTAGGGTGCGGTGCCCGCCCGTAGCAAATTCTCTTCCGAATAATCGGACTCGGTGTAGAGGCCGCCGACCCGCAGATATTCATCGCCCAGCCCGCGGCCGGACAGCCAAGCGCCCCAGGACTCGAGCAACCCGCCGACGACATCGCTATCGGGTGCGGGCCAGGACGGGCTGAACATCAGATGCGCGCGCACGCTGGTCGGTCCTTCGTCGCGCAACGCCTGATAGGCGGCCAACACTTCGGCGGCGATGCCGTGCCCTTCGAACACACTGGTCGTGCCGACCGCATTGTATATGCGCATCGAGTCGCGCAGTCCGGCAAGCCTGTCCTCGAGCGTGAAGCGCGGAGTGACCGACATCAGGGTGTGTTCGACAATTGGTTTGTAGTTGAATTCGTGGAATACGCCGGTGGGCTCGCCCGTTGCATGATCCTTATCGATCTGGATCGTCGCGGCGGGCGGAATCGTATCGCGGGTTACGCCGGCGATGCGCAGCGCTTCGGTGTTGGCGATGGAGACGAGCGGCAATGTGTTGCGCCAATGCCCCCAGATCGCGCGGATATAGACCGGATTGTTCGGCGCTACCTCATCAAGTTCGTGCCGGTTCGGCACGCGGCCTTCGCGCAGGATACCAGGCACGCCGGAATAATAGGGCGGGTCGCCAATCGGCATGGTGACGATCCATTCGCCCGGTTTCGCGTTTCGGGCAAGGGCGGCAATGCGTTCGAGAATTTCGTCAACCGATGTGGCGCCGGCGAGGGACGGCAATCGCAGTTTCAGCCCTTCGCGATCCATATGCGCGTGACCGTCGATTAGGCCCGGTATCGCGGTCTTTCCGGCCAGATCGATCCGCTTTGCGTCGGGGCCGGCGGCCTGCGCTGCGGCATCGTTGCTGCCAACGGCGAGGATCCGCCCGTTCGATATCGCGATGGCGTCGGCAATCGTCGATTGCGGATCGAGCGTGACGATCTTGCCGCCGTTCAGGATGAGGTTATCGGGCTGTTCGGTCATGGTTGTTTCGGTCCCTTTTCACATAATGATCCACTGTCGGCGGCGGCCCTGTCGCTGTCAATTGCCCGCTTTGTCCCCGGCAAGATCCTTGGGACGCAGCACGATTATGGCCAGCAGGCCCAGCGCCATCACGGCGGCGATATGCGCGAAGGCGATGCCCCACGCGAAGGCGCTTTCGCCGCCGGCGAGGTCGAGGATCAATCCTATCGCCAACGGACCGACGAAGCCGCCGCTGTACCCCAATGTTGAATGTACCGCCATGGTGGCGCCGCGTTGGCCGGGCAGAGCGCTGCCGACGGTGCCGGCGGTCAACGACGATGAATCGGCCCAGATCAGAATGCCGTAGACGATGCATAAGCCCGCCGCGAGTTCGTAGGACACCGCTGAACTGAAGCCGATGACGGCGGCGACCACCATCGAGCAAATCATGACGATGATGATGTAGCGCCGCCGACCGATCTTGCGCGCCACTTCGTTGCCCGACACGCTGGCCCAGACCCCGGCCAGGCTCAAGGCGGTCGCAATCGCGGCGGGTGCCAAAAGGATTGTCTCACCACCCGATGTCATCAGGGCGAAGGTCAGGAACGTCACGACCCAGGCGCGCAGCGCATTCATTTCCCAGGTGTGAAAACAATAGCCGAGCGAGTAGGCGAGCGCCGACCGGTTCTTCAGGACCGGGCGGAAGTCGAGCAGGGCCGCCTGTTTACCCTCCGGCGGTTTCGGTTTGCGGCTCGGCAGCATCGTCGCCATCAGGATGAAGGCCGCCACGGCGCAGAGACCGCCGAACGCGATGCCCCAGCGCCAGCCGAACCAGCTGGCAATCGTGCTGGCAACGATGAACGAGGCCGCACCGCTGACCCCGACGCTGGCGGCATGCAAGGCAACGCCGCGCGACTGCTGCGGTCCTTCGACGAAATCGCTCAGCGCCTTGAGCCCCGGCATGTACGTGCCGGCCCAACCGACACCCGCGAGCAGGCGAAACGCACAAGCGGACCAGAATCCATCCGCCAGCGTTGCGTAACCCAGCGCGGCGACGGCGGTGAGCGTGACGGCACCGAGATAGATCCGTTTCGGATCCATGCGGTCGGTCAGTGACACCAGGACTGGGACGGTCAGGGTGTAGCTGGCGTAGAACGCGCCGATGATCCAACCGGCTTCGGTGCCGGTCAGGTTCCAGTCGGCGATGAAGGTTGGCAGCAGGGCGGGTATGGCGAAGGCGCCGATCTGCGCCAGGACTTGGGCGGTGCAGACAATCGCGATGATACGGAGGTGGGACATGGTTCGTTAGAATTTGACGGAGGCCCGCGAGCGACTCAAGCGTCGTTCAACCCCAATGCGGTCCCGATCTTTTCTACCGCCTTCAATCCGCTGCCGGTCAGCACGACCGCGACGTTCTCATTTGGCTTTATCGCACCGCTATCCAACAGACGGGTCAATCCGGCCCCAGCCGTGCCCGAGGTTGGCTCGACGAAGAATCCCAGCCCTGCGAATTGCCGGAGCGCGGCGACGATTTCGTCCTCCGGCACCGCCACGATAGCGCCATCCGTTTCGCGAACCGCGGACAGGACTTCGTGCAGCCGAAGTGGCACCGCCGAGGCAATGCCGTCGGCGATGGTCGGCTGCGGTGTGATCGATACGGGATCGTTGCCGCCCGATTCGAAGGCCGCGTGGTAGGGCGCGCAGTTTGCCGCCTGAACGGCGTAGATGCGCGGCATGGTCTCGATCTGTCCGGCGGCCAGCAATTCGGCAAAGCCGATATGGCAGCCCATGATGTTGCTGCCGTACCCGAGCGGCGCGACAACGCAGTCTGGCGCTTGGAAGCCGCATTGTTCCCATAATTCGAAGGCGAGCGTCTTGGTGCCTTCAAGGAAATGGGGCTGATAGTTGTGGCTGGCGTAAAAACAAGTTGCCGCTTCGGCCAGGGCGGCTTCGGCCACGTCGTCCCGGCTGCCCTCTATCGAAATCACCTCGGCGCCCATTGCCGCCATCTGGATTTTCTTCGCCGCCGGCGCCGCGGCCGGCACCATGATGCGGCAGTCGAGTCCCAGTGCTGCCGAATAGGTTGCGACCGAGGCGCCGGCATTGCCCGATGAGTCTTCGAAGATCGACGTGATGCCGACCTGTTTCAGATAGTTCAGCATGACGGCGGTGCCCCGGTCCTTGAAGGAGCCGGACGTCATCAGATACTCCGCTTTCATGTGCACCGCTGTGCCGTTCCATGCCGCGGGTAACAAGGGCGTCCAACCTGCCCCGAGCGTAATCTCCGGCGGTTGCGGCAGCCGCACTGCCACGCCGTATCGCCAGAAAGACCGTTCGTTGCGGTCGATATCGTCCGGGGTCAGACCCGCGCCCGGTGTGAGATTGATGTATTTGCCATCGTCCGGTGCGTTCCACAGCGGTTCGCTCGTCGGCCAAAGGGCGCCAGTGCGCGGGTTGATGTAGGCGGCGTCTTTTTGCGCGGTCACGTCATCAGGCCTTTTTCTTCGATCCAATTCTGGATCAGCGCGGCAATCTCGTCCGAATTGTCGTCCATCATCGGGAAGTGGGAATTGCCATGGATGCCTCTCGACGGCAGGTCGATGACGTCCAGGCTGCCGCCGGCGGCGCGTAGCGCGTCGCCATAGGCGTCGATCCGCGCCTTGTACCCCGTCCAGCGCGGCGAGGCGTCGACATAATCGCCCCATAGCACGAGATGCGGGATATCCCGGACCCGGGTAACGTCGACCTCGTCCGGTGTCGGCGTTCCCGACGGTTCGACACCGATGACCGCGCGCACCTTGTTCGGTGCATGCAGCGCGGCGGTAAAGGCGAAATTGCCGGCCTGACTGTGCGCCATGACGACGGCCGGACCCACCCGGGCAATCAGTTGGTCGTAGGCGGTTTGCGTCGGTGCGTCGTTTACCGTCCAGCGCGGCACGGTCTGGTGTACGAAGGAATCGAAGGCATCGACCGGGAACCGCTGGCCCTCGAACGCGTGCCGGCGATCCGCATTGGCATCCCAGGATCGGTCCGGGCCGACCCGAAACCCTTCCCAGCACTCCTGCTTGGTACGGCCGAAGGGCGGGCCGCCATAGATATCCGGCAAACACGACCAAGAGGCGCGGCCGCGTTCAACCGCGTCGGAGACATAGACGTCGTGCCCGGCTCGCAGGAACGCCATCTGCCATCCGGGCCGTCCGTCCGGCGTGTCTTCCCAGGTGACGCCGGTCATGCCGCCGCCATGCCACATCAGCAGCGGATACCGCGCACGCGGTTGTGCAAGCTGGACGTACTGGACGTACATCTGCTCGATTTCGTGCTCACCGTTTTGATCGATCGTCCGCATCGGACCGCCCGGCGTCAGAATGGCGTCGCGGGGCTCGATGCCGGCGACGGTGACCGTGCGGCCCGGGATGTGAAAGCTCCCGATCCGGGAAATACTCAAGGACATTGTCGGTGCTTGTCTGGGATCAGCGGTGACGGATTATTTGGATGCGCAGTTAATGCATTGCGCGGCGTGCGGGATAGCCTCCAGCCGTTTGTCTCCGACGGGTTCGCCGCAGGTCGCGCACTCACCGTAGGTGCCTTCCTCTATACGCGCCAGCGCCGCATTGATTTGCGCAATTTCCAGCAAGGCTGAACTCTCCAACCCTTCCAGGACTTCGTCAGCTTCCGCCTCTGTCGCCTGTTCGGCGAAATCCGGGTCGGCCGGCTCGCGCAGGTCGTCTTCGATTTCATCGACCTTCGCGCTCAAGGTTTGAACCCGCGCCTCCAGCATTTTTTTGACTTCTTGTAGGTCCGCCATGCTCTTACACCTATCCGTTCCCGCAAGCCTTGCGTGTTCCTCAATCGCTTTTTGCATATAAACTGTAGCAAATTTTTCCCAAGGGGTCCGCTGAAAATATGTCGGGCCTCTATCCGGGCATCACATAACCGGTATAACCGCGGGCTGGATTTGCGATGGCTTTTGAGGCAGGTTCGCTCCCGTGACTTCCCCCCACGCGGCCAGCCCATGAAAATCCTATATCACCACCGGACCGTTTCGAAGGATGGTCAGGACGTTCATATTACGGAACTGATCAACGCGTTCCGTCAGCAGGGTCACGAGGTCATCGTGGTGTCCCCTCCGGCGCAACAGGATGCGGAATTCGGATCGGGCGGGGGGCGGTTCGATCTGATCAAGAAATACATTCCCCGCGCGCTGTACGAAATTCTGGAGTTCGGCTATTCGGTTGTCGCCTACCGGCGATTGCGCGCGGCCTACGTGCAGCATAAGCCTGACTTTTTGTATGAGCGGTACAGCCTGTTTCTGATGGCCGGGAAGTGGCTGAATTCACGCTACGGCATCCCCTACATCCTGGAAGTGAACGCGCCGCTGACGGATGAACGGATTTCCCATGACGGTCTTGTGCTGCACCGCTTTGCCCGATGGGCCGAGAGCAGCGTCTGGCGCGCAGCCGATCACGTTCTGCCGGTGACGGACAAGCTGGCCGATTACGTGCGCCATGCTGGGGTGCCGGAGCCGAAAATTCAGGTCGTTCCGAACGGTATCAACACGGCAATGTTTTCGTCTGACGCCAGCGGCGAAGAGGCGCGGCGCGAACTCGGTCTGTCCGATAAGATTGTTCTGGGCTTTACCGGCTTCATGCGGTCCTGGCACGGGCTGACGCGGGTCGTCGATGCGATGCTGGCAATGCCGGAGCGCGCCGATTTGCACTTTTTGGTCGTTGGCGATGGGCCGGCGCGCGCGGAGCTGGAAGCCTATGCGGCGGAGAAGGGTGTCGCCGACCGCGTCACGACGCTGGGTCTCGTCGCGCGCGACAGGGTCAGCCACTACGTGTCGACCTTCGATGTCGCTTTGCAGCCCAGTGTCGTCGCCTACGCATCGCCCTTGAAGCTGTTTGAATATATGGCACTTGGCCGGGCAATCGTCGCGCCCGACCAAGGCAATATCCGGGAGGTTCTGAGCGATGGCGAAGATGCGATCCTGTTCGACCCCGACGATACCGACGCCTTCACCGCGGCGATCGTCCGACTGTGCCGTGACGACGCCTTGCGCAACCGCCTGGGCGCCGCTGCCGCCGCGCTGATCGAAAGCAAACCCTATACCTGGTCGGCGAACGCTCAGCGCGTTATCGCGTTGGCGGAAAACGACGAAACTTAGTGAGTCATGAGAACCGGCATTGCGCCTTCGTCCAGGATATAGCGGGTCGCGCCGCCGAAAACGAGTTGGCGGAACCGGTTGTGGCTGTAAGCGCCCATCACCAGTAGGTCGGCTGACTCATGTCTTGCCGCGCCGAGGATAGCTTCGCCGACCGTGCGCGATTCGAGACCGACGTTCCGGGTGTTCGCCGTAACACCATGCCAGGAAAGATAGCGTGCCAAATCCTCTACAGGCGACTCGACCTTATTGTCTTCCGCCACCGTGATTGCCGTTACCTCTTCCGCTGTGCACAAGAACGGCAAGGCCGCGCCGACGGCGCGCGACGCTTCGGCGCTGCCGTCCCAGGCAATGGCGATGCGGTTGCCGAATTCTTCCTGGGGCGTTGGGGGTGCGAGCAGCAATGGCCGCCCGCTGTATAGCAACGCTGTTTCGAAGGCGACTTCGTTTTCGACCGCGTTTGCCAACTCGCCGCGCGGTGCGACGATCAGATCCGCGAGCCGGCCGTAGGACGCGGCGGTCTGATCCGAGGCGCCGGTCACTTCGCGCCAGGAGCAAGTCGGGATCTCGGCCGTCGATCCCTGGATCGCAACCGCATCGCTCATGCTATCCGCGAGGACGAAGCCGGCGGCATCGCGCCACTCGTTGAATGCGGCCCGGGCCTTGTGGGCCTGCTCGGTGTTTTCGGTCTCGGCCTGGGCGATGAATTCCTCGACCAGCGCCCCCGAGATGCCTTCGCCGAGATAAGGTATGGCGTCGCGCGGATCGGCGCGCAGGGAAACGACATCGATATGCGCGTTGAAGCGCTTGGCGGCCCCACGGGCCGCGGCAAGGACGGAACTGTCCGATTTGCGCCCGGTTACCGGCGCGAATATGACCTGGATTGTCATCGTTCTACCTTCCTCTCGCTCATGCAGTGCGACTGTTGGAAGGGACTTAGACGAGGATTACGGTTTCCCGGCCATGACCTATGTCAAACCGCGTTTTGGTTCAATTGGCCGCCTTGATCAGCTTGGCCCGGGCGGTTCGGACGGGCTCGCCGTCGCGGATGCGCGAGAAGACGAGATCCATGCCATAACCGCTCAACGTTCTGGCGTAGCTCTGCATATTGTATTGCCCGGTCTTATCGATGCTGAGGATGAAGACGGTCATCGTGTTGTCTTCAATCCGAGCCCACGTATAGGCGTTGCCGGCCAGCGGGTCGCCCGAAGGCGCGCCGCGGAAGACCCCGGCACTTTCGGTCGGCGAAAATGTTGCGGTTTGCGTCTTGCGGCGCACGTTCGGTTTGGCTGGATCGCCGCCGCCGCGGATGATCGTCGTCCAAGTGACGCTGAAGCCGCTTCCGGTGGGCGCGATGATGACGTCGAGATCGCGCACGGTCGTACCGAAATAGATACTATCCTTGTCTTCGGCGAAACCGCTGCCCTGGAACGTGCCATAGAATGCCACGGGGGTAAGATCCTGCGCGTGCGCAGTGCCGAAGGTGAACAGGATCAGGCAAACACCGATTACAGAGCGGCGCAGTGTGCGAAACTTCATTTCAACAATCTCCTGACGGTCATGGCCATTTCGCCTCGGGCGGTAGGGACATCAGAATCGCTTCCGGATTGCCGCCCGTCATGATGCCGAACCGTGTGCCGCGGTCATACAACAGGTTGAACTCGACATAACGGCCGCGGCGGACCAACTGGTGCTCGCGCTCCGCATCCGTCCAGGGCTCGTTCATGCGCCGCCGCACGATCTCGGCATAGGTTTCCAGGAAGCTCGTTCCAACGTCGCGCACGAAACTGAAATCCTCTTCCCAGTCGCCGCTGTCGAGCGAATCGAAAAAGATGCCGCCGACGCCGCGAGGTTCCTTGCGGTGTTTCAGGTAGAAATACTCGTCGCACCATTCCTTGAAGCGCGGGTAATAGGTGTCATCGTGTTTGTTGCAGGCCGCCCGCAGGCCGGCGTGGAAGGTTTCCGTGTCCTCGTCGACCGGCGTCATCGGTGTCAGGTCCGCACCGCCGCCGAACCAGTTTTTCGATGTCACGATGAAGCGCGTGTTCATGTGCACGGCCGGGACGTGCGGCGAACACATATGCGCGACAAGCGAAACGCCGGAGGCCCAAAACTGACCGTCGTCGCCGGCGCCCTGAATTTCCTTGCGAAACTGTTCGGAGAAGACGCCCGATACCGTCGAAATATTGACGCCAACTTTTTCGAAGACGCGGCCGTGCATCACCGACATTTCGCCGCCGCCGCCGTCTTCGCCATCCTCGGTCGGGCGCTTCCATTGCGTACGCTCGAAGCGGCCCGGCGTGGCGTCGCTGGTGTCGCACGCATCTTCGATTGCCTCGAACTCGGCGCAAATCCTGTTCCGCAGTTCCGCAAACCAGGTCCGGGCTTTTTCCTTCGTTTCCATGCTCATCGTTGCTATCGGTTTTTGGTTAAAACTTTGGAAACCCGCCGGTCTGGCGCAGTGCTTCACCCAACACCATCGCCGCGGCGAGCGCAACATTCAACGACCGGGCGCCTTCTGCCATGGGGATCACGACGCGGCCCGCCGCCGTTTCGTGTACTTCTTCCGGTACACCGGCGCTCTCGCGGCCCAGCAACAGGGTGTCGCCGGCCAAGAACTCGAATGCCGTGAATGCGATCGCGGCCTGCGTCGTCAGTAAAATCATCCGGTCGTGCTGTGCGGTACGGAACTTCTCCCAAGACGCGTGACGCTCGACTTTGACCTGATCGATGTAATCCATCCCGGCACGCCGCATCCGGGCCTCCGACCATAAAAAGCCGCACGGTTCGATAATATCGACGGGCACAGCCAGGCACGCGGCAAGTCGCAATATCGCGCCGGTATTTTGCGGTATATCCGGTTGATAGAGCGCTAAACGCATGAAATGCCTTTGTGGGGATCGAAATTCCTGTTCCCGGCTTTGCAAGCCGGACGAATCGCATTATACGATACCGGGCCGGCGGGTCACGCTTGTGTCAATTTGCCGCCTGTGGCTGCCGGGTTTGCTGGTTTAAGAAAGTTAACAGGATGCAAACCTTTCTCGGCGTAACGTTTTTGCGTGGAGAGTCGGCTAGGTTATGATGCGCCGGTTGCTTCGTCTTGGCGGGGCCCTGCGTGACTGAGGGGGTACAAGAATGGCAGATACTGCAGCGTCGCCCGAGTCGGGCGACGAAGACGCCGGACGGCGTGATTTTCTGATTCTGGCTGCTGGCGCCATGGGCGTTGTCGGTGCGGCGAGCTTTGCGTGGCCGTTGATCGACTCGATGAACCCCTCGGCGGAAGTACTCGCATTGTCGACGGTCGATGTCGACCTTGACCCTATTCAGGAAGGCCAGTCGATTACCATCGTCTGGCAAGGCAAGCCGGTCTTCGTACGGCGTCGGACCAAAGCGGAAATCGAACAGGCTTTGAAGGACGACAGCGCCGAATTACGCGATCCCGAAAAAGATGGCGATCGCGCACAGAAGCCCGATTGGCTGGTCATGATCGGACTTTGCACTCATCTTGGCTGCATTCCGCTAGGCCAGAAGTCGACCGATCCGAAGGGTGAGTTCGGCGGCTGGTTCTGCCCTTGCCACGGTTCGCACTACGATACGGCGGGCCGTATCAGAAAGGGCCCAGCGCCGAAGAATTTGCCGCTGCCGCCGTATAAATTTGTCGATGATAAAACAATTCTTATTGGGTAGGGGGCATCGATGAGTACTGGGTCGCAGTGGAAGAATCCGGTTATTCGGTGGGTTGACGATCGGCTGCCGATCTTCACCTATATGGATCACGAATATCAGCAGTTCCCGATGCCGCGGAACCTGAACTACTTCTGGAATTTCGGTGCCTTGGCGTCGATCGTTTTGGTGGTAATGGTCGTCACCGGCGTCATGCTGGCGATGCAATACACGCCGCATGTCGATTACGCGTTCGATAGCGTCGAGCGCATCAGGCGCGATGTGAACTACGGCTGGCTGCTGCAATACATCCATATGAATGGCGGGTCGATGTTCTTTATCGTCGTTTATATCCATATGTTCCGAGGGCTGTATTACGGATCCTACAAGGCGCCGCGCGAACTGCTCTGGATGCTGGGTGTCGTCATTCTGCTGCTGATGATGGCGACCGCCTTCATGGGTTATGTGCTGCCCTGGGGTCAGATGAGCTATTGGGGCGCCACCGTCATTACCAACCTGTTCTCGGCGATACCGCTTGTCGGCGACTGGATCGTGACCCTGCTATGGGGTGGGTTCTCGGTCGATAACGCGACGCTGAACCGGTTCTACTCGCTGCACTATCTGATGCCGTTCGTTCTGTTCGCCGTCGTTGGGCTGCACGTCGTGGCACTGCACGTGTCGAAATCGAACAACCCCGACGGTATCGAGATGAAAGGTCCGCAGGACTCCGTACCGTTTCACCCGTACTTCACGGCGAAAGACTCGGTCGGCGTCGGCGTCTTCCTGCTGTTCTTCGCCTTCTTCGTGTTCTATGCGCCGAACTTCTTCGGTGAGCCGGACAACTATATCGAGGCGAACCCGCTGCAAACGCCGTCGCATATCGTGCCGGAATGGTACTTCCTGCCGTTCTACGCAATTCTGCGCTCGGTCACGATCGATATCCTTTTCATCCCGGCGAAGCTGATGGGCGTGCTCTTGATGTTCGGATCGATACTGATCCTGTTCATTCTACCCTGGCTGGACACGGCGCGGGTCCGTAGTGCGAAATACCGCCCGATCTACAAATATATCTTCTGGATATTCTTTGTGGATTGCATCGCGCTCGGCTGGGTCGGTTCGCAGCCGGCGGAAGGCACGGCCTTGATCATCGGCCAGGTTGCGACGGTCTATTATTTCGCGCACTTCCTGCTTGTGATGCCGATCCTTGGAAAGATCGAAACACCGTTACCGCTTCCCTCCAGTATTGCCGAGCCGGTAACTGGCGGCGGCGGAGGTGCTTCCGCCGGGGCCGCGGCTGCCAAGATGGAGAAGCCGTGATGTTGAAAGCGATCAAAACCTTGGCTGTTATCGTTTCCTTGGGGGTTGCCGGTCCGGCTCTTGCTGCAGGCGGCGTGGAAATCCCAAAGCGGGATTGGTCGTTCCAGGGGCTGTTCGGCACCTATGACCGGGCGGCGATGCAACGTGGCCTGCAGATCTACCAGGAAAGTTGTGCGGGTTGCCACAGCATAAGGCTGATCTACTATCGGAACCTGGCCGATCTCGGCTATACCGCCGAGCAGATCAAGGCGTTTGCCGCCGAGAACGAAGTGGAAGACGGCCCGAACGACGAGGGCGAAATGTATATGCGCCCCGCGGTGGCGTCGGATCGCTTCATCAAGCCGTTCCCGAACGACAACGCTGCACGCGCGGGTAACAATGGCGCGCTGCCGCCCGACCTCTCGCTGATGGTCGAGGCGCGCGTTGGCGGTCCGAACTATCTCTACGCTGTCCTGACCGGCTACGGGGAACCGCCGGCCGGCACGGAAGTGATGGACGGGATGAGTTACAACAAGTATTTCCCGGGCCATCAGATCGCTATGCCGCCACCGCTTTCAGAAGATGGTGTGGAATTTGCCGACGGCACAAAGGCGACGGTTGAACAGCAGGCGAAAGATATTACGACGTTCCTCGCCTGGGCGTCCGAGCCGAATATGGAGGCCCGCAAATCGATGGGGCTGAAGGTGATGCTGTTCCTGTTGGTCTTTACCGGTCTGTTGATCGCCGTGAAGCGGAGAATCTGGGCCGACGTGCACTGATCTCTGTCATATCTTAAAAATCGAAAGGGCTGCAGCATCCGCTGCGGCCCTTTTTGTTTTAAGTTGAACGAGGGTAGGAATCTGATGATGGACATGCCGCAGACCTTCAGATCTCGTTGCTATCGTATCCTCGAGGGCATTCATCCGCCGGGTGTTACCGGCCGCGTCGTCGATGCGCTGCTGATTCTCCTGATATCGGCCAATGTTATTGCTGCGATATTGGAGACCGTTGAAAGCATTTATGCCGCGTATGGCCCGAGTTTCGATCGGTTCGAAATTTTCTCTATCGCTGTCTTCTCGATCGAATACCTGGTCCGGGTTTGGGTCTGCGTCGACGATCCGGAGCGGCAGGACCAGACTCCGCTCAAGGCGCGGCTGCGTTACATCGTATCGCCGTTGGCGCTGATCGATCTGTTCGCCATCGCGCCGGTATTCCTGGGCCTGCTGTTTAACGTCGATTTGCGGTGGCTGCGGCTGTTTCGACTGTTGCGGCTTTTCAAGCTCACCCGGTATTGGTCCGGCTTGAACTTGTTGTACCGGGTGATGCGCGACGAGGCGCCCACCATCGGCGCGGCACTCTTCATCCTTTCCATCGTCATGGTCCTGGCGTCCGGTGGCATCTATCTCTTCGAAAACAAAGCGCAACCGGATGCGTTCGGAAGCCTTCCCGAGGCGATGTGGTGGACGGTAACGACCCTGACGACCGTCGGTTACGGCGATGTCGTGCCGGTGACGCCGTGGAGCAAGGCCTTTGGTGGTCTGATCTCGCTGATCGGCATCGGCATGATCGCCTTCCCGGCCGGTATTCTGGCGGCGGGGTTTGCCGAACAGGTTCGCCGCAGCCAGAAGCTTTATCGGGAGCGTGTGGACGAAGCCATGTCGGAAGGCCCGGTCACGGGTGAAATGGTCGCCGAACTGGAAGAAGCGCGCACCGAACTGGGCCTTAGTGAGGATATGGCCTCGGACATCGTACGCTCTGAGGTCGCGCGTAAGGATGAAGATGCTTATTGTCCGCATTGCGGGGGGCCTTTGCCGCGCGGCGACCGTTGACATGGCGATAACCGTGATCTTGCATAGGATCGACACCCAACGAAAAAGAAATCACAGGAGAAGCGACTCATGAAACTCGGCCTACTTCCCGGTAAGTTCAGCGGCCATTACGGGATCGATATGGAACTGGTGCGCGAGGCGGAGGATCTTGGGTTCGACTCGGCCTGGACCTCCGAGGCGTGGGGCAACGACGCCATAACGCCCGCGACCTGGATCCTGGCGCAGACGACCAAACTCAAGGTCGGCACCGCGATCATCCAGATGTCGGCGCGGACGCCGTCGATGGCGGCCATGACGGCGATGACTCTGCACGATTTATCCGGCGGCCGGTTCATCCTTGGCATCGGGCCGTCCGGGCCGCAGGTTATCGAAGGCTGGCACGGTCAGCCGTTCGGCCGCCCGATCGCTCGCACGCGCGAATATATCGAGATCATCCGGAAAATTTTGGCCCGCGAAGCGCCGTTGACGCATGACGGCCGCCATTATCAGATTCCCTTCAATGGCGAGGGATCGACGGGGCTTGGCAAGCCGCTGAAGAGCATCATGCACGGCGATCCGATGCTGAAAATCTACACGGCGGGAATTACGCCGGCTGGTTTGCGGGTCAGTGGGGAGGTCGCGGATGGCGGTTTTCCAATTTATATGGACCCGACCCAGTTCGATATTTTGGGCGGCCCGCTGAACGAAGGGTTCGCCAAGGCTGGCAACGGCAAGAGCCTGGCCGATTACAGCGTCTCTCCCTTCGTCGGTGTCGAAATCGGCGACGATATCGAAGCCTGCCGCGCGCCGGTCAAACGGGAAATGGCGCTGTATATCGGCGGCATGGGTGCGCGCGACAAGAACTTCTACAATGACTACGCCAAGAAGCTCGGCTACGAAGGGGCTGCCGTTGAAATCCAGGATCATTTCCTGGCCGGACGACGCGCGGAAGCGGAAGCGGCGGTTCCCAACGAGCTCGTGGATGCGGTGGCGCTCGTTGGTCCGAAGGAGCGCGTCCTGGAACGCATGAGTATTTGGAAGGATGCGGCGGCCAAGGGGCATGTCGATACGATGGTGGTCCGCCGTCCGACCCGCGCCGCATTGCAGACGCTGGCGAAAGCCGTTCTGTGACGGGCTATGCGCTTCGCTTCTATCGGGATGTCTTTCCGGCGGGTGCCGGTCCGGTGACGTTGCCCGCCGGCGCTCGCACGATTTACGTCAGGACAGGCGATGCCAGAGTCGACAGCGCGCAACTGGCAGCCGATGACGCCTGCTTCCGAGATCGCGAGACAGAAATCGCCGTAGGTGCCGCCGCGACGCTGTGGCGTTGCGAATTCGCGCCACGCGACGCGCCTCCCGTACTGCCGTCCGGCATCGCGTCGACCTTGCTGCTCGAGTCGGAATTGACGATGTTGCCCTCGGATGGTGGATTGATGATGCGCTGCGACAGCGTTGCCTTTCCGCCGGGCGGTTGCGCCTACACCCACACGCACAAGGGGCCGGGCATACGCTGTCTTGAAAAGGGCGCTATCCGGATCGACAGCGACGGTCACTCCAACCAATTCGCGGTGGAGCAGCCTTGGTTCGAAGCCGGCCCCGTGCCGGTCTTCGCCCAGGCGGACGCCGAACGTGAAACCCGGTTCATCCGCGTCTCGATCTTGCCGCGTGCGCTGGAAGGCAAAAGCTCGATCACCTACGTGAACCCCGAAGACCAGGACAAGCCTAAGCTTCAGACCTATCGCGGCTATTTCGACGAATTCGTCGAGGGGTGAGCGGATTGACCGGCGTATCGTAACCAAAGGTATCCTACGCCACCTGCCTCTGTTTCTCTGGATGCCGCACCCGGCGTCACGGCTCTCTTCACGGAAAGTAACCGCTTGTCCAACGGCCATGCCACCGGCACGCAACTCGTACTAGACTCGCCCGTCGCAACGGTGCTTTGGCGTCTGGCGACACCGAATGTCTTTGCCGTTGCAATGTTGACCGCGGTGACGTTGGCGGATGCCTGGTATGTGGGGCAACTGGGCACCGCGGCTTTGGCAAGCTTGGCTTTGGTATTTCCCTTTCAGACCTTGATGCAAATGATGGCCGGTGGGGCCATCGGCGGTGGCATAACGTCGGCTGTAGGTCGCGCCCTTGGCGCCGGGGCCATCGAACGAGCCAAAAGCACGGCCTGGCAGGCGGTGCTGATCGCGATCATGATGTCCGGGGCTTACATGATCGTTCTGGGGTTGTTCGCGCGGCCCATATTCGAACTTTTAGGGGGCGAAGGGGATGCCCTTGGTGGCGCGGTTACCTACGCCCGGGTCGCCTTTGGCGGGGCGGTGGCTCTATGGTTTGTTTATGTGTTATCCGCAATCCTTCGGGGCACCGGCGACACCGCGACGCCGGCCCGTGCGATCGCCACGGCTGGCATCGCTCAGATTGTTTTGTCCGGCACCCTGACGCTGGGCTGGTTCGGCCTGCCAAGCCTGGGGGTCGTGGGCGCCGCCACCGCGATGGTCATTTGCCATGGTTTAGCAGCGGCCTATCTCGCCATGCATTTATTTGGCGGCAAAGGACGTTTGCGATTGCGCCCGCACGCCCTGGAATGGGCGCCCATCCGCGACATCATGAAAGTCGGCGGCCTCGGCATGATCAACAGCACCTGCATGGCCATGACCGTGGTGGTCGCAACCGGGTTTGTCGGCCGGTACGGTACCGAAGCGCTGGCCGGTTTCGGCCTGGGCGCACGATTGGAGCTGATGTTGGTGCCGATTGCGTTCGGGGTCGGCGCCGCCCTGACGGCCGCGGTTGGCATCAATGTGGGTGCCGGGCAGTTTTCCCGTGCCCGACGCATTGCCTGGACCGGCGCCGGCGTAGCCTTGGCGTTGACCGGCCTGTTGGGGATTTGCGCTGCCATGATGCCCAGTCTCTGGCTCGACCTGTTTACCGCAAACCCCGATGCCTTTGCTTTTGGTGTCCACTACCTCGTTATCGCAGCACCGTTCTATGGCATGTTTGGTGCGGGGCAGACGCTGAATTTCGCCAGTCAGGGAACCGGCCGTATGATTTTACCGGTTAGTGTTTCGGCCATCCGGTTTCTGACGGTCGCGGCCATCGGCGCGCTGGCCGTTTCTCTTGCCTGGGACATTACCGCGCTCTTTATCGCCGTCGCGGTTGGCCTGACAATCATGGGGGTGGGACAGGCGCTCTGTCTTCTGGGCCCCGGCTGGCGCGGAAGCTGACACGGTTAAGGTCGCCCGGTGCATGCTGGCGCATGATTCAGCATCGTGCCTCTTCAATTTTTTGCTTACGTCATCATCGCGATTTGCGCGGTGCCGCTGGCGATCACAAACAAAAGCCAAACAACCGCGAGGCCGAGGGCCATCCGCATGGCGGTTCTTTCGTCGGCGGCTTCCCGGTTTGGTAACGCCGTGAGGAGAATGGCGATGATCGGCAAGGAGGCAACGGCGACATGCGACGAGGCACTATGGTGCAGACTGGCAAACAAGGCGATGGCATCGAAGTTTCCGCCCGTCGCGGCGGCGCTCGGCATGAAGAGGGCACTGGACGCGACGCCGCTGCCGGTGACGTAGGATCCAACGCCACCGAGGACGGCTACCAGAGCGGCTGCCGGGTACAGGCCCAGCTGGGACAGCAGCCCGGCCAGCGCCTGAATGCTCCCGATTTCGACCAGCACCCGCGCCGCCATCAAGAATGAGAAGATGCTGGCGAGCGCGGGCCATGACCGTGCCGCCACATGGCGTAGGAGCGATGGTCCCTCTTCGTCCCGCGCTTGTGCGGATCGCACGGTGATGCAGAGGAGCGTAACCAGGAATAAGGCAATGCCGGGGGAGGAGAGCACCTGAAAGGAAACCCGCTCTGTTTCGATCGCTGGCGCGAAACCGGCCGCATTCAAATGCGGCACGATAAGTTTTTGTAACACCACACCGGCGATCAACAGACCGTAGGGCAGGATCGCGGGCGCTGCGAGGGCCTTGCCCAGGGAACGCCGGGACGATGCGAACCCAATCGAAACGACGATTACCGCGAGCCCGCCGATGACGCCGGCCACCTCCACGCCGATCCAGCGCGACGCCGCGGCGATGCTAACCACCAGCACGGCGCCGACGAGCACCGCATAGACAACATCCTTCAGGCGCGATCCCTGGACGAACGGCAGGCAGAACAAAGGAAGGACCGCCGCGACCGGTCCGCTGGTGGTCAGGATTGCGTCCGCAAGGACAGGCGTCGGCAATCCGGCCAGTTCGGCGCCGAGTAAGGCGGTGACGGATAAGGCGCCCCAGGACATCAGGCTCATGCCTATCAATGTGAGGAAGATGGCTCTGGTGCGGCTCACGACCTGCAGGAGGAGAGGGACCGTGACGAACATCGAGACGCCGAAACCGGTCAACGACTCCATCATCACACCGATCCCGACCGTGATCAGAATGACCGCTCTGGGCGGCGCCAGGCTGAGGGACTCGATGGCGTGGACAAGGGCCTTTAGTCCGCCGCTTCGATTGGTCGCCTCGACGAATAAAAGCCCGGGGAAAATAACGAACCCGACCAGCAATGCGAGAACAGCGGAGTCGGTGATGGCATGGCTCAAATGCTCAGGCTGCGCTGGGGCGAATATGCCAAGGACCCATAGGGCCAAGGCGGTAAGAAGCGCCAAAAGCGCTGCTGTCAGTACGCTTCGCCGCAGGACTATCACGGCAATGGCCGCTACCGCGCAAGGCAACAGCGCTAGATAAGCGACCATTGGAACCACCCTCTCCCCACGAAAAACCTAATGTACGAAATCGGCAGCGGCGCGCCTGTGACGAATGGTATCTTATGGAAAAAGCTGGTGCGCCTCACAGGATAACGTTCGAATCGCTTGTTCGAGATATTCGCAGAGTGGCGCGCGGCCCCTCTGGCAAATGCGTCGGCGCCTTGTTACCTTCTGATTCCCGGGCGTAAAAAAACACCCAACAGTTAATACCTTACGTTATAAGGGTGTAACGTAAATCGGATTGAAGCCTTCGTGGAGAAGCGATATCGTTTATGTTCCGTCAAGCCGGTGCGGAGGAATTATGAACCGGCGATCAAAAAAAAGGCCGGCAGTCGAACCGTGCCATTGTTTTGCAAACAATCATGACCTGCTCGACAGGTCCAGGGAGGAACACACATCATGCGTAAAACGACACAGTTTTTGACATTAACAGTAGCGGCTTCCGCCGTTGCCTTGCTGATGGGCGTCTCCACGCCGATCAGCAGCGCAAAAGCCCAAATGGTGGATGGCCCGGAAGTCACTTGGCGCGTCTCGCTTTGGGGCAAGCGCCGGGCCTTTACGGAGAGTCTCGAATTCATCTCCAAGACGGTGAAAGAGCGCACCGGCGGCAAGTTCAACTTCCAGCTCTATTACGGCGAGCAGCTGTCGAAGAGTAAAGAGAACCTCGACAGTGTCGCGGTCGGCGCTATCGACGCGGCGCTGGTCTGCCAATCCTATCACCCTGGCAAGCTGCCCGCGGCAAACGTTCTCGACATGCCGTTCCTGCCGATCACGAACTTCGACGTGCAATATGAGGTCTCGAGCGCGATCTTCGGCCACCCGGCGGTGAAGAAGGACTTTGCGAAGTGGAACGCGATCATCTTCGCGATCAATGTCCTGCCGCAGTACGAGTACATGGGTAAGGGCACGCCGCCGGCGACGGTCGCGGACTTCAAGGGCAAGCGCCTGCGCGCGCTTGGCGGGATGGGCCGTTCGGCCAAGAAGATCGGTGCGGTTCCGACCACGGTGACGGCGTCCGAGACCTATACGGCGCTGCAGCGCGGTACGGTCGACGCCATCGGCTTCCCGTTCACCTATGCATTCAGCGCCTACAAGCTGGACGAAGTTGCGGATTGGTACACGACCAACATGTCGCTCGGCACGGTCAACTGCCCGATCGTGGCCAACAAGGGCTCGTGGGAAAAGCTGCCAAAGCAGTATCAGGATCTGCTAAACGGTCTCAAGCGGCAAGCGGTTGAATTCCAGTCCGCTGCCTACCAGAAGAAGGACATCGAGAACCTGAAGGTGTGGCCGACGAAGATGAAGGCCATCACGATCCCCGAGGACCAGATGGCAGAGTTCCGCAGGGTCGCGGGTAAGCCGATCTGGGACGAGTGGGTGGCCGAGGCCTCCAAGACGGTTCCGGAAGCGCAGGAACTTCTCGACCTTCTGCTGAAGACCGCAGCGGACGCCCGGAAGAAGTATCCGACCACACGCACTTACGGGAAGTAGGCAGAAACGAGCGATTTAGCTGCCGGTCACCAGTGTAATGGTTCTGAGATTCGCCGCATTGAATGCGGCGGATTTTAGGATCCGAATCAACACACTAGGGCATATCAGGATTGACCGAACCCATTCCTTGGGTTCGGTCGATTCTGTAAATCCGCTCGACCTTAATAAGTGAGAGCGGATTCACGCGATTCCAATCAATCTTGATCTGCTCTAGGTTCTGTACGCACTATGAGGATTCCCTTTACTCGCGCTCTGCAGGGGAAAGACAGTCTTTAACGTTCGAGCTTGTCGGCCTCCAGCGCCACCAATTTGTCGACGAGGTCCTGCGGGACGGCTGCCGATTTATGCGTCGCCTGGTCGGTATTGACCCAGACGACTTCGCCCGTCGCCCGCAGATCTTCCTGCCCTTGCGGATGAACTTCCAACAGGAAGGTCATGGATGAGCGCCCGAGGCGGGAGGTGCGGACAAGCACCTCGATATCTTCGTCGAATGCAATGGCCTGCTGGTACTCGACCAAGGTGCGCACGGTGTGAAAGTCCTCACCCGTGCGCTCGACCTGCCCCATATAATCATACGGCAGGGCGCGGAAATATTCGGTAATCGCCGTATCGTAATAGGTCAGGTAATGGGCATTGAAGACGATTTTCTGTCCGTCTACTTCCGAATAGCGCACGCGAAAGGGCCACGCGAATTTAAAGTCCGACTTTGCCATGGGATCAATCCGGCTTCCGGGCGTGGATGAGCCGTGTCATCCCCGGGACCATCTCGTCTTCTTGAATATCGACGAAGCCGACGTCGCGCAGCCGGGTGCGCAACCAGCCGGGCGTCACCGAACGGGCATCGGGCGTGAACGCCATATGCTGCAATTGCCAAAGCGCGGCCATGGGCGGGCCCGTGCGGTCGTCCTCGACCATGAAGTCGTGCACCATGAAACTGCCCCCCGGCGCCAGGCAATCGAAGGCGTATTCCACAAGGCGCGGCACTTCCGAACCGGGGATGCCACTGAACAGATAGGACATCAGGATTGCGCCTTGCGCCTTCGGCCACTCGGCAATAAGCGCATTCGATGGAATGTAGCGGATCCGATCGACCATGCTGGCTTTGGCTATAAATTGCCAGCCGATTTCCGCCACATTGGGGAAATCGATGATGGTTGAGGCGAGCTTCGGATACGCCTCCAGAAGCCGTATGCTCATCGCGCCGGTGCCGCCGCCGACATCAAGCAAGGTTTCCGCCGCGCTGAGATCAACCAACCGGGCGAGGGTCCGGCCCGGTCCAAGAGAACCGGCGTGCTGGGCTTCGCTATAGACCGATGCCTGCTTTGGGTCGGACATCCAGTGCTGATAGGAATCGACGGCATCGGGATCGAGCGAGCCGTCGAGCACTTCGTTCAATTGCCCGAGGAACGGATACATTTGCTGGTCGATTTGATAGCGGAGATAGTCGCCGAACTCGTATTTGGCGCCCTTCGCGAGAAAGGCCTCCGCCCCCGACGAGTTGGAGTAAATTTCTCCCTCTTCTTCACGGTCAACCAAACCAATGCTGGTCAATGCGGTCATCAGGGTGGTGACCCGGTTCATCGGAATTTCGGCTTCTTTGGCGATTTCCTTCGAACTTTTCGGCCCGTCCGCCAATTGGGTAAAAACGTCGATATGCAATCCGGCAAACAGCGCTTTCGACGCCATGAACCCAAACGCAATACGGGAAACCTCCTCCGCCGTTTCCACCAACTCACTGTTCATAAAAGCAATTCCTTCACTGATCAAATTTACGCGGAAGCGGCAACCTAACACGCGCATCGGGATAAGGCTAAAACGTCCCTGGATTCGGCCGAATCAAGGTTTCCGTCTGTTGAATCAGCCCTGCCGCATATGAGGTTTGGGGCGTCACTTAATATGGAAGGTAATGCCAAAGCATAGCGCTGCCCCTTAACGCTTCAAACTGACCGACCTGCGACCCTGGTCGCGCAGCAGAAAAGCACGGCGTCCAGCAGCCCAGCCGTACAAGGTATCCTATGGGAAATAACTGGCGCGCCCTGGAGGACTCGAACCAAACCGGTAACCCGGCCTGCAGCTGTCTCGTTCTAATTTTCGAAGGCCCCCTACGACGCCCCGCGCAGGGGGATTGGGGAGGGGGGTGCGCGGGGCGCCTAGTGCGACGGTTGCCCGTCGTTCATGCTATTAAAATAGTATGGATTTGGGCCTCTACAAGGGGTAGGGGCGCAATTTTGAGACGTTGGCGCACGCGAATTGCGCGCCCGCCAGGCGAGGAATATCTAGTGTCCTGATCGTGAAATTCAAAGGATTGAATTTCGCGTGAATCAGCACACCAACTATTTGAATCTAATGTGATTCAGATCCTAAAATCCGCCGCATTCAATGCGGCGAACTTCAGAATCATCACACTAGCCCCGCGCGGGATTGAGGCGGGCGGCTTCCGCCATGACTTTCACCGCTTCGTCCTGCTTGGTTCGTACCGTGACGCTGGTCGCTTCGCAGTCGTCCCAGGCCTTGTAGCGTTGCTTGATCCGGGCCGGCGGACCGACCAGGGATTTGGCGTCCACCCATTCGTCCGGCACCGCGTCGGCGGCCTCTTTCTTGCGGCCTTCGAGGAAGAGTTCCTGGATGCGGTCGGCGGCGTCCGCGTAGCCGCGGCGGATCATCATTTCCTTGTGGAAGTTTTTGTTCTTGTGCCCCATGCCGCCGATATACAGCGCCTCGTGCGGCTTCAGGCGATTGAGGGCGGCGCTGACATCCTCGTCGATCTCGACATGGACGGAGGCCTGGATTTCGAAATTGTCGAAGCTTTTGCCGTTGCCGGCGCGTTCGAACCCCTGCTCGAGCCAGCCCTTATATTCGTGGAACGTGCCCGGCGTGTAGCCGAGTGGCAGCCAGCCGTCCGCGACTTCCGCGGTGAGGCGGACCGTCGCCTCGTTGCCGGAGCCGATATAGATCGGAATGTCCGGGTTCATGTGCAGGATCGAAGTCAGCGGTTTGCCGACGCCGAGGCCGCCCTCGCCGTCATAGGGTAATTGGATCTGCTTGCCGTCATGGCTGACCGGACCTTCGCGCCGGAAGATCTTGCGCATGATCTCGACATAATCCTTGAGCCAGTAATAGGGGCGGCCCCAGGGCTCGCCGTACCAGCCTTCGACGATCTGCGGTCCCGACACGCCGAGCCCGGCGAGGAACCGGCCGCCGCCCGTCATTGCATCAATGGTGCCGGCGCACATTGCGGCGTTCGCCGGCGTGCGTGCGGATACCTGCATGATTGCGGTGCCGAGTTTGATGCGCTCCGTCACGGCGCCGAGATAGGCGAGCGGCGTGACCGCGTCCGACCCATACGCTTCCGCCGTCCAGACGGAATCGTAGCCGAGCCGCTCCGCCAGCTGCACGCGTTCCACCGGTAGGTCCATCGCCGCACCGGAATACCCAATCGCCAGTCCGAGTTTCATCGCTCATGCTCTCCCTTTGTTGGGGGCATCATAATCCACCCGAAGGGGATAATGCGAGACGGCGAGATTGGATCGATCCGGCCGAGACCCTCGTCCCGTTCCCGGCTGGCCGGGAGCCCGGCCTTTGAAGTGATCCTGCTGCCGTGGAATTCGAGCTTCAGGTGGCGGCGGAACAAATGTGGTTCGGCCTCTTTGGAAAGGCTTGCGTTCTATAAATGTATGGACGTGCCGATACACTTAATGCGAAAGTGCGCGCCGAGCGTTGGCGATTAAAGTTAGTGTTTTGTCGTATCGTATTTTTGTATTTTCGTTCTGCCTTTGTCTTATAGGCGGGTTATCAGAAGCCCGCGCACAATCCCCGGAATTGCTTGACGCGTACCGTAACTACCAGGCGCTAAGCAAACAGGGTCAATTCGCACAGGCCGAGCCATTCATAAAAAAGGCCGTCGATCTGGCGGCTCAGGAATTTGGTACGGCCAACCAGAATTACGATAATTTACTGTACAGCTTGGCCGGGGTGTATTGGCAGCAAGGCAAGTTTGTCGAAACGGCCAAAGCGACTGAAACGCTGTTGGCTCTTCGCGAGCAACGCTACGGGCCGGATGACCAACGTGTCGCGACGGCGATTAACAACTTAGCGGAAGCCTATGCCAACCTGAATCGGCTGGAAGAGGCAGAAAATCTACACAAGCGCGCCTTGGCGGTCCGGGAAAAAACGCTCGGCCCCGAACACCTGCATGTCGCATTAAGTTATCACAATCTGGCGCAGCTATACGTACAACAGAAGAAATACGGCGAGGCGGAAAGACCCTTCAAAAAAGCACTCGCCATCCGGACCAAACGTTTCGGTCCTGACCACCAACTGGTGGCAGATTCCTTAGAAGGCTTGGCTGCATCCTATCAATGGGCGCAAAGGCATGCCGAAGCGGAACCGCTCCTGCAGCGGCTTATAGCTATCGCTGAAAATCTGCATGGCCGTGGCCACCTACATACCGCACTGGCGGCCTACAATCTGGGCCAGTTATATTTTGCGCAGGGCCGTTACGACGATGCCGAACGTCAATATCAGCGCGCGATAAAGATACGCGAAACTCAAGCGGATCCCGGCCACCCGTTGACCGCCCAGGCGCTTGGCGCTTTGGCGAATGTGTATGTGGCGGCGAATCGCGTCACAGAGGCGGAACCGCTTTACAAACGCGCTCTGGCGATTTTCCGGCAGCAGCTCGGGCCCGAAGACGTCAATGTCTCGCACATCCTCATCAGTCTAGGCGATGTTTTTGTCCGCCTTGAACGAGAGGACGAAGCGGTATCGGTCTTGCAACAGGCGGTAAAAATTCGAGAGGCGCGGTTGGGGCCGCGTCATGTTGAAACCGCCGACGCTGTCTACCGCTTGGGCGATGCTTTTCAGCGGCTGAAACAGCCGGAACGGGCCGAGCCGTATTTGAACCGCGCGTTGTCTATTTTGGAAGCCGATCCTGCGGCGGACCCTATCGTCATAGCGCGAGCGCTGCACGAGTTGGGTTCGACATACAGTCAGTTGGATCGATTTCGTGAGGCTAAGCGCGTTCATTTGCGCGCCTTGAAAATCAGGGAAGAGCGGTTGGACCCGATGCATCTGGAGATTGGCTATTCCGCCAGTGCATTGGCCGTGCTCGCGCGGTATTTCGGCGACAATGAAGAAGCCGTAACGTACGGCGAACTCGCCTTGAAAATTGCGGAACGGTCGAATGGGCCGACCCATAACGCGACCGGCACTGAACTATACAATCTCGCGGTTACGTATGTGAATCTGCGCCGCTACGCTGAAGCCGACGAGGCCTTCATCCGCGCGCTGAGCATTAAGGAAAAGGTCTACGGCAAATCCGACCGGGACGTTGTTAACGTTCTGCGGGAGGCGGCAGAATCCAGTTGGCAGCAAAGAAAGTTTTCGCAAGCGGAAGCGCAGCTGAACCGGGCGCAGGAAATTACCGACGCGACTCACAAGGTTTCGCGCGAAACTAAAGCCAATTTGCTGGAAGGTTTCGCGGAACTTCGCCGCGCCCAGAATCAACTTGCCGAGGCCGCGGGTTTTGCCGCCCGCGCTGTGGCGATGTACGGGCAATTGCGGGACAAAACCAAGGATTATTACGTTAATTCGGTCAATCTATTGGCGGCAATCCAAGAGACGAGAGGCCGCTATGACGAGGCCGAGAAACATTATAGGCGGGTGATCGACCTTTTTAAGAATGCCGTAGAGCCGAACGCTCACGAACTCGCGGCTGCCTATAGCAGGCTCGGCGAATTTCAAAGGTCGCGGGGCCGTCTGGATTTAGCGGAGATCGCCCACCGCAAAGCGGTGGCTGTCGCCGACGAGACCGTGCCAGAGAAGGATTATGCAAACTACACGAATAATCTAGCAATTGTAGTGGGTTGGCGGCGGCGATACGCGGAAGGACTGAAACTCAACCGGCGCGCGACCGCAATCTTCGAAAAACTTTTCGGTGCGGAACATCATAAAACGGCAGCGTCCCGCACGATAGCCGCAAACTTCCTAAACGAGCTGAAACAGCCGCAGGAAGCGGAGAAACTCTATCTCCATATTTTGGCTGTGCAGGAAAAAGCGCTGGGCCCGGACCACATCGATTTGGTGGACACACATGTCAGTTTTGGGCTGTTCCTGCGCAGTCATGAACGCAATCGGGAAGCCAAAACCGCCTTAAGCCGCGCACTCGCCATTCGAACAAAGCATTTCGGAGAAGATCATCCGGAGAATTTTAATCTTTACTCGTATTTGGGTTTGGTCGCGCAAAAACGCGGCATGTTTGCAGAGGCCGAAGAATATGGCCTGCGGGCCTTGGCGATGAGCGAGGCCGTTCACGGCCCGGACCACAAGAACACGGGAATCGCCCACAATAACCTGGCCCATATTTTCCTGGTCTTGGACCGGCCTGACGAAGCGGCACCGCACGCCGAAAAGGCGTTACGAATTTTTACGCAGGTGTACGGCCCCGATCATGAAAACGTTGCGTCTGCGATCGAAAAACGGGCGCGGGTTCACTTGGACCGTTACCAATATGCCGCCGCGGAAGCGGATTACAATCGCGCCTTGCAGATTCGTGAAAAGGCGCATGGTAAAATTCATCCGAAATATGCCATCTATCTTGAAAGTCTGGGCGCCATGTATATCGATACGGGCCGGTATGCGGCGGCGGAAAAGGCATTCACCGAAGCTCTGAGCATTCAGAAAAGCATCGTCGGCGACGGCCACCCAAATGTCGCCTTTGAATTAAAAAGAATCGCGGATGTCCGCGATGCCCAGGGCCGGTACCGCGAGGCGATGGAATTGGACGAACAAGCCTTGGCGATTTACGAAAAGGCGCTGGGCCGGGAACATCCGCGCATTGCCGAATCATACAGCCGCCTGGCCTGGTCCAACCTCAATTTCGGCCGTATCGGTAAAGCGGAAACCTTGAACAAACGCGCCTTGGCAATTCGGGAAAAGGGGTTGGGGCCGGATCATATAGACGTGTCGTATTCCTTAAGCCGGTTGGCCGATATCTACAGGGCGACGGGGCGCCAGGACTTGGCGGTGGCGGCATACAATCGATCGATGTCAATCCGGTCCGCGGTCTATGGGGCGGCACACTATTTAACCCTGGAAAATCGCGTGGCCCTGGCCGGATTCTACATCCGGACCCGCAAGTATGCGAAGGCCGCGATCATTTTCATGGAAAACATTGCCGCCGTTGAAAAACGCTATGGCGCCGACAGCGTGCAGATGGTGAGCCCATTGGTCAATCTGGCCACCTTCCATGAATTTTTGAGACAACCGGACCACGCAGAACGACGCTACCGGCGCGCCCTGGCGCTTTCGGAAAAGATCTTCGGCGCGAATCACGTGTTCGTTGCCACAAGCGTCTCCAATTTAGCCGTGTTCCTGCAGGGACAGGCGCGTTTCGAGGAAGCCGGCGCGCTGTATCAACGGGCTCTGAGAATTCGGGAAACGTCCTTGAGTCCGGAGCACGTCGCGATTGGCATTTCCCGCGAAGTTCTCGGCAAACAGTATCTAGAGCTGGGCCGGTTTGCGGAGGCCGAGATCCTGTTTCAACGCGCTGTGACGGATATGAAAACCGTCAATGGCGCCAACCATCCGCGCGTGGCGGATATCCTGACGGACCTTGGCTGGTTGTATACCTCGCGCGCATTATTTTCCGAGGCGGCGAATGCTTATGAGGAAGCGCTTCGTTTGCGAGAGAAACTATACGGTCCGTACCATCCCATCGTTGCGGCATCGCTGCAGAATTTAGGTCGAATGCATATATTGAGCGGCGATTCCGACAGCGCGGCGGCCTATCTCGATCGGTCGGTATCTGTGTTCGAAAAGCTGAAGGGATGGGATGCTTGGCCGTTGTCGGTTGTCCTGCACTATCAGGCGCTCAATTATCTGACGCTGACGCAGACGGCAGACGCGGATCGCGCAGCCACGCGGGCCTTGGCGGTTGCGAAAGAGATTTATGGTCCAGATCATCCGGCAACCTATGCCATTCAGACAAGCACCGGCATCGTGCGTCATGCACAAGGCCAGGGGGAAGAGGCTATCCGCCTATTGACACAATCGGTGAAAAAGTTGCGCCAGGCTGGGCCACCATACCTAACGGCAACCGTGGCAGCGCTGGAAATTCTGGCAACAGTGTCGGCGTCACTGGGTAAAATGGAGGACGCGGCAGCGCACTATGCGGACGCCTTGAGTCTGCTAGCGGACACTTACGGCGGCGATGCCCCCCGCACTCTCGCAATCCTCGGTCCGTACGAGGCGCTGTTACGCGATATGCGCGCGACGACAAGGCGGCAGCGGTCAAGTCGGCAAAGAATATAACGCAACGCTACCCCGATTGGCCCAGGCCGAAAGTTCCGTAGGGTAAAGGTAGGGGGTTGACTGACCTAATTACACAACCTGACCCTTCATTTTGGGAAGTATCCGCTTGCGGCTATTCGCGCCGGTTTGGCCCCGCCTGATCCATGTCCGCTTTTCCTGCGACAAGCGACATTCAACCGTTAAGCCGATTATCTCGTCTATTTCAGACGCCCGTCGGGTACACTCGATCTGCTTTCGGTTGACGATTTCTCGATTGCCGTACGCGTAGAGGAAAAGAGTGTGCCAAGGTTTTTGGAATCGTTGGCCCGACCAGGCTACGCCGCTATCTTGGCGATGTTTACGCTCGACACTGTGGCGCGGGCGATACTCATTACCGTCGTGCCACTGCAGGCGTACGCTCTGCTTGCGGACGTGCAGCACGTCAGCCTTCTCTATTTCGCCGCGAGTGCCGTCGGGCTCTGTGCCACCCTTTCCGTTCCATGGCTGGTCCAGGCACTCAATCGACAGGGCGCGCTCGCGATTGGCACCGGATGTCTTGTGCTTGCCGTTCTATGTTTCAGCCTTGAACAGCTCTGGGCGCTCGCGCTCGGCCTCGTGCTGCAAATGTATGGCGGCGCCGCGATCACGATCTGTCTCAACCTCTATGTTCTCGAAAATATCTCGAAATTCGCCCTGACGCGGTTCGAGCCCAACCGGATGTTGCTTGCCGGAATCGGATGGATGGCAGGTCCGGTGCTCGGTGTCTTTCTTGCGAGCCACGTGGCGCCATGGCTGCCCTTCTTGCTGAGCGGCGGGGTCTCGCTTTTGCTCCTCCTCTATCTGCAGGTCATTGGTGGGCTGGCCGCGCCCGTCAATCTCGATGTTGTCAGGGCGCGCACGAATCCCGCGCGCTTCATACCGCGCTTTTTTGCGCAGCCCCGCCTCGCGCTTGCCTGGCTGCTTTCTGTCGGACGCGCCGCTTGGTGGAACATGTTCTACATCTACGCCCCTATCTACGCGGTTGCGACGGGTCTTGGCGAAGAGGCCGGCGGGGTCATCTCCTCGGTGGGCTCGGCCGGCTTATTCACGGTCATGTTCTGGGGCTGGGTCGGCCGGCGCAAGGGTATCCGCTGGGTGCTGGTCCTGGGCTACGCGGCGACCGCGGTAACAACAGCGCTCGCTGGCGCAACGATGGGCTGGCCATTGCTCGGTGCGGCATTGCTGGTCGCATCCGCGTTCGCGGCCAGTATCGCGGACGGGCCGGGGAATGTACCCTTCCTCCGCGCCGTCCATCCCTATGAGCGGGCCGAGATGACAAGCGTATACTCGACGTACCGCGAATCCGCGCGGCTCGCGATGCCCGCGTTCAACTCGGTATTGCTGCTCCTCTTTCCCTTGCCCGCCGTGTTCGTCGCGAGCGGCGCCACGATGCTCGCTCTCGCGCAGGTCGCGCGTTTTCTGCCACGGCGATTCGGACGTGAACGCCCGGCTGCCGACCCCACAAACCCCGATCCGGTTTAATCCGCGGCGTCGGCGTGGCTTTCCCGAAGATCGTCCAGCACCGTGACGCGGTGCATGATGCGTCGCTGGCCCTGATAATCGTTCAGTGCATTGTGATGCGCGCAGCGATTGTCCCAGAAGGTTAGCGTGCCTTTCGACCAGCGCACCCGGCAGGTGAATTCCGGCCGCGCCATGTGGTCGTACAGATAGTGCAGCAGGGGCTTGCTTTCCTCGACCGTCATGCCTTCGAAATGCTTGGTGAAGGAGCGGTTTACGTACAGCGATTTGCGGCCGCTTTCCGGATGGATGCGCACCACGGGGTGGACCGCGTCCTGCTCCGCATCTTGGGTGTATTTGAAGGCCATGGATTTATTCTTGGCTTTCATTTCCGGTCCGGTTGCGTTGACGCCGAAGCTCTGCGTCGCGCTGTGCACTGCATTGAGGCCTTCCAGCAGCTCCTTCATGCCGTCCGAGAGGGTCTCGTAGGCCGCGTACGTGCTGGCGAACATGGTGTCGCCGCCGGCCTCCGGCACTTCCAGCGCATAGAGCATGGAACCGAGCGGCGGCTTGCGGACGTAGGAGACGTCGGTGTGCCAAACGTCGCCGACATTGCGCGTGTCTTCCGGGTTCTTGGCGACAAGCTGTACATCCGGATGCCCCTCGACGGTCGGGAAGAAGTCGTTGATATGCGCCGAGCCGAAATTCCGCGCGAACGCCTTTTGGCTGTCCGGCGTCAGGTCCTGGTCGCGAAAGACGATGACCAGATACTCGAGATGGGCACGGTGAATTTCGTCCAGGACGGTCGGCGCTAGCGGTTGCGACAGGTCGACATCGAAGATCTCCGCGCCGATGGCGCCGGCGAGGGGTTTCACCGTGATGTGTTGGTAGGTCATGTTTGCTTACTCCCTAAGCGGACAGTTTTTGCTGCTCGGATAGCCGCTGCTGCGTCTCGCGCGAAACAGGCGCGGTCAGCATGGCGGCTACCGAGTCGATGAGGTTGTCGATAAAAAGCCAAAGGTCGGCGGATGCGCGGTCGTCCTTTGCCATGTGCCGCTCCCGGTCGGCGAGGGCATAGACCATTTGCTTGCTGGCCAGGTCGAGGCGCTGTTCCGTGACCGGCGGCGGCAGGTCGGTCAGAATGGCACGCAACAAACGCCGCGTTGCCGCGACGCCATGATCGAAGCGGCCGCGGATCAGATCGCCGACATCCACATTCGGGTCCGACACGGCCTGTGCCAGGAAACGCACATAGTGGCTGCCGCGCGCCGGGTCGGACAATTGCTCCGCCAGCGGCAGGATCATCGCTTCGACAATCGCGCGGACGTCGCTGTCCCGCCCGGATGTGGTGACCGCTTTCAGCAGCTCGAGGCGGCGCTGATTAATGCCCGCCATACGCCGCTCGAAGATCGCCACCAGCAGCGCGCGCCGGGAGCCGAAATGATAGTGCAGGGCGGCGACGTTCTTCTGTCCCGCCGCGCGGTTGATTTCACGCAGCGAGACGTTGTCCGCGCCGCGCTCCGCGAACAACCGCTCCGCCGCGGCCACCAGCTTGTCCCGTGTTTCCGTCTCGCTCATGGTGTGACTATATTAAATCACACGAATTAATTCAAGCGATTTAATTAAGCGCGCCGCCCAAAATCACCCGGTAGAAAACCGGTAGTTAAAAAAAGCGCCAGCGGACCTATTCGCTGTTCAGAAAACCCTTGGTCATGCGGTCATACTCCGCACCGCGCGTGACCCGTTTCATCAGCTCGCCCGACGCCACGCCGGTGAGATCCTTGGGCGCCACACCTTCACGCAATGCCTTCAAGGTGTCGTGCACCGCCTGAATACCGGCCATGATCGGCATGTGGCCTTGCAGGCCGATGCGGACGCCGAGCTTGCCGAGCATTGCCTTGTCGCGCAACTCCGGTCCCAGGCTGCCGAGGAAGATCGGAATGTTGATGGCGTTGGAAATTTCCTCGAGCTCCGTCGGTGTGTTAATGCCGGTGAAGAACATCGCATCGACGCCCACGGCCTCATAGGCCTTGGCGCGAGCGATGGCGTCGTCGAGGCCCGTGATCGCGGCGGCGCTGGTGCGCCCGGCGACGACGAGGCTTGGGTCCTGCCGTCCCTCCAGCGCGGCGCGCATCTTGCCGACGCCTTCGTCCAAAGAAATGAGTTCCGGCCCGCCGGTCTGGCCGTAGGGCGTTGGCAGAATTGTATCTTCGATTGTCATCGCCGCGACCCCGGCCGATTCGAGCTCTTCGACCGTTCGTTTGACATTCAGCGCATTGCCGTAGCCATGGTCAGCGTCGACCAGCAGCGCCAAATTGCCGGCGCGGCAGATGCGATAGGCCTGCTGTGCAAACTCCGTCAGCGTCAGCACGATCAGATCAGGCGCCCCGAGCACGGAAAGCGAACCGATGGAGCCCGCGAACATGCCAACTTCGAACCCGAGGTCTTCGGCGATGCGGGCGGAGACTGCATCGTATACGGAGCCGGGATGAATGCATTGATCGCCATCGAGGAGTGCGCGAAATCGCTCGCGCCGTTCGGTCCAGTGCATGGTTCTATGTCCTTATGGTTGAGCCGATGCCAGGCCGATGCCGCCGCGTATCGCTCCGGCTTCGACGTTGCGCCACAGGACCGCATGATCCTCCGGCAAGGCGCGGCTGTTGGGCATGGAAAGCCAAAGCCGGTGCAGCAGCCGGCGCTGAGCGTCCGCGTCATCTTCATAGGCGGTGCGGGCGTGATAGATCACGTGGTTGTTGAGGAATTGCATATCGCCGGCTTGAAAAGTGAACTCCATGCAGAATTTGCCGGCGAGGGCGGCCAGCATGTCCAGCGCTTCGATCTGTTTGTCGCCGAGTTTTGTGCTTGGGTCGATTTCCTGCGCGGCCTCGACATAGGTGCGTGAATAGTGGCTGGTGAACTGGCCGTCCCGCTGACCGAACACCGGCAGCGGATAAGTCATATTCTCGCCGCCATATTCCTCGCCCTGCCGCGACCGGTGATAGGGGCGGTATAGCAAGCCAGCCAGATCCGGGCGCCGTTCGATCATCGCGTTGTGGACGCGAACGGAGCTCGCCAGCTGGCTGACGCCACCGGCTCTCGACGGACGAACGCAGAGCAATCCAACGACATCGCAACGGTCTGTGTGAAAGCGCAGCTGTCCACTCGACAGCGTCCGCGCTTTTGACGACGTAAACGGCTTTCCGTCGCGCGTTGTCAGCCTGTGATCGAAAAGGGCGTCCGTGTCTTCGTGCTTATCTTCGATATCCCGCATCATCAGCCCGTTATAATCCTGATGCAGCGGGGTTCCGAGATGCAGGCCGATGCCGTACCAAATATGACGCAGCCGTCCGGCATACCGTTCGACCGGCATTTTCGAAAGCCGGGCCATGCCGCACCCGTCCTCCAACTCTGACTGAATGCCGGCGAGTTTTTCGGCCAGCCCGTCGAGCGGGAAATCGTCCTTTGTCATTTCGGTCCACGGTGTGCCGCGTTTCTGTAGAACGGCATCGGCATGGCTGATTTCAGAAATATCCTCGGCCGTCAAATTGAAGCGCCAGCGCGGGTCGCTTTTAATGTCGGCGCCAGCCCAAACGCAATGGCCGGTAATTTTCTGCAGTTGTGGTTCGGTCATTTGTTGCTCATTCCCCCTGCCGAACCGTCCCCATAGGCCGGCGGTACGGACGTCCAGAATTCTTCCTCGCGTGCCGCCCAATCGCGCCGCTTACGATAGATCGTAGAATTGCTGATGGCGAGCAGGTCGGCGGCTTTTGGAATATTGCCGTTGCAATGCCGGATCGCTTCTTCAATCGCTCTTTTTTCGGTCAGCCAAAGCGGCGCAATTGGCCGCATTGGGGCATTGTCAGAAATGGCGACCGTGCCATCAACTGGCAGGTCGCGCAATGTCGCGGGTAACATTTCCCGCGTTACGACAGCGCTATCGTACAGGACGACGATGTTGCGGATCGTATTTTGCAGCTGACGAACATTGCCAGGCCAGGCATAGGCTCTGAATAATGCCTCGACTTCGGTCGAGAACGATGTGAATCGCTTGCTTTCTTCCTGCGCGAATTTAGTCAGCATATGACTGGCGATCGCGATAACGTCGTTGTCGCGCGTTCGCAACGGCGGCAGTTCGATGGGAACAACGTGAAGTCGATAATACAGATCTTCCCGAAACCGGCCGCTTTCCACCTCTTTCAAGGGATCGCGGTTGGTTGCGCAAACAAGCCGGACATTGGCTTTTTCTGCTCTGTCGTCTCCAACTCTTTGATAAACGCCGGTTTGAACGAAGCGCAGCAATTTGGCCTGTAAGCCCAGATCCATTTCGGCAATTTCGTCGAAAAACAACGTACCGCCATCAGCCTGCGCGGCGGCGCCTTTACGGTTTGAGGTCGCGCCGGTAAACGCACCTCTGACGTGCCCGAATATTTCGCTTTCCATCAGCTCCTTCGGGATCGCGGCGCAATTGACGACCACTAGCGGGCCGTCGCGGCGCGGACTTTGGGAATGGACGGCCGCAGCGCAGATTTCCTTGCCGGTACCGCTTTCTCCGGTGATGAAGACGGTTGCGTTGCTTACCGATACGCTGGCGATCACGCGGTACACGCTCTGCATGACCAGCGAAGCACCGATAAATCCGCAACAGCCGGTTTGGGTAAACGCGCCTTCGTAGGCATCGACTTTGCGGCGCAGCGATTGGCGCTCCAACGCGTTTTTGAATGTGGCGGCGAACCGTGCTGCGCTAACCGGCTTGACGAGGAAGTCGAAGGCGCCGGCCCGCATCGCTTCGACCGCATTATCGATCGATCCTTCGGAGGTCATGACGATGACCGAGATCGGCAATGTCTGGTCGTGAATGTATTGCAGGACGTCGAGCCCCGAGGAGTCCGGCAACAGGAGGTCGAGCAAAACAACCTCAGGATGCAAAACTGCAATTGCTTCGATGGCGGAGGAAACTGTCGCTCGATGCGCCGCGTCGCAGGGCTCCTTGCCCAAATATTCAAGATATGCCTGAGCAAGAATGGCATCATCTTCGACAAGAAGTACTTTTGGCCGGGAGATACCGTCTAGCTCGTTCATTGGCATGAGTGTCTTTAGCACCGATCAAACTCAGGACTTATTCATTATTCTATAAACCTCAGGATGATCATGCAATTTTAACGATATGACGTCAGAAATACGCAGGGGCGGTAGAAGAGGGCACGTTACAGGTTTTTTGTTTTTCTCAGCGGCGACTCGACGGAACGTTTCACGCTCTCTTGTTTGCGCATTTGCGAGCGCTGACTGGTGCATAAGGTTGAATGCTATCAGAAGATGGTGGTGTAGAACACCGTGAGTGCAAAGACCGCGCCGCCCGGGTTCAGGTATAGTCGTGCGCGGCTAATAGGGTGCTCATAGCAATAGTTATACAATTTATTGGATATTTTTTACACAAAATACGCAAAAGGTGTAATAATGACGAAGACGTTGGGCAAGATTCTCTGCGCCGAGGACGAAGCGGATATCCAAACGGTTGCCAAGATGGCGCTTGAAACGGTCGGTGGGTTTACAGTTGAGATGTGTGGGTCGGGAGAGGAGGCTGTGGAAAAAACGCCTAATTTTTCGCCGGACCTCATTCTGCTTGATGTGATGATGCCGGGTATGGATGGGCTGGCAACATTCCGCGCTGTACGCGCGCTGCCGGAGTCGCAGAAAACGCCGATCATCTTCATGACAGCGAAGAGTCAAGCTCATGAGGTTGCACAACTGCTTGAGCTCGGCGCGTTGGGCGTTATTTCCAAGCCCTTTGATCCTATCGACTTGTCTCGGCAAGTTACGGAGTTGTGGGAGCAGGACAATTAGTATCGATCAAAAGACTTCGGATGCCCTCGCCGAGCGTTTAAAGGTTCTCGGGGAAAAGTACGCCAAGCAATTTCCCGAGCGGACCGAGGAGATACGTTCGCTTTGGGGCAAGGTTTCAGGCGGTGAGTGCGACCGCGATGCGTTGGATGCGTTATATCGCGTGGTGCACGGTCTCGCCGGTTCCGGAGCAACGTTCGGGTTTCCAAAAGTCAGTGAGACCGCGAAGCAATGTGAATGCGTTTTGCTGGATGGTATTGACTCGGGTCAGTTGGAATTGGATGTCGTCAAACCTCAGATCGACTCCGTGCTGGCCGCGCTCGAGCAGCAGCCGTAGGCGATATTGCCAAACCCCGCGTCCACCGACGTTACGGCTCCTGTTCGGAAATAGAATTTCCTTACCCGGTTCGGCTTGTACACGAGCGCAACTATCCGTTACGCTTGTCTTCAATTGTGAACAAAGTTCCTGGGGCAGATGAGCGATATTTCAGACGGTTTAATCGTCGTTGTAAAACGGGACTGTCCAACTTGTGCGTTGCTCGAACCGGTTTACAGTGAGCTTGCCGGCGGCGATACACCTCTTGCCGTGTTCAGCCAGGACGACCCATCTTTTCCAGAAAGCATCGATAGTGTCGTCGATGATAACGATTTGGAGCAGTCCTACCGCCTCGACATAGAGACCGTGCCCACCCTGATCCGCATGGAAAACGGCCGTGAGATTGCGCGTCTTGTCGGCTGGCATCAGGATGAGTGGCGCGACTTCACAGGCCTGACGTCATTGGGCGAGGGCTTGCCGGATTACCGGCCGGGCTGCGGCTCGATGAGCGTCGAACCCGGCATGGCGGAAACCTTGGCAGTACGCTTCGGCGATACGAAAATCGTGTCCCGTCGAATTGCGGTGGCGTCACTGGAAGATGAAATTGAGGCTTGTTTCGAGCGTGGCTGGAGCGATGGGCTGCCCGTCGTACCGCCGACGGAAGTGCGTGTTGTGCGGATGCTGGCCGGCACGACCCGGGCGCCAGATGAAGTTATCGGGCATGTGCCCCCGAACTTGGTTGAATGCACGGTGGAAAAGGTTGCAATCAACGCGGTTATGGCGGGCTGCAAGCCGGAATATTTGCCGGTTGTTCTGGCTGCGGTCGAGGCAGCGCTAATCCCGGAATTCTGCATGCACGGCATGCTCTGCACGACGCATTTCGTGGGGCCGATGGTGATCGTGAACGGGCCCATCGCAAAATCCATAGGGATGAATTCCGGTGGTAACGCGCTTGGCCAAGGCAATCGTGCGAACGGGACGATAGGCCGGGCGCTGCAGCTCGTCATCCGCAATGTCGGCGGTGGCGTTCCGGGCGGCATTGACCGCGCGACGCTGGGCAACCCAGGCAAATACACCTATTGCTTTGCTGAAGACGAGTCCGACCCGCACTGGGAACCCCTTGCGGTCGAGCGCGGCGTATCGCCTGGTGCGTCCGCGGTCACCTTGTACGGAGGCGAAGGATTACTGGGAAGCTTCGATCAACTCTCGCGGACTCCGGAATCGCTGACTCGTTCGCTTGCGCTGTCGTTGCGGGCCGTGGGCCACCCTAAGAAAGCCAACGCGCATGATGCTTTTGTCGTATTGTCGCCGGAGCATTTCAGAACCTATCGGGAAGCAGGTTGGTCGAAAGCACAGACCCTGGAGGCGTTCGATGAAGCGTTGCAGATACCCGGACGTGAACTGATTCGCGGTGCTGGTGGTGTCGCGGAGGGAATGCCCGAACATTTGGCAGATAAAACCTTGTCCAAATTTAGGGCTGGCGGGCTCAATATCGTGCGCGCCGGCGGTATTGCTGGAATGATGTCCGCGATTATTGGCGGTTGGGCGGCTACCGGTGAACGAGGTAGTGAAATGGTAACCAAGGAGATCGGAACATGAAGGACGGATTGATTTTGCTCGATCCGACCGCCGAGTCGTCGCCGGCACAGCGTGAGCGTCTTACGCCGCCGGCTTCACTCGACGGGTTGACGGTCGGGCTGCTGGATATCGGGAAGGCGCGCGGTAATGTCTTTCTCGATCAGTTGGAAGTGGGCATGGCGGCGCGTGGTTTGACGGTTCGGCGTTATGCCAAGCCGACGAATACAAAGGTCGCGCCAATTGCCATTGCGCAGACGATAGCGACAGAATGTGACGTCGTTGTCGAAGCGCTTTCTGATTGAGGATCCTGTACGTCGTGCAGTTTGCATGACATCGCAGATCTCGATAGCCGCGGTGTTCCTGGTGGCATGATCGCCACGACAGCATTCGAAGAAGCGGCGAAGTCGCAGGGCAAAGCACTCGGATTCAATCCGGCTATCGTCTACGTTCCGCACCCCATTCAAGACCGGACCGACGGCGAAATCTGCGCAATTGCCGATCATGCGCTGGATTCCGTGTTGGAAATGATTACGGCTGTTTAAGTCGTAATTTTCCGGAGTGGGGGGAAATTGCGCCCACTAAAATGCGTGTGCCTGTAACGAAGCGGTGATCTTCGCCAGCACTGTTTATTCTCGCCCGATCCAGCTGACATGTCCGATGCGACGAGAGTTTGTTTCGCACGATTAGGATGAGGTCGTTTCCCACCATGCAATTGTTGGGATGGCTACTTTTAAAATAAAATTAACCAAAAGTTTTACAAACTAAGGAAATGTAAGACAGCAAAACTACTAATAGTTGGATTAATTTTGGTCCCGCCAGTTGAAAATTTTTTCAAGAAAGCGCGTGTCCTGGTCGTAGAAGACGATCAGGCAATGCTTGAATTGATTGTCAATATTCTTGAAACGATTGGAATTGAGTCGGTCACAACTGCAGAGAATGGCGTTCAAGCGTGGCAGCAATTCGAAGAAGGTCAGCAGTTCGACCTAGTGATTTGCGACTGGATCATGCCAGAAATGGATGGTCTCGAGGTTCTAAAGAACATCCGCGCCGGACGCAGCGCGATCCCCTTTATTTTGGTCACGGTGCGCGATTCGGAAGAGGCGATCAAGCGGGCGGTCAATTGCGGCATAACGGCGTTCATCGCCAAGCCTATTGCGGCGGAAGAGTTTATTTCGGTGGTTCTACGAGTGCTCCCCGATGGCACTTCTTCTGGGAATGAAGCCGACGCTTGGGAATTCTAGATCAGATCAAAGTTTATTCGAATCGACTTTGGCGATCCAACAACCGTATGAGTCCGCTCTAACTTATTGATCCACGCTAGTGTGATGATTCTGAAGTTCGCTGCATTGAATGCGGCGGATTTTAGGATCTGAATCACACTAGATTCGTGAGCGTCCGGTAAAGCAGCCCTGCCTATGATGACGTTGGACTGTTACGCTCAGGTTTGAGCGTAACGCCAGGGGAGCAGTTCGTCGATCCGATTGATTTTATGGTCGGCGATACAGGCTAGCGTGTCGGTTAGCCAGGCCTGCGGATCGACGCCATTGAGTTTTGCTGTCTCGATCAGCGTATAGGCGATGGCGGCTGATTTGCCGCCGGCCTCGGACCCCATGAAGAGATAATTCTTCCGCCCCAGGGCGATGGGCCGCATGGATCGCTCTGCGGTATTGTTGTCGAGTTCAAGAAAGCCGTGATCTAGATATGGTCGCAGCTTCTTCATGCGGGTCAGGGCGTAGCGAATAGCACCGGCTAAGGGTGATTTGCCGGATATCCGGGTCAATTGGGCATGCAGCCATGATTCCAGGTCGTCGAAGATTGGTTTTGATTGGCGCTGCCTGATCTTCACCCGTTGATCCGGCGATTGGCCCCGAACCTCCTTCTCGACGCCATAGAGTGTGGCGATACGTTTTATGGCTTCCTCGGCAATCGCCGATCCCTGAGCTTTGTGGATATCGACGAACTTGCGTCGGATATGGGCCATGCAGGCCACTTCCGTCACCTTGCCCGTGCGGTACAGGTCATTGAACCCCGCATAGCCATCGGCATGCATGAAGCCCGTGAAGTCCGCTAGATGTTCGCGCGGGCGAACGCCCTTCCTGTCGGACGAGAACTGATACCATGCGGCAGGATGCGCCTCTCCGGCCCAGGGTCGTTCATCGCGGACATAGGCCCAAAGCCGCGCGGTCCTGGTTTTACCGGAGCCTGGGGTCAGCATTTTTACCGGCGTATCATCGGCGAAGAGGGCCTGTCCCTTTAAAACATGGCGCGCGACGGCGTCCGCCAAAGGTTCCAACAGAGCCGTGGATTTGCCAACCCAATCGGCCAGGGTGGAGCGGTCCAGATCGATCCCCTCGCGCTGGAATATCTGACTTTGCCGGTACAAAGGCGAATGATCGGCGTACTTGTTGACCAGCACATGGGCCAGTAGGCCAGGACCGGGCCGCCCGTGCTCAATCGGCCGCGACGGCAGGGCTGCCTGATGGAACGTCTCACAGCAGGTGCAGGCCATGCGCGGGCGAACAATCCGGTTCACGACAAAACGTCCGGGGACATATTCCAGTTCCTCGGTGACATCGTCGCCAAGCGTTTTGAGCGCACCGCCGCATTCCCCACAGGCATCGCCCGGCGACAGTGTTGTCTCGTTGCGTGGGAGATGACCGGGCAGCGGTTTACGTTTGGGCTTGTCTTTTGGCGCTGCAGATTGATCTGCATTTGCATCGTCTGACGCGGGCTCCTGCGCGGACGCCGCAATCTCTTCGTCTTCCAGCGTCAACGCCAGTTGATCCAGAGCCTCCGAGCGCGACCCGAAGCGATGCTGGCGCATCCCGGCCAATTGGTGTTGGAGCTTCTCGATCAACACCGCCTGTGACTTCACTTCCGACGCCAGCGATGCCACCAGACCTTTTAATGCGGCAGGTTCATTCGGGAGGTTCTCAGCGTCGTCGAGCATGCCGGCAATCTATCAGCCGCCACCCCGCATGGGAATCCCCGGAAATTGACAACCCTTTGCTGTGAAACGACTTTACCCAGCCGTCAGGGGACGCCACGTTCGTTGTGGTATGCGCCAATCAATCCCTTCCAGCAGCATCGCCAATTGAACCGGGGTCAGCGCAACCTTGCCCGCTTTCGCAGACGGCCAGACAAACCGTCCCTTCTCCAGACGCTTCGAGAACAGACATGCCCCTTGCCCGTCCCACCAGATCACCTTGATCAGATCGCCACGGCGACCCCGGAAGACGAACAGATGACCGCAATACGGCGCCGCCTTTAGAACCTTCTCTGTTTGCGCTGACAGCCCATTGAACCCCTTACGCATGTCCGTCACGCCGGCCGCAAGCCAAACCTTCGTGTTCGTGGGAACCGGGATCATCCCGACAAGCACCGGAGCAGACGTACGAGCGCTTCGGGATCGTAAGGGCCGCTAATGCTCAAGCGATGACCTCCGGCAAGCGTGACCTCGATCTTGCCTTCGTCACCAACAGGGCGCTCGGCTTCGTGCTCGACGTGACGCGCAATCTCAACCGGCAGGAAACAGGCGGCGTCATCGACCGTGTCACTTCCCGCAAACCGGGGATCTTTCAGCCAGTTGAAAACCTGATTGGCGTTCACATTGTAGCGCCGTGCAACCTGTGAAACCGAAACGCCCGCAAACCGCGTCTGTGCGCAAATCATCCGCTTCTCGTCTGCACTCCAGCGCCGACGCTTGCCCCGCTTCGCCACATCCTGATCCCCGTTAGTGTCCACCTAAACAAGTGGACACTAAACCTCACTTCTTCTGCACGGCAGAGCGGTCAGGCCGGACGCTTACCTAGATTCAAATAGTTGGTGTGCTGATTCACGCGAAATTCAATCCTTTGAATTTCACGATCAGGACACTAGGCAACAACGAGAAGATAGACGATACCCGCGACGACCAGGGCCATGCCGGCAAGTTCACCGGGCGACGATTTTTCGCGGAAGAACAGAATCGAAATTGCTAGGGTAAAGATGAACTCGATCTGGCCCAGCGCCTTAACGAACGACGCCTTTTGCAATGTGAATGCGGTAAACCAGCCAATCGAGCCTAGGGCGCTGGTCGCACCGACAAATGTACCAACCTTCCATTCTCGAACCATGACGGGGATTTGCGCACGTTCTTTGATCACGATGTAGATCCCCAATATCGTCGACTGCATGATGACCATCGTGAGCAGAGTGAACGCGGCCGGAAACAAGACCGTATCGTCTCCGAATGACAGCGCCGCGCGACGGACGGAAAGCGATGCCAAGGCGAAGCAGAGACCGGATGCCAATCCGACTGCGGCCGACTTGTTCCATATGCGGCTGATCCAGCTGCCATTATCCACGCTGGTCTTGACGACGGTTATGACGACGACGCCGACAACACTGATCGCGATGGCGAGCCAGCCCTGCAGATTAATCAGTTCACCGAAGAAAAGCGCGCCGACAACCGCGGTCAGGAATGCTTCGGTCCGTGCATAGGTCGTACCCACCGCAAAATTGCGGAACGAGAACAAGTAAATGAGCAAGACGGTTGCCACAATTTGACCGACACTTGCGGTCAGGCAGAACGCCAGGAAATACGCCGTCAGTGTCGGAATTTCCCTGTCGTAGGTGTATAGCAGGAAAACGAAGTAAGCCGCGACGAAGGGCAGCCCGTATGCGAAGCGGACAAGCGTAACCGCGAGGGTATTCATATGTTGCGTAAGGTGCTTCTGGCCGCCGGTTCTGACAGCTTGCGCGACGGACGCCATGAACGTCAGATAGACCCAGCCCCAGGTTTCCATACTTTATCCTTTTGCAACCTGGTGGCAACTGCGAGCGCGTCGAATTTTGTTCACAATTAGCGTATTCAAGCCAAATGACGGATCGTTGTGATTGTGACCAAAGCGACCCGTATCTTGCGTTGTTAGTGCAAATTTCCGTTGGTGGCAAAGTATCAAATTTCATCATACTATGAATTAATTTCATATTGCTTTGGAGGTTTTGATCGTGCGCTCGACATTGCCGCCGCTCAACGCGCTACGCACGTTTGAAGCGGCGGCGCGGCTGTTAAACTTTAGCCGCGCCGCTGAAGAACTGCACGTTACGCCATCGGCGGTTAGCCATCAAATTAAGGACCTCGAGGAGCGTATCGGTGTCGCGCTGTTCCTACGTGCGAAAAAGTCGCTTTCTCTAACGGAGGCTGGCGAGATTCTCCTGCAAGGCGCGCATGTCGCATTTGGCGCTTTATCACGCACGATGGACGATTTGCGCGCACTTGCACACGCGCCGGTGCTTACGGTATCGGTTCCTCCTTCCGTCGCCATGAAGTGGCTGGTTCCACGTCTTGAGACATTTCGCGAACGTCACCCCGATATCGACGTTCGGATATCCACTGATACTGAACTGCCCGATCTGGCATCGGGCGATGTCGATATTGCAGTGCATTATGGTGATGGTGACTATCCTGCATTGAAAGCGGAGCTTTTGGTGCCAAATTCCGTTGCGCCGATGTGCAGCCCGAAGTTTCTGGAGGGTGAAACGCCGCTGCGTTGTCCGGAAGATTTGAGCCGCTTTACGTTGCTGCATGACGCCGGCGGCGATGAGTTCGGTAACCCGGCTTATGATTGGGGAACATGGCTGAACGCTCACGGCGTTACGAACGTGGACGCGACACTGGGCTTGCGTTTCAATACGTCGGCAGACGTTCTGAACGCTGCCGTCGCAGGCGCGGGTGTCGCGATTGGTAAAACAGCGCTGGCCGTCGATGATTTGAAGTCGGGCCGTCTGGTCTGCCTATTCGATGCGATCGTGCCAGAAGAGGCCGCATACTATGTGGTTCATGCGATGCACGCAGCCGATCAGGCGAAGGTCACGGCATTTCGGGATTGGCTATTTCGGGAATTTGCCGGCGCCTAAACCGCTTTGGCGCATAACGGGGCTAGCGATCGTGCGATCAGCGCGTTGTATAATTTGCGAAGTGCGAGTTCCGGAAAGTTTTTTGCCAATACTATGTTACGGATAGCCCACCGACTATTTGTATCGACGAATTGCCACTAATATGCGGTAAATGACATTGCTTGCCGCCATTGATCTCTACACTTGTTGTTTGCCGAATTTGATGTGGCGTTCCCGTAGCGACAAAAAAATCCCACGAAATCGATATATTGAGCCAGGTTGATCCAACAGCGCGCCGCGCGCAAAAAGTGAAACGTTAATTTTTAAACCATACTTTCGAAAGTTCGGTCGCATGCCTGATGATTTCTCTATTTATTGTCGTATTAAGGGTGCCTATTAACTGCCTATCGGCGTAATTTTTTATTTTCCACTGAGGAGAGTCGGTGCTGGTTTGGTCCAAGCTTTCAAAGTATTGATGTGGTGGACAAAAAAGGTCATTATCTTAAAGAAGTGAGGATCTTGGCAAGCGGGTGGATTGAATGGCTTTACGGGAAATTGACGTTGATCCTGTGTCTGGCGGGTTGGGCGCGGTCATATTTGGCGCTGATCTTTCGCAAACATTGGGTAATCAGGAATTCGATAAGATCCATCAGGCTTTTCTAAAATTTCATGTTGTTTGCTTCCCAGATCAAAATCTCGAGCCTGATCATTTACTTCAGTTTGCACGTCGATTTGGTCAACCCGATGTGTATCCTTTCATTAAGAATATATCCGATCACGCAGAAGTTATCGAAATTCTTAAAACAGAAAAAGATACAGTTAACTTTGGTGGTGGATGGCACTCGGATACCAGTTATTTGGATAAACCGGCGCTTGGTTCGATGCTTTATGCGTTGGAAACTCCACCGATTGGTGGAGATACAATGTTTGCGAATATGAACCTTGCTTACGAGACTCTCTCCGATGGCATGAAAAAGCTCCTTGATGGCCTTGTTGGTGTTAACAGCTCTGCGCAAAATTATCGCGGTGGCCGGGCGAAGAAAATGAAAGAGCTCGACGGCATGAAGGAAAAATATATCGAGGCGTCTGAAATCTCGGTTGCGGAGCACCCAGTGGTTAGAACGCATCCGGAGACGCGACGAAAGAGCCTTTATGTGAGCCGAGCACATACGTCCCATTTCAAGGGAATGTCTGAAGAAGAGAGTGGACCTTTGATCGATTTTCTTTCCGATCACGCGGTGCGTCCGGAATTTACGTGCCGAATGAGTTGGGAGCCCGGCACTTTGGTCTTTTGGGATAATCGTTGTACTCAGCATTTTGCCGTCAACGATTACAATGGGCATCGCCGTCGGATGCATCGCGTCACCTTGATCGGGGATAGGCCAGCGTAAGGCCGAGGTTCGAATGACACAGCAGAACGCTTTGGAAACCGAAAGAAGCTGGGACGGGAATGATGTTCAGGTCCGTACCCTATTCGATATGAACGCCTTTGCCGAAAGGGAGGCCGCTTCCCATCTCGACATCCTTCATTATTATTGGAGCTCGCTGCAGATAGAGAAGGTGTCACTGCCGAAAGTTCATGAATTTCATCCAAGCGACGTCCTTCCCAAAGCTGCTTTCTCATCGGTTGGATGGGTTGACTCCATCGCTGATGATCCAAGAGATTTCGTTATGAGAGACCATCCGGAAAACCCCGTCTACGGGCTTGGTATCGAGCTGAATGACACGTTCCTGTCCGAGTTTCCAAATAAGATGCACGCCAAATCGCTGCTTTTGGAGTATATTCGCTGCAAGCGCTGGAAAGTGCCGCTTTATCACGAGATTGAACAGGTGATCGGTGGAATCAGCCGGCATTACACGAGGCTCATGCTGCCTTTGGTCGACGAGTCCGGTACGGTGACCCAAATATTCTATGGCGTTTCACCTCTCACACCGCCGACACCACTTTTCATCGAGGATTGATTTTCCCTTCGAATTTGCGAGAGCATTTCTTCCTTGCTCATATAGAACATCTGCATGTCCCGGTTTTCCCCGGAGAGAGGGAACACCCCTTTCAGTAGCGGGGTACTGTGCGCCATGCCGTACCCTTCTAGCCCCATCTTTGTTCGAGATGGTGTATCGGCGATGAAGCCGACATTCCAATCTATATAGAAATGCCGAACCGACAGGTTGCGACATAGACGCGCCATGATCCCGCTAATTTCGCGACCGCGATAATCCGGATGCACCCAAAGCCCGCCCGTATATCCAATATGGCCGGAAAGTGTTGGGACATCCTCAACAACGCAAAGGGCGACCGGATAATGGCGCAGGATTGGTTGGCGGTTGAAAAAGAGTCGATGGCTCCGAACTTCATCGAGCAGATTGTCTGTGACGACAACCTTGTGGGCGATACAGGCAATGATGCTGCCGGCGTTGTTTTCGAAGCGTGCCCAGAAGGCGTTTCCCGGATGCACATGCGAATAAGCCGGGTCATGCGTCGCCGCAACCCGCAGCGTACCGGGCGCCTGCCGCATATGCTGGACCCAGTTGGCGAGATCGCCGTCGACACTCAGGGTAAGGCCCATATCCCATAGCCGTGCTTCGGTATTGTCGACGAATGTTTGAATGTCGGCCAGTTGCGCATCTGTGAGGTAGCTCATCACAAAATACCTAATAAGATATATGTAATAAGTGATAGTATCATGATGTACGCGATTAACAAACGCTATGACCTGACGCCGGCGAGGGACAAAACATGTCTATTTGTATGCTGACGCTTTCGCCTCTTACAGGCTTTGGCTCTGTCGAATTGAGGGAAATCAATCATTAGGCTAAGACCTTGGCAGGGTTAAGCTTCGATCTTATATGCAAACTAACGGGATGCCTGATGAGGGTCCCGTCAACAGCAATCCTTGAACCGCCCGCCTCAAAAGGGGGCCAATGGAAGGATAGAGTCGAAAAATGAATCAGGAAAAGTATACCGAACGTGCGCGGGGATTTATTCAGTCGGCGCAAACGCTGGCGTTGCGTACCAACCACCAACAGCTGACACCGCTGCATATTCTCAAGGTCTTACTGGATGACAAGGAAGGTCTTGCGGCGGGGCTTATCGTTGCGACGGGAGGAGATGCGGCCCGCGCGCTGACGGCGACGGAAGTGGCGCTGAACAAGCTGTCGCGTGTCGAAGGCTCCGGTGCCGGTCAGGTTTATCTTGCGCCGGAAACCGCCCGGCTTTTCGATCAGGCGGAACAGGTGGCGGAAAAGGCCGGTGACAGCTACGTCACGGCCGAACGCCTATTGTTGGCACTGGCTTTGGCGCAAGGAACTGATGCGGCCGATATTCTCGTGCAAGCTGGCGTTACCCCGCAAGCGTTGAATAGCGCTATCGAAGACATCCGCAACGGGCGCAAGGCGGACAGCGCCACGGCGGAAGACAGCTATGACGCGCTCAAGAAATACACCCAGGATCTGACCGAGGCGGCCCGTGAGGGCAAGCTCGATCCAGTGATTGGCCGCGATGAGGAGATCCGCCGCACGATTCAGGTGCTGTCGCGCCGGACCAAAAACAATCCGGTCTTGATTGGCGAGCCGGGGGTCGGCAAGACGGCGATTGTCGAAGGGCTGGCGCAGCGCATCATCAACGGCGACGTGCCGGAAAGTCTAAAGGACAAGCGGCTGCTGTCGCTCGATCTGGGCGCTTTGGTGGCGGGGGCCAAGTTTCGCGGCGAGTTCGAAGAACGCCTCAAGGCGTTGCTGCAGGAGGTGGCTTCGGCGGAAGGCGATATCGTCCTATTCATTGACGAATTGCATACGCTGATCGGCGCCGGCGCGGCAGAAGGCTCGATGGATGCCTCCAACATGCTGAAACCGGCCTTGGCGCGCGGCGACCTGCACGCGGTCGGCGCAACGACTCTGGATGAATACCGGAAGCATATCGAGAAGGACGCGGCGCTTGCACGGCGGTTCCAGCCGGTCTTCGTTGCCGAGCCGACAGTCGAAGATACCATTTCGATTCTGCGTGGCTTGAAGGAGAAATACGAGCTCCATCACGGTGTCCGTATTACGGATTCGGCGATCGTCGCCGCCGGCACTTTGTCCAATCGCTATATCAGCGACCGGTTCTTGCCGGACAAGGCGATCGATCTGGTCGACGAGGCGGCAAGCCGTATGCGGATGGAAGTCGACTCCAAACCCGAAGATATCGACGAACTCGACCGGCGGATCATCCAGCTCAAGATCGAGCGCGAAGCGCTGAAGAAAGAAACCGATGACGCCTCGAAGACACGCCTCGAAGCCCTTGAGGAAGAACTTGGCGGTCTCGAAGCGCGCTCGAACGAGCTGACCGATGCCTGGCAGGCCGAAAAAAATCAGTTGCAGGATACTCAGGGTTTGAAGGAAAGCCTTGATCAGGCTCGGGGTGAACTCGAGCGGGCGCAGCGCGAAGGCAATTTGGAGCGTGCGGGGGAACTCTCTTATGGCGTGATTCCGGATCTGGAGCGGCGCCTGGCCGAAGGAGAAGAATCGGCCGAACATCGCATGCTGAACGAGGAGGTAGGCGCCGACGATATCGCGTCCATTGTCTCGCGATGGACAGGCATTCCCGTGGACAAGATGCTCGAAGGTGAGCGTGAAAAACTCCTGTCCATGGAGAGCTCTTTGGGTGAACGCGTCGTCGGGCAGGAGGAAGCAATTATCGCGATTTCCAATGCCGTTCGGCGTGCCCGGGCGGGTCTTCAAGATCCCAACCGACCGATCGGGTCGTTCCTCTTCCTGGGGCCGACAGGCGTTGGTAAGACCGAGCTGACCCGCGCGCTGGCAAGTTTCCTATTCGATGACGATCAGGCAATGGTTCGCATTGATATGTCCGAGTATATGGAGAAACATGCCGTCTCTCGGCTGATCGGCGCGCCGCCGGGCTATGTCGGTTATGAAGAGGGCGGCGCCCTAACCGAGGCGGTTCGCCGGCGACCTTATCAGATCGTCTTGTTCGACGAAATCGAGAAGGCGCATCCGGACGTTTTCAATGTTCTGCTTCAGGTGCTCGATGATGGTCGTCTCACCGATGGCCAAGGCCGCACGGTCGATTTTTCGAACGTCGTGATCGTCATGACTTCCAATTTGGGCGCGGAAATTCTGGCCAACCAGCCGGAAGGCGAGGATTCAGGCGCTGTGCGCGAACCGGTTATGGCGGTCGTACGGTCCGCGTTCCGTCCGGAATTCCTCAACCGCCTAGACGAGATCCTGCTGTTCCACAGGCTGACCCGTGACCATATGACGGGTATCGTCGATATCCAGTTACAGCGGTTGCAAGGTCTGCTCGACGACCGCAAGATCGTGCTGGAACTGGATGCCGCGGCGAAGACCTGGCTCGGCGATGCGGGCTACGATCCGGTCTATGGGGCTCGGCCGTTGAAACGTGCCATTCAACGCGCATTGCAAAATCCGATCGCCAGCCTCATCCTCGAAGGCAAAATCGCGGATGGCGATACGGTTCATGTCAGTGCTGACGACGATGGGCTGGTGATCAACGGTGAAGCGGTCGCGGCTGAAGCGGCGTAATAATCGCATCGATCGGATGCGCCGGGCCGGTGAAGGAACCAATTCACCGGCCCGATTTTTTGGCAGAGGGTGGGAGAAGAAAAGGTATGCATATCGATGCAAACTTTGATTCCGGAAATATCGAGGTTATCGATGCGAGTAACCCGACAGCAGTGCGGCTTACGATACGCAAGGACTCGAATGCTGACTTCTTTCAGTGGTTTCACTTCCGGGCCAGCGGTGTTTGGAACCTGGACTGCGCCTATCGGATAGAGAACGCGGGCAAAGCGAGCTATACGTCGGGTTGGGAGGGATATAACGCGGTTGCATCCTACGATCGGGTCGACTGGTTTCGCGTGCCAACAGACTATCAGGACGGTGTGCTGACGATCCGCCATAAAGCGGAACGGGATTCAGTTTATTACGCGTATTTCGCACCCTATTCCGCGGAACGTCAGCGCGATTATCTCGCGCGTTGTCTCGCGTCGCCGCGCGTACGTCATGAGGTCTTAGGACAAACGATTGACAGTGCCGACCTGGATCTGCTGATTGTCGGCGCGCCGGGTGAAGGCAAGCGAGTGTGCTGGACGATTGGCCGGCAGCATCCGGGGGAGAGCCAGGCGTCGTGGTGGATGGAAGGTTTTCTTGACCGTTTGACAGATGAAGCCGATCCGGTTGCGCGCGCGGTGCTTGATGCGGCGGTACTCTATGTCGTGCCCCATATGAACCCGGATGGCGCCATTCGCGGCAATTTGCGCGCCAATGCCGTGGGTGCAAACCTGAATCGCGAGTGGGCCGAACCCTCCATGGAGAACAGCCCCGAAGTTTTCCTCACGCGCGCGCGCATGCGCGAGACGGGCGTCGACTTCTGTCTCGACGTGCATGGTGACGAGGGGCTGCCTTATGTGTTTATCGCCGGATCCGATGGTATTCCGTCGCTGACGGAACGGCAGATCGCATTACGTGCCACCTATGACGAGGCTTTATTGCGCGCCAACCCCGATTACCAGACCGAGCATGGATATCCGAAAGCGCCGCCGGGCAAGGGCAATCTCTCGATGTGTACGGCCCATGTTGCCGAGTATTTCGGGGCGCTGGCAATGACCTTGGAGATGCCGTTCAAGGACAATGCGGACGCGGCTGACGCACGTAACGGATGGTCGCCGGACCGCTGCCGGCGGCTCGGCGGCGGTTGCCTTGATGCGCTTTACGCCGTCGCCGGCGATCTCAGAAATTAGGAATCGGGTCTAGCAGGTGCCGCATTTCTTGGCGGTCTGCGTGACTGCCGGCAGCGTCGCGTATTGCCGTTCCAATTCGATGCGGGCCGTACGGAAGCGCTTCAATTCCGCACCGGCCAATTTGCGGCCGCTCGGCAGATTGAGGCGCTTCGGATTCATTTGCCGCCCTGCATGGAGTATTTCGTAGTGCAGATGCGGGCCGGTCGAGCGGCCGGTGGAACCGACATAGCCGATGACCTGACCCTGACGCACACGTTTGCCGCGCCGAATGCCGCGCGCGTAGCCTTTCAAATGGGCATAGGCCGTCTTGTAGGATCCGTTGTGGCGGATACGGACGTATTTGCCATATCCGCCGTTGCGGCCCGCAACCTCGATCGTGCCATGGCCGGCGGCATAAACCGGCGTGCCGCGCGGTGCGGCGAAATCGATGCCACGGTGCATTTTGGTATAGCCGAGGATCGGATGACGCCGCCGGCCGTAACCGGAGGAAATGCGCGCGCCGTCGATGGGCGTCAGGATCAGCGCCTTACGGACGCTGCGGCCTTTGTTGTCGAAATAGTCGATGTCGCCTTCCGACGTGCGATAACGATAAAGGCGGACTTTTTTGCCGCTCAGCATCATTTCGGCGATCAGGATATTGCCTTCGACGACCGCGATGCCCGCTTCGTCGTAGCGCCGTTCATACATGATATCGAACGAGTCGTTGGGTTGGACATCGCGCTGGAAATCGACGTCGAAACTGAAG